>Ga0265303_10002577_pt1 | contig 11241 bp, 7 predicted proteins | sample Helome_2_FD_192494 | JGI IMG/M metagenome (GOLD analysis project Ga0265303, IMG submission 192494) | Marine sediment microbial communities from subtidal zone of North Sea - Hel_20160317 (Illumina Assembly) | ecosystem: Environmental > Aquatic > Marine > Subtidal zone > Sediment ...
GCACCGGACTTTTCCGCCATGTGAAAGCGGGCGCCGATGACGACCTCCTCTTCGACCGGAATCAGGATATCTTTTTCGTGCGGTATCAAGCCAGTCGAGTCGGCGGCCTGAAAGGGTGATCCGGACGGCTCCGGCCGCGGGTGAAACAAAAAGTGGAGAACTTCCGGCCGATCCAGGACGGAATAATCAATTTTCGAAATATCGGTCATGGTTATTGCTGTCTATTCTTTAGGTTTGCTGAACAGGTTTTTAATTTTGCTGCCCAGGCCTTCTTTTTCCTTTGTATCGGATCCTTTTGGTGCGCTTTTCCCCCCGGATTTCTTCTGGCCGTCAGGAGGTTGTTCTTTGGCTTTTTGAAGCGCAACAACGCAGGCATTTTGATCACCACTTGAAGTCGAAACTATTAGGGAGGCGAGGCCGCCCGGTCCCAGCAGTGCCTGGCCGAGGATTGAAACTGTGCGACTGGCGCTGATGCCAAGGGATGGATTGGCAAGGGTGCCGCCCAATTTAAACGGTTTGGTGATTTGGCTGAGGCTGATGTTTACTTTACCGGTTTCTTTGGTCCCGATCCCCCCTTTGGGCTTGGTCTCAATACCAAAATCCAGTGCCTCGGATTTGAGATTAAGGGTGCCATGGCTGATCAGGGTCTTTTGGGGGTCGTCGATAATAATGGCATCGCCGTTGGCTATACCGTCTTTTATATTGAAATCACAGACCGCACAGTTAATTTGCGCGCGATCAATTTTTTCTTCAAAGGGATTCACTATCTTCAGCATACTGCTGCTTAGATCTGCACCCAACAGATCTAAATACCTAGTAGGCATCTTACCTTTGCCCATGCTGGCGGTAAAATAACCATTCAAACCGGCCATCAGGGCCGCCACCGAATTTCCCTGTCCCGCAAGGTCGATATCCAGGTCCAGGGTGCCCTCGATATCCCCGGAAATGCCCATTTTCTTGAGCATTTCCCCCAGGTTTATTTTCTGAGCGGTTATCTTCGTTTTCAACCTGGCATTGTTGGCCTGGGTGACCAGATCCAGGGTACCGGAAAATTTGCCGCCGCCGACATCGGCTGTAAAGGGTTTCATTATCAGGTGGCCGTTTTGCAGATTTATTTCTGAATGATAATTGTCAAGGGCGGAGATCAAACCAATGATCTGATCGACGCGCAGGCTTATCTTGGCGTCAATTTTTTGCAGGGCGCTTAGATCAAAGGTCTGAGCCGGAAATACCTTATCCTTTTTAGATCCAGCTCCGGCGGTTTGTTTTTGGGTGCCACCGGAAGACTTTTCTTCCGCCATCAAAGGCCTTAGGTCCAGCTTATTGGAGGTTAACTTGGCTTCAATCAGGGGCCGTTTGGCGGCGCGCGTGACGTTAACGCTACCCTGTATCTGGCTTTCACCCAGAACAATCAATAGATCGGATACCTTCACTTCCTTTTCGGAGGGGGACACAACGTGCCCTGACAACCGAAAGGGTCCTTTCACCGGCAGCGGCTCACCGGTGAATTTTTGAAACTCCGCCAGGTCTTGACCATCAACATTCAGCTTAAGGTCAATGCCCTGGGCGGTCATCGGGTCTTGAATACTGCCCTCAACTGAAATTTTGGTTTTGACGGCCTGAGCCTCAAGTTTCAGGGGCCATTTAGCATTGGAATTCAGAACTCGGGACAGGAGACCAATGTTGCCGTTTACCTGAAAAGGCGTCTTGTTATAGCTGCCCTTAATATCAATATCCGCCCCGTCTCCGAATAGCGGTGCTTTGAGATTCAGGTTCGCTAGTTCTACCGTCTCGCTTTGGCCGGTCTGGTGATCCTTGTACGTAATTGTTCCGTCTTTTATTTCAACTTCTTCCAATTCAAAAATCGTCTGCCCTTCACCTTCGGTTTTTTCGGCTGGCTTTTGAGATTCTTCTTTTTTGGGAACATCGAAGTCCAGATTAGATTTGCCGGATTTATTAACCTCCAGAAAAAATTTGGGTTCTATCAAGATGAGTTGGTTGACATTGATGTTGCCCCTGATCAGCGGTAGAATCGATACCTGCACCTGTAATCTCTTGAGCCGTGCCATCTGCGGGTTGGGAGCCCCAGGGTGCATTCTGGAAGGCGATATCATTAACCTCCAAAGTTGGTGGAAAACCGATGGTCAGATTAATATCACCCCCCAGGGTTAACTCACGACCGGTGTATTCCCTGGCTGCATCTGTGACCAACGGTTTTAGCTTGTTGTAGTCATAAGAGGCCGCAATGATGTAGACCACGACCAGCAGAACAACAAATACTGCAGCAATAATCCCCACTATCCATTTCCAGCGCATTTTAAAACCTCCTTCGTTATGGCCCCCGTTTCCTATCTAACATAAGATTGACCAAACCAAAGATCAATCCTTATTTCTGTCGATATTGATATATATGCTCGCCCATGTGGCGATAAGGGAACCTACATACCGTGAATCCCTGGGATTCATCAGCAAGTGATCGGCGTTGTCCAGCGAAATGAAACTTTTGGGGTGTCGGGCGGCTTTAAAAATCCGGGCGGCATTGTCAATGCCGACGACACCGTCGGTCGGTGCATGAAAGACTAACAGTGCCCGCTTCAGGTTTTCGATGGTTTTCCGCATACTGACCGATTCCAGATCGTCAAGAAATTGTTTTTTAATCTTAAACGTTCGGCCGGCCAGATCGACACTGGCTTCTCCCCGGCTTTCAATGATTTCTTTGGAATCGCCCAGGGCCAGCGAAACATGATTGGGATCAGCCGGTGCCGCTATGGTAACTACGGCTATAGAGGAGGGGATCCTGGCCGCAGCCTGCAAGACGGCAGCTCCGCCCAGGGAGTGTCCGATTAGTATCTTGGGTCCCTCATAGTTCGCGGCCATAAATTGCGCCGCGAATACCAGGTCCTCGACATTGGAAGAAAAATTCGTATCGCCAAAATCGCCCTCACTTTCTCCGAGTCCGGTAAAATCGAACCGGAAAACGGCAATTCCGTCAGCGATCAAAGCCCGGCTGATGTGAGCGGCAGCTTTTATGTTTTTCGAACAGGTAAAACAATGCGCAAAAAGAGCATAGGCAACGGGTTGGGTATTATCTGGCAGATCAATCCTGGCGGCAAGCCGTTGTCCGGCATCATTGGTGAATTCAAGCTTTTCGAATTGCATCGGGCTCCTACTTTCGTTTTATATTTCTGTCATCTGCCTGCCCACCGAAGCCTTCAGCGCGAAGATGGGTCCTCTGTCACTTGTATTCCACAATCGCCGGTGGCTTTAAGCTCGGGTCTGTCAAAAGATTTAAAGCTGCTGTGATCACTGCTTGCTGTTTTTCGGGATCATTGGGTGAGTCCAGCGGGTAGCCATGGCGAAATGGGACAATCAAGGCCCTCGGAGGCCGGACCTTTTCGGCAGCCATGCGCAATAGCTGGACGACCACAGTTGAAATCTCCCTCTTTTCAAGTTCGGTTGCGACCAGACTCACGGTCTGGTTGCATATCGGTCAGACCGGAATTAAAAGCGCAATATCAACCTGGTCTTCTACTACTTTGGATACCACCTGAGGTATTGTTTTATTAATCAGCCGGTCCGGCGATGTAACCGATCCCATAATGGACAAATATCTGTGGTTGAGTGAACCGATGAGCCCGGCAGCAGCCATTTCCCTTAACCTGTCGGCCGGAAAAGCCAGGTTTGGATCCCCGCGGATACCCTTGTGATCAAACGCATCGCTGCGATGGGTTTCGAGCAAAGTGGCAACGTCAACATCATAGGGAATCTCGCGGACACTGGGATCACCGCCGAGAATAAAATTGTCAAAAGGTTTTTGATCGGCTGTAACAATTCCTGCACTGGAGACCAGCACCAGGCGGGAGTCTTGCAGGGGTTTTTTCAAAGGTGTCCACGGCACCGAATCAACGCGCCGCCACCGGTAGGCTTTTAAAAACAAGCGGTATTTGAGTGGGAATTCGCTCAGGTCGCCCATAACGATGTTTCCTTTGATTTTATGACCTTGATTGTCTGGATGGGTTAGATCGTTTGCCACGCTAGGTTGATTGAGTAGATTAAGTTGATTGAGTTGATTGTAACCGTTGAATGAGATCGAGTCCTTTCAACTTAACCAACTCATCAACTCATCAAATTAATCAACTTAATTAACCACCAACGATATCCTTTCCTAATGCTAGATCTTTCCGCCTTCCGCATTTCCACTTCAGAATTCCGAATATTCTTTTTCCGCCATTTCCGCCATTTTGAATTTTTGCACCTTGCCGCTGCCGGTCATGGGAAATTCAGTTACTATCTTATAATACTTCGGATGTTGCTCCATCGGCAGTCGGGCCTGGACATGCTCAGCGACCGAATCCAGGGATATGTTGCTGTCTCCCTTTAATTTTATCCACGCGACAACCTCCTGTCCCTGCCGCTGATCGGGAAAACCGAATACCTGAACCTCGGAAATCTCGGGCAGGCTATAGATGGTTTCTTCTATTTCAACAGGGTATATTTCAACATCATTGCGGGTGATCACGTCTTTTAGGCGTCCCGTTATCCTGACATACCCTGCCTGGTCCATCACACCCAGATCACCCGTGTGAAACCATTTTTTGCGGTCAACTGCCGCGGCAGTTGCCGCCGGCATTTTATAATATTCTTTCATCAGAAATCCGCGGGTGCAAAGTTCCCCCTGTTGCTCGGGTTCAAGTGGTTGACCGGATGCAGGGTCCACTATTTTAACTTCGTTGCAGGCCAGTGGTGTACCGATGGTTGATACGCGCAATGCAATGGTGTCATTGGGATGGGTCATGGTAATCCAGGAGGAGGTTTCGGTGATGCCGTAAGCCACGGTGATTTTCGATACTCCGATGTCCTCTACGATCCGCCGCATCAATTCCATGGGGCAGACCGCCCCCCCGATGATGCCTTTTGACAATGTCGTCCAATCGTCTTTGGCAAATTCGGGACTGTCTATCAGGGCAATCAGCATGGATGGTGAGCCATAAATCGCCGTGCATTTTTCATCCGGGATGGCTGCCAATATCCTTGCCGGATCAAAGGACTGACAGGGCATGATCAGGGCCGCACCCCTTAGCAGGCCTGCCAGCGCGATGCAGGTATTGCCGAACATATGAAAAAGAGGAAAAAACAGACAGAGCCTGTCATACGCCGAAACTTCCTGACGTTCGGTGGAGACCATGGATTTATTGATCAGTCCCATGTGGTCGAGCACCACCCCCTTGGGCTGACCGGTGGTGCCGGAGGTATACATAATTGCCACCGGGTCTTCCGGGTTTACCGCTCCTGAAATATCTGTCAGAGTATCCACGGTTGTATTTTGTCCAGCGGCAATCAGTTCATGCCACGAAATCAAATCCGAGTCTGATGAACCGGTGATGACGATAATATGTTCTATGAAAGGGATGTCGCTTTGGGCGGCAGATGCCGTAGCTATCATGTTCCCTGAAGCTGTGCTGTCGGCAACAACAAGGCCGCGGCTTTCTGATTGCTCCAGGATATAGTATAGATTGTCTTTGGCTGCGGCCGGGTCGATAGGCACGGTTATGGCCCCGATCTTTGCCAGCCCCAGGAATGCGATCATCCATTCGGGAACATTGGAAGACCAGAGCGCTATTTTATCCCCTGGCCGGATGCCCCGACTTAAAAACCCCCGTGCGGCCCGGTCGACTTCATAGGATAGGTCCTGGTAGCTGTAGCGTTGACCGGTTTCGGTGTAAACAAGGGCATCTCGATCCGAATTTTTTTGGGCGATATCCGAGATAAGTTCCCCGATGGAATTTCTGATAATCGACATAATAGATCCTCCTTAACGGGAAATCCCTTTCCCTCGGGACATCCATGCATGATCATTTGTGGTCACCGGTTGCGAAGTTATCCTTTTTCAGTTTTACCGGTAATTTATCTACGGCGCTCAAACTATAGTGGAATTCAAAAGATCAGTCCAGATAAATTATCAGGACCAAAATTATAACGCTGTCAAGCTGCATTTATATGTAATAAATCCGGTGTAGTATACAACAAGCAGCAAGCCCCAATTTATGAAGCAAATTCATTAATTCAATAACTTGACAATTATAGTCTGATTCTTTATATATGGGTACTCCGGCGGTGGAAAAAGGAGAGATCGATGTAAAGCCCCCCTTTTGCCCAGTTTACCAACCGCCAGACCCATCGGCCAGGCCATTTAGCCGAAGGGCATGTCAAAGATGCCTGTGCTTCTGCGGTCGTGCCAGCCTGCCCCGGCGAATCGCCTTCCGTGTATGATAGCTCAGGTAAGATCATCTCTGAATATTGCCGGGCCGGCCACGGCGGATATATTATTTAGGACCTTAGTAATTATTTTTGTGCATTTTGTGGCAAAATAATTTTATTGGGCTATTTTCCCTGCAGTTAAAAAAAGAGACCCGATCTGAAAGTGGATCCGAGTGACTGATGAAGCAATTATAAAAGTTGAGAATGTGTCTTTGGCCTTCGGCGGAGTTCAGGCACTTTATAACATCGATACCCGGCTTCTCGGTGGTGAAATCTTCGCCATTATCGGGCCCAACGGGGCCGGTAAAACCTGCCTGCTGAACTGCATCAGCCGCTTTTATACCCCCCAGGAAGGTCAGATCCTATACAAGGGTAAAGACATTCTTGGCGTACCGACCCACGCCATTGCCAAACTGGGCATAGCCCGCACCTTTCAAAATATTGAACTTTTCAAAGGAATGACCGTTCTGGATAACATCAAACTCGGGCGACACGCTTTTCTCAAATCCGGGATCTTTTCAGATATTATTTACTGGGGCCGAACCCGGCGCGAGGAATTGAAACTGCGCCAAGAGATTGAAGAGAAAATCATTGATCTGCTGGAGATCGAAGCCATTCGAAAACAAGTGGTGGGCACCTTGCCATACGGACTTCAGAAACGGGTAGAGCTTGCTCGGGCCCTGGCCATGCAGCCGGAAGTTCTCCTGCTGGACGAACCCATGGCCGGAATGAATCTGGAAGAAACCGAGGACATGGCCCGTTTTATTCTCAATGTAAATCAAATGTGGGACGTGAGCATCATCCTGGTTGAGCATGATATGGGGGTGGTCATGGATATTTCGCACCGCGTGTGCGTGCTGGAGTTCGGCCAGAAAATCGCGGAAGGATCGCCCCGGGAAATACAGGAAAACCCACAGGTTATCCGGGCTTATCTTGGTGAGGATGAAAAAGCCTATTCGAGGCTGTGATCGATGGAACCGAATATTCATAAAATACTGATTGGTGTGAGACCAAATGGTATTGTTTTTTTAAGTCTTAGGTTTTAGGTGTCAGGTTTCAGGTGTCAGTAGCAATAGAGACTACAATATCGAGAAATCAAATTCATTTGAAACCTCAGGTTTTAGTGTTAGGTTTCTGATCTACAGTTTCGTAATCCTGACACCTGAAACCTGAAACCAAATAATCATGGCAATAGCAGAGTAAAACCTAAAACTATGTGAGTCAACTGAGTGTAAAGCAGCACCACCTTAAGATACAGCAATGGACCAAAGAGTATCTACTGTAAATCAAAATCCGAGAAGCCTCCCCGCCCTGCTGGTCAAAAACGCCAGGCGCTTTGGTGATGGCCGGGCGGCCATGCGGGAAAAGGAATTCGGTATCTGGCAGTCGGTAAACTGGCGGCAATACCTGGAGCATGTGCGAGATTTTTCCCTGGGCTTGATTTCTCTCGGCCTTAAATCCGGCGATGCCATCGGTATCATCGGCGACAATCGACCGGAATGGATTTATGCCGAGCTGGCCGCCCAGGCTGCCGGCGCGCTACCCTTTGGCATTTTCCAGGATTCGATCCTCAGCGAGGTTGCCTACATTATCGAGCACTCGGAAGCTGCCATGATTGTGGCCGAAGACCAGGAGCAGGTCGACAAGATCCTGGATTTAAGAGATAAACTTCCCCGTCTTAAAAAAATTATCTACTCCGATCCAAAAGGATTATGGGACTACGAAGAAAAGGGTCTTCTCGTAAAGTTTTCAGATATTGAGCGCCTGGGTCGGCAGTTGCATCAAAAGGAGCCTGAGCGTTTTGATAAAAATGTCCGCGCCATTAAAGAAGATGATCTGGCCATAATTTGCTACACATCGGGGACCACCGGCAACCCCAAAGGCACCCTGCTGACCCATAAAAATATTCTCAGTATGGTGGCATCCCTGCACGAGGTGGATCCCAAGCAGCCGGACGATCAGTTTCTTTCCTTTATTCCACTGCCCTGGATCGTGGAGCAAACCATGAGTGTCTTCTCCTCGCTTTATGGGGGATATACGCTAAATTTCCCCGAAGAACCGGAAACAGCCATGGCGGATCTCTATGAAATCGCCCCCAGTCTGTTGGTGGCATCGCCGCGAATGTGGGAAGGAATTTCACGGCAGGTAATGGTCAAGCACCTGGATGCCTCCTTTTTCAAAAAGCTCATCTACAATTTGTGCCTGCCCATCGGCTATCGCTGGGCGGATTTTAAATTCGAGAAAAAGAATCCACCGCTGGGGTGGAAACTTCTTTACTGGATAGCCTATGCCGCCATGTTCCGGGCCCTGCGGGATCGAATGGGTTTTTCCCGGCTTCGATCTGCCATGACCGGTGGTGCCGCCTTGGGACCTGATGTGTTTCGGTTTTTCCATGCCCTGGGTGTCAATCTCAAACAAATTTACGGGCAGACCGAGGTTGCCGGATATTCAACCATCCACCGGGATGGCGATATCAATTTTGATTCGGTGGGGATTCCGGTGCCCGCAGCGGAGATCTCCATTTTTGAGCCGGACCCCGAAGGGGTGGGCGAGATCTTATCCCGGGGGCCTGGTCTGTTTCAGGGATATTTGAAAAACGAGGAAGCAACCCGTGAGACGATCATCGACGGGTGGATGCACACCGGAGACGCGGGATATTTTACAGACAACGGACATCTGGTGATCATCGATCGGGTTAAGGATCTGATGCATCTTAAAAGCGGTGCCAAGTTTTCGCCGATGTTTATTGAGAATAAGCTAAAATTCTGTCCTTACATTGTCGAATCTGTGGTACTCGGCCATGAGCAGGATTTTGTCACGGCTATGATCTGCATCGATTACAAGCACGTAGGCAAATGGGCCGAGGACAAGCGCATCAACTATACCACCTACTCAGATCTGGCCGGCAGAAAGGAAGTCTATGATTTAATCGAACGGGAAGTGGTGCGGGTAAACGCCACTTTACCGGAGAAAGCCCGCATTCATAAGTTTCTTTTACTTTATAAGGAGTTGGATCCGGATGATGAAGAGCTGACGCGCACCAAAAAAATTCGGCGTAAATTTATCAACCAGAAATATGTCAAAGAAATAGCTGCTCTATACAGCGATGCGGCAGAGCTTCCCATTGAAACGGTTATTCGCTATCAGGACGGCAAGACGGCCACCTTACGCACAAATCTGATTCTGCGTACCATGCAACCCGAAGACGCCTACCAGGATCTGCTTAAAAAGAAAGGCTTCTGGGCGCAGCTTAAGGGAGGGATATAGGTGCATAACGAATTTTTCTTTTTTATGCAGTTTCTAGTAACCGGCCTGTCCATGGGCTCCATCTACGCCCTGGTGGCTTTAGGGTTTGTCCTAATTTACAAGTCCACATCCATTCTCAACCTGGCCCAGGGCGAATTTATGATGGTGGGTGCCTACATCTGCCTGTCGATGACGCTGGATTTCGGGCTTAATTTTTTTGCTTCGTTTATCATCACCATGGTCTTTTCGGTCCTCCTGGGCCTGGTGGTTGAACGCTTGGTGCTGCGACCCTTAATCGGGGAGCCGATCATATCCATTATCATGGTGACCCTGGGCTTGACTTACATCCTGAGGGGTGTGGTTATCATGCTGTGGGGCAATGATATTCGCCAGTTCAATATTTTCCCCCAACAGCCCCTCGATTTCTGGGGGGTAAAAGTTACCTATCTGTACCTGTGGAGCATGGGCATATCCCTGGTGCTACTCACCTTTTTTGCAATCTTTTTCAAGTATGCCCGCACCGGCATATTCATGCGGGCCGTTGCCGATCACCAGACGGCTGCCCAGAGCATGGGGATTTCGGTCAAAAGGGTGTTCGCCATGAGCTGGTGCATTGCAGCGGTGGTATCTTCCATCGGCGGCATCCTGATCGGCAATATCGGCGGCGTCGGCGTAGAGCTCAGTCACATAGGGCTTAAAGTGCTGCCGGCGGTCATATTCGGCGGGCTGGACAGCATTCTGGGGGCCATCATCGGCGGTCTGATAGTGGGTATCCTGGAATTTCTGTCAGCCGGATACCTGGACCCCTATATCCCGGCCATCAACGAAGTTTTTCCCTTTATGGTGATGGTGCTGGTTTTGATGATTAAGCCTTATGGGCTGTTTGGCATTGAAGAAATAGAACGAGTCTAGAAGCGGCTTCATAACCGCATCTAATGCCCGATTAATAAACATAATCAACTTGTCCTTCGGAGCCAACTAATCCTGGGATAAGATTAAATGGCTCCTGTAACTGAAGAATATAGGTGAAGCGCGACAATGCCAGCTGGTTTATTTCATGAAAACTATTCTACGGATGAACGCATTTTTCAGACCTGGTTTGTCAGGATCTGGTTAATCGCCTTTTTTTTGGTCTGCGTGCTGTTTCCGCTTTTTGCATCCAAATACATGATTTCGACCATGATCGAGGTGGGCATCGCCATCATTGCCTGTCACGGCTTGAATCTGCTGACCGGGTTTACCGGTCAGATTTCCCTGGGCCATGCCGCGTTCATGGGCGTGGGGGCCTATACAAGCTCGATCCTTGTCAGTCACGGGGTGCCATTCAGTGTCTCCCTAGCGTGTGCCGGTGCCATGGCGGCCTTAATCGGCATGATTTTCGGCATTCCGTCGCTGCGATTGAGGGGCTTGTATCTGGCCATGGCCACTATTGCCGCCCAGTTTATTATAGAGTTTGTCATCCGTCGCTGGGACAAGCTGACCGGAGGCGTTGAAGGCCTGTACGTGGAGCCCGGAACCCTGGGCCCCCTGCACTTCGATGACCGCCTGCATTTGTATTATCTGACATTCATTCTGGCCGTGGCGGTTACCCTGGCGACAAAAAATATCATTCGCTCCCGATCGGGGCGCGCCTTTGTGGCCATTCGCGACCGTTACCTGGCCGCGGAAGTCATCGGGGTAAACCTGTTTAAATACCGCCTGATGTCCTTTGCGGCATCCTCTTTTTTTTGCCGGCAT
>Ga0265303_10002579_pt1 | contig 11237 bp, 9 predicted proteins | sample Helome_2_FD_192494 | JGI IMG/M metagenome (GOLD analysis project Ga0265303, IMG submission 192494) | Marine sediment microbial communities from subtidal zone of North Sea - Hel_20160317 (Illumina Assembly) | ecosystem: Environmental > Aquatic > Marine > Subtidal zone > Sediment ...
GAAGGTCGGCGCATCGTCGTACTGTCGGCGCCCGGCGATCGGCGCGACGAGGATATTCGGGAGATTGCCGAGACCGCGGCGGGTCATTTCGATCACTTCATCTGTCGCTGCGACGACAATCGTCGTGGACGCGGCACGGATGAAGTTGCTGTCATGCTAAAGAACACGCTGTTGCAGTCGGGCGTGGCGACCGACCAGATCGAGGTCATCCCGGACGAGCAGGAAGCGAACACCCGAGCGCTCGAGATGGCGGAGACGGGCGACCTTATCCTTATCCTGGGGGACAACACCACACGAACCTGGAAGCAGATAATCTACTTCAATTCGGGTGCCAGGGTTTCCGAACCGGGCAAGAAGGCAACAGCGACCATTGATCTTCCCAACATGGGCGGATTTGAACTGGACGACGATCTCGAGATCATCAGCGACGAGCGCGGCGTGCGTATCGCACGCGAAGAGGGCGATTAGCGGCGGGCCATGGAGTTTCTCGACGCCCGAAGACTGACCGGGCCCAACCTGATCTTCGACGGGCCGGGTTCGATTCTCGATGTCAGCTGTACACCAGGCGAAGCGGGCCGGCTCATCCCCGTTTGGGCGAACCATGTCGCGCGTATGCTCGAAAAGCTGGATTGGCCCTCTGCGCAATTTTCTTCAAAGCAACTGCAGGGCGGTGTGAGCCTGGCATTTTCGGCGCCAATCGACGCGCTGTACGCTGCATCAGAAATCAATGAGTGGGCCTGGGCTGCCAGCGCATTTGAACTTGGCGCATCTGAGGAAGAACCGGATTTTGATGAGGCCGTCACAGCCATTCGCGCATCGGCTGCCGAGGAAGCCAACGAAGAACTCATGTGGCTGATCGACGAAGCGGCGGCTCACGGCAAGACGCTACTTTGGGACGATGATCACGTCTCGGCTGGTCTCGGCCGTGGATCACAGACCTGGTCCGTGCAAGAAATCCCGGATTCACTCGAGTGGGACGAGTTTCACGATGTTCCGATCGGTCTTGTTACAGGAACCAACGGCAAGACGACCAGCGTTCGCCTGGCAACGCATATCGTGCGCGCGTCGGGGCAGAACGTTGGCCTGAGTTCAACGGACTGGATCGCGGTCAATGACCATGTGCTCGATCGCGGCGACTGGTCAGGCCCCGGCGGCGCGCGCGCCGTGCTTCGCGAAAAGGAGGTGGACGTCGCAATTCTGGAAGTCGCACGCGGCGGACTGTTGCGGCGTGGTCTCGGCGTCGAGCGCGCTGATGCGGCCTTGATTACCAATATCAGCGAGGATCACCTGGGCGATTTCGGTTCACGTGACCTGAACGAGTTGTTGGCGGTCAAGTGGGTCATTAGCCGTGCCGTAGAAGCGTCCGGCCGGCTCATACTCAATGCCGAAGACGAGCTCTTGCGCGCCAAATCCAGCGAGTTCGAAGGCGAACTCGTGTGGTTCAGCCTCGACCCTGACAATGCGACGATTGTTGCTCACGCACATAATGGTGGGTTCGCGTTCGTGCTTGACGGCGACGAACTCGTGAAAATCGAGGGCGCCGCTCGCGAGCCGATTTGTCGCAGTCACGAGATTCCGATCACGCTTGGTGGTGCGGCCCGACACAATGTTGCCAATGCGCTTGCCGCCGCGGCCCTGACATGGTGCCTTGGCGTCTCTCTGTCGGACATACGCGCCGGACTTACGACCATGGCGCAGGACGAAAACCCCGGTCGCTGCAATATCTATGATCTCGACGGCCGCAAGGTGCTCGTCGATTTTGCGCACAACCCGGCTGCGATGTCGGCCCTTTTCGACATGGCGCGGGCCATACCGGCGACTCGTCGGGCACTTTGTTTTGGACAGGCCGGCGATCGTCCGGACGACCTGATTCGTGAGCTTGCGCGTGATGCCTGGGCGATAGGGCTTGATCGCGTCGTGGTGTCCGAACTTGCGGCTTATCATCGTGGCCGGGAGCACGGTGATGTCTACGGTATCATCAAGGACGAATTGCTTCGATCCGGCGCCGATCAGTCACAAATTCATCACTTCGAAACGGAAATGGAATCCTTCATGTCCGCCATTGACTGGGCCGAACCCGGCGACCTGGTCATCATGCTCGCGCTTGGCGGCGCTGCGCCCGTGCAGGAGAAACTCAAGTCGTTGGGCGCAAAATAAAATCGACGATGTCATTCGCGATGCGGTGGGTCTTCTGATCCGATAGCACGTCGCCCGCCAATACATGATGACTCGGATCCCCCGGGTCCCTGATCTCTATCGCGGCTTTTTGCGGCGTGCCGGTTTGCTCGAATACCGAAAGGGCCTCGGCGGGCGAGATTACGGCGTCGTCTGACGAATAGAACATCAGGAGGCGCTGTGGGATCCCGTCGGGTAGTTGCCGGTTCGCGAGATCGACGAGCCGCATCATCTCGATTGCAGATGCCGTGGGATAGGACGTTGACCAGTAAAGCGCTTGCTTCTCGTTGTGTGGCTCCCAGCTGCGAGTGTCTCCGACCAGCATTCTTGCCAGCAACGGTCCTGCCGGTCGTGTTAACCAGGCTGCACCCGGATCGCGCGGTGCAAAATTCGGCGACATCATGACGATGGAATCGACGTTGTTCATTGCGGGATGGCCAATCATCGCTGCAGCCAGCGTCGCGCCGGTAGATGTACCGATAATTATGACTCGTTCGCCAATCCTCGTAGCTATCGCAAGCGCTTCGACGGCGTCGCGCAGCCAGTCTTCGGCACGCACGTCCGTGAGCCGCTCGCGCTCACGTCCATGTCCGGTCAAACGCGTCTCGAACAGATTGGCACCGAGCCGCGAGGCGACGAGTTCGGCCAGCGGCGCCGTTTCCTGGCGTGTTGCCGAGAAGCCGTGTAGATAGAGGACCGAATAGGGCGTCCGTTCGCGCTCGCCAAACCAGGTGATACGTTTCTCCGTGCCGGGGACGAGACCATAGCGATCGGCGGCCTGGCGTTCGCTTTGTACCAGCCAGGCATCGAGGTCCTCCGGCAGGGCGGCTTCCGCCATTGCAGGCTGCAGTCTTGCCGGCGTAAGAAACCAAAGGGCCGTACCGGCAATCAACAGCGTGATGGCAACTGCGCGTGACTTATTCAAGGTTCAAAATCTTGTTCCAGTGCTTCTTGCTGACGGGCATGATGGAAAGACGATTGCCTTTGCGCGTCAGAATCATATCGCCGAGACTTTTCTGCGCCTTTATTTCGGTCAGTGTCACGTTTCTTTTTGTTTTGCGGACGAATTCGACATCGACGAGCCACCAGCGAGGATTGTCCTTGTCACTTTTCGGATCGTAGTACTTCGACTTCTTATCAAATTGTGTCGGGTCCGGGTAGGCTTCGCTGGCGACCTTGGCGATGCCCACGATGCCGGGCTCCTTGCAGCTGGAGTGGTAGAAAAAGACCTCATCGCCGACCGTCATGTCGTCGCGCATCATGTTGCGCGCCTGGTAGTTGCGAATGCTGTCCCACATCTCACGGCCGTCTCGCTCGAGATCGTCGATGCTGTAGACATCGGGTTCTGATTTCATTAACCAGTATGTCATGTCGTGATTGTGCGGATTGACCAGGGGTTCCCGGGCTGCGAAGTTTAGCATCTTTGAGAGGCGCGATAAGGCGTCGATTGCTATGCTAGGATTGCGTCACGCGCAACGTTACCCAACCCTCGGGGAGGCAGTGTCAGATGGCCAACATGCTGGCAAATATATTCGGCTCGTCGCCGGTTCAGCCGCTCGAAAAGCATATCGAAATTGCATTTCGTTGCGCGAAGAAACTCAGGCCACTTTTTGAGGCTGTGATCGCGAATAACTGGGACAAGGCCCTTGAAATCCGCGCCGAGATCGAAGCACTGGAGCACGAAGCAGACAATGTCAAGAAAGAGATCCGGCTGCATATGCCCAAGAGCCTGTTCATGCCGGTTCCGCGAGAAGACCTGCTGGAACTCCTGCTTGTGCAGGACAAGATCGCCAACCGTGCCAAAGACGTATCGGGTGTGATGATAGGCCGCAGGATGCAAATACCGGATTCTCTCGCGGAGAAGTTTGTCGAGTTCGTTGATCGCAACATCGACGCGGCAAAACAGGCTCGCAAAAGTGTCCGAGAGCTGGACGAGTTGTTTACGGCGGGTTTCAGGGGCGCCGAGGTCGCGCTCGTCGCTGATATGATCGAAAAACTGGACCAGATCGAGACGCACACCGACGAACAACAGACGATCCTCCGTACTGCGTTGTTCGAGATTGAGAAGACACTGGATCCTGTCGATGCGATTTTTCTGTACGAGGTCATCTCGTTGACGGGTGAAATCGCCGATATGGCTGAACGGGTCGGCCGCCGGCTTGAGCTGTTGCTCTCTCAATAATAAATAAAGAACAAATGGGGAGCGGATTCTTCCCCGAGGGCGAACGATGGAACACCAACTGATCTATATCGGCCTTGCCGCGCTGTTCGGCCTCTTCATGGCATGGGGCATAGGCGCCAATGATGTCGCGAACGCGATGGCGACGTCGGTAGGCTCCAAAGCCCTGACAATCAAGCAGGCCATTCTGGTCGCAGCAATTTTCGAATTTCTTGGAGCGGTTCTGGCCGGTGGCGCAGTAACGGGCACAATTCGCAAGGGTATCGTCGATGCCGAGTTGCTGGCGGGCACTCCCGAACTCCTTGTTTACGGCATGTTGGCGGCGTTGTTGGCCGCCGGAACCTGGTTGTTGATCGCATCGAAGAACGGCTGGCCGGTATCGACAACGCACTCGATCGTCGGCGCGATCGTCGGTTTCGCCGCAGTCGGTATCGGCGTAGACGCCGTAAAGTGGGCAAAGGTCGGAACCATCGTCATGAGCTGGGTCGTCTCGCCGGTGACAGCCGGGTTTATTGCCTACCTGATTTACCGAAGCGTGCAGAGACTGATTCTCAGCCAGGAAGATCCGCTGGAGAGGGCGAAGCGTTACGTGCCGGTCTACATCTTTCTCGCGGCTTTCACGATCACGCTGGTCACGATCCTCAAAGGTCTCAAGCACGTCGGCCTGGACTTGGGCGTCAGGGACAGCTACTTGCTTGCGACCGCCGTTGCCGTCGGCATTGCCCTGCTGGGGGCCTTCTTCATCAACAAGATCGAACCGGATCCCAAGGCCGAGAAGAGCCAGCATTTCTATACGGTCGAGCGCGTCTTCGGCGTATTGATGGTCGTTACTGCCTGTTCGATGGCATTCGCGCACGGCTCGAACGATGTTGCCAATGCGATCGGACCACTGGCCGCCGTGATCGGCATCGCGACGACCGGGGCGATCACATCCAAGTCGGCGTTACCGATCTGGGTACTCATGCTCGGTGGCGGCGGCATCGTCATCGGTCTGGCGACGTTTGGACGGCACGTCATCGCAACCGTCGGCAAGAAAATCACGCAGCTGACGCCGAGTCGCGGCTTCGCCGCGGAACTGGCTGCGGCGACAACTATCGTTATCGCATCGGGCACGGGCATACCGATCTCGACGACGCACACGCTTGTCGGCGCGGTGCTCGGGGTGGGCATGGCGCGCGGAATCGAAGCCATCGATTTGCGCGTAGTGGCGCGGATTCTCGTGTCCTGGGTGGTGACGATTCCGGCCGGCGCTTTCCTGGCAATCGTGTTTTTCTTTATATTCCGAACGATACTGCCGTAGCGGGAATCAGGCGGATCTCAGGTACCAATCGAAATCGAGCTGGCCGACCGTGTTGTGGAAGCGCCGGCTCTCCTCACGCCGATTCATCGCAAAGTACCTGCAATAGTCTTTGCCGAGATACGCCGGGAGTATCTTGCTGCGTTGAAATTTGTCGATGGCCGTGTCCCAGCGATGCGGGATCCTGAGCTTCGGCTCGATCTGCGTTCCCTGCTCGATCAGGGTTCCCGGGTCACACTTGTTCTTCAATCCGTAATGCACGCCCGCAACGATTGCCGCGGTGACGAGATAGGGATTTGCATCGGCACCTGCCGTGCGATGTTCGAAACGCAGATTGTTCGCGTCGGATTGGGGAATTCGTATCGCCACGACACGGTGGTTAACGCCCCAGTTGGGTTCCACCGGTGCAAACATGTCGGGTCGCAGGCGACGGTAAGAGTTCGCGTTGGGTGCGCAGATGGCCGTCGCTGCCGGCATGGTCTTCAGCAGACCGCCGACCGCGTGCCGCAGCCTGGCTGAAAAAGGTGGGCTCGCGAGGCTGTCCCTGCCGTGAGAAAAATAATTCTTGCCGTTGCGATCCACGAGACTCATGTGAACATGCAGTCCGCTGCCCGCATCTTCTTCGAAGGGCTTGGCCATGAAGCAAGCGACGAATCCGTGTTTCCGTGCTGCCGCCTTGACAACCCGTTTCAGCAGTACGGCATGGTCGCAGGCCAGCACAGGATCATCGATATGCCGCAGATTGACTTCGAACTGCCCCTGTGAGTACTCGGCGATGGCAGCGTCGGCCGGGATGTTCTGGGCGTCGCAGTAGTCGTAAACGTCGTTCAGGAAGTGCTCGATTTCCCAAAGGTCGTCCGGATGGTAGACCTGTGCCCCGGGCTGCAAGCGACCGACACCGGGTACGTGCGGCGTGCCGACGGTGGGACGGTCGGTCTTGGCATCGAGCAGGTAGAATTCGAGTTCCGTCGCCATGAAAATCTTGAGTCGCATCTTCCTGAGCGGTTGCATGGCGCGTTCGAGCACGTAGCGCGGATCCGAGAATAGCGGCACCTCATCCTCCTCGAACAGCCGGAACAAGGCTTGCCCCATCGGTCGCTCCGCCCACGGCACCGGGGCGATACTGCCGGGGACGATCTCCGCAAATACATCGGGATCGCCATCGCTCTCACCGTAGGGTATGCCTGGCACGGTCTCGCCGAGCGCGGTCAGCAATGTCGTCCCGGCACAGAACCAGAAGCCGTCTTTCATGACTTTCGCGACGTCATCCTCGCGAACGCGCTTGCCCTTGAGAATGGCATTGAGATCAGGGATCAATAGTTCCATCGCCTGGAACTGGCCGTGTTTGCGCTGACACGCGTGCAATTCGGCACGTAGTTTCGCCGCTGTCGATTTTGCCATTGGGATATCCGGAGCGTCGTGAACTTGCGAGCATCGACGATTTTTCGATACGCCGCAACAGGGCTTCTGCTACCATAATATGAAACTCTGAAACACAATATGGAATATTCGATGATTGACAAAGCTCCACCGCAGGGCGCCCAGGCGGCGCTGCGGGCGCTCCGCTTATTGAAACTGTTCACGCCCGAACATCCAGAGCTGCAACTCGCCGAGGTCAGCGGGCGTGCCGGTCTTAACAAGACGACCACGCATCGTTTGTTGCAGGCGCTGCAGAGTGAGTCGATGCTGGACAGGAACCCGGGCACCGGCGCCTACCGCCTCGGCCCCGCGCTGATGGCGTTGGGCGTTCAGGCGTTATCGAGTAACGATCTGAGGCTGCGGGCGAGGCCGTTACTCAATCGATTGGCTGAGGAAACCGGCGAGACCGCGACGCTCGAGGTGCCCGTCGATGACATGATGCTGATTCTCGACGAAGTGACCGGCCGGCACTTCCTCGGTGCCGCGGGAAACGTCGGCACGCGCTGGCCGATTCACGCGACGTCGACCGGCAAGGCGTTGATTGCTTTCGATGAGTCAGGCGTGGATCGGATCGGGAAGCAGCTGACGTCGCTGACATCGCATACGATTACCGAGCGCGATCATCTGGAAAAACAGCTTTCGGAAATTCGTCGGCGCGGTTTCGCTGAATCGGTCGACGAGCTGGAGGAGGGATTTTCCGGCGTGGCCGCGGTCGTACGCGGAGGCACGGGGCAGGTGCTCGGTGCTTTATCGATCTGTGGTCCCACGCAACGGCTTTCAGCAGCGCGCAGGGCGAGTCTGGGTTCGACGCTCTGTTCAGTCGCAGAACGTCTGCAGCCGCGCTATTGAGTTATTGGCCCATGATAGTATTCGCCGCAATATGTACCCGAAACCACTGATCGGAGTGCCGGCAGACCGCCGCATTGTCGAACCGCATCCGTTTCACATGGTCGGCGAGAAATACCTGGACGCGTTGATAAAAGGGGCAGATTCATTGCCGTTGATAACCCCGGCGTTACCGGGCGACGTGGACATCGACGAACTGCTCGCACAATTCGACGGTATCTTCCTGACAGGCAGCTACTCGAACGTGGAGCCACATCATTATGATGGCGAACCCAGCGAAGAGGGCACGCTGCATGACCCGCATCGCGACGCAGTAACCTTGCCGCTCGTGAAGCGCGCTATCGAGACTGGCGTACCGCTGTTCGCGGTCTGCCGCGGCTTCCAGGAGCTCAACGTGGCACTCGGCGGGACCCTGCATCAGAAGGTGCACGAGGTAGCCGGATATCATAACCATCTCGAGAACAAGGAAGATCCGCTGGATAAACAGTATGGTCCTTCGCACCCTGTGAATTTCGTTGAAGGCGGCTTGTTGCGCGAGTTGGCAGGGTCCGAGACAGCCATGGTTAATTCGCTGCATTCGCAGGGCGTGGCGAAGCTCGCCGATGGTGTCAGCGTCGAAGCGGTCGCCGATGATGGTCTGGTCGAGGCGTTTCGCGTCGACGAGGCCGATGGATTTGCATTGGCCGTGCAATGGCATCCTGAGTGGCGGGTCATGGAGAATGAATTTTCGACATCTATTTTCAAGGCGTTTGGCGATGCGTGCAGGGTGCGCGCGAAGCAGCGACAGGTGTAATGTGAGTGACGAAGAGATTTTTCGGTCCTGGTTGAAAGAACACAACATTGAAGATGTCGAGGCGTTCGTGCCGGACATGGCAGGCTCGGCACGGGGCAAGGTCATTCCTGCCGACAAGTTCGGCTGCGGCGACTTGAAGATGCCGGAGGCAATTTTCTCGCAAACGATTTCCGGGGATTACATCGACGACAAGAACAACGTCGAAGACCGCGACATGCTGCTCGTGCCGGACCCGACGACTTTACGACCTGTGCCGTGGGCTACTGATCCAGCTGCCTCGGTGTTTCTGGACTGCTACCGCCGCGACGGTTCGGCCGTTGCCAAGTCGCCTCGAAACGTGTTGCGTAACGTGCTCGCGAAATACGAAAAGCGTGGATGGATACCCGTGGTGGCGCCCGAGGTGGAGTTTTACCTGCTGAGTCCGCATTCGGATCCGAACGCCGAAGCCGAGCCACCGGAAGGCCGCCTGGGCTGGACCGAGGGCGCCAGGCAGCCTTACAGCATAGATACGATGAACGATTTCGAACCGTTCATTAACAACGTCTATACTTACTGTGAGGCTCAGGGCATCCGTATTGACACGCTTTCGCAGGAGATGGGGCCCGCCCAATTCGAAATCAACTTCCTGCATGGCGACCCGGTGGACAAAGCCGACCAGGTGTTCCTGTTCAAGCGCACGGTGCGAGAGGCAGCCATCGAGCACCAGATGCACGCAACGTTCTTGGCGAAGCCGATGGCCGAAGACGCTGGCAGCGCCCTGCATATCCATCAGAGCGTCGTCGACAAGAAAGGCGACAATGTGTTTTCCACGGTGGGGGGCGATGCCAGCGACCTGTTCTACGGTTTTCTCGGCGGATTGCAGCGCTATATGCCCGAAGTGATGCTGGTTTTCGCGCCTTACGTCAATTCGTACCGTCGCTTCATGAATCCATGGGCGTCGCCGGTGAATCTCGCCTGGGCAACCGACAACCGTACGGTCGGATTGCGGGTCCCTGATTCGGGTCCGGAAGCACGCCGCATCGAGAATCGCCTGGCGGGCTCGGATGTCAATCCGTATCTCGTCATCGCAGCTTCCCTGGCCTGCGGTTACCTGGGCATGGTCGAAGGGCTGACGCCGACAGATCCCGTCGAAGGCAGCGCTTATGGCACCGATTTCGACCTGCATCGACACATCTATGCGGCGATCGACGCGATGCGTGAAAGCAAGGCAATGCGAAGCATGCTCGGCGATGAGTTCGTCACCTTGTACACAGCCCTGAAGGTCGAGGAGTACAGGGAATTCCAGGAAATCATCACGCCGTATGAGCGAGAGATCCTGATGTTTAACGTTTGAACAACCCAAGGTGAGCAATGGCAGCAATTGAGAAACGGTCCCGCAGCGACTGGCAGGAGCTCGACAAAGATCATCATTTGCATCCGTTTACGGATCACAAGAGCCTGCACAAGAAACGCTCGCGAATTATCACGCGCGCTGAAGGGGTTTACATCTATGACGCAGATGGCAACAAGATCCTCGATGCCATGTCGGGGCTGTGGTGTGTGAATACGGGCTACGGTCGGCAAGAGCTGATCGACGCGGCGACCGAGCAATTGAAAGAATTGCCCTACTACAACAACTTCTTCCAGTGTGCGCACCCGCCGTCTATTGAACTGGCCTCGATCATTCAGGAAGTTAGTCCACCGCAATTCAGTCGCGTGTTCTTCGCGGGCTCTGGTTCGGAGTCGAATGACACGATCGTGCGCATGGTCCGGACCTACTGGGACCTGATGGGGCAGCCTGAGCGCCACACCATTATCAGTCGCCACAATGCCTATCATGGTTCCACGGTTGCGGCCGCGAGTCTCGGCGGCATGAAACCGATGCATAAGCAAAGCGGACTGCCGATTCCGGGCATCGTGCATGTCGATCAACCTTACTGGTTCGGTAGCGACCAGAGCCTGTCGCCGGAAGCGTTTGGTCTGGCGACAGCCCGAACGATCGAGCAGAAGATTAAAGAAATCGGTCCGGAGAAAGTCGCGGCGTTCATCGGTGAGCCCATCCAGGGCGCCGGTGGCGTCATTGTGCCGCCCGATAGCTACTGGCCCGAAGTGCAGCGTATCTGTGATGAATACGGCATCCTGTTGATTTCGGATGAGGTCATCACGGGATTCGGGCGGCTCGGGGAGTGGTTCGGAGCAGACTACTTCGATACGCGGCCCGACTTCATCCCCTTCGCCAAAGGCGTGACCTCCGGATATTTGCCGTTGGGCGGCGTGCTGGTGAGCGACCGGGTTGCCGAGACCTTGATTGAGAAAGGCGGTGAGTTCTTTCACGGCTACACGTATTCGGGTCATCCCGTCGCTTGTGCTGTGGCCATCGCCAACATCAGGGTGATTCAAAACGAAAACCTGGTTACCCGCATCAAGAACGACATCGGGCCGTATCTGCAGGAAAAATGGCGAGCGCTCGGTGAGCACGCGCTGGTGGGCGATACCCGCATGGTTGGTCTTATGGGCGCCTTCGAGCTTGTCAAGAGCAAGGATCCCCT
>Ga0265303_10002580_pt1 | contig 11235 bp, 5 predicted proteins | sample Helome_2_FD_192494 | JGI IMG/M metagenome (GOLD analysis project Ga0265303, IMG submission 192494) | Marine sediment microbial communities from subtidal zone of North Sea - Hel_20160317 (Illumina Assembly) | ecosystem: Environmental > Aquatic > Marine > Subtidal zone > Sediment ...
AGATCCTCGACCAGTGACTCATAGCGGACCACGTGGTGGTCGAGGGGCAGGCGCCGCTGGTAGAGCTGCCACAGCCGCATGGTCTTGTCGTAGATCCGCGCCGCGTCCTGCAGCGTGTAAAAATTGGCGAAGGCATCGCTGGCCGTATAGTGCTGCATAAAGTTCGACAGCACCACGTCGCAGGGATGACGCTGGCAAAAGATAAACCTCGCGTCCGGGAACAAGCGCCACAACATGCCGATTTGTATCGTGCGGATCGGCATTTTGTCGATCACCAGCGACCCGTCGGCAGCGTCGATGAAGGGTGCCAGCGCATCAACATAGAGCTGGCGCAGATGCGTGATGGCCGCCTCGTCGAGATCGGCCAGCGCCGCCGGATAACCCGCTGGCATGGCCTGCAGCGCCTCCACCGCAGGCAGGATCGTCACCTGCTCCTCCACCGTGGTAATGCCCGGATGACTGTCCAGGATCACGTCTGCCAGGGTCGTGCCGGAGCGCGGAAAACCGAGCATGAATACCGGCGCGGGGCGTTCCGCGGGCGGTGCGGACGTCCATTGGTCGAGCTCGGCGTCGCTGAAGAAATCACGCAGCGTGTCGAGCAGGCTCAAAAAGCGCTCGGGCCTGGCCGTATTGGCCCTTGGCGTCGCCCGGGCCAGCTCGTTGGCCGCGGTGAAATGCTCTATTGCAGCGTCGGCCTGGCCGGCGCGGTCGTGCAGATAGCCCAGCTGATAATGGAACTGCTCGGCCAGACGCGAATCCATCGCGGCCGTATCGAATTTCGCCAGCCGCCGCAGGCCCTGTCCCGCATCACCGCGGCGGCGGTCCCCTTTCGCCGCCTCCAGATTCAATCGCGGATGATCCGGCGCGATGAGCAGCCCCTGCTCGACCGCCGCTTCGAGGTCCTGCAGTCGATTGGTCTCCTCGTAGAGAGCCGCCAGCTCGGCATAGACCTCTGTGGCCAGCGGATTCAGCTCCAGTGCGCGCCTGAAGCTGGTCTCGGCCTCTTCGCCGCGTCGCTGTTCGTTTAGCACCAGACCGAGATTCATGTGTACGGTCCAGTTGTCCGGATCCGCCTGCAATGCGCGCCGACAACAGACCGCGGACTTCTTGAAGTTACCGCGGGTGTGATAAGCGATGCCCAGGTTGATCAGTGTATCCAGATGCTGCGGACGCATCTCGAGGGCCTGCTCGAATGCCGCGATGCCCTCGTCGACTTGGCCCAGTCCCATCAACACCGTAGCCAGGTTGTAGCGGGCCGAGGCGAGTGTCGGGTCGACCGCGACCGCGTGTTCGAACACGTCCTTTGCTTCTTCCAGCCGGTCCAGCGCGCGCAAGGCGTGGCCGAGATGGTCATAGGCCACCGCGAAGTCCGGCCGGATCAGTACCGCCCGGCGGAATGCATCCGCCGCCTCGGACAAGCGGCCCATGTTGTTAAACGCACGTCCGAGGTTGTCATAGGCCCCGGCAAGATTCGGATCGATCTCCAGCGCCTTGGCAAAATAATCGGTAGACGCCTGCGGCTCGCCCTGACGCAGCAACACTTCGCCCATGTTCGAGTGGGCCAGCGCAAAACCGGGCTCCAGCGCGATCGCCTGGTCGTAGAGCGCGGCCGCATCGTCGAGTCGCTCCCGTGCCTTCATCAGATTGCCCAGGCTGTTGATAAAAATCGCTTTCAGGGGATCGAGCTTGATCGCCTGACGGATGAGCCGCTCGGCATCGTCGAGGCGACCCTGACGGGCATCGATACTACCCAGGCAGTGCAACGCGTCCGCATGCCCCGGCTCACGCTTGAGCACGTCCAGATATTGCGCCTTGGCCGACTCGAGGTCGCCCTCGTGCTGGGTCTGCTGGGCCTGACGATATAATTCCGTCACGGATAGGGGCTGAGCGACCATAACGTCCTGATTCGGAGCCCTGGATGGGCAAAACATATAATTATCCGCTTTTGCCAAAACCGCGCAAGGCGCCCCCGGCGCAGTACGCAGCCCCGGAGACGGAACCCCGGGGACCGCGCGCCGGTCTCTTGTAACGAGCGGCAGTCGACCCCGGAGATGGGCGAGCTAGCGGGTTTCTGCTACCTTTCCGCGCACTCGATGATCTGGAAAACCTGTATGAGCAAGCCTCTGATCATTGCCGGCCTGGCCGCGCTGGTCGCCAGCCACCAGGCGCCGGCAGCCGAACCCGATTCGGCCGCCTCGGCGTTTATGAAATGCGCCCGGATCTCCAACGACGGCCGGCGCCTGCTGTGCTACGACCGACTGGCCACCGACCTGATAGAACTGGGATTGACCGCTCGGGGCGGTCTGCCGGATGTAGCGAGCCCGGCATCATCCGGTACGGCGGGAGCGGCGGCTGCGGCGCCGGCCGCGCCAGCCCCCGATCCTGAAGCCGCACAACCCGCGGCCACCGAGGCCGCCCAGCAGGCCGCTGCGTCGAGCGCCGATCAGTTCGGTGTGGAGCGGACGGAGAATGCCCCCGGTACCGATGTCGATAAAATCCAAAGCCGCTACGTGGGCGAATTTACCGGCTGGGATGGCAAGACCGTCTTCGAACTGGAGAACGGCCAGGTCTGGCAGCAGTCCGGGTCGGGACGTATGACCTATCGTACCGTCAATCCGATGATCACCATCAAGCGCGCCTTTATGGGCAGCTATCTGCTCAAGGTCGAGGGTCGCAACAAGTCGGTGCGGGTCAAACGGATCAAATAGACCTCAGGCGTCGGCCACCAGCGGTCCCTCGGTCGGGCGCCAGAGTTCTTCCTTCTCGATCAATCCGTAGAGGCCTTCGGCCTGACCCCGCAGGCCTTCGGCAACCTGGCGCCAGTCCACGTCTTCTTCACCGGGCGCGTTGCCTTTCTCGCCCAACTGCTCCAGCCGGGCGCTCTGCAGCTGCCATTTCATCACGAAGTGGCGTGCCGCGTCGCGAACGGTCTCAGCCACCTCCAGATCGATATGATCTGATGGGATATCCACGCCGGAGATCACCCAGTAGGCGCGGTTTTTGTCCGATCTGGACCAGGCCTTGCCGATAAACAGCTGGTGCGGCAGCGTCCACACCGCATGACCCATCACCTCATCCTGGAACAGATCACTGTCGCGGATATGCTGCGCCATATTCTGCAGCCGGGACTTGGCCCAGTCGGTATAGGCCTGCAGCTCTGCGTCGTTCTTGAACACCATCTCGATTCTTCCTCTGCCTGATGTGGGGGCACCTGCGCCGCGTTAACCCTGTGGGGTTGCGGGCGGCGCTTGCTTTACCGGCTGCAGCCGGCGTGGTTGATAGACCTCAGCGTCGGGACTCCAGGCCTCCAGCGCCCGTTCCTTGTTTTGATAACGTTTCATGTTGGCCTGCATCCAGTCCGTTTCGGCCCGGCGCTCGGCCTTGACCGCCTCGAACATTGCCTGGGCCTGGAAATCTACCGCATCGTCGAATCTGCCGTTGGCCGCCGAGGCCATGGCCAGCGTCTCCGCCGTGAACTGGCCGGGTTCCCTGGTGTAGAGGACAGTAGCGGTCTCCAGCGCCTGGCGCAGCTGTTCCTCGGTGGCGTCCGTGCACACTGAATAGGCCCGCGCCAGTGCCACCAGTACTTGCTTGTCTCGAGGATTGATCGACGCGCCGCGAGCCAGCACCGGGTGCGCCCACTGACAATCGCCGGAGGCGAGCCATGCCATGCCGAGCAGGTACATCACCTCCGTGTCCTTTGGCAACACATGGGCGATCTGGCCGTAGTGCTCGCCGGCCTCGGTGTATTCCTTGCGGCGCATCAGACTGTTGCCGAGCAACAATCTCGGTTCGACCAGCTGCGGCTCGGTCTCCAGCGCTTTCCGGTAATGGCTCTCGGCCTCGGCGTCGTCGCCGGCCCGTTCGTAGAGCGTACCCACAAAATAATTGGCTTTGGCATTACCCGGCTCGATCGACAAAGCGCGTCCGAACGCCAACAGCGCGCCTTGCGCATCCCCGGTGACCGCCTTGAGTTCACCCATAGTGACGAGCGTCTGCACATCACCGGGTCGGATCGAAGCGGCGATCTCATAGAGTTTGATCGCGGCCTGCGGGCTGTTGTATTCCCTGGCCTTCGCCGCAGTCTCCAGATAGTGGTCTGCACCCAGCGTATGAGAATGGACGAAAGCCATCAACGGATCCTCCACCCCGGGTCGACGATCGCCGGCCCGGGCGGCCTGTTCGGCTGCCTTGCCGGTCTCGCCCAACCCACGGTAAGCCGCCGCGAGCTGGCCATGGAGATAGTCCGCTTGCGGATCGAGCACCAAGGCCCGCTCGTAGGCCTCGGCTGCCCCTTCGTAATCCAGCTGTTGCAACAACACGTCGCCAAAACCGGTCAGTGCGGCGACATCCTGTGGATCGCGCTTGAGCGCGACCGAAAACCCGGCTGTGGCTTCATCCAGACGCCCCAGCTGGAGCTGAATCTGACTCCGACGCACCATGGCCGGCGTAAAAGTGAACGCCAGATCCAGCGTATGGCTAAAGCTCTCTATGGCCTTTTCCGGCTCGTTCACCTGCTGGTAGTGGACACCGAGCAAATAGGGCCAGCGGAGATTGTTGGCATCCAGCGCTATCGCGTTGCGGAAACAGGATCCTGCCGCTGCCTGCTGACCGTTAGCCAGATAATTGATGCCCATACGGCCATAGGCGAGACCCAGCTCCTGGCCCTCGAGGCGGGTGCGCTGATCGCGGAAGAATTCGAAGGCCGGTTCCAGACGCCCGCGGACCTCCGGGTCCAGCGCGGACATATCCGGGTGAGACACCAGCTCCAGATCAGGCAGCGCGGACTCATCCTGAGTCTGGCCGACTGCCGCCAACAGCATCAGCACGGCCGCCAGGGCCCATCGGCCGGGTGAGTTCGAAATTCTGCTCATGGATCAATCATCCTGTTCCGCTATGCGGGAACGTTGGACGCCATTATCGCGGTTCAGCCACGATGGCGCATGCTGGCTCCGGTCGTGGACCGGGATGTCGGTCAGACGCGGTGCCGCGGGGCGCGCGAGGATATCACGACCCGGGCGCAACCGCGCCCTGGGCCTGGGTAACGACGAGCTCCTGCCCCGGCTGTACGTTCTCCAGCACCTGCATGGAGCCGTCAGGAAAGGTGACCTCCAGACGCTCAGCCAGTTCCGCTGCGCCGATGCCGAAGGTCAGGGCCAGCTCGGTCTGGGACAGATAGCTGCGCACCGGGCTTACCTGCCGCTCCTGTGCGCGGCCACCCGCTTCAAGGCGAACCCGGGCACCGATGGCCTGGGTGTTGGGCGGCCGCCCGATCAGACGCACACGCAGCCACGCGTGACCCCTGGCCTGGTCATTGCGCAACAGCAGCGGCGGCCCACCGGTCTGGGTAAGCACCACGTCCTGATCGCCGTCGCTATCGATGTCGGCATAGGCCGCGCCGCGGCCGACCAGCGGCCGGGACAGGTCCCCGGTGGCCGACGCCGGCAACGGCACGAACTCACGGGGACAGGCGGCTCCGCAGTTCCAGAATAGCTGCGCAGATTGTGCGTGATGCTGGCTGGGCTGGACCCGGTTGATCTCGTCTTCCACATGGCCGTTTGCCTGCAGCAGATCGAGGCGTCCATCCAGATCGGCGTCAAACAGGAACAGACCGAAGGTCAGCACGCTGCGGCTCGCCGGACCGATCCCGGTCACGATCGCCTCGTCATTGAACAACAGCGAGCGTCCGCCATCGACAAAGAACGAAGTCATCTCATTGGCGAAATTACCGATCGCCACACCGTACTCGCCATCCTCGCCATACAGGCCGCCGTCGATGCCCATGGCACCGGTAGCACTGCCGGCGTTATCGAAGGCGAGTCCGGCAGCAACTCCCTGCTCCTCGAAATGCCCGCCGAGATTGCGGAAAAAAAAGTTGCGCACAGTGTCGTTCGCAACGACCAGATCGGACCAGCCATCACGGTCGATGTCATCGACCAGTACCGCCAGACCCTTGCCCACCGGCAGGCCGGTGTCGGGATTGCGTACGTGAATACCCGTGCTCGCACCGACTTCGGTGAAACGACCGTCGCCCTCGTTGCGGTACAGATAGGCGTCGCTGCCCGGGAAATTCGTCGGCGGTCCGTAGGCGCGACCGATCCCGGCCAGCCGATAATCCACCTCGAAATCCAGCTCACGTGACCATTGCACATAGTTGGTCACGAACAGATCGAGGTCGCCGTCCCGATCGTAATCGAGGAAGGCGGCGCTGGTGCTCCAGCTGTCGGCGGCGCCGGCGACGCCGGCCACAGCGGTCACATCTTCAAAGCGCGCGCCATCCACGTTCCTGAGCAGGCGGTTATGACCCACCGCGGTGAGAAACAGATCGGTTCTGCCATCGCCATCATAATCGCCGGTGGCAACGCCCATGCCATAGAGAGGCTGATCTACGCCGGAGCCAGCGGTGACGTCCTCAAAGCGGCCATCGCCGAGGTTGTGATAAAGCGCCGGCGTAGCGACGCGGCCATCGGTGTCCGACCACGGCCACGCGGTGGAATTGACAAACAGCAGATCCGGCCGCTCATCCTCATCCAGCGGGAAAAACGCGACCCCGCCGCCCATGGTCTCCGGCAGCAGCCGCTCGCCGGCGGCGCCGTTGTCGTGATGGAAGCGGATGCCGGCCGCGGCGGTGATGTCGGTGAACGGGATCTCCGGCGGTTGCGGCGCCTGGGCCGTCGCCGCCGGTCTGGCCAGGGCCTGTTCGGTGACCGGCTCTGGCTTCCGCGTCTGTCCGCGCCACAAAAACACAGCCAGCCCGATCACGATCGCGGCCCCGATCACGAACAGGGAACGGCGCAGGGCCACGCCGATAACGGCGTCATCCCCGTTGGGATCAGACTGCGGTCCGCAGGCCTCGTCGGGTTCGTGCTTGTCCAGGCTCAATATCCGGCGCTCAATGTCGCGCGATCCTCGGGGTGTCCTCGGGCAGATCGTATGCGCCGGGCCGCTGCAAATCGTAGATCACCACGGCTTCGGCCGCGTGATTGGCGGCCGGGTTGCTCCGCCGGGCCAGGGCGATAGCCCTGTCGCGCGCATTATCGTCGGTCTTGTAACGGGCGTGAAGCCGGCGCTGCTCGACAGCCTCCTGTTCGCGACCTGCGCGCGCAAAGATCTGCGCCAGACCCCAATGGGCTTCGGCATTTTCCGGATCGATCTCCAACACACGCCGGTAGAGGTCCTCCGCCTCCGTCAGGAGCTGCTCACGGCGCTCACTGCGAGCCTCACCGCGCTCGGCGCGGGCGCTCTGGAACAAGGTGTCGGCCAGGGTATTGAGCACACGATAATCCTTGCTGAAATCCAGACCCCGGGCACGGGCGTCGACAAAGCGGGTCTCCGCCACCGTCCGTAGTCCCGCTATCGCCTGGTCCAGATAGCCGTTCTGCCGGTCGAGCAGCGCGGTAAACCAGGTCACGGTCCAGGGATAGGCCGGTGGATCAAATGCGATAGCCCGCTCGAGCGCATGACGCGCATCATCGAGCCGGCCCTCGCGCAGATAGACCCGTGCCAGGTTCAGCGCGCCCAGAGATTTGCCCATGCCCTCCACCAGCCGGAACGCTTCTTCTGCCTGGCGCAGCTCGCCGGTGCCGCGTTTGCGCAACAGGCCGATGCCGTAATCATTGATGCGTTGCCAGGTCGGAGTGTCCGGCGCCGGCTGCGCTGGCACCGCTGGCCCACCGGCAACCGGGAAGCTGAGCTGGTCGCTGGCGATCACGGTGACCGGGAGATCGTTGCGGCGGAAGTCCTCGCCCTGGAAATACGCCATAAACGTAGTGTCGAATTTACGGTAATTCAGCCGTGCCTTGACCACCACCGGCTCGATGACCCACTCCGGCACCCGCAAGCGGTAGTGGATGACGTCGGCCGCCCCCGGCGGGATCTGATTGTCGTACAGGGCGGTGAAAATATCCTCGGCATTGCGCCGATCGATGCGACGGCCGTCCCGGTCGATCACCCAGGCGTTGACAAAATGTGACCAGGGATCGACCCGTCCCGCGGCAGGTTCCATCGCGCCGCTGCGGCCGATCAGCCGATCGCCGCTGTAGACCTCGACTTCGACCCAGATCTGATTCGAATCCGCCGTGCCTTGAGTGAAAGCATGACCCAGGGTCAACGTCCGCAACACGGTCTCGAGCAGATAACTGCGCCCGGGCTCCAGCGTCGGCACATCCGGCCGCAACGGCGCATACAGCTCGCCGTCGACGCGACCCTCCGCCTTCAGTCCGACGATATCGAGCCGCAGCGATCCCTCGAGAAAGTCACGATGCGCCTGGATCACCGATTCCGGCATGTCCAGCAGCGCCGGGATCGCGGTATTGGCCGACGGGAATTGATGGTCGTGGATCTTCAGCTCGCCGCTGTCGTCGAGCACCCGGGCTGCGAAGTCAGCGGAGGTCCGTGCCGGCATATGGCAACCATTGCAGCTGGTTTCGGCCTGTTCCGGATAATAGAAGCTCTGCGCACCGTGGCCGGAGACACCGCTCAACAGAAAGCTGTCGTAGTGATTTTGTCCGCGCAGCCAACGATAGCCGTTGAGTGCCTCCGGTAGCGCGACCTTGTGGCAGACGCCGCAAAATTCCGGGCTGCGGTGTAACGGCTTGAGGAAGGTCTTGCGATGGAAGGCGGGCTTGGCTTTGATCAGGGCGCGATTGATCCACTGCAGCGCGGCATTGCCCGAGTACATAAACGGATAGTGCAACGGCTCCTCGATGGTGTAGTCGGCATTGCCGCGCGGGCTGTTGATATGGGTGATGGCATGACAACCGCTGCAGGTGATACCGGCCTGGGCGGTGGGATGACCGACATCGTCAAACTCCGGATCATCAAAGGCGCCGGAGAAAAATGGCACCAGATCATGGCAGCCGGCGCAGAACCGTGAAGCCTGCAGGTTGCCGTCACGCTCGAGCATCGCCTGACGTGTCTGACGCACCGAAAACAGGTAGGCCGGATTGTTAAACGAGGCGAAGCGGTGCACGCTCGCCGACCAGCCCTCATGAACATCCCCGTGACACTCGGCGCAATATTGGTCCTGCATCAGGGCCCGGGCCGGAATAAAGTTGCCGCTGGCGGTGCGCGCCAGCGACGGCTGGAAATACTGCTCGCCGGAAGCCGGCCCCGCCTGATCCCAACGTCTGGGATCCTGAGCCTGGATCACGATGAGCAGCGCCGACAACGCGAGCGCGGCGGCGCCGACCGCGCCGCCGGCCCGCCATCGGATCGGCGCCCCCGCCAGCCGGTGCAACACGAACAACCAGACCGCGGCCAGCGGCGTGATCACGTGCAGCCAGTACGCGGCCTCGCGACCGGTCGGGTCGCGCAACTCGATCAACGGGATACCACGGGTCAGCACCAGGCCGGTCGCGAGCAGCACCAGCGCGACCGTGAACAGCGCGTAGCCCACGCCCACGGCACGCCGGTTCGGCCGGTGCCGGGCGACACGCAGATGGAGGATGCCGTAGATCACCAGCGGCAGCACCAGCAGCAGCCCAAGCACCAGGTGGCCGAGAAACATCAGCTGGTAGAAGTAGCCCTGGAATGTGTCTCCGCGCAGCCACTCCATCAAGGTCACGCCGCCGAGGTAGGCGGCATTGATGGCCAACAGCGAGAACAAGCCGAACACCACCAGCAACAGCTTGCGCAGACGGGGCCCGACCACCGGCACATAGGTCCGCCGGCGCGTAGATCGCACGGAACCGCTATCGGTCATCAGCGTCCGGTCTGGAAGCGCACGTTGTAGCGCTCATGCAGGACCTGGCGGCGGGCGTCCACGCTTGCGTCCCCCTGGATCCGGCGCGGCAGCGGCCCGACCCGGCCACCGTCCCGGGTAAACAGATCCATATCCTTGGCCCAGCCCCGGGCTTCGAGCACGAAGCGACGGGTCCAGCCTGGCGCCACCGCAGCAGGCGCGTCGAAACTCAGATCCACTTCCTCCCCGGAAGCGACGATCGCGACGGCGTCGTCGGCGCTTGCGATCAGCGCATCCACCGGACCGAGACGGGTATAAAAGCCGTCCAGATAGCGGGCGTCCCAGAACGCATCACGCAGCGCGTAATCGTAATGAGGCAGCCGCTGCGCGGCGGTGCTGCGTCGGGCAAAACCGGTCTTGGCCAGACGCGCCGACGCCGGAGCCATCACCGTATGGATCAGTGCCGGCGGTGGCGACTCCTCCATCACGATCCGGATGCGGTCCCAGTAGATCTCCTGGTTGGTGACCAGACGCAGCGCAACGGTATCCGTCGGCAGGTTCGCCAATGGCAGCGCCATTTCTCTGGGCATGCCCGCAGGATAGCCAAAGCCGGGGTAAGCCCGATGCCATTCGCCGTCGGCGGTTCGCGCCTCCAGACTGGCGGCTTCGTAGATCAGACCCGCCTGCCAGGCGGCAAAGATGGTCTGCGAATAGGGGTATTCGACCCAGCCGTCGACCACCAGCGCCGGACTGCTGCCGGGCGGATTGATCACGCTGCCGAATTCGAGCGTCAGCTGATGCTCGGCGGCCAGCAGACCAATAAACCGCAGGTCCAGCGCGCCGACCGGCGCCGCACGATGATCAGCTGTAACTACCGCGTCCAGCACCGCTTCGCCACGCTCGTTGGTGGCGGCGACCGGACTCATGTCCTGACGGAAGAAGATCGGCCGGCCGGTCACCTCTGGCTCGCCGGTGGCCATGCGCTCGTCAGTGACCATATCCCAGCCCGGCGGGAGATCAAAAGCATGCAGACGGGCCGTATCCAGATAAAGGTTCTCCTCCATCGGCTCGGCGATCTTGATTACGTAACGACCGTCCTTTGGCGCCAAACTGCCCTGCGGCATCAGAAAATATTCCCACGGCCGGGGCTCCGCATACAGACCAGGCTCGATCAGAAAACCCAGACCGCCCACGCCCAACACATCGCTGATAAACCGATATTGTCCGCCGTCCCATGCGAACACCACCGGGCAACTCGAGAGCTGGCGCTGGGTCTCGGCGATACGGTGCAAGCGCGCCGGCCCGAGGTCGAGCTCGGTCTGGAATACGCCGTCGGACCAGTCGATGGCCACATAGTCCGCATCGGGCTGGCCGCCCAGACCCATAAACAGCGGCTGCAGGCTCTGACCTGGCGACGAGTCCTGCTCCAGGGTCGCGGTCATGGTCCAGCGGTCCAGCAGCCGCAGCGACACTCGGGCGCCGATCCCCGACTGGTTCGAACGCATGGAGTCGGCCTGGTCCTCCCTGCCGCTCAGACTCAGCCCGAGAAACGG
>Ga0265303_10002581_pt1 | contig 11232 bp, 10 predicted proteins | sample Helome_2_FD_192494 | JGI IMG/M metagenome (GOLD analysis project Ga0265303, IMG submission 192494) | Marine sediment microbial communities from subtidal zone of North Sea - Hel_20160317 (Illumina Assembly) | ecosystem: Environmental > Aquatic > Marine > Subtidal zone > Sediment ...
TAGATCTCCGTGGCACCGGTCTTCAGGTAGCTCAAGATGTCGCGGTAACGTCCCGCGCCAGTCAGCTTCGAGCCAATAACGTACATGCCCGCCCGGTCCAGCTCTTTGCAAACGCGTCGACCGGTCGTGGTCTTACCTGCCGACATCGATGACCCGACTATCAAAAGCGTTGGCACGGAGAACGCATGCGTTTCCGAGCGCATCGCGAAATCGCGCATGCAGACCTTGCGACCATCGCGGCATAGATGGCCGCGGTAGACCAGCTCCATCGGCTCGGGAAACAACGGCGAGAAGGATGTATAGCGCCCCATAAGCGCGGCGCCTGTAAGGGCGTGCATATGACCGTCCGCGTTGATATCGCCCCAGCTGCCGACACCTTCGAGGGTCGCGGCACGATCACCAAAGGCGCCAATCACCCAGTCACCAGGCTCGACCTTGACCGTGTGGCCGCTGCGATCCTCGACCTGGTACAACGCCGTCGGCGTGCCAACCACCTCACCTTCGACATAGTCGCCCGTCGCCCATTCGGACCGATCCAGCTTTTGCACCTCGAAGTTGCTGTGTCTGAAGTCCGCGATACGAGCGAGTGAGCCGTAGATCCTGGTGCTCATCGGGTCCCCCCTGGCTTTTCCTCTGTTCCGGGTGCAATCAACAACATTGTTAGCAACGCGGCCCGTTCGAGCGTTTCGTCGATCAACATATGCTCGTGAATAGCATGAGCCCCATCACCCACGGGACCCAGCCCGTCCACCGTCGCCGTGAACTGGCTCGTCGTATTGCCGTCAGAGCCGCCACCGGCCCTCGTCTTATGCAATTCCAGGCCAAGCTCCGTGCCCGCCTGCTTCGTGAGATCCCACAATCGCCGGTTACGCGGCGTCGACTCCATCGACGGCCTGCCGATTCTGCCTTCGATGTGCAGCCTCACGCCCGGTGTTGAAGGTTCGATGCTATGGATAATCCGCTCGATCTCCTCACCCTGCGCGACCGTCGGAACCCTGACGTCGATGACGGCCTTGCTGTGCGGCGCGATGACATTCGGTTGAATACCGCCATCGACAGTACCGACATTTACCGTGATACCGCGGTCGACGTCATTGAGCGCGAACAGCGTCTGTATGATGTGCGACAACTCCAGTATCGCGCTGGCTCCGCCCTCGGGATCGAGACCCGCGTGTGCGGCCTTGCCGTAGACATTTACCGTGAAACGACCGATTCCCTTGCGCTCGGTCTTGATATCGCCTCTGTGACCCAGCGCAGGCTCCATGACCAGGGCCCGGTCGGCATGTTGAGCCAGCCAACGGATGTAACGCGTCGAAGTGCGGCTGCCGATTTCCTCATCGGCGTTAACGAAGACAACAGGCACGACCGATGTTTCCAGTTCAAGCTCACGTATGGCGCGCAGCGCCATAACGATTTGTGCGAGACCGCCTTTCATGTCGAAAGAACCCGGTCCGTGAATGACATTGCCATCGATCGAAAACGGCCTTTCTTTCAAGGTGCCGACCGGCCAGACGGTGTCGAAGTGGCCGAGAAGTAACTGTGACGGGCTGCCTTTCGGCCGGTCTGCCGGCACAGCGAACACGTGCCGGGGTTTTTCCGCGACACCCGTTTCGCGGGAGTCGTAACCGACGTCCGCGAGCGCCAGCCGCAAGACACGGCGCACCTCGTCGTGGATCTCGGGCTGCGCAGAGGGTGACTCGGCCTCAACGAGGTCCCTGATCAGGTTCGTCAGCGAAGGCGCTTGTCCTTTGACGTAGTCGAGAACCCTGGACGCGGTTGTTGCGCACATACGAATGTTACTTCTTCATTGACTCCGGGAATGGAAAGGCGTTCGAGCGGTCGATCGTTGCGAACCGGCCTGGCGCGAGATAGGCGATCAACGGCGATTCGTGAATCGTCTCCTGGTCATCGCCTTCAGCATGACGCAGAAAATCGTCGTCGCCATAGCCCGCGATAATCTCGCCGGTAATCAGGCAATTCTCGCCGAAGCCATCGATCGTCTTATAGTGCCGACACTCGAAGAACAGGTAACCGTCTTCGATAAACCGTCCTTCAATGTGTTTTGCGGGAAATGTGGGGAGGTATTCGATGACTGGTTTGTCGCCCTGCTCAAGTCGTGGTGACGCGGCAAGGCTGGTAAAAAGCACCTGCGAAGGTTTCGGGTAGCTGACCGTGAACACGCCGGTACGCTCGATGTTGCTACAGGTGCTGTGGCGCGGCGTGCAGACGAAACCGAAGTAGTTCTGCCACCCCATTGGCGTCACCATGTGTTTTGGTGCCAGGTCCAGTGAGCCGTCCTCGTCCGTTGTACCGATCAAAACCAGCGGAGCGACGGTAAAGAACTGGTCCCATACCGGCACGGAGGTGTCGACATCGACGACGTTTTTCTGTGCTGAAGACTCGTTCATAGCAACACCTGTCGCAATCAAATCCCCAGTATCTAGCTTATCGCAGGCGCCGTTCATGCAAATAAGTAGTTGTCCCAGTCGCCAAGGCATTTCGCGAAGAGTGGAACCGCGATTCTGCTATAGTCGCCTGTCATTTATTGGGAGCGATGAATATGACCCAGGCGAAATCCGGCGACACGGTTCGAATTCACTATACCGGCACACTCGATGATGGCACGCAGTTCGACAGCTCGGCCGGGCGTGATCCGCTCGAATTCGCGTTGGGTGGCGGCCAGGTCATACCGGGTTTCGACAGCGCCGTCGACGGCATGTCGGTCGGCGACAGCAAGACCGTTACCATCGCGCCCGGGGATGCCTACGGCGAAAGGCACGAACAACTGGTGCAGCAAGTACCGAGGAGCGCCTTGCCGGAGGACATCGAACCCGCTGTCGGCATGCAACTGCAAAGCCAGAGTCCCGACGGACAGATCATGAACCTCGTCGTCGTAGAAATCGAAGACGAATCGATTACGCTCGACGCCAATCATCCTTTGTCGGGACAAGCATTGACGTTCGCCATCGAACTCGTCGAGATCGTCTGAGCTGCCGCCAGGATAGTCGCCGAACTACCCGCTTCGATTGCGAAAGCCAGGCCCGGTCGCTTTCAGCAGATTCGCGGGAGCGGGTCGTCCTCCAGTTCCTCCAGAAAGCGTTCGCCGCCCAGTGGGGTCTCGAGGATGACCCTTTCTTGCGTACCCTCTATGCGCCCGATCCTGGCTGCTTCGCTGCCCGCGGGGATATCTCGCCACATTGCCAGCGCATCCTCTGCCTGATCCGGCGCGAGGACCGCCACGACACGACCTTCGCAGGCAAGATAGTACGGGTCGTAGCCCAACATTTCACAGACCGACTGTACGGGCTCACGGACGGGTATCGTCGCTTCGAAACGAACGCCGAAACCTGTGTATTTGACGATTTCGTGGCCGATCGAGGCGATGCCGCCACGCGTGGGGTCTCGCATGAAACGCAGCCCGGGCAGTGCCAGCAACGGCTCAGTTAGCGCCATGACAGGACCGGCATCCGAAACCAGGTCGCCGCGCAAACCGAATTCCTCGCGGGCAAGCATGACCGCCGTGCCGTGATCACCAACGGGTCCGCTGACAATCAATACGTCACCGTCCTGGATCAGATGCATTGAAGGTCGTACGCCAGGAAGCCGCACACCGACGCCAGTCGTCGCCAGGTAAATACCGCCGCCTTCGCCGCGCCGCAGGACTTTGGTATCCCCGGCGCTGATTTTCACGCCAGCCTCGTTTGCCGCTGTGTTGAGACTGCCGACGATGCGCTCGAGGCGAGAAATCTCGAAGCCTTCCTCGATGAAAGCATTGAGCGTCAGGTACATCGGTCGCGCACCGGAAACCGCAAGATCATTTGTCGTGCCATGCACCGCGAGGGAACCGATGTCGCCGCCCGGAAACTCGAGTGGCTGCACGGTAAACCCGTCAGTGGTGATCATGACCTCGCCATCTGTCAGTTCGATAGGCACGGCATCAGCCTGAATATCGAGCTTGCTGCCAGCCAGCTGGCGGGCAAACACTTCCTCGATAAGTTCCCGCATGAAACGCCCACCGTTGCCGTGAGCCAGAGAGATACGATCGTCTTCCATTAGTGTTTTTCCGTTTCGTTATCAGCGGCTTCGCGCGCGGCGATCTCGGCAGCCTGACCAAAACTCAGCGCAGCATCGTTGCAAGGCAATCGTTCGGGCAGGCAGACCTCAAAACCCTCCGTTCGCAACAGGCCGACCGCCTGCTCGGTCAAAACACGGTTTTGGAACACACCACCGCAGAGACCGACCTGGTCTATCGCATACCGTTCGCGGACAAGCTCGGCTTGCCGCAGTATTGCAGTTGCAATACTCGAGTGAAAAATCTCGGCACGAGTTCCGCGATCGAGCGCGGTATCCGAGAGTACGGCGAGAAGCGGTTGCCAATCGCTGCGTAGCAAGCCGTTGACATCCTCTTCGACAGGTAACTCAACTGCGCGCCCCGGTCTGCGGCACAAAGACTCGAGAACCATTGGTCCTTGCGCCTCGAAACTCGTCATCGGCAAGTCACATATGATGGCGGCGGCGGCATCGAACAGCCGGCCCGCGGCACTGGTCTCCGGACAATTGAGCCGATTTTTCCACGCGGCTTCGGCGATGCCGTCGGGATCCGGACAGTCCGGCCACGCGATTTGGCATTCCCAATGCAGTGCGGCGGCGCTCCGCCAGGGCTCCCGTCCTGCTCGCTCACCGCCCGGAAGTCGAAACCTCCGCAGGCTGGCAACTCGCCGCCACCGACCTGCGGTCCCGAGCAAGGCCTCACCGCCCCAGAGCGTCCCATCTTCGCCAAGACCCACGCCGTCCCAGGCGAACACGAGCCACTGTCCGGGCCGATCGAATTCGGCCGCCACCGCACTGGCGTGCGCCTGATGATGCCAGACCCGCTCAACGGGAAGCTGATCCTGCCGTCGTGCCCAGCGGTGCGTGGTATAGCCCGCATGGGCGTCACAGACGAGGCGTTCGGCTCGAACGCCGTACAATGCCTGCAGGTCAGAAGCGACTTGCTCGAATACGGCGAGGCTGCGCGGGCTGTCCATTTCTCCGATATGCGGCGAGACAACGACGCGACGCTCCCAACTCAACGCAACGGTGCCTTTCATGTGACCGCCAACGGCCAGCAGCGGCCGCTCCTGCGCCCACGGCAAATCCAGCTCTCTTGGTGCGGAACCGCGGCCGATTCTGAACGGCCTCATCCGGCCGGCAATACGCCGAAAAACGGGATCGTCGGCCGGTCGGACAATGGGCCGATCATGTTGCAGAAAACCGTCTGCGATCTTGCGGAGACGATGCGAGGCCTCGTCGTTATCCGTGAGCACTGGCTCGCCGCTGATGTTGCCGGATGTCGCGACGACGGGCCTCCCGAAATTATCGAGCAGGAGTTGGTGCAGTGGACTGTACGGTAGAAACACGCCGATCTCATTGAGTCCCGGCGCAACATTGTCAGCAAGTGAGCAGTCCGCTTTTTTCGTTGCGAGAACAATCGGACGCAACGGACCGGCCACGAGCTCCGCCTCGGCATCCTGCAACGTCACATAGCGACGCACGCAATCCAGGCCGCCAAGTCCGTCGACCGGAAACATGACGGCGAGCGGCTTGTCCGGTCGCTGCTTGCGCCGACGCAGCGTCTCGATCGCCGCCGGGTCACAGGCATCACACACCAGGTGGTAGCCGCCGATTCCCTTCACTGCAACGATTTCGCCGCCACGCAGTGACTGCACGGCGGCGGCCAACGCTTCGCTGGTGTCACAGACGTCGGACTGATTACTCAGCTCGAATGTCAACCGGGGCCCACATTGCGGACAAGCGACGGGTTCTGCGTGGAAGCGCCGATCCGCCGGGTCCCGATACTCATTTTCACACTCGGCGCACAATCGAAACCCGGCCATACTCGTGTTCGGCCGGTCATAGGGCAACGCTTCAATCAACGTATAGCGGGGCCCACATTGTGTGCAGTTGATAAACGGGTAACTAAAGCGACGATCACCGGGATCATGCAATTCGGCGCGGCACTCGTCACACATGAAATAGTCCGGTGGTACGTAAATCTGTGCGTCCGCCTGCGCCGAGCTTGCGGCGATCTCGAACGTCTCGCAGGCGGGAAGCGCTGTCGACTCGATTTTCGTGATGTCGGGTCGGGATAATGGTGGCGCATGGTCGACCAGGTCTTTTTGAAATCGGTCCAGCGACGCGCCGGACCCGACCGCCACAATTTCTACGTCGCCCAGCTGATTTTGAACGTAGCCCAGCAAGCCATGCCGCATCGCCAGTCGGTAGACGAACGGCCGAAATCCGACGCCTTGCACATGTCCTGCGAGCAAGATACGGCGCGCGCTTTTTTCGCCAGGCACCCGGGCGGCAACCTCAGCCACCCGCATCACGCTTTGTGCGCCCTTCCCATTCATTTTCGCGATGGCCCGCCGACCACCAGATTCGACAAGCGCCTTCGTCCGACACCATGCACGGGCCAATCGGTTTCCTTGGTGTGCAGGCTGCGCCATAGAGCCTGCATTGATTCGGATAAATCTTGCCCAGCACAACCTTCGCGCAATCGCAGCCCGGCGGCATTTCTCCAACTCGCTTGCGGGATTCGTCCGCATACGAGCGGAAGCGTTTGCGCGCGTCGTGTGCCGCATACTCTTCGCGAAGCTCGAAGCCGGACTTCGGAATAATGCCAATACCCCGCCAGTTTGCATCGACCACGTTCATCACCTGTTCGATCTGACGTCGTGCCTCCGGGTTGCCACCGGCACGAACGACCGTTGGGTAGCAATTGTCAAGAAAATGTCGTTGGTCGCGCAGCTGGCGCAACACCGAGTACATCGCCGCGACCAGTGAGTCGGGCGTGAAGCCGGCAACCGCGGCCGGGATATCGTGCTTGTCAACAACGAATTGCCACTCCTCGGGCCCCATCACCGTGGAAACATGACCGGGCGCAACCAGGGCGTCGAAGCCCGGCGTTCCTGAATCAAGCAGCATGGCGACCGCCGGCCAGGTAAGCCGTCCTGATAACAAGACCAACAGGTTGTCAGGCGCACCTTCAGCCAGCATCGCAGCAACTGGCGCTGTCGTTGTCTCGAAGCCCGCTGCGAAAAACACGACGAGCCGCGACGGATCTTTCTCTGCGATGCGTACTGCGTCGATCGGGGATGCGATTGGCCTGATATCGGCACCCGTGGCCTTGGCCTGCTCGAGCGAGCGCGGCTCTCGCTTTGGTGCGTTGACGGGAACCCGCAGCATGTCGCCGAACGCCACGAGCGTGATGTCTTCATTCAACGCGAGTTGTATCGCCTCGTAGACGTCCTCCTCCGGGCAGATACACACCGGGCAACCGGGCCCTGGGACGAGTTCGACGTTTGCTGGAATGAGCGTGCGCAGGCCGGCGGCCGAAATCGATCGCTCGTGACCACCGCAGACATTCATGATGCGGACCGGCCGGTCAAGACCCAGGCCGCGTAATGCGTCGAGCCAGTCAGCCGCGCTGCGGCTCACGCGCCTTCACCGCCCGCCAATCTCTCGGCCTCGGTTGCGCGCTTCACTCCCTCGAGTTCGGTCCGCACCCAGCCCAACCATTGCTGTACGCCGATGTTGGACCGTGCCGAGACCTCCATAACCGGCGCCTGACTTGCGAGCTGCCGCAGGCACGATGTCGCGTATTCCGGATCGAAATCGTCGAGCACCGGCAGCAGATCTGCTTTTGTAATGACCACCAGATCCGCTGCGCGAAACATCACCGGGTACTTCGCAGGTTTGTCATGGCCTTCCGGCGTAGAGAGCAGCGTGACATTCAGATGCTGTCCGAGGTCAAAGCTCGCCGGGCAAACGAGATTACCGACATTTTCTATGAAGACGACATCAACGCTGTCGAGATCGAGCTCATGCAACGCGGAATGCACCATGTGCGCGTCAAGGTGGCAAGCACTGCCGGTACTGATTTGCACGGCCGGAACGCCTTTGCTCCGTATGCGCTCTGCATCATTCTCCGTCTCGAGGTCGCCCTCGACCACCGCCACCCTGAGTTCGCCACCGAGCGCTTCAATCGTTGCCTCGAGCAACGCCGTCTTGCCGGCTCCCGGGGAAGACATCAAGTTTACAGCCAGCACATTGTGACGCTCGAAGTGCTCGCGGTTGTGCGCCGCCTGATGATCGTTAGCGTCGAGCAATCCCTTCAGGACTTCGACCGACTCATTGCCGCCCGATGTCCTGGCAAGATGCCCTCCCGCAGCAACAAGGTGCTCATTGCCAGGCGTTACATTACAACCACAGGTGTCGCACATGGTGTCGTCCTCGTGATTTTTCGAGGCGGCCCGATCAGATATCGGCCGCCAGCACTTCGTCAAATAAGGCCCACGAATCCGCCGCATCCTGCTCGGAGACTTTCTGGATGGCATAGCCAACGTGGACCAGTATGTGATCACCCGGCTCGAGCGTCTCGTGTTGCAGCATGAACAGGCTGACCTCGCGCTCTATGCCTTTGGCCTCGCAGGTACACTGGAAGCCATCTATCTTTGTTATTTTCATTGGCACGGCGAGGCACATAGGTGTACTCCGATATTGCATATCACATGCCGCTAATATACTAAATGATTGTGGCAGGGTGGATCCTGACAGTTAACCTAAAGGTAAGTAATAACGCCTACACAGGGCAGGGAGAGGTCGCTATGCAATACCCGGGCTTTTTGAAATCAAGCACTTCCGCCGCGGCCCTGATCTGGCTGTGTTGCATGTTGCCGGGCTTTGCCGCCGCAGAGCCGGTCCTGACGACAGGCTGCGAGGATTGCCATGGCGCTGACGGCCTCGCGAGAGAGAATCTCGACGCGCCTGTCATAGCCGGGATGCCGGCCGCACATATTGAAGAGGCCATCTACGCGTACCGTGACGGTGCGCGGCAATGCCGTTACGAACCGCTCATGTGTGAGACGGTGAAGCATACGAGCAACGAACGCATTGCGGATCTGGCGGAGCACTACGCGGCGCAAAGGCGAGGCCCTTCAAACGAGCCTTATGACAATGAACTTGCGGCCAAAGGCGAAAAGGTTTACACCGCACTGTGCAGCAACTGCCACGTGAGACCTGACGACCCTGCCGTTGAGGACGCCCTCGGTATTCCGCTGCACGGGCAACGCGGTGTGTATTTGCGTTATGCGCTGCAATCGTACAAGGATGGCCGCCGAGAAAATCTGTTGGACACTATGGCCGAGAAGTTGGCGCAGGTAGACTCGGACGATATCGAGGCACTGGTCGATTACTTCGCAAGCTACTAAGGGACGATTCACAATGTACCGATTGGTTGCCGCTGTTGCGGCCTCGATAGCTCTTGCCTCTGTTTCCTGGGCGGCAGACAGCGTAATACTGATCCATGCGGGCGAGCTGCTGGCCGTTCCCGGCGAGGCACCATCCAGGAACAAGACCATTGTCATCGAAGACGGCCATATTGCGGACGTTCGCAATGGTTTCGTGGAGCCCGCGAGCATTGACGGCGGCGCCACGTTAATCGACCTGCGCGACAAGTTCGTGCTGCCGGGACTCATGGACATGCACGTGCATCTGCAGTTTGAACTCGGCCCCGACAACGACCGGGATGCGCTGAAGATGTCGGACCAGCTTATGCAGATGCGCAGCATCTATTACGCAATGAAAACGCTGCAAGCCGGCTTCACGACGGTGCGCGACGTAGGTTCTTCATCCCAGGAAATGTATGCCATGCGCGACGCGATCAATAACGGCTGGATCGACGGCCCGAGGATAATCGCGGCCGGCGGGGTCGGCATCACTGGCGGACACGCGGACATCAGTGGCGTCAGCCCGGAACTCATGGAAATCTACACGTCGCAGAATGTGTGTGACGGCCCTTATGATTGTCGTCGCGCCGCACGAAATACCATCAAGTACGGCGCAGACCTGGTCAAGATCACATCGACGGGTGGCGTGATGACCGACCGGGCAACGGGCACGGGCCAGCAAATGGAAATGGACGAACTCAGGGAAATCGTTCAGGCCGCTGCGCGCATGGGTCGCAAGGTAGCGTCGCATGCACATCATGAAGATGGCATCGTGGCTGCGCTTGAAGCCGGTGTTGCCAGCATCGAACACGGCTCATACACAGGGCCGCGCGCCATCAGGTTATTTAATGAGACCGGTGCTTACCTGGTGCCCACACTATTGGCGGGCAAGACGGCCGCGGCACTCGCGGTCGAAGCCGACTTCATGAGCGACGTCGTCAAGAAGAAGGCCATCCGCGTCGGCAACGATATGGCAGGCAACTTCGAGAAAGCCCACAAAGCCGGGGTCAATGTGGCCTACGGAACGGACAGTGGCGTCTCCCCGCACGGCACCAACGCAGAGGAAGCCATACTCATGGTCGAAGCAGGAATGACGGAAATGGAAGTCGTCGTGACCGCGACCTTGAATGCAGCCGATTTGATCGATATGTCCGATTCACTGGGCACCATAGAAGATGGCAAATTTGCCGACATCATAGCGGTCGACCGTTCGCCCCTCGAAAACATCGAAGAGCTGCTCGACGTCGATTTTGTCATGAAGGGTGGCAAGGTCTACAAGCAATAGCCGGGACGTTCGTTCCCGTACCCCGGTCAGGCCCGGCAAGAACGAACATAAGTTTTCACTTATGTATTCGATAAAAAAGATTTAGTTTTAATTATCCAAGTAAGTGCTATTTTGGCCCCGGAAGGTGTCGGGCCTCTTCTGGACCCGGCCATCGGACCAGGGAGAACGCAAGCATGTCCAAGCAGCACCCAGTCGTTGCGGTCACGGGATCTTCCGGCGCGGGTACGACCACGGTCAAAACGGCGTTCGAGCATATTTTCCGCCGGCTCGAAGTAACGCCGAGCATCATCGAAGGAGATAGCTTTCACCGCTATTCGCGGGCCGCCATGCGCGCCGCCATTGCTGACGGAGCCAACCGCGGAGAGAACGTCAGCCACTTCGGGCCCGATGCCAACCTCCTGTGCGATCTCGCCAAGCTGTTCAAGGAATATGGTGAAACGGGTAGTGGCAAGCGACGCTTCTACGTACACAACGAAGAGGAGGCTCTCGTGCACGGCATCCCGTCCGGAAACTTCACGCCCTGGGAAGATTTGCCGGCCAATACCGACCTGCTCCTTTACGAGGGGCTGCACGGCGCGATGACCACGGATGAGTGCGATGTTGGTCAGTTTGCGGATTTGTTAATTGGGGTCGTTCCCATCGTCAACCTCGAGTGGATCCAAAAAATCCACCGGGATA
>Ga0265303_10002582_pt1 | contig 11230 bp, 6 predicted proteins | sample Helome_2_FD_192494 | JGI IMG/M metagenome (GOLD analysis project Ga0265303, IMG submission 192494) | Marine sediment microbial communities from subtidal zone of North Sea - Hel_20160317 (Illumina Assembly) | ecosystem: Environmental > Aquatic > Marine > Subtidal zone > Sediment ...
TGGCCGCAGGTGCTGCGTTCGTATGCCCGCTGGCCGGTCGCATGCAGGATCAAGGCCACGATGCCACTGCGCTGTTTGAACAGTGCGTGGATGTCATCGAGAAGTTCGATTACAACACCAAGGTCATGTTCTCGTCGGTGCGCCATCCGGACCACGTGCGCCAGGCGCTGATCGCGGGTGCGCATGTCTGCACGGTGCCGTGGAAAGTAATGCGGGAGCTTAGCCAGAACTCGCTGACGACGGTCGGCACCAATCAGTTCCTCGAACACACGCGCCTGATGACCGTGCGGGTGAAAGAGGTCATCCGCGAACAGAATCCCTTGTGCACAGCAGAGGACACGGTGTCCGATGCCATGCTCAAGATGACCGAGTCGCGTCTTGGCGCTGTAACGATCGTCGATGGCAACGGCGGCGTGAGGGGTGTGTTTACGGACGGTGACCTGAGGCGCAATCTGCAGGAACATGGCTCAGGCGTTGCGAAGAAGACGCTGGCCGAACTGGGCTTCTCGGAGAACCCGATCACGATCGAGGCTGGCGCGTTACTGTATGACGCCATGTCGCAATTCGAGAAGTCGCATGTCGACACGATCATCGTCGTTGATGACGACAAGCCGATCGGCATCATCGATATCCAGGACATCGTCAGCAAGGACCTGTTTGGCGGCTGATCGTGTCCTCCGAGCAATCCCTGGAATCGATTCAGGCCTTATTCGAATCGGGTGGTGGCACTTTTGTGACGGCGGCGGCGGAGATCGTCGCCGCGGCCCGTGACTGCCGTGGCATCGTGTTCGACTGGGACGGTGTTTTCAACGCTGGCCGCAAGGGCGAGGCGCCCAGCGACTTCAGCGAAGTTGATTCGATGGGCACGAACATGCTGCGCTACGGGCTGTGGCGCATCGCAGGCAACCAGCCCTTCGCGGCAATCATCAGCGGCGAGAATAACAAGACGGCGGTGCAGTTCGCCCAGCGCGAGCATTTTCACGCCGTTTTCACGGGTATCCGGGACAAGCGCCAGGTCATCGAGAAGATTTCTTCGGAACACGGCATCGACGCGAAACAGCTCATCTGTGTCTTCGACGACATCAACGATCTTGGCATGGCTGGCCTGTGCGGGCTGCGCCTGATGGTGCGCCGCGGTGCGAGCCCGATGCTGGCAGACTATGCAGCGCAGCAGGGCATCTGTGATTACCTGAGCGGTTCGTCGGACTACGCCGTGCGCGAAGTCTGCGAGCTGTTGCTGGGGCTCCTCGGCTCCTACGACGACGTTGTCAGTTCACGCGTCGCGGTTGATGACGACTACCAGCGCTATTTCGAGGCTCGACAGGCGATCGCATGCCAAGTTGGCTGAGCTGATGCTGGCTCGCATTAAACACCTGGTGTACGCGAAGAATATCCTGTATTCGGCCGGCATCTATGTGCTCGTGCTCTGGGCACTGGCGCACCTGGTGTGGCGAGGCATGCGCTATTCGCCTTACCTGCGGCGCTGGCGCGAGCGCTTCGGTTTCGTCGCAAGGGCTAATGGCAAGGACGTCATATGGGTGCACGCCGTTTCGGTCGGCGAGGTGCGCACGGTCGCCCGCCTTGTCGACTTCCTGAAAAGCGAATTCCCGGACAAAAGCATACTCATCACGACGATGACGCCGACGGGCTCGGAACAGGTCCGTCAACTGCACGGTGACTCCGTGCTGCATTGCTACGCGCCTTACGATCTGCCCGGTTCTGTACGTCGCTTCCTGGATCGCACGAGGCCGACGCTCGCGTTCGTCATCGAGACGGAGTTCTGGCCGAATATCCTTCGGCTTTGTGAGGAGCGCGATATTCCCACGCTGCTGCTCAATGTGCGCGTGTCGCCGAGGTCGTTCAAGGGCTATTCGAGGTTCCCGAACTTCATTCGGCACATGCTTGGCCGGCCTACGATTATCGCCGCGCAGTCCGAGGAAGATGCGGAACGCTTGCTGACGCTCAGCGCTCCCGAAGACAAGGTTACCGTCACAGGCAACCTGAAATTCGATGTGGAGCCACCCGTCGGAGTAGAGGACACCGCGCGCTTTCTCCGCGACCGCTGGGGTAATTCGAGGCCCGTATGGATCGCCGCGAGTACCCACGAAGGCGAGGAACCAAAAGTGCTCGAGGCGTTCGGGAAACTGCTTGAGACCCATTCCGATACGCTGCTGATTCTCGTGCCGCGTCATCCGGAACGTTTTGCGAGCGTCGAAAAACTCTGCCGCCGCGAAGGTTATGCGGTCGAACGGCACAGCGACCGCCGCGAACCATTGCCCGCCGAAACCCAGGTCCTGATCGGCGACACGATGGGCGAGCTCGTGAGCCTGTACGCGGCTTCCGATGTCGCGTTCATCGGCGGTAGCCTGGTTCGACACGGCGGTCATAACCTCGTAGAGGCCATGGTTGTCGGCACGCCCTGTGTATTCGGGCCGCACGTATTCAACTTCGAACAAAGCAGCCGTACGGCGCTCGAGTACGGTGCCGCGGAACAGGTACGGGACCCGCGGGGGCTCGCCGCTACCATTGCCGCCTACCTCGATGACCCCGATCGTCGCAGCCGCGCCGCCGAGGCCGCTCGGCGCGTGATCGCCGACAATCGTGGATCATTGCAGGCGACGCAGGTGCTCATAAAAAAGGCCCCCGGGTTACCGGGGGCCTGAGTCACGCCTTAGCCAATCAGGGGCTAGGGTATTAAGTTGTTATGGAAGATGTACGCGTCGAGGAACGTGTCGTCCAACGGCACGCCGATAACCGCTTCATCCGTCGTGTTGTGGCAGGTCCTGCATGCCCAGTCTTCGTCGATCGCCGGATACGCAAAACTGCCAGTAGCCGTGAATTGCGGCTGGGTGGAATCCAGCAGGATCTTGAAGATGTGTGAACTCACATCGCCCACGGCCGGCCGGTCGGCTTCACCCGGCACGGATGTTGCGGACTTGGCCAGGTATGGCATGTGGCATTCGGCGCATTCAAGATTGAGCATGCCGCCCGCGCGCAGTGACGGATCGTAGTCGTCGTGGCAGCCGAGGCATGTGCCGCTGCCCGTATCCACGCCTGCAACACCCGTGTAATCCGGGTTGTCGGCATTGACCGATGAACCGTGCGGGTTGTGGCAGGTCATGCAGTCGCCGTGCGTGGCCATGAAGCCAGGCGAACGCGCACTGGTGTTGTCATCGGGATTGATGCCGAGGATCTCATCGTACTGCTCGTGGTGCCGAATCAGCCCGCCTTTCGCGGCGATCCGTCCGCCCATCTCGTCGGGACGAGGATCAGGGTCACCAGACGTAGCTAATTCGTTGTCGAATGCGCTGAGATAGGTCGAATAGTCGCGTTCACCGTCGCGCGTGTGGCATTCGCCGCAAGCGATGGCAAGGCCGTAGCCGGCATCAGCCGCCGACAGCTCGACCAGCGTGCGCGGATCTGCGTCACGTACGATGGTGCCGCTGAATTTCGCATGAGCGGAACCGGCGCTGTGGCAGGCTTCACACTGGATTCCACCTTCGAAGAACGTTCCCTGCATGAATGGCAATCCGTCCTGACCGACCGGATTCAGCGCGGCGTCCGTATGCCTCCAGCCCGTCGTATGGCAGTTGCCGCAGTTATAGTTCTTGTCGTCCTCGTTATTGTGGTACGCCGACATGGCCCTGGTTTCAAAATTGTACTGTACGCTCGTGCCCGTAACGATACTGCCACCCAGGTCAACGAACCTGGCCTTCCAGTAGTAGCCACCGATTACGTAGGAAACGTCATCCCAGGTAATTGGTGTGCCAAGCGGATTATCGGTACCCGGGCCGGGATCGACGAGGCCACCCGCGATGTCTTGATCATCATCGGTGACTTGTTCCAGCACGCCAGTAAGCGTCGTGAACGGAAAGATCGGCTGTTCGCCGTTGACAACCTTGTTCAGTTTGAACGGGTGTCCGCTTTGTGCGAATGAATGGTATTGGGTCGTGTGGCAAACACCGCAATCTTCACTGCCGATGAACTCACCGTCCGGAACTTCGGGAAGGTCGAAATCGAGCGTATTGGCGGCGCCATCAACCACGGCGTAGGGATCGACAACAACATCGTCGTAGCCTGGGCGGCTTGCCGTAGCGCTGTAATCACCCTCAGCGAGTTCGACGAAATAGCTGCCGTTCTGTGCGACGTCAGCTGCGACTGGGCTGCCGCCACCGGCGGGTGCGAACCAGACCATGCTGAAGCGATCCAGCGGTCCGGCGGCCGTCGTGACGTTACCCGTTACTGCAACGGCGGTGCCCGGCAAAGGCGCGCGGCAGTCGAGCGTATCGATATTGCCATCCCCGTTGAGATCTTCCTCCGGATCGGCAACGCCGTTCTGGTTAATGTCCCAGCAGGAAAAGCCGGTGTCACCCGCGGCCCCGGCAGCGCCGTCAGAGCCGTCGTCGCCTTCGCAACCGGCAATTAAAAAAGCGCCTGCCGCCAGGAGCAACAAGCGCGCCATTACAGTATGGAATCTCATGACCCACCTCCTCAGGTCGTCAAACTAAGTCCGCCCCCCTGAGTGCAACTCGAATCCAGTGACCCCTGACTATGGTGGTGCTGCCACGAGTAACCCGGTTCTCCGGCGGGCGGTCCGGGATTCATGTTAATAAGCGGACCGATGCCGAACGATTCGTAACAATCCCGGAACCCTACGGGTATATCCGTACTGCGTGGCTTTCTGGTTGACAAAAATCAGTCTCGCTACGTCGCGTGACTGACAAAAGTCAGGTCAAACCTGGGGGGCAGCCTTCAGCAATCGGGACTCGACTTCATAGCGTGAGCCGTCTTTTGCCTCGAGGTTGACCTCCCAGATTTCCTCGTCCGGGATCTGGGTGCGTTCGAGCCCCGGCAGCTCGCGCTCGTCGTCGACCTGCAGCCCCCATACCCGGACCTGGCGCACGCCGGCAACGGGGATGCGTTGCTCGTCGAACTTTGCGCGCAGGGCGGGATCGACGTTATCGGTGGCCCAGGTGGCGTAACCGGCGGCGACAATTGCCGCGAGGTGCTCGGGCATTCGTGCATGTGCTGACTTCTCGGTCATGGATCATCCCCTGTTCAATGCAGGCTAATAATCCGATATTGCGCTTTTTCGGGCCGCACGGCCATCGTGACAAATGCGGGGTGCTAGAATCCCGGAATCAATGCCCATCCGCGATTTCAGCAACTCTTGAGAGACATGAAGCTGTATTATTGGGCCGAAGAATTTGCAGGCCGGCACGGCGGCAACCGCTGATCCGGACAACAAGAAAAGGGGAATAGCATGAAGCGTTTGCAGCTTGGCGCCATTGTACTGGCGCTCTTCGCTCCGTTCGTATTTGCAGCCGACGAGGAGAAGCCGGAACCCGGGTTCAACGAAGCAACGTTCAAGGGCCTCGAGTTCCGCAGCATTGGCCCGGCGTTAATGTCCGGGCGTATCGCCGATATCGCCATACACCCTGATAACCAGAGTATCTGGTACGTCGGCGTTGGCAGCGGTGGTGTCTGGAAGACGGTTAACCGCGGTACTACATGGGAACCGATCTTCGACGACGAGGACGCGTACTCGATTGGTTGCGTGACGATCGACCCCAACAATCCGAACACGATCTGGGTTGGTACGGGTGAAAACGTGAGCGGCCGCCATGCGGGCTACGGCAACGGTGTCTATCGCAGCCGCGACGGCGGCCAGAACTGGGAGAGCCTGGGTCTGAAGGACTCCGAGCGCATCGGCATGATCCGCGTCGACCCGAGGGATTCCAACACGATCTTCGTCGCGGCCCAGGGGCCGATGTGGTCGGGCGGCGGCGAGCGCGGCTTGTTCAAATCAGCGGACGGTGGCGAGAACTGGCGTAAAGTGCTGGGCGATGGGCTCGGCAATACTGACATTGATGACCAGTACACGGGCGTCTCGGAAGTGCACATGGACCCGCGCAATCCCGACGTCATGTATGCCGTGTCCTGGCAGCGTTTCCGCAACGTCGCCGTGCTCATGGACGGCGGTCCCGGGACCGGTATCCACAAGTCGACAGACGGCGGCGAAACCTGGCGTGAGTTGACAGAGGGTCTGCCCGAGGAGAACCGCGGCAAGACGGGACTCGCGATCTCACCGCAGAATCCCGACGTCATCTACGCGACCATCGAATTGGCGAACCGCACGGGCGGTTTCTGGCGCTCGGAGGATGGCGGGGAATCCTGGGAGAAGCGTAACGAGTATCTCTCCAGCGGCACTGGTCCGCACTATTACCAGGAGATCTTTGCGAGCCCGCACCAGTTTGACCGTGTCTACCAGATGGATGTGCAGATGCACATGACTGAGGACGGCGGCGAGACATTCACGGACCTGCGCCACGAGACCAAGCACTCTGACCATCACGCGATGGCGTTCGACCCGAATGACGAGAATTACCTGATCGTGGGCGTCGACGGTGGCATCTACGAGTCCTACGATCTCGGCGAGACGTGGCGCTTCGTCAGTAACCTGCCAATCACGCAGTACTACAAGGTGGCCGTCGACTACGACGAGCCTTTCTACAATGTGTATGGCGGCACCCAGGACAACAACACCCAGGGTGGGCCGTCGCGTACGCTCAATGCGCACGGCATCCAGAATTCGGACTGGTTCATTACGCTGTTCGGTGATGGCCACCAACCGGCCGTGGATCCAAACAATCCCGATATCGTCTATTCGCAGTGGCAACAGGGCAACCTGGCTCGCTTCGATCGCAAGACGGGCGAACAGGTCTACGTCAAGCCGCAGCCGGCAAAGGGCGAGCCGCCGAATCGCTATAACTGGGATTCGCCAATCCTGATCAGTCCCCACAAGTCGTCCACGCTCTACTTCGGCACGCAGCGTGTCTACAAGAGCGAGGACTATGGCGATACGTGGACGACGATCAGCGGCGACCTGACGCGCAACGAGAAACGCACGCGGCAGCCGCTCATGGGAAGGACGTGGAGCTATGACTCGCCGTGGGATATGTACGCGATGTCCGAGTTCAACACGATCACTTCATTGTCGGAGTCGCCGCTTGTCGAGGGCCTGATCTACGCGGGCACTGATGATGGCTTGATCCAGGTGACAGAGGATAACGGCCGGAACTGGCGGCGCATCGATCGCCTGCCCGGCGTGCCGAATCGCTTCTTCGTCAATGACATCAAGGCGGACCTGCACAATCCGGATACCGTGTACGTGGTCGTCGACGATCACAAGAGCGGCGACTTCTCACCCTACGTCCTGAAGAGCGACAACCGCGGCAAGAGCTGGAAGAGCATCGTGGGCAACCTGCCGGAGCGCCACGTGCTGTGGCGCATCGTGCAGGATCACGAGAAGCCGGGCCTGATGTTCCTCGGCACCGAGTTTGGTGTGTTTTTCACGGTGAACGGCGGCGGTGATTGGACCAAGCTCAAGGGCGGCAGCCCCAACATTCCGTTCCGCGACCTCGTCATCCAGACGCGCGAGAACGATCTCGTGGGCGCAACCTTCGGACGTAGTTTCTATGTCCTCGACGACTACACGCCGTTGCGCGATGTGACGAGCGACATGCTCAAGAACGACACGGTCCTCTTCCCCGTACGCAAAGCGCCGTGGTACGTACCCCGCAGGCCGCTGGGCTGCGGCGAACCGGGCTGCCAGTCGAGCCAGGGCGACGGCTTTTACGTCGCGAAGAATCCCGATTTCGGCGCCACGTTCACGTACTACCTGCCGGAGAAGGTAGAAACCAGCCAGGAAGAACGGCGCGAGGCCGAGAAGGAACTCGAGAGCAAGAACGAGGATGTCCAATTCGCCTCCTGGGACACGATTCTCGAGGAGCAACGCGAAGACGAGCCTGCGATCGTGCTCATGGTAAAGAACCGCAATGGCAGTGTCGTACGGCAGATCGAGGGACCGGTTGAAGCCGGGTTCCACCGCGTGTCCTGGGACCTGCGGCGCCCGCCGCTCGAGGCCTGGGTGCCCGAGGAGGAGCGCTACAGTTGGCGTGGCCCAAACAAGGGCGTGCTCGTCGTGCCGGGTCCCTTCGAGGTATCGATGCACAAGCGCATCGATGGTGTCCTGACTGATCTCGGGTTAACGCGGAGTTTCGAGGTCGAATCGATTCGCGAGCCGACACTGGCCGGCAGCACGCAGGAGCAGCGAGTCGTATTCGAGGTACAGGTCGACGAACTGAGCCGCGCCTCCGACGGCACCATTAAGGCGATCGACGAGATCGTCGCCGAGATTGATGCCATCAAGGAAGTGCTGCAGCGATCCACGGCCGATGGCTCACTTTACGAAATCGCGAACTCGATTCAGCAACGCGCCATCATGCAGCGTGAACGCCTCGCCGGAAACGAGACGCGTGACATGTTCCACGAGCTCGACGAAGTGCCGTTGAGCGCTCGACTCTGGCACGCGCGCTTCGACGCCGCTTCGAACGCCTATGGTCCAACGCCGGCACAACGCGAGTCGCTCGCCATCGGACGCGAGTTGTACGACACGGTGCGTAGAGAACTCTCCGAGCTGATCGACGTCGAATACGCAGGTCTCAAGGTGGCGCTGGATGCGGCCGGCGTACCATGGTCGCCGGGCAGGGGGATCTGACGGCCGCCGGAACGCGCCAAAAAAAAGCCCGGACCGCTCGATACGAGCGGCCCGGGCCATTGGTTTCGATCAGAAGCTGGCTGTCAGCATCAGCCACGCCTTGGTCGTGTCGGTGTAAGCGGGATCGTCGCTGTCGAATGCGGCAAGCTTAAGCAGTAGCTTGTAGCGTTCGCCCAGGGAGCGCCCGGCGGACAGGTCGATTTCCGAGCCGAAGTCGTCACCGCCCGACTCGGCCGAGAAATCGTGATAGACGAGCGTGAATCCCCAGGGTTTGTACTTGTAGCCAACTTTCAGGTAGAGGTCTTCGAGGCCTGCGCCGGGTGTCGAGAGAAACTGATCCGCCCAGCCGTTGAAGGCGTGCAGCGTTGCCAGCGGTGTACGGAAGCCCTGACCATTATCGCTGCCCAGTGACTCGAAGCCTAAGCCTAAGGTCAATGCGTCGAGCGACCAGTCGCCGTGCACCCTGAAATAGGTGGCATCGTAATCGGCCGGGTTGTTGCCGGCGTCCGACTGTGTCGCCACGTCGGCAATGATCGCGAGCTTGCCTTCGCCCAGCGCAACATTGCCATTGAGTCTCAACCCGAATGTGTCGGTTGAAAACGCCGGCGCATCGTCGTTGTCGATCAGGTAGGCATAGCCCACCACCTTCCAGGCGTCGGTCAGTCCGACGTTGGCGTTCAAGAGGTGTGTGTCCTGCTCTTGATCGCCAGCCGGCACATCGGAACCGAAGATGCGATTCACGTTGGCAACGTAGCTGTAAAAGACCGTGGTGTTCTCGAAGCCTTTGTACTGTACCGACAGACTGTCATAGGTTTGCTCGTTCTGCCGCCAACCGACACCGCCGACGTAACGCTGGTCATCGAGCAGGATGCGTTGCCGGCCGACGCGCGTGCGCCAGTCGGCATTCGGCGCATACTGCAGATAAAGCTGGTTCAGGTCGGAACCGTTCGGGTCGGCCACGACCGGGTACTTGTCGCGATCGCCAGTGCTCGTGCCCTGGCCGCTGTTGTAGTCATTGAGCAAGACTTCGAGCACCTGGTCGAACTCGATAAATCCCGACCAGTCGCGCCAGCTGCCTGTTGCATAATTCAGGCGCATCCGCAGCGTCGATGCGTGTGCATCCTCGCTGAAGGAGTCCTGGTCGACGTACTCGTAGCGATGACGCAGGTTCAGGCTGGCATCGCCTGACGTAATCGCCGTCGCAAGGTCGTCGTGGTTGTCTGCAAAAACCGGCGCTGCCAGCGACATCGTCGCCAGCAAGCCGAATGCAATCCTTAATCCTGGAACCACGCGGTTCATGTCAGTAAACATCCTCTACCGTGTTGTACACGTTGAATTTGCCCGTGGGCGTGATGACTTCGGGACCCTTGATAACATGCTTGAGTTTCCGTGTCGTGTCATCGACCACGACGATCGCAGATTCCTCTTCCTGGCCGCTCCATACGGAGAACCAGACCTCGTCGCCCGCCTTGTTGTATTCAGGCTGCACGACGCGTTTCGGGCCCGGGCCGAGATCCGCCCATTCGGCGATCGGCAATATTTGGAAGCCGGCGTCCAGGTTATTGACGTCGAATACGGCAATACTCTGGCTGAATGCCTCGTCCGGGTTTAGCGGTGCATCGACCCACAAGTTTCTGGACTTCGGGTGAGACTTGACGAACAGGGAACCGCCACCCATGCCATCGAGAACGCGTACAACCTTCCATGCCTTGTCCGGGTGGCCTTCGGGGTCCGTTCCCAGGAACGTGATATTGGCATTGCCCAGTGCGCTCGTCACCCAGACAGGACCGTGCTCGGGGTCGATGAGGTTTGCGCCACGGCCCGGATGGGGGACTTTCTCCACGTCAACGAGGGCTTCGAGGTTGCGGTCACGCGAGTCGACGACGGCTATCTTGTCGGATTGGTTGGCGGCCGTCAGGAAGTAGCGTTTGGTACGGTCCCAGCCACCATCGTGCAGGAAACGGGCTGCGCCGATGTCGGTCACAGTCAGGTTGTCGATGTCGCTGTAGTTGACGAGCAGGATATGCCCGGTTTCCTTGATGTTAACGATGAACTCCGGGTGCTCGTGAGAAGCAACAATTGCCGCAACACGCGGCTCGGGATGGTACTCCTGCGTATCGACGGTCATGCCTCGCGTCGACACGACTTTCAACGGTTCGAGCGTGTCGCCGTCCATGATTACGTACTGCGGTGGCCAGTAGGAACCGGCGATCGCATACTTGTCTTCGTAGCCCTTGTATTTCGAGGTCTCTACCGAACGCGCTTCGAGGCCAACCTTGATTTCTGCGACTATCTGGGGAGGGTTCATGTACAGGTCGATCATGTCGACCTTGGCGTCGCGACCGATCGTGAATACATAGCGACCCGAGGCGGACAGGCGCGATATATGTACGGCGTAACCCGTCTCCAGGATGCTCACGATCTCTTTCGTATCGCCGTCGATGATCGCGACCTGGCCACTGTCACGCAGCGTAACGGAGAAGAAGTTCTCGATATTGCGTTTGTGTTGCGGCTTCTTTGGCCGCTTGTTCGGCGGTATGAGGACCTTCCAGCTGGCCTTCATGTCCTCCAGGCCGAACTCCGGCGGTGCGGGCGGTTCCTGTTGCAGGAAGCGCGCCATCATGTCGATCTCGTAGTCGTCGAGCTCGCCCGACGTGCCCCAGTTCGGCA
>Ga0265303_10002583_pt1 | contig 11227 bp, 12 predicted proteins | sample Helome_2_FD_192494 | JGI IMG/M metagenome (GOLD analysis project Ga0265303, IMG submission 192494) | Marine sediment microbial communities from subtidal zone of North Sea - Hel_20160317 (Illumina Assembly) | ecosystem: Environmental > Aquatic > Marine > Subtidal zone > Sediment ...
AAGCCAAATATTTTAGCTGTTACATCATCCATGAGTTTCCACACAGCCTGGGCCGAACCTTGCCGTTTAGTAACTAGTGAATTACTTATGTTTGGATTGGATGCCTAGTCTCCAGCTTTGAGCTAGGCACATCAATGGGGCATTGCGGTGGGAACGCTTTCCAAATGTGATTGATCTGTAGAACGTAATCGCGGCTACAAGGGGCTCCTACGCAAAGTTATCGATAAACCTCTGCGTCTCTGCGGTAAACCAATTCATTGCGTTGCCTGCCAACTTTTCGGCCTTTGTATCTCAAGGGTCGTGTCAAACGTCCGTCGCCTCTCCAGAAATACTATTTAACTAATTGTATTTAAAGATAAATAAAATCCCGTCACCTGTGGCATATGTCTTGCTTTGGGTGTAACCAGGCAATTTTTATTACAGGTAGGTGCGTCATGGCTAAGGAAGAACTTGATCTTGATGTAGAGGAGGGCGCGGTGAAAAAGGAACAGTCCGGAAAAATGATTCTGGTGCTTGTCGCAGTTCTGGTCGTTGTACTGCTTGGTGGTGCAACCGTCGCGACGTTGTACTTCACTGGTGTGATTGGCGGCAAGGAAGAGGTTGCCAGTGCAGAAGGTGACGAATCCGGAGAAGAACAGGCAGAAGCTGAGGCACCGAAACAACCGCAAGTCTACCATCCCCTCGATCCCGCATTCGTAGTCAATTTTGGTGAAGACAGTGACGTGCGTTTTATGCAGATCAAACTGCAGGTTGCCGCCCGTGACCCGGTCGTGATCGATCGGATCAGGGAACATACACCGGCCATTCGTAACAATCTCGTCATGCTCTACAGCAATCAGGATCCGGCAACGCTGAATACCCGCGAAGGCAAGGAAACGCTGCGTGCGCAAACACTCGAGGAAGTCCAGAAAGTTCTCGAAGAGCAAACTGGCGAAGGTGGCGTTGAGAACGTCTACTTCACAAGCTTTGTAATGCAGTAGGGGAAACCGTGAGCGACCTGCTTTCACAAGATGAAATCGATGCACTGTTGCACGGTGTCGAGGAAGGTGATGTAGAAACCGAAACCGATAACGGGCCGGTATCCGGTGCTGTGCTTGGATACGATTTTGCAAGCCAGGACCGCATTGTACGCGGCCGCATGCCCACGCTGGAGATGATTAACGAGCGGTTTGCCCGCTATTTTCGCATCACGCTCTTTAACATGATGCGCCGCTCGGCGGAGATTACGGTCAGCAGTGTGCAGATGCAGAAGTTCTCCGAGTATGTTAATTCACTGTTCGTCCCTACAAGTCTTAACCTTGTAAAGGTCCATCCGCTGCGCGGTACGGCGTTATTTGTGTTTGACCCGAAACTCGTTTTTATCACGGTGGATAATTTCTTCGGAGGTGACGGACGCTATCCTGCGAAGATCGAGGGCCGGGATTTTACTCCTACCGAACAACGCGTCATCAGTATGATGCTCGAGCGGGCATTTGAAGATTTTGTGCAAGCCTGGAAACCGGTATTACCCATCGAGTTTGAGTTTCAGAACTCCGAAGTCAATCCGCAGTTTGCAAATATCGTCAGCCCGTCCGAAGTTGTAGTGGTGTCGACGTTTCATATCGAACTGGAAGGCGGGGGTGGCGATCTGCATGTGACCATGCCGTATTCAATGATTGAACCAATTCGCGAGAACCTGGATGCCGGTGTTCAAAGTGACCGCAGTGATGTGGACGAGCGGTGGCGAGTCGCCATCCGCGAGGAAATGAAGCAGGCAACGGTTGGCTTGTCGAGCACCCTGGTGGAAACGACAATCACGATGAACGATCTGATAAACCTTAAGGTCGGCGACGTGATACCCGTGGATTTGCCGGAGCAGGTCACTTTGTCAGCAGAGGACGTACCGGTATTTCACGGTACCTTCGGGGTATCTAAGGGAAACCACGCGATAAAGATCAATACGCCGGTGGAAAACCGGGAAACCAAAGAGTCTTAGCAGACGCCCAGTCACTAACTATGTCGGGAGACGGTTATGAGTGAAGAGAACCAGACATCATCAGAGGAAGCAGGTGATGAGTTGGCGGCCACGGTGGCTGAACCGGCCGGGGTCGACGAAGGTGGCGATGTAGCAACGGCGGAAGCGGATGCAGAGGCATCGGCCGCTGCTGTCGAACGTGCCGAGTTTGGTTATGTCAAGAGTGAAAACTCGCCATTAGCTGCTATTGATGAGGATTCAAATCTCAACCTGATCCTCGAAATTCCGGTCACTATCGCCATGGAGATTGGCCGTGCACAGATCAGTATTCGCAATCTCTTGCAACTCAATCAAGGATCGGTAGTAGAGCTCGACCGGCTGGCGGGCGAGCCAATGGACGTATTGGTGAACGGAACGCTGGTTGCGCACGGAGAAGTTGTCGTCGTCAACGAAAAATTCGGCATTCGGCTTACCGATGTTGTAAGCCCGTCTGATCGCGTCAAGAAGCTTAAATAGCAGGATCACAATTGAAATCGTTCATTCACGCTGTTCCGAACCTGATGCGCCAGATTATGGTCGCGCTGGCCTGTTTTTTAACACCTGCGGTTGTTATAGCCGGGGAAGAGTCCGTCGCAGCTTCACGTGCAGCGGCACTGCAGCCGATGGCGGCAGATAATCTGCTGCAAACAGGTCTGGGCCTGTTTATGGTTCTCGCGCTTATTCTGGCCGTTGCCTGGATCGCGCGTCGGATGGGTCGCTTTCAGGGTGGTTCAGGGAGTTCACTCCGGGTTATCGGTGGTTTGTCGATGGGCACACGCGAGCGCGTTGTGCTAATACAGGTCGGTGAGACGCAGTTACTGGTTGGCGTAGCGCCGGGGCGGGTGCAGACATTGCACGTATTGCCGGAGGCCGTTTCAGCACCTGATGCCGATACAAATCAGGAAAATGCTTTCGCAACCAGTCTCAATTCATTACTGAAAGGGAGGCAGACCGCATGAAAATCTGTCTGCGTCTAGTAGCGCTTGTGACACTGTTATTGCCTTTCTCTGTGCTAGCCGAACCCGGACTTGCCGCGATCAAGGTTGAGCCAGACGCCAATGGTGGCGAGACCTGGTCAATAAGTCTTCAGGTGCTGGCGTTAATGACAGCGCTGAGTTTTTTACCTGCTGGTCTTATGATGATGACCTCCTTTACACGCATCATCATCGTCTTGGCAATTCTGCGCCAGGCGATTGGAACCATGCAGACACCTTCCAACCAGATTCTGATTGGTCTTGCGCTCTTTCTCAGTTTTTTCGTCATGGTGCCGGTGTTCGACGATGTCTATGACAACGCGCTGAAACCGTATATGAACGAAGAGCTGCCGCCGAAGGATGCACTGGAACGCGCTGCCGTGCCGTTCCGGAGTTTTATGCTGGGACAGACGCGTGAGGCGGATCTAGAGCTGTTTGCGGATATATCACAGGCAGAACCGGTAGAGGCGGAAACCGAAGTGCCTTTTTCGTTATTGCTGCCGGCGTTCGTGACCAGTGAACTCAAGACCGCCTTCCAGATCGGATTCCTTATCCTGATACCGTTTCTGGTTATCGATCTTGTGGTCGCAAGTTTGCTTATGTCCATGGGCATGATGATGTTGTCGCCCATGATTATTTCGTTACCGTTCAAGATTATGTTGTTTGTTCTGATTGATGGCTGGACGCTGGTCATGGGTACTCTGGCTTCCAGTTTCTTTGTCTAGCAAGACAGTCGGTCAAACACACGGGCACATTGCTGCCAGGGGGATATCGAATGACACCCGAGACTGTAATGACTGTTGGGCGGCAGGCGCTTGAAGTGACCGCGATGCTTGCGGGCCCGCTGCTGCTGGCATCACTCGCGGTCGGTCTGGTTGTCGCAATGTTCCAGGCAGCGACCCAAATTAACGAAATGACACTGACCTTTATCCCTAAACTTGTGACCATCGCCATGGTGTTGCTGGTTGGAGGGCCCTGGCTGTTGCAGACACTGGTCACATTCTCTACCCGTTTGATCAAGAGTATTCCCTACCTTATTGGTTGATACCAACAATGAAGACAGATCCGCAGGATGGTATTTACGACTTCACAAATCAGTGCATGGCTGGGTGAGCTCTTATGGCCCTTCATGCGGGTTGCAATGGTATTTACCGTTGCGCCGATTTTTGGTGGCCGCTTGCTGCCGGTGAAAATACGCATTCTGGCGGCGCTGTCAATTACATGGATGCTGGTGCCTGTGATTCCGCCCATTCCAACGGTCGATCCTGTATCTCTCGCCGGCCTTGTGATCATGCTCCAGCAACTCCTGATCGGCCTGACCATGGGTTTTGTGTTGCAAATGGTGTTCGCGGCATTCGCGATCGGTGGTCAAACGGTCGCCCTGAGCATGGGGCTGGGTTTCGCGTCGATGGTCGATCCGCAGAATGGTGTGCAGGGTCCGGTCATCGGGCAGTACTACATGATTATTGCCAGTCTGTTGTTTCTGTCACTCGACGGGCATCTGATATTGATCGGCGTACTGGCTGACAGTTTCACTTTCTTGCCAATCGGTGGCGAGGGCGTATCCCGCGATCTCCTTTGGCGAGTTGTCGCATGGGCTGGCCACATGTTTGCGGGGGGGGTACTGATAGCCATACCCGCAGTCAGCGCCTTGCTGCTCACCAACCTGACGTTCGGGGTGATCACACGTTCTGCACCACAACTCAATATATTCGGTGTCGGTTTCCCGTTGACGCTGACCCTCGGGTTCATCGTCATGATTAACGCCTTGCCCAGTATCCAGCCGCAGTTCAGTCAACTGCTGCACAGCGCCTTTGAGCTTCTACAGGGCATGAGCCCGGAAGCGGGGGGCTGAGATGGCTGAGAACGAAAATGGGCAGGAACGTTCAGAACAGGCAACTGGGAAGCGCATCCAGGACGCGCGGCTCAAGGGTCAGGTTCCCCGATCAAAGGAACTGAATACCACGGTTATTCTGCTGGCATCCGCCGGCGCGATGCTGATGCTCGGGCAGGATATGGTCGAACAGATCGGCGAGATGGTGCGTAACAGCCTTACCATTGAGCGCAAGTTGATTTTCCAGCCGATGGCGATGGTAGACATGCTTCAGCAGGTAATCGGCGAAGGTCTGAGGCTGGTTACCCCGATGCTGATTATTACCTTCGTCGTGGCCATCCTGGCGTCGGTCGCGCTTGGCGGCTGGTCGTTCAGTGTCAAGGCGATGGCCTTCAGTCCGGAAAAGCTGGATCCTGTCAAGGGGCTGAAAAAAATCTTTGCCTGGCGCGGGCTGATGGAGCTTGCCAAGTCGCTCGTCAAATTCCTGCTGGTCGGCAGTGTTGGCGCAACGTTGCTGTGGAACTTTGCAGACCGCTTTGTTGGCCTTGGTTATCAGTCGCCTGCCCAGGCGCTGGGTAATGCCGGGCATATGCTCGGCTGGTCATTTCTCGCGTTGAGTGCAGTCCTTCTTGTTGTAGCGATTGTCGATGTGCCCTTCCAGCTCTGGGATTATGCCCGCAACCTGCGTATGACCCGGCAGGAAGTCAAGGACGAATCCAAGGACACAGATGGCAAGCCGGAAGTGAAGAATCGTGTGCGTCAGTTGCAGCGCGAGATGGCCTATCGCCGCATGATGGAAGAGGTACCAAAGGCCGACGTTGTCATCACCAACCCGACGCACTTTGCCGTAGCGCTTAAGTACGATGAGGACCGCATGCGCGCACCGCGGCTGATTGCCAAGGGTTCGGATCTGGTTGCAGGCCGCATTCGTGCGGTTGCAGGTGAACACGATGTGCCGATATTTTCCGCGCCGCCGCTGGCACGTGCCCTCTATTTCAGTACCGAGCTGGATCAGGAAATACCGGCGGGCTTGTACCTGGCGGTAGCCCAGGTTCTTGCCTACGTATACCAGCTTAAATCGGCACGGGACTATGGCAGTGAAATGCCGGCAGCACCGGACAATCTGGAGGTTCCACCGGAGTTGTACCAGGATCCTGCGCCATGACGATTGAACAACCGCAATTGAGTAAAGAGATACTGCTATGAACGGGAATGAATTGATGTTGACGCTGCGCGAGATGGGACGAAACGGTCTCGGTGCGCCGATATTGCTGGTTGCCATGCTCGCCATGATGGTATTGCCGCTGCCGCCGCTTGCGCTGGACATGTTGTTTACGTTCAACATTGCGCTGGCACTGGTTGTGTTGATGGTAACCGTGTACAGCATGCGGCCGCTTGATTTTGGCGTGTTTCCGACCGTGTTACTCGTTGCCACGCTGTTGCGACTGGCGCTGAACGTTGCCTCGACACGTGTCGTGTTACTGGAGGGGCACACAGGTGCGGATGCGGCGGGCAAGGTCATCGAGGCCTTTGGCGCATTTGTTGTTGGAGGCAACTATGCGGTCGGCCTGGTTGTCTTTGCGATCCTCGTGATTATCAACTTTGTTGTAGTGACCAAGGGCGCAGGTCGAGTCTCTGAAGTCAGCGCGCGTTTTACTTTGGATGCGATGCCCGGCAAACAGATGGCGATCGATGCCGATCTCAACTCGGGCATGATTACCCAGGAAGAGGCCCGTGAGCGTCGTGAGGACATTGTCCGCGAGGCAGATTTCTACGGTGCGATGGATGGTGCCAGCAAGTTTGTCCGGGGTGATGCGATTGCCGGATTGCTGATCTTGTTTATCAATATAATCGGTGGTCTCACCATTGGCATGTCGCAGCATGGATTATCGATTTCCGATGCCGTGCACAATTACACCCTGTTGACCATCGGTGATGGTCTCGTCGCCCAGATACCATCGCTGGTATTGTCGACCGCGACAGCGATTATTGTCACGCGCGTTTCAAGTTCGGAAAGCATGCGTGACCAGATTGTGGGTCAACTGTTTGGCAATCCCGCAGCGATTGGTGTTGCATCTGCAATCATCGGCTTGCTGGGCCTGATACCCGGTATGCCCAATGTCGCGTTTCTCACACTCGCCGCGAGCGGTGGCACCATCGCATGGTGGATTGCACAGCGCAATCGCGTCACCGTAGAACCCGAACCCGAGGATGAAGCGGAACAGGCGCGCAACACCCCCCGGGATTTGAGCTGGGACGACGTTGCACCCGTCGATGTTATTGGTCTTGAAGTCGGCTATCGTTTGATTCCCCTGGTGGATCGAAACCAGGGTGGCCCACTGATGGACCGAATCAAGGGTGTACGCAAAAAACTTTCGCAGGAGCTGGGCTTTCTTATCCAGCCGGTGCATATCCGGGATAACCTCGATCTTCCACCCAATGCCTATCGCATCACACTGCTGGGTGTGCCTGTCGGTGAAGCGGAAATACAACCGGACCGTGAACTCGCGATTAATCCAGGGCAGGTCTTCGGCAGTGTGCAGGGTATTGAAACCAGGGATCCGGCCTTCGGCCTCGACGCAGTGTGGATTGATAACGGCCATCATGATCAGGCGCAGTCGCTGGGGTACACCGTGGTGGACGCAAGCACTGTCGTCGCAACCCACATGAGCAATCTTCTGCAGGGTCACGCACACGAACTGCTTGGCTATGAAGAGGTGCAGCAACTGCTCGAGAATCTCGGTAAGACTGCACCCAAGCTGGTCGAAGACCTGGTGCCCAAGGTGCTGCCGCTGGGCGCCGTCGTCAAGGTGCTGCAGAACCTCCTCCGCGAGCGTATCCCTGTACGCGATATCCGGACGATCGCCGAAACGCTTGCCGAGCAGGCCGGCCGCACCCAAGATGCCGAAATTTTGACGGCGTCGGTGCGTGTCGCATTGGGGCGTTCAATTGTCCAGCATATCAATGGGATGGAGCCCGCTCTGCCGGTTATTACGCTGGATCCTGCTTTGGAACAAATATTGCTTCAGACCTTGCAGGGTGCAAGTGAGGGGGGAGCCGGTATTGAGCCGGGGCTGGCAGACCAGATGCACAGGGCTTTGGTGGATCGCACTCAGGAACAGGAAGTTCACGGTCTGCCAGCTGTCCTCCTCGTTTCACCCCCGATCCGGTCATGGATGGCGCGATTGTTGCGGCACAGCATAACCAGTCTGCATGTGCTCGCCTACAACGAGGTACCGGACAACAAACAGATAAAGGTTGTTGCAACAGTAGGTAACCAGGCTCCCGAAATCGCCCAGGCAGTTGGCGCATAAAGAGCACATTTAGACCAGTAACCGTATCGAGAAGGAAGGACCAATGAAGATCAAGCGCTACTTCGCTCCCGACATGCGGCAGGCAATACGCCTGGTACGGGAAGAGCAGGGGCCCGACGCCGTGATCCTTTCCAACCGTAGCGTTGAGGGTGGTGTCGAGCTGGTTGCGGCCATTGATTACGACGAAGCGGTACTCGAGGAGGCGATGGCGGCGGAGGAGCGGCCGTTACGGTCGAGATCGTATACCGAAGGATCAACGAACACAGAAACGCAAACTGCAAAGAGGGCTGATCAGCCCATAGAATGGACGCAGGACCCGTCAATCATCGACATGCGTCGCGAGATCCATGAGCTTCGCGGCCTGCTTGAAAACCAGCTGGCCCATCTCGCCTACGCAGATTTCAATCGAAGACACCCTTGCAGTGCTGATCTTATCCGGCGCCTTGATGATCTCGGTTTAAAACCCGCGCATTGCGAGTCGCTTATCAGTCAACTGGGCGACGCCCGGGACAAGGATAGCGCCTGGGATCTTGCGCTCGGACATTTGGCCGAACAGATCCCGGTTACGAACGACGATATTCTCTCCAAGCGTGGTGTTGTTGCACTGGTTGGATCAACTGGTGTTGGAAAGACCACAACGATTGCCAAGCTTGCGGCGCGCTACGCATTGCGCCACGGCCAGCGCAACGTCGCACTGGTCACCACAGACAGCTACCGCATAGGTGCACATGAGCAACTTGTTACCTATGGCCGGATTCTCGGTGTACCGGTACAGGTCGCCTCGAGCACAGAAGAATTACAGTCGGCGGTGAAGAGTCTTATGGATCGCCGCCTGGTCCTGATCGATACCGCGGGTATGAGTCAGCGTGATCTGCGCCTGAGTGAGCAGTTTGCAACACTTGCGGACGCCGGTACAGCCGTGCAGACCTACCTCGTACTCTCAGCCACAAACCAGGACGCCGTGCATGATGAGGTATTCAAGGCCTTCAGCCAGACCGATCTGCGTGGATGTATTCTTACCAAGGCAGATGAAGCAACAAGCCTTGGCGGATTGATATCGCTTTTAGTGGAGAAAAACCTGCCGTTGGCCTATGTCGCCAATGGCCAGCGTGTGCCGGAAGATTTGCACCCGGCGCGCGGTCAGGAACTGGTCAACCGTGCAGTCGAGTTGCTGGCAAGGCGCGAGACTGGCACGAATCGTGAAACCCTCATACATAAATTTGGCAGGATAGCAGCGGATGCTCACCTCTAGCATGGCAACGGATCAGGCAGCAGGATTAAGACAGATTACCCAACCGAAACCGGTACGGGTTATTGCAGTGACGAGCGGCAAGGGCGGTGTTGGCAAGACGAACGTCTCCGTCAACCTTGCGGTTGCACTTGCGGACAGTGGCAAGGAAGTCATGTTGATGGATGCGGACCTCGGGCTCGCAAACATCGATGTCATGCTCGGCTTACACCCGACCCATGATCTCTCGCATGTGATGACGGGCGAACGAACGCTTGAGGAAATTATTGTTTCCGGACCCTCGGGTATGCATATCGTACCTGCGGCATCCGGTACCCGGGCGATGGCCGAGCTTAGCAGTGCCGAGCATGCCGGTGTCATTCGCGCATTCAGCGAGCTCAGTCATCAGCTTGACGTACTTATTATCGATACTGCTGCCGGCATTGCCGACAGTGTCGTCAGTTTTACGCGCGCTGCCCAGGAAGTGCTGGTCGTGGTTTGTGATGAGCCGGCCTCGATTACCGATGCCTATGCGCTGATAAAAATTCTCAGCCGTGATTACGGCATTCAACGCTTTCGAGTACTGGCTAACATGGCGCACAGTGCCCAGGAAGGACGCGAACTGTTTAACAAAATATCCCGCGTTACCGACCGTTACCTGGACGTCACGCTGGATTTTGTCGGCATGGTTCCGCACGACGACTACCTGCGCAAGGCTGTCAAACGACAGCGCGCTGTTGTCGATGCCTATCCACGCAGCCGGGCAGCAATGGCGTTCAGAAATCTCATTCAGAAAATGGAAAAATGGCCAATCCCCACGGGGGCCGCCGGCCATCTGGAGTTCTTTGTGGAAAGACTTATTCACTCGAGTGCAGGGCACCTGGAGATAGTGACATGAATGGAGTCGCAATGTATGCCGCCACCCAGGACAGGGAAAAGGACGACCTGGTAACGCGACACGCACCTTTAGTAAAGCGTATTGCCTACCACCTCATGAGTCGTTTGCCGCCGAGCGTACAGGCCGACGACCTGATCCAGGCAGGAATGATTGGATTGCTTGAAGCCTCACGAAACTACGACCCCTCGCAAGGCGCCAGCTTCGAAACCTACGCCGGCATCCGGATTCGTGGTGCGATGCTGGACGAGATACGCCGCACCGACTGGACGCCGCGTTCAGTGCACAGGAAGGCACGGCAGGTGGCCGAAGCGGTTCGTGCAATTGAAAACAAAAATGGCCGCGATGCCAGGGATACCGAAGTTGCGGAGCAACTGGGTATCGGCATTAATGAGTACCACAAAATTTTGCAGGATTCGACCGGTTGCCGCATTTTCAGTTTTGAAGATCCCGGCGGGATGGGGGAAGACCAGGACCTGGGCGGCCTGGATCAACCTAATGAGCCGCTGGAACACTTGCAGCATGAGGATTTTCAGAAAGCACTGGCCAAGGCGATTTCCGGGCTGCCCGAGCGCGAGCGACTGGTGATGGCGCTTTATTACGACGAGGAACTGAATCTGCGCGAGATCGGAGAAGTGCTGGGTGTCAGTGAGTCGCGTGTTTGCCAGATCCATGGTCAGGCACTGATTCGACTCAGGGCACGTATGACCGAGTGGGTTGGTGACAAGAAATGAGACCTTGTATGTCTGTCCATACGGCAGAAATTGGACAGGCGTCGCCGTGAATAAGGAAATATCGACCTTGCTTGTTACGGCGGTGACCCGCACAAAAAGGGTTGGGATGCTATTCAAGCAGACAACCGCGGCGGCAAAAGGATGAATGTGGTCTATGAACGAGACAATCACCGCAGAGGCGCCAGATCAAGAGGCGCCAGATCCAGAGACGCTAGATCCAGAGACGCTAGATCCAGAGACGCTAGATAAGGACGC
>Ga0265303_10002585_pt1 | contig 11224 bp, 6 predicted proteins | sample Helome_2_FD_192494 | JGI IMG/M metagenome (GOLD analysis project Ga0265303, IMG submission 192494) | Marine sediment microbial communities from subtidal zone of North Sea - Hel_20160317 (Illumina Assembly) | ecosystem: Environmental > Aquatic > Marine > Subtidal zone > Sediment ...
GTATCCACCCGGTGGCCGATCCGCGTCAGAACACGGTACGCATCGAACTCGCGCTGGACGTCGGCAGCGGTGCCACGCCCGGCCAGTATGTCGAGATCCGCGTCCCCGACAATGCCGCTGACCTGCACGCCCAGCTGACGATTCCAAAGACTGCCTTGATCATCAAGGGCGGCCTGCCGCTGGTGTACGCGATCGACCGCGAAGGCAAGGCCCGGCTGCGGGTGGTACGCCTGGGCAACGCACCCGATGGCCGGACCCAGGTGGTGCTGTCCGGCGTCAACGCCGGCGACCTGCTGGTCGACCAGCCGCCTCCCGGACTGCGCTCCGGCACCCAGATCATGACCCCGGCTCAGCCGGCAACCGTCCAGAACAGCCAATAAGAAGGTTAACCGTGTCAGACATCGACCGCAAAGAAGACGCGGCCGTCGAGCTCGGTCTCGCCGGAAAAACCGCACGCGCATTCATCCACTCGCCGCTGTCACCGCTGCTGTTCCTGGCGATGCTGGCGATGGGGATACTCGGCCTGATGGCCACCCCGCGCCAGGAGGACCCGCAGATCTCGGTGCCCATGGTGGATATCTTCCTGCAATACCCGGGGGCCTCGGCCGAGCAGGTCGCGGCCATGGCGGTCGATCCGCTGGAGCGGATCATGAGCGAGATCCCCGGCGTCAAACACGTCTACTCGGCGAGCATGCGCGGCCAGGGAATCGTGACCGTGCGCTTCAAGGTCGGCGAGCAGACCGGACCTTCGCTGGTGAAGGTGCACGACAAGCTGGCCTCGCACCTCGACAAGATGCCCACCGGCGTGCAGATGCCGCCACTGGTCAAGGTCAAGGGTATCGACGATGTACCCGTGGTCACCCTGACCCTATGGTCACCCGAACTCGACGGCGGCAGCCTGCGCCGGCTCGGCGTGAACCTGCTGCAACAGCTCAAGCAGATCCCGAACACCGGCCAGGGCTTCGTGGTCGGCGGTCAGCAGCAGCAGATCAAGGTCGAGATCCTGCCTGACAAGCTGTCCGGCAAGGGCCTCACATCTGGCGAGCTGATCCAGGTGATCCGCGGCAGCAATGCCGAGCAGATGGTCGGCCGCTCCGAGTCGGACAACTTCGAATCGCGGATCTATGCCGGCAGTTTCCTCAAATCGCCACAGGAGGTTGAGAACCTGGTGGTGCGCGTGATCGACGGCACACCGATTTATGTGCGCGATGTGGCCAACGTCCGCTGGGCCAACGAGGATGCCAGGCACTACGTCAACTATTTCACCGGCCCGGCCTACGAGCAGGCCTATGCTGAGGCCAAACAATCGGACGGCGATCTGGCCATCACGGTCGCCATCGCCAAAAAGGAAGGTTCAAATGGCGTGACCGTGGCCAACGACATCCGCGCGATGGTCGAGTCGCTGAAGGGCCGCCTGATCCCCGAGCAGGTGCATGTCGAGATTACCCGCAACTACGGCGACTCCGCCCAGGAAAAGGTCAACGACCTGCTTTTCAAGCTGGTGGTCGCCACCGGCATCGTGACCATCCTGGTGTGGTGGGCGCTGGGCCTCAAACCGGCGATCGTAGTCACCGTGGTCATCCCGGTGGTCATCCTGATGACCGTGTTCGCGGCCTTCGTCATGGGCTTCAGTATCGACCGCGTATCGCTGTTCGCGCTGATCTTCTCGATCGGCATCCTGGTGGATGACGCCATCGTGGTGGTCGAGAACATCTACCGCCGCTGGCTGATGAAGGGCGAACCCTCCACGGAGGTCGCGGTCGACGCTGTGCGCGAGGTCGGCAACCCGACCATCCTCGCCACTTTTACTGTGGTCGCCGCACTGATGCCGATGGCCTTCGTCAGTGGCCTGATGGGCCCCTACATGGCACCGATCCCGGTACTCGGCTCGATCGCCATGATCATCTCGCTGTTCGCGGCGTTCGCCTTCACCTCGTATCTGGCGATGCGTATCCGGCCTTCGATGGCACAGCTGGAGAAGGCCGAACAGGCGGAACATGCCAGCAACGAAAAGCTCGAAAAACTGTTCCGCAAGATCATTCCCAAACTGCTGGACAGCAAGGCGGCCGGCTGGGGATTTCTTGCCGGTCTGATCGTGCTGTTCTTCGCCGTAATGGCGATGTTCTACACCACCGCGGTGACGGTGAAGATGTTGCCGTACGACAACAAGCCGGAATTCGCGGTCGTGATCGATATGCCGGAGGGCACCGCCCTGCCCGCGACCACCAACATGGCGCGCGAGATGGCAGAGAAAATGCGTGAGATCCCGGAGATCACGGCACTGCAGACCTATGCCGGCACGGCGCGCCCGTTCGATTTCAACGGAATGGTGCGTCACTACTACCTGCGCACCGACCCCTGGCTGGCCGAGATCCAGGTGCAGCTGCTGAACAAGAAGGAACGCAAGCGCAGCAGCCATCAGATTGCCGAGGAGGCGCGCGCCCTGCTGACGCCGCTTGCGCGCCAGGTGGGTGCGAAGGTGACCGTCGCCGAGATGCCACCGGGGCCACCGGTCGTGCAGGCGGTGGTCGCCGAAATCTATGGTCCCGATGCAGCGACCCGGCGCCAGGTGGCGACCGAAATGACGGCCATGTTCGAGGCCACCGATGGGCTTGCGGATGTCGACAACTACATGAGCCAGCCCTACGAGGCATGGCGATTCGTGATCGATACGCAAAAGGCCTCGACCAAGGGCGTCTCGCCCAGCACGGTGATCGAGACCCTGTCGACGGCGATGGGTGACTACAAGATCACCGATGTGCGTGAAGGCTCGGCCCTGGAGCCGATGTGGATCGTGATCGAGGCGCCGCTGGCGCTGCGCGCCAACCCGCTGGCACTGAGCGATCTGCCGATCCCCGCGCCGGGCGGCACCACCCTGCCGCTGGCCGAACTGGGCCGCTTCGTGCGCATCCAGGAAGACCCGATCATCTACCACAAGGACCTGCGTCCACTGGAGTACGTGGTCGGTGATGCGGTCGGTCGCCTTGGTGCACCCATCTACCCGATGGCCAAGATCGACGACAAGCTGGCCGACTATGTCACACCGGACGGCCAGACGATCTCAGGCACCATGATGGGCAAGCCCGAAGACAACGGTCTGTCGAGCTTCGAGTGGGCCGGCGAATGGACCGTCACCTACGAGACCTTCCGCGACATGGGTGCGGCGTTCGCCGTGGCCCTGGTGCTGATCTACATGCTGGTGGTCGGGATGTTCGGCAACTTCCTGGTACCGGCGATCATCATGGCGCCCATCCCGCTGACCCTGCTGGGCATAGTCCCCGGTCACTGGATAGTCGGGCTGCTTAGCGGCAGCAACGCCTACTTCACCGCCACCTCGATGATCGGCTTCATCGCGCTGGCCGGCATCATCGTGCGCAACTCGATCCTGCTGGTCGACTTTGCCGTGGAAGAGGTACGCCAGGGCATCGACGTACGCGAGGCCGTAATCCGTTCGTGCAAGGCGCGTACCCGGCCGATCATGATCACCGCATTCGCCCTGATCGGCGGTGCCAGCGTGATCCTGACCGACCCGATCTTCCAGGGCATGGCGATCTCGCTGATGTTCGGGGTGTTCGTCTCGACCGTGCTCACCCTGCTGGTCATTCCGCTGGGTTGTGTCTCGGCCGCAGACAGCCTGCGCGAGATCGCAGCGGCGCGCGATGCCGAGGCTAGCTCGAGCTAGATCGGGCTATGCCCGATATTCTATCGGCGGGTTGAACCCGCCCTACGATAGCGCGTGTAGGTCGGTCTGTGCCCGACGTTTGCGGCGTCCGCTGTCACCAGCCAGGATGTTCGAAATACTGTGGATACGTACCCAAGACCGCCTGCATGCGTGACAGTGCGCTAGTCGATTCAGCAGGCTCTCGGGCCAGCGCGGCCGCCTCGGCCAAACGTCTGATCAGGATATGCAGGTTGGCATCGGCTTCGGGCGCCAAACGGCAATTTGTCACCATGAACGCGATGCTGTCATCGACGGTGTCGGCCAGCCGTTTCCCCGGCGAGGCGTCGAGACAACCCGCGGCGTTGGTGTGGCTGGCGGCCTCGACAACGGCCGTGCGGATGCGCTCCATGCCTTCGCGCAGGGGGGCGTCGGTTCGCCAGCGCTGTCCGTGGTCAAGTGTCAATTCAGCCATCTGATGATCGGCATGTCGGTGCGGGGCATGTTCATGGGCGTTGCCGGAGTGATGCGCAGCGTTCTCTGCATGGCTCGGCGTGCCGAGCAAGAGCGACAGCATGATCGCAATCGGTGCTGCTGACTTGATTGGGACGTGGGGCATCGTAGTTACTCCGGCAGTTGTGACATGACTCAACAGGATCTGCATCTTGTGTCGGTGCCGTTCACGCTACGCCTCTTCCTTCAGGCTCTTCTTCGTCGGTCACGCCGTCAGAAACCGCCGGCGTGCGGGACTCTTCCATCCCGGGCCCCACAGTTCCCAGCATGATCGCAATCGCCCGGGTTTCGGGGTTGTTCTCCAGGGCCAGCTTCAGGGTCATGGTCAGCGGCACCGACAGGATCATGCCGACCGGCCCCAACACCCAGCCCCAGAACACCAGGGACAGAAACACCACAAGCGTGGATAGCCCCAGGTTGCGCCCCATCAACTGCGGCTCGAGCACACTGCCGATTGCCACATTGATCGCGAGATAGGCGCCGGCCACCAACAAGGCATCGGCAAAGCCTGACTGGATGATGGCCAGGAGCACGGCGGGCAGGGCCGCGATGATCGAGCCGATGGTCGGCACGAAGTTCAACAGGAAGGCGGTAAGCCCCCACAGGACCGGGAAATCGATGCCCAGGATCGACAGCACGAGCCAGACCAGGAAGCCGGTGGCGAAGCTGGTCATCACCTTGATCGCCATATAGCGGTTTATCGACTGGATGATCCGCTGCACCTGCTCGCCGCTGGCCTCCGGGTACCTTGAGATCTGCTGCAGCTTCTGCGGAAAGCTCGAGGCCTCGAGCAGGATGAACAACAGCGTCAGCACGACCAGGAAGGTATTGGAAAGAACGCCGCCAAAACCGGTCAGCGTACGCTTGATCATGCCCATGACGACATCAGGGTTCAGGGTGTCGTGCAGGAAACCCTTCGGTAGCGCCAGGCCATAATCGGTCAGCAGTTGCTGCACGCCAACCAGGCGTTGCTCGAGACTTTCCTGGTAGACCGGCAATTGCTCGCTGAAACCGCTCACCGAGGTATTCAGCAGTGAGGTCAGGGTCAGCAACAGCAGGACCACGGCCGCCATGATCAGGAGGATCGAGACGGGCGAAGGCACGCGGTGTCGCTTCATCCACGCCAGCGACGGTGCGCAGAGGATGGCGAGAAACACCGCGAGCAGGAAAGGAACGACCAGGCCCTCCGCCGCCTTCAGACCGGCGACTACAACGATGAACGCGGCGATGCCGACGAGTAGTTTGTGGCCCATGATCTGCGGTGTCGCCCCTTTATTCAGTCCCTGGTCGATACCCGTTCCGTCCCCGCAGGCTAACAGTTGCCCCGCGCATCGGCCAGAGATTCGCACCTTCCCTTTGCTGTCTATTGCGTCCCCTGCACCGGCAGGGAAAGCAGCAGCAAGGCCGTGAAAAATGCTGCGAAAACTGTAATACTCGCCGCCGGCCCGTTGACCGCAACCCGCCTCTCACAACTTTTTTCGACTCACCATCTGTGGATGGCTTCTCGTGTACAGGACACGCAGGCCGTCGCTCAAGGAGCTTTTATGACACCCAGCAAACATTTTCTGATCGCAGCCACCGGCCTGGCAATGGCCCTGAGCCTGCCTCTGGCAAACGCCGCCGACAACGCCGTAGAAGGCTATGTCAATGCCAAAGGCGACTCGGTCTGGAAAACCGGCAGCGGCGAGTGCCTTCGCACCCAGTTCCAGGACACCAACGAGTTCCGTGAGGAATGCGGCTACGAACTGGTCGTGGAAAAAGCCGCCGTCGTTGAATCGACACCGTCCGGGACCGCGGTCACGGTGGGTGGCGCTGCCGGTGTCGTGAAAGACGGCAAGTTGGTGGCCAGAAGCGGCGTCGTTATCGAACAGGTCATCGTCGACAACGTCCAGTTCGCGTTTGACAGCGCCGATTTGACGTCTCAATACCGCGCTGCGCTCGATGACGCCTCTGATGCACTGAAGCCGCACCGGCAGCTGCTCCGCGGGGGTCTCGCAATGCTGAACGTCATCGGTTATACGGACTCTGCAGGCGACGCCGAATACAACCAGAAACTGTCGGAGCGTCGCGCCAGGGCTGTTGCTGATTACTTGATCAAGCAGGACCCGACGCGGGTAGAATTCGGCCTCGCCATGGGCAAGGGCGAACAGGATCCGATCGCCAGCAACGATACCGAAGAGGGTCGCGCGCAGAACCGTCGCGTCGTGCTCCAGGTCATCGGAAAGTAATTCCTGCCGGGATCGCAGGTCTGTCTGCCAAAGGGCCTCCCACTCTCTGAGAGTGGGAGGCCTTTTTTTGCGTGAGCCTTGCCCCCTCTGCCCCGCAGGCGGCCTGCGGATCGGCACTTCCCCCTCGCCAGGAATCAACATTTAGTGGAACAGAAGCCGCTTTTGACGGTTTAATGGGGTCGGGCAGATATAAAACAAGAGCGCGAAAGCGTGCGATGCCCGATCACGATGATAACTGCGCAGAGAGGATTCGAATGCAGCCGATCAACAAGGCGCGCCGCCGCCTGGTCCAGTGGATGAGTGCCGCCGGCGGACTGTTTGCGCTCAACGAGGCACAGGCACATCACACCGACACCCATTTCGAAGACGAGTCAGAGCATCGGATCGTCTACCAGTGCAACAAGGCCGATGCCGAGTACCTGAAACACATCATGTTCTCGGTCGGCGAACTGATCCGCAAATACGGTGACAACGTCGAGATCGTGGTGGCCTGCTTCGGGCAGGGCATCCATCTGCTGGGCGATCCACCGGCGCGCCCCGTACCTGAAGAGATTCGCCAGCGCGCCTCTTCATTGGCGGCATACGGCGTCGCCTTCCACGCCTGCGGCAACACCTTGGAGAGCCTCGGCTGGACCGGGGAGAACCTGGTCGACTATGCCAAGATGGTACCGATCGGGGTCGAGGACATCATGCTGCTGCAGGAGAAGGGGTTTAGTTACTTCAGCTGGTGAGCGCGTTCCCCTCGCCCTGCGACCTTCATTCCTGGAGCCTGATATAGGGGGAACGCAAAAGGACGCGAAGGACCGCAAAGAAACCACCGCCCGTATCAGTGAAAATCCCGCGACACCACCGCCAGACCGCCGAGCAGGTCGCTGTGATCCTCCAGGCGCCGGCAGACCAGGTGCTGCACACCCTCGGCACGCTGGATCTCCGCCACCACACCGAGTAACTGCGCGCCCAGCAGGACCTTGCGCTGACGTTCGGCGAGATCCGACCAGATCAACAGGTTGAGTCCACCACGCTCGTCTTCCAGGGTCACGAAGATTGCCCGCCCTTTACCCGGACGCTGGCGGATCAGCACCAGTCCTGCGGCACGAACGATCTCACCGGGCGCGCGCAGTGCGACCTCGTCGGCGGAAAGGAAACCGCGTTCGCGCAGTCGGCCCCGGATCAGCGCCAGGGGATGATCACGCAGGCTCAGACCCAGCTGGGCATAGTCCGCCAACACCGCCTGACCGGCATTTGGCTCGTGCAGGCGCGGCGACTTTTCATTGAAACGACCCAGCCCATACAGCGGCATGGCATCCTCGACACCGGCCACCTCCCAGGCAGCATGATGACGATGCCCGGCCAGTCCCTTTAACGCATCGGCCGCGGCCAGCGCCTTGAGATCGGCCCGGTTCAGCCCGGCGCGCCGGGTAAGCTCCTGTACATTGGAAAATACGCCTGCACCACGGGCCATGGCGATGCGCTGTGCGGCGGATTCAGATAGACCACGAACAAGCCTTAGGCCAAGGCGCAATGCCGGCGCATTGCGCAGGGCCGAGGTTCGAGGCACGAGGTTCGAGGGTACATTTCCTCGCTCCTCGCTCCTCGCCCCTCGTTCCTCTAAGGAGCAATCCCATTCACTGCTATTTACATCGACCGGCAATACATCGACGCCGTGCTCGCGTGCATCACGCACCAGTTGTGCCGGGGCATAAAAACCCATCGGCTGGCTGTTGATCAGTGCCGCACAGAAGGCCGCCGGGTGATAACACTTGAGCCAGGCCGAGACGTACACCAGCAGGGCGAAGCTGGCGGCATGGGATTCCGGGAAGCCGTAATCGCCAAACCCGAGGATCTGCCGATAGACCCGCTCGGCAAACTCACGCCGGTAGCCGCGTGCCTGCATACCGGCCAGCAGTTTTTTCTCGTAGGGCTCCAGGCCCCCGCGCCGCTTCCAGGCCGCCATCGAGCGACGCAGCTGGTCGGCCTCACCGGGTGTGAAGCCCGCAGCCACCATCGCCAGCTTGATCACCTGTTCCTGGAAGATCGGCACCCCCAGGGTACGCTCCAGCACCGTACGCACCTCTTGTGATGGATAGTCCACCGCCTCTTTGCCCTGCCGACGGCGCAGGTAGGGGTGCACCATGTCACCCTGGATCGGCCCCGGGCGCACGATCGCCACCTCGATCACCAGGTCGTAGAAACAGGCAGGCCGCAACCGTGGCAGCATCGACATCTGCGCACGCGATTCAATCTGGAACACACCGACGGTGTCGGCCTGCTGGATCATCGCGTATACGGCCGGGTCCTCCGGAGGAATTACTGCAAGCATCAATCCAGGGCCAAGGCCCGAGCTTCGAGGTCCGAGAAAGCGGGTGTGCAGCGCCTTCAGCTCAGGAATATTCACCACGAAGGGCGCGAAGGTCGCGAAGGAAGAAGTGTTTGCGCTCCGTGGCCCCGAATGGGGATTCCCATCCTTGGTGTTCTTTGTGCCCTTTGTGGTTAAAACTGTTCGCTCGAGGGGGGTATCGCCTCGCCCATCGTCCCTCGCAATTTTCCCCTGAAAATCATTGATCAGGTCAATGGATTTACGGATCGCACTCAACATCCCCAGTGCCAGCACATCCACCTTGAGCAGACCCAGCGCCTCCAGATCGTCCTTTTCCCACTGGATCACGGTACGCCCCGGCATGGCCGCGTTCTCGACCGGCACCAGTTCGTCGAGCCGTCCGGCCGCGATCACGAAACCGCCGACATGCTGCGAGAGATGACGCGGAAAACCGCGCAGGGTATTGACCAGGATACGCAGGCGCGCAAGCGTGGGGTTTTGCGGATCGAAACCTGCCTCCGCCAGATGCTCAGGCTCGATCTCACCGCGCCGACGCCATGCCGAGACCAACGACACCAGGGCCTCGATCTGTTCAAGGCCCAGTCCCAGGGCCTTGCCCACGTCGCGCACCGCACTGCGCGTGCGATAGCTGATCACGGTCGCCGCCAGCGCGGCGCGCTCACGCCCGTACTTGGTATAGATGTACTGGATCACCTCCTCGCGGCGCTGGTGCTCGAAATCGACATCGATATCCGGCGGTTCGTTACGCTCGCGCGAGATGAAGCGCTCGAACAGCAGGTTCATGCGCGCCGGGTCGACCTCGGTGACACCTAAGCAGTAACACACCGCCGAGTTGGCTGCCGAACCGCGCCCCTGGCACAGGATGTCGCGTTCGCGCGCATAGCGGACGATGTCCCACACGGTCAGGAAATAGGCCTCGTATTCGAGCTCGACGATCAGCGCCAGCTCGTGTTCGATCTGCGCCCGCACCCGCCCCGGGCAGCCGTCCGGCCAGCGCCGGCCGATACCCTGCTCGGTCAACCGGCGCAGATAGGCGCGCGGCGTGAGACCCGTAGGCGTGACATCGTTTGGATATTCGTAGCGCAATTCATCGAGCGAGAAGGAACAACGCCCGGCCACGATCAGTGTCTCGGCCAGCAGCTCCGGCGGATACAGGGATGTCAGATCATCGAGCGTGCGCAGATGACGCTCACCATTGGGCAGACGCGCATGCCCGAGACCGGCCACCGGGGTGTTCAGTCGGATCGCGGTGAGCAGGTCCTGCAGCGCGCGCCGCCCGCGTACATGCATGTGCACATCACCGCTGGCCATGCGCGGCAGCCGGTAACGGTCCGCCAGCTGTTCGCTGCGTTGCAGATGCCCGGCATCCTGTCCGTCACGCAACAGCTCGACCGCCAGCCAGGCGCGCCCGGCAAAGGTCCTGGCCAACCAGGCAATCGATTCATCGGGTTCATCCAGACCCAGAGGCAACAGGGCCAGGCAGTCAGGCAAGGTGCCTTCGAGATCGACTCGCTGCAGCCGGTAACTGCCCTTGCCGGCATGCCGGCGTCCGTGCGTGATCAGGCGGCACAGCTGCCCATAGCCGGCACGGTTGGTCGCCAGCAGCACCAGGCAGGGTCCGTCGCCCAAGCGGATCTCACTACCGATGATCAACTGCAGGCCAAGCTCACCCGCCTTCTGATGCGCGCGCACCACCCCCGACAGCGAACACTCGTCGGTGATCGCCAGGGCGCGGTATCCCAACGCATGCGCTCGCTCGACCAGTTCCTCCGGATGCGAGGCACCACGCAGGAAGGTGAAATTGCTCAGGCAGTGCAGTTCGGCGTAGGCCGAACTGCCAGGGCCGAGGACCGGGGGCCAGGGACCGGGGAAACGGACGTGCAGATCCTGTAGATCAGGAACATTCACCACGAAGGGCACAAAGGCCGCGAAGGAAGAGACGTTGAAGACTCACAGCCCTGAGCAGAGATTGTCATCCTTAGTGTTCTTCGTGTCCTTTGTGGTTTCTCTTGTAGGACAAAGGGACGAGGGCCGGGGGGACTGTTCCCTCGAACCTCGCCCCTCGACCCTCGGCCCTCAGAGAAAGAGTCCATGCAGATACCAGCCGCCGCCGCGGCGGTCGCGGAACACCCACAGGCGCTCACCGGCCGGGCTGTGCGCCACGAAATAATCACGGGTGATATCGAAGCCATCCCACCAGCCGGCCTCGATGCGTTGCGGCAGGTTTTCCAGGCGCAATGCGCCGCCATACTGCGGCTGTCCCTGGTGTTCGGACAGTGGACGCGGCTGCGGCAGCAGCCAGGGTGGCTGGGGCTGTCCCTGCTGCGGCGAACCGGTAAGGAGATCACCGGCCTCACCCGGATCACACAGGCGCCAGGCCCGCTCCGGGCGATGGTCGGCCAGGCAACGCAGACCGCGCACACAGCGCCCGCCCAGACGATTGCCCAGGCGCTCCAGCAGGGCCTGGTCGGCCCGGGCCGGGGCGTC
>Ga0265303_10002586_pt1 | contig 11223 bp, 7 predicted proteins | sample Helome_2_FD_192494 | JGI IMG/M metagenome (GOLD analysis project Ga0265303, IMG submission 192494) | Marine sediment microbial communities from subtidal zone of North Sea - Hel_20160317 (Illumina Assembly) | ecosystem: Environmental > Aquatic > Marine > Subtidal zone > Sediment ...
GTAACCACGCTCAGCCAGCGTCAGTGCCGTCGATACACCCGAAAACCCGCCACCGACGACACAGATATCGGCTGAAACGGCGCCCCGGAGCTCGGGGTATGCGGTCGCCCCGGTGGCCGTGGCGGCATAGTAGGAGTTGGTATGCTCCTGTTTTTGATCGTGTTCTCGCATTTCAGCTCCGGCACTACTGACTCAATCGTCGGGCTCTTCGTCGGGAGCAATGGCAATGACTGATATCTTCGATAAGGCCGTCGACTTCGAAAGAAATCCGGTCGCATTCGCAGTGGCCTTTGATCATGCCGTTGCCCCCTCCCCCAGGTTTCCGGAGTCCTCGAGAATTTCTTCCCGCCATTCCTGGATATTCATCTCTATAGCGGTGAAGCCGGCGATCCAGACGAAAGTGTCCCAGGTGTAAAGCCAGTGTCCCAGTGAGCCCCAGTAGGCAGCTAACCCGAACAGCGCCAGGTAAAGAAAGATCTTGATCTTGCCGGCGACACCGATGGTCGTGCCGCTCGTAATGCCTCGTTCCTGCAATCGAACGACAAGCTCGATTGCCGCTATGATCAGCAACCACGTGACGACCTCGACAAGGTCGGACCAGGTGAGGTCTCGTTCCAGGTTTAGCCCCTCAATCGTGCTTACAACCGGGTCGTCGCCTATGCGATACATCGTTGCGTCACCGCCCAGTGCCGCGCAGTTTTCTGCGGTCACAACCGTGTAGTCGAGGTTGTATACAAACGAGATGTCCTCATCGACAATGTCACAAAGGCTGTCGATGCCCTGCACTGGAACGGTGGGCTCGAGATCGTTCAGGTCGATAGAGAATGCCAGCACAGCATGCGCAATCATGACGAAACACAAGATCCGAACAGTGTGGACGGTCCTGCTTACCCAACCGGTCCAGGCGGAGTCGGCGAGGATATAGGTTTCCAGTTCGAACATGAAAAGCAGAATGAACCAGGCTGCCTCGTCGATGCTGGTTGCGAACTCCCGCGCCCATTCGAACACCGTTGAACCTGAATCGAGCGTGTGAACGGCGCGGTCCCAGTCCTCATAGATATAGAAGCCCCAGTTAATGAGCAGGAGCGAGTAGACAATCCACTTGATAACCTGCTGAAGCTTGTGCAGGTCGATTCCGGCGTTGGTCATGGTCCTCGCTATCATCGTTCAAAGACGGTCCTTGACGTGGTAGTACCACATGCCAAGCGTCACGAGTGCTTTGCTGAAAGTGTATCCACCCGGAACCACAACTGGCTTGACCCCGGCAAACAGGTCGAACCGTTCGAGGGTTCCCCCGACCGCATCTGCCATGATTTCGCCGGCAAGGTGCGTGACGTTGACGCCGTGCCCCGAGTACCCCTGGCAGTAGAAAACGTTGGGCGAAACACGACCCAGCAGCGGGACCCGGTTTAACGGCACGCCAATTCTGCCGCCCCAGGCATAGTCGATGCGGACGTCGGCGAGCTGAGGGTAGATGCGAGCCATCTTCTTTCGGTGTTTCCTGCGGATATAGTCCGGATCGTCGCCAAAGTAGTTGAAGCGCCCGCCGAACAGCATGCGCTTGTCCGCGCTGAGGCGAAAATACTCGAGAACGAAATTCGGGTCGCAGACAGCCAGGTCACAGGGGTTTATGACCGCAACCGTCTTTTCGGAGAGTGGCTCGGTCGCGATGATGAAACTGTTGACGGGAAACATGATGCCGCGCAGCTTCTGCTCGAGGAGGTGGTAGGCATTTCCGGCAATCACAATGGCGTCGGCCGTGACCGAACCGTGCTCGGTAACCGCCGTGGGTCGGTCGCCCTTATCGATGCGAATTACGGGCGATTGCTCGTAGATCGTCGCGCCCAGCGCCGCCGCCGCGCGAGCCTCACCGACACAAAGGTTCAACGGATGCAGGTGGCCGTTACCCATATTGAGCAGTGAACCGATGTAAGCGTCCGTGCCAATGGTGGCCGCCGTTTCTTCCTTTGATAGCAGGCGGACCTCGTAAGGGAATTCTGCCTTCTTGAGCCTCTCGTGATCGTACTCGAGATCCCGTAAGTGCCGTGCTTTGATGGCGACGTCGAGGTAGCCATCCTTGATGTCGCAGTCAATCCCGTACTTGCTCACGCGCTCGCGGACAATTCTGTGCCCCGCCCAGCGCAGGTCCCCGAACAGCTCCTCGACGTCCCGCCCGTGATGCCTGGCCACGCGCTGCTCCCCGGCAATGCCGCCGATCAGCTGCCCGCCGTTACGGCCCGAAGCGCCCCAGCCGGCCCGGTTCGCCTCTATGACATGCACGTTGTAACCGCGCTCTGTGAGAAAGAGCGCCGTGGAAATTCCCGTGAAGCCCGCGCCAATGACGCATACGTCTGCCCGTTGCGCGCCGCGCAACGGTGGGAAGTGCGTCGATTGATTAACCGACGCCGCGTAGTAGGAGGATGTGTGTTCTATTGCCTGCATCGTGAACCGTTCCGTTCAGACGCTTTTGAAGTAAGCGAGCCTTCAATGCATCTCGCCCTATAGGGCACGGATTATGCTGAAGGAGCCTTCGCGTTGGCGCGCCGGAATTGCGCTGGTGTCATTCCCACGTGTTTCTTGAATGCGGAATAGAAAGCGGAGTTCGAATTGAAACCGGCCGAGAAAGCGATTTTTATGACCGCTTCATTCCCTTCGTCGAGTTGTGACAGCCTCTCCCGGGCATGCCGTACCCGGTGGCTGTTCAGGTAGTCGAAGAAGCTCATGCCGAAACCGGCGTTGATGACCTGTGACAGGTGATTGACCGAACACCCGACAGATTGTGCCAAATCCGGCAAAGTCAGGTTTGAGCGAAGATAGGCCCGGTCAGAGACCATAACCTGTTCGAGGCGCTTCTTGTACGCGCGCATCTTGCTGCGCTGCAGACCGGACTTGGCGTACTTGTCTGCGCGTGCGGCCGTCGGGAAATCGTAGTAATCGGTGATAGTCACGGCGGCATCGCCGTCCAGCGTTATAAACTCGGCGCCACAATATTGCCCCGTTCGGAGGCTGTCTTCGCAATCCCCGGCCGGGCAGACGCGATACTGAAACGCGATACTGTTGCGGCTCGTAAGAACCTCACCGATCAATTCGTAGTGATGCGGGAATTCCTCGAAATACCGGTCAAGGAAAACGAGCAACTCATCGTGCGAGCGCTGGATGTTCTCCGGCATGTCGATATAGATGCCGTCGGACGCGAGATGATTCGCCACGCGCTCCGGGTCATTGTGATTCCACGCATCGAAGTAGCTTTCGACGAATTTGGCGGTGTGCATGACCGTACCCCCGTATTCGGTCATTCGAGTATACAGGCAAAAAACGGACCTTCAGTGGCCTTTAGATTCAAAAATGCCTTCGAAAGGATAGCCGCGTACACTGCGACCACGATGAAAAAGCACTCGAGTCACAAATTGGCAGCGTGGATGCAGGACACGCTCAGAGAGGGATTCTCGCTGCTGGCTGCGGGCCGCCTGGACGAGGCGTCCGATTGCTGCAAGCGCCTGTTGGGCGCCAAGCCCGACCTCGTCGAGGCGCATTTTCTGGTTGGCCTGATAGCGATGGAACTCAAGCAAAACTGGACTGCTGTCAGTGCCTTTGGTTCGGTTACAAAGCTGAAGTCGGACCACGGTGCCGCATGGGCACAGATGGCCAGGTTGTTCATGCTTGCCGGGCAGCCGGGCCGGGCGGACGCAGCGCTGAACAAGGCCGTGGAGCACAATGACGGCAATCCGGTTGTCCTGGACCTTATCGGTGCAACGTACGGCCTGCTGGGCGATCAGCAGGAGGCGTCGGTGTGGATCGACAAGGCCGTGCGCAAAGAGCCGGCCAATGTGCACTTTCTCGTCAACCAGGCGAGCAGCCACGTGTTTCTCGGCAAGCTGGACGAAGCGGAAGAGGTGTTGCGCGAGGTTCTCAACGCGCAGCCCGGCAACCCGAATGCGCACTGGACCCTGTCGAATGTTCGCAAAGCGACGAATCGTGACCACGTCGAACAATTGCAGGAACTGGTGAAGCAGGAGGGACGCAATCCGCGAGCACTCGCGTTCCTCTACTACGGTCTTGGTAAGGAACTCGAGGACCTGGAGGATTGGGATGAGGCGTTCGAGGCTTTCAGGTGCGGCGCCGAGGCCCGCCGTCAAACCATCGAGTTCGATGAGAAGTCGGAAATCGAGATGTACAAGGCCTTCGGCGAGACTTTCACGACGGAATGGCTCAACGACGGCTCAACAGGACACGATGACCCGTCGCCGATATTCGTCGTCGGGCAACCCCGTACCGGCACGACGCTGGTGGAGAGAATTATCACGAGTCACTCCCAGGTGCATTCTGCAGGGGAACTGAAGCAATTTGGTACGTCTGTCCGCAGACTTTCCGACTACCGCGAACCGACGCGTTACTCTGCGAAGCTGGCATCCCTGGCGGCCGGGGTCGATAGCGAGAAACTGGGTAAGTCCTACATGGTGATGACGACGAAGATGCGCGGCTCCCTGCCGCGCTTCGTCGACAAGTTGCCGCCGAATTACCTGTACGTGCCGCTTATCCTGAAAGCGCTGCCCGGGGCGAAGATCGTGCACCTGACACGTAACCCGATGGATGCCTGTTTTTCGAGCTTCAAACAGCTTTTCGCGGACGCGTATCCGCACTCCTACGACCAGGCAGAAATGGCACGTCACCACGCGCGCTACTATCACCTGATGGCGGCCTGGCGCAAACGTTTCCCGGGACGATTCCTGGACATCGCCTACGAGGATACGGCGCGCGATCTCGAGCCCAACGCACGTCGGCTCATCGAGTATCTTGAGCTGCCGTGGGAAGATGCGTGCCTGCACTTTCACAAGCAGGACACGGCCGTGACAACGGCGAGCGCCGTGCAGGTCCGTCAACCCGCGCACACGCGTTCGATCGGCCGATGGCGCCGGTATGAAAGCCAGCTTGGCGTCATGCAGGAAACGCTCGAAGGGCAAGGCGTACCGACAGACGATTGCTAATTGGTACATAATCCGGGCGAATCACTTTTCCGCCCTATAGGCGAGGATTGCAGCCCAACCGGCGCGGCGTAATCTCGGGAGAGACCATAAGAAAATAGCCCAGATGGGTCATTAGCTGGACGGTAATCGCCGGGGGGACGACATGGCAGCCACAAGCAAGCAGCTATCCGAGTATTCAGAACTTTCTTCCTCGCCTGACAAGGCCGAATTCTCCAGGCCAGAGCGGTCGGTACTCGCGCAAGCGATTTCGGTGGCACTGATTGCCAGCGTTGCGCCGGGTCCATTGATGGCACAGCAAGACGGGCTCGAGGAAATCGTCGTTACGGCGACCAAGCGCGCCGAATCAGTTATGGATGTGCCACTGGCCATAACGGCCATGACGGGCGAGTTCATTCGCGAGGTCAATCTCAATGATATCAAAGACCTGATCGCGTTCACGCCCGGCATTACCGGTAACAGTAAAGACAGCTTCCTGGATTTCGTCAGCGTCCGGGGAATCCGTACAATCGACTTCGGCAATGGCGGTGACCCGTCAGTCAGCTTGTACAAAAACGGCTTGTACCAGGGCCGTAACGGCTCGGCGGTCTCCAGCCTCTACGACATTGAGCGCTCCGAGGTGCTTCGCGGCCCGCAGGGCTTCCTGTTCGGCAGAAACTCGGTCAGTGGCGCAATGAACGTCGTCACGGCGAAGCCCGATCTCGACGGCACCTCGGGCTATGTCGAGCTCGATGCCGGCGAACGTGGGGTACTGGTCTTCGAAGGCGCGGTCAATTTCCCGGCCAGCGACAATCTCGCGTTTCGCCTGGCAGGCTATCACTCTGAAGAGGACGGTTACGTCGACAACCTCGCGGGTGGGCCCGATCTGATCGAGCATGACAAGGATGCCGTGAGGCTCTCGGCTCGATACCAGACGGACAAGATCACGGTCGACTTCATGGGCGAGTACGAGGATTCAAACCAGACAGGTACGGTATACAGGGCGACCGGTGATGGTTACGAACAGCCGGACAGCGCTGATTTCCCGGGTGGCAGGGGCAACGCGTTTGATTTTCACCACACTCGCATGAACGGTGACGTACCCGTTGCAATCTCCTCGGATGGCACGACGGTCAACAACGACAATTCTCTGCCCAGCACCGACGAAAGCGAGATCCTGGCGCTTGGCCTGGATATCGACTACGACCTGGGCTGGGCAACCCTGACGTCTCTCACGGGTTTCAAGGACCACGACTACCTGTATGCAGAGGACTACGACGCCTCGCCGATTGTCCTGTTCAACTACGGGCAGGACCAGGACGGCGATTACTTCGAGCAAGAGTTTCGGCTGACATCCCAGACCGACGGGCCACTCAGCTGGTATGCAGGCGCATCCTATTACGATGAAGACATCGATACTGTTTTCCTGGGCCAGCAGGCTGAAGACGCTTACTGCGTGGGTTACTGGTACTACACTTGCCAGGACCTGTTCGACTATTACAACGCCGCGGGTTATCCGTACGACTACTACCTCTACTACTACTTCGGCAGCTATACGTGGACACCGTCTCCGACCGGCCTGGTCAACGACAGGAACCGGATCGTCGGCAAATACAAGGGCTATTCGGCCTACGTCGACCTTAGCTACGAGTTCAACGAGTCCTTCGATATCAGCGTCGGGGCACGATACAGCTGGGACGAGAAAGAATTCTCGCAGGAGGTCCTGCCGGATCCCGGGGACTCGTTACTGGCTTACAAGGTGCAGACCGGCTTCTCTACACCGAATGGGCCGCTCCAGGACAAGCAGGACTGGGACGAGGTCACCTGGCGACTCGTCGCAAACTGGCACCCGAATGATTACACACTGATATTCGGCAGCATCACCACAGGCTATAAACCGGGCGGATTCGGCAGTTTCAACGTCGAGTCCAGGGTTGGGGCGCCATGTGAGCTGCCGTTCGGATTATGTGTCGCCGATCCTGCGACGGACAGGCCAGGCGATTTCGGTCCGGAGACCGTTACGTCCTACGAGATCGGCTACAAGGGCACGATACTAGGTGATCGCATGCAGGTGGCGGCGAACGCGTTCTTCTACGATTACGAGGACCTGCAGGCGATCTTTGGAGAGGGCCCACGTACTATCGTGGACAACGTCGGCCAGGTAGACGGTACGGGTGTCGAACTCGACGTCAATACGATACTCACCGAAAATCTCAATTTCCACGTGGGCATGTCCTGGTTCGATTCCGAGGCGAACGATGTCCAGGCGTTCTGCGGCAACGGCGAGATACTGACAGGCGATATCAATTCCTGCGAAGGCAACTCAATTCCGTGGGCACCCGAATGGACGGCCTTTGCCGTGCTGAGAGCTAAATACCCTGTCGCGAATGGCGAGGTCTTTGGCAACCTGGCTTGGTCCTGGGAGGACGACTACCGTGGCGACTGGCCCGATGAGAGCGTGATCTTCCAGAGAATTCCGGCGCTCAACCAGACGGACATTGTGGTCGGGTATCGGCAAGAGAACTGGACACTCAGTGGGTACGTCGAGAATGTCTTCGACGGCGTCTGGTACGACGGTAACTACTCGAACGACGATCCGGATCCTGTGATCATCTACGCCGAACACGCATTCGGCCCGTCGCGGCCACGAACTGCAGGTATTCGCTTCGGGTACGAGTTCTAGGGCTTACGCGCCCGGTCAGTACTCGGCCGGCGGCGTAGTACGGGCGCGTGGGTGCTGCCAGAAAGGCTTGGTCTTGACGGTACATTTGGCCATGCGCCGGTACGGTCGCAGGTCTTTCGAGCGATAGATCTCGGCCCATATCTCGCCGTCGAGGTATTTGGTCTCGATCATCGCTAGAGCGATGTTTGCCTTGACCGCGGGTGACCACATGGCCGAGGTGATGTGGCCGATGGTCTTGCTGCAGCGTTCGTTGTTGTAAACGATCGCCTCCTCGGCGGGCCAGTTGCCCTCGATGTCGAGTTTCATCAGCTTCCGTTTCGGTCCGCGCCGCTTCTCCTCGAGCAACGCCTGTTTTCCGGAGAAGTGTGGCTTCTCGAAGTCGACCAGCCAGCCGAGCTGCAGCTCGAAGGGCGTCTGGTCGTGCTCGAAATAGACGGTCTTGAGCGCCTCGGTAAAGTCCATGTCCGGCATGATGAAACCGGTTTCGAGTCGTGCCATGTTGGTGGCTGCTTCGCCGTAGGGCTGGATGCCGTATTCTTCACCAGCGGCATACAGCTCGTCCCACATCGTCAGCGCGAGGTCCGGGTCGACCCAGAGCTCGTAGCCGAGATCACCTGTGAACCCCGTCCGCGAGACCATCAGCGTGCCGCCGTTGTACGGAAAGTGCCTGATGTCGAACGCCTTCGCTGTCTCTATGCCATTGAGACCCATCTTCCTCAGAACGGCACAGGAAGTCGGGCCCTGCAGAGACAGCGCTGCGAGCGTATCGCTGACGTCGGTAATCGTCACGTCGTCGAAGCCAAACGCACTCTTCCTGAGCCAAGCGCCACAAGGGCTGCCGCAGGTCAGCATGAAGCGGTCGTCTGCGAGCCTGAAGATCGTGCCGTCGTCGATGATGCGTCCCTCGTCCGTGCACCAGACTGTGTACGCGACGCGATTCATGCCGATCTTGCGAACGTCCCTCGTCACCATGCGATTGAGCATGGCCTCGGCGTCCCTGCCCGTGACTTCGTACTTTTGCATCGGGCAGATGTCGTAGGTGCCGCACTGGTTACGAATACAGAAGTACTCGTACTCGGGGTCGTAGTAGTAGTCCGCGAACTTGTAGCCATTCCACGCGGACCAGGCGTCCCGGATGTTGAGTTCCTGCTGGCGCGGGTAAAAGGGCGACGGTTTGGGCCGTTCGCCGGCGAACCTGTCCGTCATCGTCATTGCCTACTCGTCATGGAAATCGTCCTCGGGGACCGTGTTCGGGCGCTTCAGGTCCTTGAGAATCTCGCGCGCTGCGTTAGCGCCGCAAACGGCCGACACGCCGCCGCCAGGATGTGTCGATGAACCACTCATGTAGAGGTCCTTGATGGGCATGCGGTACTGGCCGTAGCCTGGGAACGGCCGGTTAAAAAACAGCTGGTCAATTGTCAGCTCTCCCTGGAAGATATTGCCTTCGGTCAGCCCGATTTCGTTCTCGATCTCGTGCGGCGTGCGAACCTCCATGTGCACGATGAGATCCCGGAAACCCGGGCTGTAGCGTTCGATCTTGCTGATCACACTCTCGCCGAATGCATCGCGTTTCTCAGGCGTCCAGGGTCCGTCGGCCAGCGTCGGTGGACAATACTGGATGAAGTTCGACATCCAGTGCTGTCCCGTGGGCGCGACAGTCGGGTCCCAGGCCGACGGGATGACCGACTCGACGAACGGATCGTCAGACCAGCGGCCTCGCTTCCAGCAGTCGTAGGCGCGCTCCATGGTTTCGAGCGATCCGGTGAAGCCCTGTCCACCGCGGTTGATGTAGCGATTGTCCGGGACGCCTGTAAATCTGGGCATGCCGGATAAGGCGATATTCACCTTCCCTGAGGAACCACGGATCTTGAAGTTCTTCGCCTTCTCGTAAATGCCGTCAGGAAGGTCATTCCTGTCCATGATCTGCGTAAATGTACGCTTCGCATCGAGGTTGGATACGACGATGCGTGAGCGAAGCTCATCGCCGTTTTCGAGTACGACGCCTGCCGCCTTGCCGCCCTCGACCAGAATTTTCTGCACGCCCGATTCCGTACGTACTTCGCCGCCGGCCTCCTCGAGCGCATTGGCGATCGCCTGGGAGATGGCGCCCATGCCACCGCGCGCAAGCCCCCAGGCACCGATGCTGCCGTCGACATCACCCATGACGTGATGCAGCAGGATGTAGGCGGAGCCGGGCGATTCGACGCCCAGCGCTGTGCCGATGATGCCGGGGCTCGCCATCGCGGCCTTGATCAGGTCGTTCTCGAAGTAGTCCTCGAGAAATTCCGCGGCGCTCATCGTGAAGAAACGGATGTACTCGTACACCTCGTTTTCTCCAAGCGCCCAGAATTTCTTCGCCAGCCACAGGAGCTCCATGATGTCACGCGGCTTGAACGACGTCGGGTCTGGCGGCGTGCGCATCAGGGTTTTGCGAATCAGCTGTGAGTAACGGGTCAGGTCCGCCTGGAAGCGATGCATCGCGTCGGCATCATGCGGTGAGTGACGTTTGAGTTCGAGGTCGGCGGCCGTTTCGTCGTGATAGGCAAACAGCCTTTCGTCGCCGTCGCCGAAGTTCACTGTGCCGAGGTAGGGTACGAGTATGAGGCCGTGGCGCCCGAGATCGAGATCCCGGTGAATGGCCTGTCGCATCATGCTGCAGACGTAAGAGCAACTCGAGTACTTCCAGCCCTCGTGCAGTTCGCGGGACACGGCCGCGCCACCGATGTAGTCGTTCTTTTCGAGCACGACGACGTCAAGGCCCGCCCGGGCCAGGTAGGCGGCGTTGGTCAGGCCATTGTGGCCGGCGCCGATGACGATTGCGTCGTAGTGTTTCACCGCAACACCTCGTGAGCCGCGTTATGACCGGCCGCTCCGGCAAGGTCACCGCCCGGGTGGCTGCCTGCACCGCATAGCCAGAGTCCCGGTATCGGCGTGCGGTACTGCGCCGCACCGTAAGTCGGACGCATCATGAGTATCTGATCCATCGCGAACTCGGTGTGATGCCAGTGGCCGCCCGTAACCCGGTACTCGCTTTCCAGGTCGGCGGGCGTCAGGAACTCGCTGTGAAGCACCTGCTCGCCGATCTTTGGCGCGTAATTCCTGATCGTGTCGATCGCGCGGTCGGCGGCGGCCTGGCGCGCCGCGTCAGTCCAGCCTCCCTTGTGCCTGTAGGGCACGAACATTACGTGCGCCGATAGTACATGCTTGCCCGCGGGCGCCAGCGCCGGGTTGTGCAGGCTCGGGATCGTCAGTTCAAGCACGGGCGATTCCGAACACTTTCCGTACTTGGCATCATCGAAAGCGAATTCGATCGAATCCATCTCGGGGGCGATAATCAGGCGGCCGTTGATATTGTCGAGACCCGGAAATTCGGGTACGCCATCGAGAGCAAGGTGCAGCTTGGCGACCAGACCATCGCATCGCAGTCGCCGGATCCGGTTAGTGAAACCGATATCGAGATACTCGACGCCGAGCAGCTTCACAAACGTGGTTTTCGGATCGGCCGACGAAATCACACGGTCGGCAGAGATCTCCTCTCCACCGTAAAGCCGGACACCTTTTGCAGCCAGGCTCCCGGAC
>Ga0265303_10002588_pt1 | contig 11219 bp, 13 predicted proteins | sample Helome_2_FD_192494 | JGI IMG/M metagenome (GOLD analysis project Ga0265303, IMG submission 192494) | Marine sediment microbial communities from subtidal zone of North Sea - Hel_20160317 (Illumina Assembly) | ecosystem: Environmental > Aquatic > Marine > Subtidal zone > Sediment ...
TTGAAATCGATGAAATTCCGGAACTGGAATTCCATCAGATTGAATCCTTTAACGATGCGCGCGAGGAAATTATGCGCAAAATCGCTGAATCTATCTTAAGAATCGCCAGGGAAAAAGCGGAAAAGGTCGGAGCCAGGAAAGTTGAAACCGCGATCGGGACCGGTGATCCTGCGACCAGTATCCTCGGCTTTGCCGAGCGATCGAAAACCGACATGATCGCGATGGGAACCCGGGGTCTGGGCAAGCTGAAGGGCACGATTTTAGGCAGTGTCTCGCGCAAAGTTGCCGACAATGCGGAGACCAGTTGCCTGATTGTCAGATAATCAAACGCGTAAGGGTAAGGGGACTTATTCAGCAATCAACGAGTTTTTAGCTCGCCCCACCGAATTCGTATCGGGAACCAGATAGTTAAGAATGGGAGCTGGCTGCTGGCCGATATTGAAAGCAGAGGGTTCAGTCGAGATTGCCGAGGCAATGGATATGTAGGCAACCGGTGGCGCTAGTAGGCCGTGTATAATTCCTGTTCCGCGCCCTCGGCGAGTGCGGTGGACTGGTCCTGTCTGACCCGGGCGTGGAGCTTGAGATCGGCCGGATCGAACAGGCGTCTGGGTGGTGAGACATGAATCCAGTTTTTACCCTCGTCAATACCTCGAACTAACATCGCGTAATCACGTTTAGCGACTAACTGCTTCACTTGCGGGGTTATAAATCGAAATGCCAGGCCGATGCGATCCCGGGCGCTGCGATTCGGTCCTGAAGAGTGAAACATCCGTCCATGGTGAAACGAAACCTGTCCCGGGTCCAGAATAACGTCTACCGCTTCATCTTCTGCAACATCTACCGCAATTTCCTGCCCGCGCGACAACAGGTTAGCGGCATCGAAGGTATCCCGATGCGGCACTATTTGCTGATGGTGCGAACCGGCAACAAACCGCATGCATCCTGATTCGACATTGACGTCAGACAGGGCCAACCATGCAGTCATCTCCTGGTTGGTCTCGCCGAGCCCCCAGTAGGTCAGGTCCTGGTGCCAACTGACGATCTTGTCGGTATGCGCAGCCTTGATAAAAAACTCGGCGCTCCACAGCAGGATATTCGGGCCCAGGATTGATTCGACCCGGTCGAGTAGCTGTGATGCCCGAGCGACCTCGGCTACAAACGGAAGCAGGTAATGAATATTCGTGCGCAGTAACTGGGCGAGTTCGGATTCAAGGCCTTTCTCACGCGCCACCGTTCGTGCGTGCTCAAGTTCACCCAGGATATGGGCGACCCGGTCCTTAGCGAAGACATCCAGTGGAAACAGAAAGCCATCCCGCTGGTATTGATCGACCTGATCAGCCGTGAGCGAGTATGTCATTACCAGGTCACCAGTTCGTTCGGCAGATGATCAATTCTATTCATGTAAACCACGTTATGCGAGCCATTAACGAAGTCAATGCGTGATATCGAAGTGTTGTGAAAGGCCCAGTTGGCAACCCAGTGATTATCATAGTTGGGCTGATGTCTTACCACCCCCATGAGTTCATTGACAAATTGATCGATGAAATCGCCATGCGCCACCAGTGCGATGGATTCGTCGCTCTGATCCAGCCGCTGCCTGATATCGTTTACCACCTTTTGCATGCGCGTGAGAAAGGCCAACTCGTCTTCGACCGGTCGACTCCACCAACCCGCGTCATTAAATTCTTGCGGCAGCTTCAGGCGCTGAAAACGCTGCACGAAATAATCCCGACCCGGTCCGGGCAAGCCCTGCAGGTTACCATCGTCATCAACATCGTAAATGCCGTACTTTTCAAAAATATCGGGACGCGCCTGCAACTCAAGGTTACAGGCTGCGGCAATGTACTCTGCGGTAAGAATCGAACGCGTCATCAGGCTGCAATAAACGTGAGTCAATCCAAAATGAAATTCTTTTGCCTGCTGAAAAGGATGCTGTCGAGGTTCCGCCCGCGGGTGGGCCAGGTGCTCGGCAAGCGTCTGCGCCTGGCGGTGGCCAATTTCAGTAATCTCGGGATCAGGGTGACGACCTCCCATGTGGTCACTGCCGTCCCAGATCTCGTTATTGGCCGACTGCGCGTGCCGGATCAGGTAAAGCCTTGCCATCCCTAGCGCTTGATACCCAAACGTTCGGCCGCTTGCTGCGGCGTCGCCGGTTCGTGGCCGAGTTCTCGAATAATCCGCACCGCGCGCTCAACCAACTGCAGGTTACTCGCAAACTCACCCTTGTCGAGGTAGAGATTATCCTCCAGCCCGACGCGGCAGTTACCGCCCTGGCTCGCGGCCTGGGCCACGATCGCAAACTCCATGCGCGAAATGCCGAAGGCACTCCAGTTCGCATCTTCAGGCAACAGGCCTTTCATGACACCGAGTATCTCGGGCGTTGCCGGCGAGGCGTGCGGAATGCCAAGGCAAAGCTGGAACATCGGCGGACCATCGATAAAACCCTCTTCGATCAGCTTGCGTGCAAACACGATATGGCCGGGTTCGAACACTTCGATCTCCGGTTTGACGCCCAGCTCGCGAATGCGTTGCGCCATAATGCGCAAGTGCGAAGGCGTATTCACGAAAATGGTTTCACCAAAATTGAAGCTACCCACGTCGAGCGTGCAGATATCGGGCCGCAGTTCTTCGACATGATGCAGGCGCTCGAGCGGCTGTACCAGCGTCGTCCCGGGCCCACCAACGGCGGCGTCATCCTCGCCCGGGGCGAAGCGCGCTCCTTCACTGGTGGTGAGGTTGATCAACACGTCGCTACCCAAATCGCGAATTCGTTCGACAACCTCGCGAAATAACGCCGGGTCACCGGATCGCATCCCAGTTTCGGGATCGCGCACGTGGATGTGGACGATGGCCGCACCCGCTTTCGCGGCCTCGATGCAGTCGCTCGCAATATGTTTCGGCGTAATCGGGTAGTTCGGATGCTTGGCCTGGTTATTGTGCCCACCGCTTACGGCACAGGTCAGAATCACTGGGTTGGACATGCGAATCTATTCCCCCTTGAAATCCGGCGTTCTTTTTTCAATGAATGCCCTGACACCTTCACGCCGGTCCTTGGTCGGAACGGTCCGATTGTAGGCTTCGATTTCGAAGGCAAGCCCGTCGGCGAGCGACATCTGCAAGCCCCGATGGATCGCCTGGCGGGCCTGGCGCACCGCGATCGGTGCATTTGCGGCAATGGCTAACGCCGTCTGCAGGGCTTCGTGGAGCAATTGATCAGAACTGAAAACTTCGTTAACGAGACCCCAGCGCTGCGCTTCCTCGGCACTGAAAGGTCGCGCCGACATGATCAACTCCTTGGCGCGACGCTCACCCAGCGCGCGCGCCAGGGTCTGGGTACCACCCGCACCGGGAATAATACCGAGGCTGGTTTCCGTCATGGCGAAACGCGCGTTTTCCGAGGCATAGATAAAATCAACCGCCGCTGCGAGTTCGCAACCACCGCCATACGCCGCACCATTGACCGCTGCAATCGTTGGTACTGGACAATCGATGACCGCTCGAATCATGCGCTCATAAACCAGGTGCTGCGCGCACCAGGCCGCGTTACTCATGCCATCGCGTTCCTTCAGATCGCCCCCGGCACAGAAGGCTTTTTCGCCAGCGCCGGTCAAAATGGCACAGCGGTAATCGGCCTGATCGAGCGCCAGTTTTTCAAAGCAATGCATCAGGTCGGTTGCCATCTGCGTATTGAACGCATTGGCCACTTCGGGACGGTTCAGCGTGATTTGCAGGACATAAGCGGCCGGATTTTCCAGCACCAGTGTTTCATAGCTGCGATCGGTCATACGTGGTGGCAATTTGGCTTCAGGTTCGGCACTATATAGTACTCGATTCAATCCTGGAGGGGGAATAATAGATGAATCCAAATCAAGACGATAAGACCACTACAAAACACCTGGTCTATACCTTCATTGCTTTCGTGGTTCTGGGTGTGCTGTTAATCATCGGCGCCAATATGGTCGGCTGAAAATCGGCCATCCATATCTTAACCCGGATCCAACCAGACGCCGTTCCGGAATCACAGGCGCCCTTCAGCCAGGTGGTCCTGGATGACCAGTATGCTTTCCTGTCGGGATTGGTCGCCGCAGACTTTCCCGCCGGTGTTGAAGTTCTGGGTAAAGTCGCCGCCGAGACCCGCGCGGTACTGGCCACCATCGGCAACATTCTCGACGAGTTAAGCCTTTCTAAAGAGCGTATCGTCAAGGTAGAGGTGCATCTCGCCGACCTGGATGATTTCGACGCGATGGACGCCGCCTACCGGGAATTCTTCGCTGGCAATGCCTACCCCGCTCGCACCACGACCGAATCGAAACACCTGTTTGGTGGCAGCAAAGTTGAAATTACCTGCCAGGTCAGGCGCTAAACTCCCATCCGACTGCCCACAGCGGGCGTCATCGGATCATTGACCGGGGTCATCGCCGCCTGCACAGTCGATAAAACCTCGAGCGAAATCGCCGACACCCTTCAGGATGTGCAAACCCTGGCCAGGTAGCGGGTAAATTGCCACAGGTTACGTTCGATCGGATGATAGGTTCCGCAGGGTAAAAGTGGTGACATGCTGCCACGGTGCAGCGCTTCAACCAGCTCTTTATCTTCGCCATTGGCAACCTCCATGTAATGCTTGAATTGACCTAGCCAGTCATCGAATTCCCCCTCGCTGACGTCGGCGAGCACTTCCGGTGGCATCGCGAGACCCCAGGTAGCCTGCATTTTATCGGTTCCCCGTGGTTGCACCGAGATATACCAGAGGTAGTCCGGCATCAGCGTTACCAGGTGATTTGGAAACACGCAGAAATCGATCATCATGCGTCGCCATTCACCGTCTAACCTGTCATTTTTCGGGTGGGCGGCACCAGGCCCGGATTCGGCGGCCTGCGGCGCACGGTGATAACAGTAATGCGGGCTGTCTTCGCCGCAAACATAGTCCTCGGGCGGCTTGTTATGCTGGGCGAAAGTTTTGCCATGCGCGATCGGCACGTGGTAGCTCTCAGTGAAATTTTCGATCAGGTTTTTCCAGTTAGCGTTCCATTCCATGCTTTCACGCAGCACCGTCTGGTAACAGGACATGTCATAGCGACCGACGACCTGGTCGCGTAGCGGCGCGAGCACTTCGTCGGGCTGCGTGGCGGGATTTTCCACCAGCGTGACATAGATAAAACCTTCCCAGCTATTCACCTGCAATGGACGCAACCGATGCTGTTCGGTCTCAAACCCGGCTTTCATTTCCATGTAAGGCGCTCGCACCAGTGCACCGGATAGATCGTAGGTCCAGGCATGGTAACGGCAGGTGAAGCGTTTTTTAGCACCCTTACTGTCCGGCACCAGGCACGCGAAACGATGCGCGCAGGCGTTCACAAAGGCCTTGATCTCGTGATCGGGCTGGCGTACCACCAGTACCGGTACTTCGGCAATCTGGTGTGTCAGGAAATCACCCGCGGTTGCTATTTCGTCTTCGCGACCGATGCAAATCCACTCCCGCATGAACACCGCCTCGCGTTCGTGATCCAGGAATTCCAGCGAATGATTGACCGACGGCGGTATTGGATACGCCTTTGCAAACGGCAACGCGGCTGCCGACCGCAGTTCTTCCAGCACAACTGCGAGCGGTGTATTGGTGCGTGGGTTTCGATGCATGACGCAGGCAAGCATAATATAGGCACTTCCAAATATTAACTGCTTTATACTGTTTCGACTTGTAGCGGAGGATCAGCGATGACCGAATTGTGGCGCCTGGGCGCAGCCGACATAGCAAGCCGCGTCACCAACCGCGAAATTTCCGCGACCGAGGTTACCGAACAAAGCCTGCAGCGACTGCAGGACGTCAATCCCGCGATTAACGCGGTAGTGCAGCAAATGCCAGAGGCAGCACTGGCGGCGGCACGCGCGGTCGACGATGCTATCGCCGATGGCCATTCAGCCGGAATACTGGCCGGGGTGCCGGTTACCGTCAAGGTCAACATCGACCAGCAGGGATTTGCCAACACCAATGGCATTCGAATTCAGCAGGACAACGTCGCCGGGCAGGACAGCCCGGTGGTGACGAACCTGCGCAAGGCCGGCGCGATTATTGTCGGCCGAACCAATACACCGGCGTTTTCGATGCGCTGGTTTACGCGCAATTCCCTGCACGGGCACACGCTCAATCCACGCAACAAGATGCTGACTCCGGGTGGTTCTTCGGGTGGCTCTGCCGCTGCCGTGGCGGCCGGCATCTGTGCGCTCGGGCACGGTACCGATATTGCGGGTTCGATCCGCTATCCGGCCTATGCCTGCGGGCTGCACGGCATTCGACCGAGCCTGGGTCGAGTTCCAGCCGTCAACCTGTCGCTTCCCGATCGCCACATCGGCGCCCAGTTAACTGCGGTATCAGGCCCTATCGCACGCAGCATAGCGGATCTCAGGCTTGGACTCGCCGCCATGGCGGCCGGCAGCGAACTCGACCCCTGGTGGGTGCCCGCCCCACTTGAACAGGCGCCAACACCAAAACAGGCGGCTCTATGCGTTTCACCCGACGGCCTCGAAGTTATGCCCCAGGTCGAACAGGCGTTGCGCGAGGCAGCCAGGCAACTCGAAGATGCGGGCTGGCACGTGACCGAAGTTGAAAGTCCACCGATGCGCCAGGCGATGGAACTGCAATTGCTACTGTGGATGTCGGAGTACCATTACAGCGGTGGCGTAGCGGTCAAGCGGGAAGATGATCCCGATGCCAGTTTCGTGTACGCGCAGTTATGTGAAAACTGCCCGACACCGACGCTCGAGCGCCTGATGGACGCGCTACAGCAACGCATAACGCTGGCGCGCGAATGGCAGCTGTTCCTGGCGCAATACCCGATCCTGCTGTGCCCGGTTTCTGCCGAACCACCCTTCTCCGACATGCTCGATGTTGAATCACCCGAATCGTTCCGCCGCGTGCTCGAGGCACAGATGACACAAATTGCATTGCCGCTGATGGGCATACCCGGGATTTCAGTCGCGACCGACGGCAACGCTGCGGTTCCGATCGGCGTTCAACTGGTCGCTTCGCGTTTCCGGGAAGACACTTTGTTCGCCGCTGCGACCGATATCGAGGCCCGCAATGCGCCGCTCGAAATTGCAGATCCAGATTGAACATGGCAGTTTTCAGGCGCAAAATATCACCCTGTTATTGAAGCTGGAGTAATCCATGGCAACAGGCTGGGCCCGCGACGGCGCGGTGCAGGAGCAGATCGATGCCAGCGTCGAGGACGCGGTCGAACTGGCACGCAGCCGTTTACCCAAAGGTGAGAGCCTCACCCATTGCGAGGAATGCGGCGTCGACATTCCCGAGGCGCGCCGCAAGGCCATCGTCGGAGTGCGTCTTTGCGTCAGCTGCCAACAGCAACTCGATCAGCAGCAGGCAGGCCAGGGCGGCGTCAATCGACGGGCCAGCAAGGACAGTCAATTACGCTAGACTCAAGCTGTGGAGAAATCAACAATGTCACAGAAACCCGCCTGCACCGAAATCATCGATCATGCCCGCTACCCGATCGATGAAGCGGACCATCCGCAACGCCGCGAAGTGATCGCACAGGTCAGGGCCGAGCTCGAGCATGACGGTTGCGCGGTTATCCGCAATTTCTTCAGTGTCCCCGGTCTTCGGACCCTGCTGGCCGAGGCCAGCGTGCGTAAACCACAAGCCTATTACTCGGAGCGTAAACAGTGCAATGTTTATCTCAACGACGGCGATCCGGATTTTCCGCAAGACCATCCGCTTAACGTTTTTATCCCGCGCACCAACGGTTTTATTACCGCCGATCTGTTCGGAGAAGAAACCGCATCGCACCGGCTTTACTACTGGGAACCGTTAAAGCAGTTCCTCGCCGAGTGCCTGGGTAAAGACGAGTTGTTTATTTACGAAGACCCGGTATCCAACATGATCGTCAATGTCGGTAAACCCGGGCAACAGTTTAACTGGCATTTCGACACCAACGAATTCACCATCACCATGTTGCTGCAGGCGGCCGACAGCGGGGGACATTTCGAATATGTGCCGGACCTGCGCAGTGCCACGGACGAATGCTACGACGAGGTTAAACAGGTGCTCGACGGTGACCGCAGCCACGTTAAACGACTCGAACTGAATGCCGGCGACCTGCAGTTTTTCCTGGGGCGTTTTTCACTGCACCAGGTTACTGCTAACAGCGGCGATACCGACCGCCTGTTACTGATCATGTCGTTCAGTGAAAAGCCCGGCATGATCGGCAGCATGGCGCGGGTGCAGAACCTGTACGGCAAGGTCACCGACGCGCACACCGACAAGCGGGTGCGCGCTGACAACCTGGTCGACTGACGAGCCGGACTATTTTCGCGCCGGCAGGTAGCGCGCCAGGCATTCCGGCACCGGCAGCGTGCGGTGCTGTTCCATATCCATCACCAGGCTGGTTACGGTACCCTCAATCGCAATCGCACCACCAGGTTTGACTATCTGCTGCGCCAGCGTGAAGCTTTTACTGCCGCGCTCCAACGGCCGGGTGATGATCTTGAGATCTTCATCGAGGAAACATTCCTCGCGGTAATTGATGTTTACATTCAATACCAGCGTCGCGAGATTTTCGGCACCGCTCCAGCGACGTCCTTCCCAGAGTTCCGCCTCGGCGTACCAGTCGTCGCGCGCGTATTCGAGAAGCTGCAGGGCAAATACGTGGTTGAGATGCCCGAGGTCATCAACCTGCGCTGCCGTCACTTTGGCGTTCGATACAAATTCCATAAATCTTTTGACCCTTTATAACCTGGTTAATCCCTGCAAGATATCCCAAACCTCGATTTCCTCAAACCCCGTGGAATCGGTTCAGGCTGATCCAATTCCCGGGTTAAACCGTACATTTTTATAACCCTTTCAATCTTCGACGAGTGCAGCAATGAAACTGAACACGCTGGTGCTGGCCGGTGCCATCGCCCTGCCCGTGCAGCAAACCGATAACTGGCAGTTGCTGGAATACAATCGTCTCGACGCGAACCAGGTGACTTTCACCCGCGACGGTATGAAGGTTATGGTAAACCAGTCGGCGAGCCCCATTATCTATCCGCTCGACAACCCGAAAACCGTCACCCGGGTTTCGGTAACAGGTAATCTCAGCAACCTGATAAAAGTGCCACCCGATTCCCAGGGACAAAAAGGTCATGATGACTTTTCCCTGAGGATCGGCCTCGTGATTGCCGGCGACAAGACCCTGAATCCAGTACAGAAGTTATTCAGCGCGAAGTGGATCAAAACACTGTTTGACCTCGCGCCGGAAGGTACCGGCGTGGACAGGATTTATTTTTTGAACGCCGTTCAGCATAAAAACCTGCTCGGGCAGCAGCGCCAGCATCCCCTGTCAGAGCTGATCTACGAAAACAACGTCTGGCTGCTGGACAAATCGGGGGATTTCAGCCTGGACTACAAGCTAGAAAGCCCGCAGAAAGTTATCGCCATCTGGCTCTCAATTGACGGCGACGATACTCAATCCCGCTACACAACCACGATCAACAGCCTGGTTCTTGACGGCTAGTTTTTTGATTGCCCTGTGAAACCAATCGGTGTTCTACTACCGAATCTGATCGGCATCCATTCTGGCCTGCCCGATTTCTATAAATATACTTGAAAGAATAAAACATCATGAGCAACGCCAGTTACAGGATCGCGGTAAGCGTACAGGAAAGCACGGGGCACAGGCCCAATGAACTGGCGCGCACGATGGCGCCACACCCGCTGATTTACCAGGAAATTCCCTACCAGCCGACTTACTTCGTTTATAACCGCCGGCTATCCAGCGGGAATATGAATAATCTGAGCGCGGATGAAACCTACTGGCGCACGCGCCGTAGCGTGATCATGCGCCATACCGGCGAACTGCCGCTGGAAATTCGGGGGCCGGACGCGGAGAGGTTTCTCAACTATGTCTTCACCCGCGATGTCTCGAAAAACCGGGTCGGTCGCTGCAGTTACCAGTTCGCCTGTTACGACGATGGCGGCATGATTACCGATGGCGTGCTGGTGCGTCTCGCCGAAGACCGCTTCTGGTATGGCCAGGCCGACGGTGACCTGTATTCCTGGCTCAAGGCGAATGCGCGTGGTTTCGACGTAGAGGTCTTCGACCCCGATGTCTGGATAAGCCAGGTACAGGGACCGAAATCTTTCGAGGTGCTGGCGGCCGCGATCGACGGTGATATGCCGACGCCTTTTAATTACTTCGATGCCGCCGAGGTGCAAATTGCCGGTCAACCGGTGTGGTTAAGCCGCTCGGGATTTACCAACGAACTCGGTTGGGAGTATTACCTGCGACCGGATATCGATATTCGCGCGGTGGGCGATCGCATTCTCGAGGCGGGCAAACCATTCGACCTGACCCCCAATTCGGCCGACGCCTTTCGTGCCCGACGAATCGAAGCTGGCCTGCTCAATGCCGGTTCCGATTTTGATGAGACCACGACGCCCTTCGCGGCCGGGCTCGGCCACATGGTCGATTTCGACAAGGGTGACTTTATCGGCCGGGACACATTACAAGCCACGGATAAGCGCCGCAGAACCTGGGGCCTGCGCGTGGCGGGCGGAATCGCCCATCTCGGCAGAACGCTCAGTCTTGATGGCGAGCCCGCAGGCGTCGTCTGTTCAACCGCCTGGTCTCCTTTTCAAGGTTGCGGGGTGTCGCTGGTGCGGGTTGATAACGCAGACTTCGGCCCGGGTACACGCCTTGAAGTCGAGTGCAGCGACGGGCAAACTCATACGGGCGAACTCTGCGATACGCCGATGTACGATCAGAAGCGCGAAATCCCGCGCGGTATACTCGTCGACATTCCGGAGATCCCGATTAAGGATTGAGTATGCGAAAAAACCTACGCTCCCTGTTTCAGCTTGATGGCAAGGTCGCACTGGTCACCGGTGCGAGCAAGGGTATCGGCGAGGCCATGGCGCGCGGCCTGGCCGAATTCGGTGCCAAAGTTGTTGTCAGCAGTCGCAAGCAGGACGCGGTCGATGCCGTCGCGGAAGCATTCAAAGCCGATGGGTTCGAAGCAATCGGCATAGCCGCCAACATGGGTAGCACCGACGACATCCACGCACTGGTCGACAAGACCGTCGAGGTCTATGGCGGCATCGACATCGTCATCAATAACGCGGCCGCCAACCCGGTTTTCGGGCCGCTACAAGATACCGACGAACGCGCCTTCGACAAGATTATCGATGTCAATTTAAAAGGGCCTTTTGAACTGTGTAAAAAAAC
>Ga0265303_10002589_pt1 | contig 11215 bp, 8 predicted proteins | sample Helome_2_FD_192494 | JGI IMG/M metagenome (GOLD analysis project Ga0265303, IMG submission 192494) | Marine sediment microbial communities from subtidal zone of North Sea - Hel_20160317 (Illumina Assembly) | ecosystem: Environmental > Aquatic > Marine > Subtidal zone > Sediment ...
TTCCCAAATCTCAAGCACCAAATTTCAAACAAATCCCAAATTTCAATATACAATGACCAAAACATTCACTGCCGTACCAACGTATCGTTGTAAAAGTTTTTGCCCGGCGATGAAAATGTCGTCTGGTGCTAATGCTGGCGTATCATGTTTGGAATTTAGAATTTGGGACATTGTGATTTGTTTGAGCCTGCCCTCGCGCGACTTGATTGGAACAAACGATCATCCATTTCTCACTTACGGTCGGGATAATAAAGAAAATAGTCGTTTATCCGGTCTGGGCCAGGGATTCGGGATTTGGTGCTTGGAATTTTTTTTTGACCCCCAAAAAGCAAATATCTGTATAAATATCGCGGTCCCGGGATTACTTCTTCTTTCGGGACTTCGCTGCTTTGCGGGGCTTTTTGTTTTCCAGAGCAATCTTCAACACATCCAACATCTTATTAACACAATGGAACCGAATGTCCTTCTGGACCTTTTGGGGGAGACCTTCGATGTCCTTTCGATTTAATTCCGGCAATATAATGGTTTTAATCCCGGCTCGATGGGCGGCAAGCACCTTTTCCTTAATCCCGCCGACCGGCAATACCTGTCCTCTTAAAGTGATCTCACCGGTCATTGCCAGATCCGTTCGGATACGCTTATCGGTCAGCAGGGACGTCAGGGCAGTCAACATGGTCACTCCGGCGGAGGGACCGTCTTTGGGAATGGCGCCGGCGGGCACGTGAATATGGATGTCATGATTCACAAAAAAATCCTCATCAAGGCCAAGGTCTTTGGCATTTGACCTCGCGAAGCTCAAAGCGGCGGTGGCCGATTCTTTCATGACATCTCCCAGCTGCCCGGTCAGAGTCAGGCCTTTGCTGCCCTTCATGGCGGTTGCTTCAATAAACAGCAGCTCACCACCGGTAGGCGTCCAGGCCAGACCTGTAGCGACCCCCGGGGTTGTTATCCTGGCTTTGGTTTCAGAGGTCAAACGAACAGGCCCTAAGTATTCGTGAAGATCATCTACTTTGATGCTAACCGATTTTACCTTGCCCTGGGCAATCTTGCTGGCCACCCCACGGCAGACATTCGCAATTTCACGCTCCAGGTTGCGCAATCCGGCCTCCCGGGTATAGCCTATCACGATCTGTTTTAGTGCGCCTTTGGTAAATTTGATCTGTTTGGCTTTAATGCCGTGTTCATCCCGCTGGCGTGGTATGAGATAGCGGTTGGCTATCATAAGCTTTTCATCCAGCGTATATCCGTGGAGCATCAGCACTTCCATCCGATCACGCAACGCCGGTGGAATGGTGTCCAGAACATTTGCCGTTGTGATGAACATTACCTTGGAAAGATCAAAAGGAACGTCCAGATAATGGTCGGAGAAAGAAAAATTTTGCTCCGGATCCAGTACTTCCAGCAAGGCCGAAGAAGGATCCCCGCGAAAATCACTTCCGACCTTATCGATTTCATCCAGCATAAAAACCGGATTGTTGGTTTCAGCCCGTCGCAATCCCTGGATGATTCGACCCGGCAGTGCACCCACATAGGTCCGTCGATGGCCCCTGATCTCGGCCTCATCGCGCACACCGCCCAACGATATACGATGGAACTTGCGGCCCAGGGCATGGGCGATGGATTGTCCCAGCGAGGTCTTGCCGGTTCCCGGGGGTCCGGCAAAGCACAAAATGGGTCCTTTTGATTCCGGCTTCAGTTTGCGGACCGCCAGATATTCGATGATACGCTTTTTAGGCTTCTCCAGGCCAAAGTGATCGTCATCTAATATCTTCCTTGCTTTTTTGATGTCCAGATTATCCGGACTGCTGTCATGCCAGGGCAAAGATGTAATCCAGTCCAGGTAGGTCGATGCCACCGTATATTCGGCCGACGACGGATGCATCCGCGACAAACGCTCCAGTTCCCGATCGGCTTCTTTGCGAGCTTCTTCGGGAAGATTCTTTTCCTCAATTTTGGCCCGGTATTCATCGATCTCAACGGATGCCTCATCTTTTTCACCCAGCTCTTCTTTAATGGCCTTCAATTGCTGGCGTAGGTAATACTCGCGTTGACTCTTGTCCATATCACCCTTGACCTGGCTTTGAATTTTATTGCCCAGCTCCAGGATGTCAAGCTGGTGGTTTAACAGGCGGGTGACTTCTTTCAGTCGCGGTTTAACATCCTGTATTTCAAGGACTTGTTGTTTTTCTTCGGGAGTGGAGTTAATGGTAGAGGCAATCATGTCCGCTAGCGTGCCGGCCTCCTGGATGGTTTTTGCCATCTGTGCGATCTCGGGCGGCAGCCCTGGAGACAATTCGACGACTCTTTCAAACAACCCGACGATATTTGACATCAATGCTTCGGTTTCATTGTCTTTTTTCTCGACATCTTTGAGCAGTTCGACGCGCGCGATGAGGTAAGGTTTATTGTCCTCAAAATTTTTTATCTTAAACCGGCTCAATCCCTGGACCAAAAGCTGGGTCCGGTCATCCTGGGTCTTTGCCATTTTAAGAATCAGGGCACTGGTGCCCACAGCGGCCAGGTCTTCCCGGTCGGGACTCGCTTTATCTTCGGGCTTTTTCGAAACCATCAGGCCAATGATACGATCTTTGGCCATGGCTTCATCAACCAACTGGACGGATTCCCCCTGTAAAACCACCAGAGGTAAGACCATTTTGGGAAAAAGTGCTGCATCATAGAGCGGCAGAATCGGAAGAACCTCCGGTACTTTTTCTGCATCAAATTCCATGGGTGACTGCTTATCAGCCATAAATGCCTCCAAATTCTTAACATTGAATAAAATACTGATTTAATCAGAAAATGCCTGGGCTTAAATTCGCATTTCCAATCCCACATCCCCTGTTCTGCATTCCCTGCCCGCCACCATGCCCGCCCGTGCCTTGCGTGGCAGGCGGGTCGTCCGCCGGAGGCGGACTCAGGCGAGGCGGGCGGGCGAAATCCGAACCCGCCCAAAGACCGGCGGGCAAGATCCCCAATCCCAAATATTTTTAGCCATCCTGAATCGGTATTTTGTGGGTTTTCTCAGGTGGCTGTTTGGCCAATCGTATCTCAAGCAAACCGTTTTGATAGGCGGCAGATACTATTTCCGGATCAATGGGTGCCGGCAGAAAGAGGATCCGCTCAAAGCGGCCGTATTGTAATTCAGCGAGTCGATAGGTGGCATTGCCGGAGCAATGCCTGGCATAACGATTTCCCTTTATCCTTACCGCCTTGCTGCTGATTTCGACCTCCAGGTCATCTTTGTCCACGCCCGGAACCTCGGCCACAATAATGACTTCTTCCGGAGTTTCATTCATGTCCATCGGAGGTTTCCATGATCGTTCAGCAAGCGTAAAGCCCGGACTCACCGATCGAAACATATCATCGATGGTCTTCTCTAATTTGGAACCAATATGACCAAAATCATCTAATAGTCGTATTTTAATGTACTCCATTTCCGGCTCCTAAGGCTGAAATTAGGGGCTTCGCCCCAATTGGAATGTTGGAATGCTGGAATAATGGAAGATTGGGTTTTAAAACGATGGGGTGATAATTAAAGAGCAGGATATGAAATAATGAATAAAATAGATACTATCCTGATCCGCCGGAGGCGGACCACCGTTCCACTATTCCATCCCCAGGGCTAATTCTAAGGCCCCACCAAAATTCTATATTTTCTCATCCAGCAGTCTGTAAATAGAAAGTTCTTAGTGCTTTCTTCTCCTCCTTACCAGAACCACTCGAAAATAACACCTAAACATATGTTTGTAAAGAGATAGCAAATATCAGAAAACAGATGTCAGAGGACGGATGCTTGACAAGATTTCAGCCGTGCTTAAATTTGAGAAAAATAAAGTTCTGAGATAGGAGGTTTGAGCATGGCACTCGTAAAATGGGACCCGTTCAGGGATGTTGCCGAGCTTCAGAATCGAATCAATCGGATGTTCGATGATTCGTTCGGTCCATCCCGGGATCGGGAAGATGAAGTGAATGTGTGTGCCTGGAGGCCGGTTGTAGATATCTATGAGACCGAAACCGGGGTGATTCTGTCGGTGGATCTGCCCGGGGTCGGGAAAGAAAACGTTTCAGTTGAAGTCAAAGATAATATTTTAACCCTCAAAGGTGAACGGTTTCCCAAAACCGAAATCAATCAAGAAGCTTATTACCGCCAGGAACGCTGCTACGGAACCTTTCAACGCTCGTTTACACTGCACCATAATATTCAGCCCGATCTGATCAAAGCCACATTTAAAGACGGTATGCTGGAAATAGAAATCCCCCGACCGGATCAAGAACAACCCAAACAGATTACCGTCAACGTTGAATAGCATCCATCAAGCCTCTGGCCTGGTAACACCAGGCCCATATTGCTCTTCATGGCTCACACCAATAGAAGTGGATTCCTCACTTCCAGCACTCCAATTCAAATAAACCTTTGAAAATATAGATAGTCTTATTCTATAATGGATATGAGTGAACTCCGATTCGATCTTATCGCGGCTAAAAGCCGCTCCCACCCGCTGTTTAACTCTTGTGGGAGCGGCTTTTAGCCGCGATAAGAAGTAAGATTCAACCCTCCAACGCATGGCGGATATGGACAAAAGACGGTCGCTAAAATTCACCACCAGTTCCCAGTACTTTATATATTTCGGTGTGCTGGGAATTTTTTTACCCTACTTTAACCTGTATTGCTACCATCTTGGATTTTCGGGTCTGCAGATTGGTGTGCTCTCGGGGTTGAGATCGGTGGCCATGGTCATTTTCCCTTTAGTCTGGGGTTTACTGGCCGATCGGCTTAACATTCGACGGCCCATATATATTCTCTGCAATTTTGTCAGCACCGCTATCTGGATTCTGTTTTTGTTCACCGCGGAATTCTGGCCCATGCTTATGATTACCATATTTTACGGGATGTTTTATGCCCCCATTATCTCTTTTCTGGAGGCCGTAACCATGGATGTGCTGGGGGCCGAAAAAAAAAGCTACGGCAGAATACGGGCTTGGGGCTCCATCAGTTTCATCGTCATGGTCCTGGTGCTGGGAAAAATCATCGATTTGTATTCGATAGATATCATCGTGGTGCTGATTCTGGCCGGATCATTGATGCTGGCTGTCATATCAATCGGCATACCCGCCATCCAGACCCCTAAAAGGGATCTTTTGACACCGGGTGCCGGCTCCTTGCTAGAAAAGCGTGTCATCGTCTTTCTTATCTGTGCCTTTTTGATGCTCGTCAGCCACGGTGCCTATTACGGATTTTTTTCGATCCACCTGGCCAATATGGGGTTCGGCAGTACCTTTATCGGTATTACCTGGGCACTGGCATCGACGGCTGAGATCCTGGTAATGATCAACTCGGATAAGATATTCAACCGCTTTTCCCTGGAAAACGTCCTCTTTTTTTCATTTCTGGTGGCGGCCGTCAGATGGTTGATCTTGTTTTTCGCCCAATCGGCGACGCTAATCCTGCTGTCCCAAATTCTGCACGCGGTCACCTACGGCACCTTTCATATGGCCAGTATTCTATATATTGATCGGCTGGCACCGGAAAAAGCCAAGACCCTGGGACAGGCCGTCAACAATGCCCTGACCTATGGCCTCGGATTGATGGTTGGCTTTTTCGTCAATGGTTATGTTTACGAAATTACCGGCTCGTTCACCCCGTTTCTGATGAGCAGTTTGATTGCCCTGGCCGGCGGATTGTTGTTTAAAAGCCATCAGCTGGCGATTCGAAAAGGATGAAAAGCGATATAATGTCATTCTGGCGAAAAATATAGTTTCAAGCCGGTTGCTGGGTAAAATCCTTGAAAATTAAAAGCACCAATTACCAAATCACAAACAATTCCCAATGACTCAAATTCAAAAATTCTAAACAAGTGCTTCTACATCATTGCACCAAAGGGCAGATTTATCGGTGGAAAAGAATTCCACCAATGATATAGTAAAATCCAAGTTAAATGTTTCGGTCATTCGATATTGAGATTTGAGATTTATTTGTATTTTGGTGCTTGTAATTTGGAATTTTAATGGTCTGTAAAACTTGCCGATTCCCTGATGATGAAAATATAACACCATTTAACTATAATGAGTCTATAAAGCTCAACATCCTCTGCCGCATCTCCGGCGCCGGCAATTTCCCGAATCCACCCGCCATGTTGTCCTGCATATGATGCACTTTGGAGGTGGCCGGGATGACACAGGTGACCGCCGGGTGCGAGAGGGTATATTTCAGAAAAAAGTTGCCCCAGCTCTGGCAGTCAAATTCGCTGCTCCATTCCGGCAGGGACTGGCCCTTTACTTTTTTAAACAATGCCCCGCGCTGATAGGGACGATTAATCAGGGTGGCGATCCCGCGGTCGGCGGCCAGCGGTAAAAGGCTGTCTTCCGCTGTTCGATTACCGATGTTGTAGGTAAACTGCACAAAATCCAGCGTTTCGCTCCGCATAATTTGCTCAAGCTCAGCGTGGGAACGCCCATGAGAGGTTGTGATGCCGATGTAACGAATCTTGCCCTCTGCTTTCCACTGCCTGAGTGTCGGCAGATGAACCTTCCAATCCCTTAAATTATGGATCTGCATTAAATCCATCACTGCAACCCCCATGCGCTGCAGGGACCTTTGCATCTGGTCGATACCGGCCTGCTTGCCGTAGGTCCAGACTTTGGTAGCGGCAAAAAGTGCGTCATTATTGCGGGTATTTTTTAATAAATCGCCGACAACTTCTTCAGCATTGCCGTACATGGGCGATGAGTCAATGAGGGCACCGCCGTTGTCAAAAAAGGCCTGCAAGACTTCCTGAAGTTGCGACCGGGATGCCGGGTTATTCCCAACATCAAAGGTGCGCGATGTACCCATACCAATGACCGGGATACGCTCGCCGGATGATGGAATTGCGCGCGTAATTGGTTGGCGCTTTTGACCGAAGGTTGTCTTCGGCATCAACGCCAAGCCGGCTGACATCATACACAGGGCCTGCAAAAAATGGCGCCGGGTAATTTTACTTTTTTTATCGATTTTCATTTTTATCTCCTGCTGAATTGGGGGTTATCCGTTAGTGGAAGCCAATTGCGATTGTCGTTTGCCAAGCCGAAGCGATATCCAGGTCCAGATACCGCAGAGGGGCACGGCAACCAGGGCGATGGCAGCCAGGCTGAGTCCCATTGCTTTCAATCCCGCAAAGGCCCAGGCGCTGACGGCATCACCGCCGCGGTATACAACCGTATCGATAAAATTTTTGGCTTTGTATTTTTCTTCTTTGCCCAACACCACATAGAGCATCTCGCGGGCCGGCTTCATCACAGCGTAGTTTCCCGCCCGTCGCAGTATCTGCACGGCAATCAGAACACCGAGCACCGGCATCAATCCGATCATCAAAAAACCAAACCCCAGCAAAAAAGGAATCAACGCCAGGGTTATGGGCAGCCCCAATTTGTTGACAATGCGGGAGGTCAGAAATACTTGGGTGATGATCGTCAGTGCATTAACAGAAAAATCGATGGCAGCGAAAACGGCGGTACGATTGGAAGGGTTGTCGAAGCTGTCGCGAATTATCTGAGCCTGCTGAAAATACAAAAAGGTTGCCAGAGTCGTATACAGAATTATTAAAAAACAGATGCCAATTAAATACGGCGACTGCAGGATGAGGCGAATACCGGCAAAGATGCTGCCACCCATGGACTGATCAGGTTCGGACTTTCGGTTACCCTGCCCTGCGAGGCTATCTTCGAATGAAGTATTTGTTGCCCTCTTTTTCCAGGCAATGATTCGGTGGATGCAAAAAACAGCAGCCGCCAGAAAGGCGGCCGAAATCAGCAGCAAATTAGTCGGCCCCACCGACACTACCAGTGTCGCAGTGAGGGCAGGTCCGGTGATCGCGCCGGCAGTGCCGCCGGCAGCAATCACCCCGAACAGCCGCCGGGCCTGCTCGTTGGTAAATATATCTGTCATCAGGCTCCAAAAAACCGAAACGATAAACAAATTAAAAACACTGACCCAGATAAAAAACGACCGCGCAACGTAGGCATGGGTGATATCGGATTTAAACAGGAAAAAGAATAAAAGAAGATTAGCGATAAAGAAATGGTAGACATAGGGTAAAAATTTGTGCACCGGATATCGTTTGGTTACCCAGCCGAAAAACGGCACCACCGCCAGCATGGATAGAAAGGTCCCGGTAAACAACCACTGCAGATTATCCACACCGCCGGCAATGCCCATCTCGTCGCGCATGGGACGGATAATGTAGTAACTGCAAAGCAGTGCGAAAAAATACAAAAATGACCATATCAGCACCGTCAGTTCACCGGGCTCGACGGTTACCCATTTTTTTAAGTAATGTTGAGTTTTAGGCGTCCGACGGGGGGTAGTTTCCCGGTTGGTAGCCGTTGCTTCTCTCATGGCTCAAACCTTAAAATGCTCATTAAACGAAATTAAATGAAACGCCTGATCGTATCCTGTTAGATCTTTTTACACTAAGCCTGTTTTTCATTAATTCAAGCAGATACAAGTTGGATATCTGCAATATTCGATTTAATTTCAAAAGTTTGGCTACTCTCAATATATCAAAGTATTAGCAATTATAAGGTTGACATCAAGATGTTGTTGTCTATCTTTGCTGAATGGAGATTGACAACATGCCAGACGCTTTGGAGTCAACATGCCGAATTAAGCTTCCATGACAACAAAGGAAGAAAGCCATGAAATTCAAAGGACTATTGTTGATATTGATCATCTGTTTGCTTGCGAACGGACTGATACCGTGCGCATCCGCTGATGATAAGAACCCAAAGCTGGTTCTGCAAATCACAGTAGATCAATTGCGTGGTGACCTGCCCATGCGTTTTAAGGAACGCCTTGATAAAGGAGGCTTCCGTTATTTATTGGAAAACGGCACCCATTATAACAACGCCCACTATCAACACGCCAACACTGAAACCGCTGTCGGCCATGCGACACTTGCCACAGGTGCAGATCCCTCCAGGCACGGCATTGTCGCCAATGACTGGATCGATCAGAAAACCGGCGAATCTGTCTATAACACCGAAGACGACCGCCATCACATCATCGACAGCAAGCCGCAACCCCGCGAAGGCGTCTCACCCCGCAATCTTCTTGCCACCACGATCGGCGATGAACTTGTTGTTGATAACGGCGGACAGTCACGGGTATTCAGCGTGTCCGTGAAAGATCGCGGGGCCATCCTTCCTGGCGGCCATGTGGGCAAGGCCTTTTGGTTCTCAAAGAGCAGTGGCAGGTTTGTTACCAGCACCTACTACTTCGACGATTATCCCGAGTGGGTGAAGCAATGGAACGCCGCCAAACCGGCAGACCGTTACAAAGGAAAAACCTGGGACCTCCTTCATGATCGTTCCTCCTATATTGCCGGGAATATTGACGATAGACCTTACGAGGCGGCATTTGCGGAATTGGGCCGGACATTTCCCCATGCACTGGGAGATGGCAGTGCGAAGTATTTTTATTTGATTCTTACACTAACCCCCATGGGTGACGAGCTGACGCTGGATTTTGCCAAAACACTCATTGAACGCGAAAAGGTAGGCCAGGGAAACGCTACTGATTATCTGGCAATCAGTTTTTCATCCACCGATTACATCGGCCATCTTTTTGGGCCTTCCAGTCTGGAAACAGAGGATAATATCCTGCGTCTGGATCAGGTACTGGCTGAGCTTTTCCAGTACGTAGATCAGAAAATCGGCCTCGACAAGACCTTAATAGTCCTTTCTGCTGATCATGGCGCACCTGAAGCTCCTGAATACATTGCTGAACACGGAATGGAGACCGGCCGCTTTCCATTGGACTGGTTTAAAGAAGGCTCTCCTTTGTCGGATGCGCTTAAGAAACGGTTCGGACGGGATGATCTTGTTGCCGTCCACAGTCATCCCTATCTCTATCTCAACCTTGACGCCATAAAAGATTCAAAGCTTGATATCGAAGAAGTGGAGCGCTTTGTTGCCGTAGAAATAATGAAAGTTCCGGGGATTGCCTATGCCATGACACGCAGCGACCTTTTAACCGGGCGAATAACCGAGTCGCCTATCCAGAATCAAATCCGGCGCAGTTTTCATCCGACACGTTCCGGCAACATCCATATGGTGCCGGAGCATTACTGGTTTTTACACTCCACTGAGGAAGCCGAAAAGATGGGCATCGAAAAAATTGCTGCAATCCATGGCTCGCCGTGGAAGTACGACACTTACGTGCCTATTTTCTTTGCCGGCAACGGTGTTTCGACACAGACAATAAGCAGGCTGGTAGGCCCTCAGGACATAGCAGCGACGATTGCAGCGTATCTGGAAATCAAGCCCCCATCCGGGTCGGTGGGAGTTCCGCTTGTGGAGGTGCTGGAAAAGTAATCAGTAAATCAAGGAAAGAGCGCCAGATGAGGGCACATATTTTTGTTCTCGCATGAAAAGCCGCAATGGCAATAAGTGACTTCGCAATTCGATATTCGGAATTTATGTCACAGAAAGGAGTATAAAATGGGATCCTTAAGAAAGTATACAGTGGCAGTTTTGGTAGTGTGTGGCGTTCTTGCGATGAATTTCAGTTCAGTCTTTGCTGCCGAAAAGCCAAATATCCTTGTGGTCTGGGGTGACGATATCGGCCAGTCTAACATTTCCCACTACACCCATGGAATGATGGGTTACAAAACACCCAACATCGACCGTATTGCCGAAGAGGGCATGACATTCACCGACTATTACGGTGAGCAATCCTGTACCGCTGGCCGCTCAGCCTTCATTATGGGGCAAAGCGTATTCCGCACCGGCCTCTCCAAGGTAGGGCTTCCAGGGGCCAAAGAAGGGATGCAAGTAGAAGATCCAACCATTGCAGGACTGCTAAAAAATCACGGCTACGCCACCGGCCAGTTCGGCAAAAACCACCTTGGCGATCGGGATGAGATGTTGCCTACCAACCATGGTTTCGATGAATTTCTCGGCAACCTCTACCATCTAAACGCCGAAGAGGAACCGGAGAACGAGGATTATCCGAAGAGTCCTGATTTCCTCAAAAAATTCGGTCCGCGAGGCGTTATCCACAGCACGGCTGGCGGCACCATCGAAGATACCGGCCCGCTGACCAAGAAGCGCATGGAGACCATCGATGACGAGACCTCCGATGCCGCTATCGACTTCATCGAAAAACAGCACAAGGCCGGTAAGCCCTGGTTCTTTATGTCGGACAGTTCCTGATGACCTTCAAGGAAGTACCCTCCGC
>Ga0265303_10002590_pt1 | contig 11214 bp, 16 predicted proteins | sample Helome_2_FD_192494 | JGI IMG/M metagenome (GOLD analysis project Ga0265303, IMG submission 192494) | Marine sediment microbial communities from subtidal zone of North Sea - Hel_20160317 (Illumina Assembly) | ecosystem: Environmental > Aquatic > Marine > Subtidal zone > Sediment ...
CCTAATCATGCTTTTTAGGGAAAATTCAAAATACTATGCAAACGAAATATTAATCATGCTTTTTAGGGAAAATTCAAAAGCAATGCAAACGATATCCTAATCATGCTTTTTAGGGAAAATTCAAAATACAATGCAAATATGTCCTAATTCAAACGTTAGTGATCATTTTTTGAGACTTTTTTTTTGATTTTTTTTTGCAGAAATGTCTCACTATTCAAGCGAGCTTTTATTGAACGAAATAAGTCGGCAAGGAGACCACAGTGCTTATTGGTTGAAGTGTATTAATGACACGGTGTTGCAACTTTCGTATAACCGTCTTATGAAAAACGAAGACAGTTTTATTGGAGCGAGTGTCAATGTCAGTTTCGGAGATAGTACCGAAATGAATCTGAGAATAAAAAGTAGCTTCGTCCCAGACGACTTGAAAGAAAGCGGGAAAATTTTTCAAAATGGCACCCCTTATTTGGGAAGCGTTTGGTTTAGGCCGAAATTGGAATGTGAACAACAAGCTACCGTTTGTATTCAAATAGGAGATTCAGAGCTATATATGTTCTGCGATTTAGATCAATTTTTACTTATGATTTGATTTTTAAATTTCAGATCATGACTAAATGCGAGCATTGTTCTTTTGTTGCGTCGAGCGAATATGCACTAGCCGAACATCTTTTGCGAATGCATTCAAAGGAGCCAGCGGTGAGTAATAAGGAAAATTACAAGCCTTTGAAGTATTTTGAACGTCAAGTTAAGAAAAACAATTTTTTAGATATATTTTGACATTAGAATTTTTATTGAAATCTATGGAGTGAAGATGTCATCAAAATGAGGTCTCATTCGGTCTTCTTTAGCACTCTTTTTATTGAAACGACTGTTGAATTGAGATAAATTTCCCAGTGAGGTCCTCTTTTTTTTATTCGCCGTTGTGATTTTTCCATTGCATACTTCGTTAAGTTGATCTAATTGGTGATGAACTCGCTTGCCTACAACATCTGGTGAAGCGGAACCGGTACTTTTAATAACTTGCTGCTGTATATCTTGAGGTGTTAAAACAGGTAGTTCACTCATGAATGTTTCAAATGGAGGCATCATTACGTCTTCTTCTTTTTTATTCCCACCACTCAAATCATCAATTAGAAATGACTGTATATTTTCGGGTATTTGTTCAATTTCGGACTGTGGTTCCTCTTTAATGCTTTCCTTTTTCAACTCCGCGGGATGGAGAATTGTGTACAGGTAGTTCATTGTAAGTTGCATTTCACTGACTTGGTTTTTTAAAATCTCGAGTTCGGTCTCTCCTTTTTGAACTGTGTTCAGGTGTCTACGCAGATTACCCTGAGATTTCAATATTTTCGAACACTTGTGACAAGCCATGACTGAGCGTTGAATGAATCGAGTGTCGTTGCAATTTAGTTTTATGCGGACGGGAAAATCGATTGTCGCGTGCGCGCTGCCACTTACCACGCAGGTACTGTTTATTTCATTATGGTAAACGATGGGTAACGTGCATTTCGCGGACATTATTATGTCATTGGGTTCGGAAAATTTAAAAGCCCTTTTTTCAAAACCGGACAAAAAGCTTATCAAATTTATAATGAACGTGTGCGCTAACTCGACCCCTAGCGGTAGCAATAAGAAGGCTATCAAAAAATTAGCCAACACGAAAATCGGAATTCACTATAAAAGGAAAATTATTAAGAAAAAGGGACATTTGTTTATGAAACGTCTAGTGGAAAGAAATACCGGAGGGTTCAGAAAACTATAATGGTTTTGGAATATTCTATCATTTCCCGGGTGGAATTGGAAGCTTTGCAAAGTCAGGAAAAAACTGTCGAAAATGTTTCGAAAAAGAATGATGTTATAGTGAATATTATAGAACCGAAACCTGTTGTAGCTAACGGCAATTACAATACCATTGTTGAATACATGCCTAAGACATTTGTCAAAAGATCGAAACGTATATTATCACTTATTGAAAAGCATCCGAATATTATAAGAATAAATAGTGAGGGATTTTTATTGATAAACAACATCTTACAAGATGGGAGCGACGTTCAAGAGCTTATCTCAACTTTATTAACAACTCTCCCGCGAAAATACCCACCCATTGGTATACAGGGCTTTTTGGCAGCGATGGCAGCTATTAGACTACCCCTATCACTTATCGCCAATCAAAAGTATCGAAAAATGGTCGCTAATTATGGTAAATCTCGCCAAGGTAAAAAGGCTAAAGTACCGAACAAGCAACAATTGAAAAAAGTCTATTAATAAAAAATCTTATGCAACCTGTTTTATTATTATTATTATTTCGCATAACGTCGGGATTAAGAAACACAAACGACTACTTTGGTACATGTTTTTTTTATTATATACATACATACAAGGTTTTTTTTTCATACAACCCAATCTCTCGAAAAATTGCCGTCGTTTCCTATGGAAAGCACTGAATCGTACATTGCTAAAATGATGACGTTTAATGAGGCTGTCGGGATATTTTTAAATTTTATCTGAATTCTTAAGCTTCCACGTTTTCGAAATAGCCTATTGTACTGAGAGTCGGGATTAAGGTTGTGCACAAATAAACAATATCCGTTTGCAAACCCTTTGTACGGAATTATCGGAACGCCACCACTTGAAATACCCTTTAGTAGACCGAGTGATTCGTAAATGTTCAAGTATGTTCTTATATAATGTTCAGAACTGAAATTCGGGTCCATTTTCGAGACCGCTATGTCGTTATCTGTTGTCTGGAAACTGACACTGTCTATTTCGAACCCGGTGTCTTTTCCCATAAAACAGTAGGGGTTAGTGGAGGGGTCACCGGTACGTTGAGCGTTCGAGCAAATCCCCAACACAACATGGGTGGGTAGGTAGCTTTGTTTCGATATCGTCGTCTGAAAAATATCGGTTTGATTTGAAACGCCTTCGAAATAACAATCCGGACGTTTTAAGAAATAATGGGCTTTCGAGCCCGCCTGTAGTTTGTTACGAATTGATTTTAAAACCTTTTCAACTGGGAGTACGTATTTAACCCTGACCACAATTTTGTGAATAACCACTTTATATTTCTTGTCATTTATGCCGGCACTATGCAAAACGAAATCGCTGTCTGCAATTTTTAAAACTAGTTCCAACTTTTTGCCCTGATTCACGAAAAATCTGTCTTGCTGAAACATACAGTGTCTCAACTGGCCACCGAGTATGAATTTCTTCTTCGTAATTGCCAGTCTTTCGGTGAACCCCTTATTTGTTGTGTCGGTTTCGTGGAAGTGCCCTGGAGTATCTAAGTAGAAGAGACTGGCAGAACCGATGGAATCGACGACACTTTTATCGAAAGAAAGTAGGTTTGTCATGTAGCTTGAAAAAGGTTGCATGCCAGGAGAGGAATCGAACAACGACTTGAAATTATATTGTATTAAAATGTCACTGAACAAGCTGCTCAGTCCGTTATTGATGAACGTCGTCTTATCGCTATCTGTCACCTCCGACTTACCGTCAGCATTTTTGATTTCACACGTGACGTATACCTGTATTGAATTAAAGTCTATAAAAGCATCAAAATTATTATTAGGTAATACGGTATGAAAAACTTTCTGATCGGGTCCCACTGCCTCCGAAGGCTCCAGATCTTCCCAGTAGGCTCTAATTATAATAGGTTCTCCTTCGGCGGCCTCACTGAAAACATCTAGATTAACGTTGGCGTACTCATCATTATCAGTGGGTCTGTAACCCCGTTTCATTATTTACGTCCCTTTTTACGTTTAACGACTTTCTTTTTGCCCTTTTTCAACGGTTTTTTTTTCACCACTCTTCTTCTTTTTTTGGTGACACCCTTCCGTTTTCTTTTAAGTGTTTCAAATTCAGCTTTCAACCAACGGTTCAACATCTTAGCATTATTCATTCATATGAGAGAAAAGTAATCTCAATATAACCGTACCAGGGACAAAATCGACGTATTTTCCTTGGAAATTTCTGATCGAAAAAGATATTGTATTCAATTGCGATCGCGTCACTTTTTTGAATTCGACCGGTACAGTATTGACAAACTCGTTTTCGGTGCTGTGCACAATTGCTAGAACGTTACGTCTGGTCCTGTCTACAAACTCTGACGTTATAAAGTCACATTCCAAAAACAGCGTTTTTATAGTCCCATAACGAAATTCTTCGTCCGCAACGAGATTGTTTTGTCTGTCGATCGTAACATCTTCTGACGAGTAACCTAACGCTGTCGATATTGAACCTTTGAGACCTACTATTCTAATTCCTGTCTTAAGTGAAACATGGACGCGCCCTTTTCGTATTTTTATGCTAAAAACGGAATCTGCGTCGGTCCTTACAAGTCTGTTCAAACTTTCGGGTGTGCGATATAGGCCGCTTTTCAGAACGTGTACGGTGCTGGTACCACCGGTTGTAATACTGAGGATCGAAGAATCAGCGACATTGAAAGCGCGAGGTGTTTTCAGTCCGACCAGTGTGACTTTCGTAGTTTCGGGTACATGTTCATACACATGGGCTGAGAATTGTTCGCCGCGATTTTGCGGAAAATAATCGCTCGTCGCCGATGAGAGTGTGACGTACATGTCGTCGTGCATTGTTAAGTAGCGGGCGTGTCGCGTGAGTTTTTTGCCCTTTTCACTTTGGCGTTCGGAAGTACGGAACTTAGCGTAAAAGTCAAGACCGAACTCCAGTACAACTTGTCACCGTTTTCGGCAATTAGATTAGCCAGAGAAGCCACGAGTGCGACGAACAGAAAAGTGACTTGCACCGCGTACACAATAAGACTACGGGAACACACCTGAGAACCGATCTTCCAACTGGCTGAACTCTGACGTGAGAGAGGCAAATTGTCAATACCATATGCTTCGGAAGTCATACTAGAAATGACTATAAATATACTATAACATGATATATATATATATATGTACTATTTATTACAACAAAAAAATTAATATTCGTCAGCTTGAATAGTTGGCGACTGGTAATCGGAGAAGTACTTGTCTTGCAATTCCGGTTTATAATATAATTCCAGCTGGTCGAGTAGAAAAGACATGATGGTCAGGCGATACGCATTAAAACTCGCATCATCTCTTAGAATAGGACAATCAGGCTTGAAATACGTCGGTCTAATATACAAAGGGTCGTACGCCATATAATCATAAAAATCCTGGCGGCTTGTATTTTCAACCAACTGCATCGTGTTCATTCGACAGAACGTAAAAATATCGATAATACTCCCGCAACAAAGTTGTGTACAGACTGTACCGTCGGTATGTAGAGGGCAGCATCGCATGGCGTCCTTCTCAAGTAGTTCGCGGAGAAAGTTGACGAAACAGCAGGTTAGATTCCAGCCGTAGTTTGTTAGAAGAAAAATTTTTGCGACTTTGTTTAGATCACATTCTGTATGCAAACTTGTCCCAACATCTTGGTCACAAAGGGTACACACATTTTTTTCTAAATAAGGCAGGGAGGGATAACCGCACAACCCCACAATACTTTCCCACTCCTCACGTGTCAAATTCATAGTCATAACTCCACTCAGTGACGTAATTATAAATTTATGTTCGAAAGCATAACTGGCTGTATTATAATAATAATCGTGAGCCAAAGTTCTAAAAGTATTTAAGTACACTTTACGTGTAGCAAAACCTTGTCTCATTATCCTCAAAATATGACCGTGGGTTAACGTTAAGTAGATATCCCCTTTACGTATATTCACACCGTTCGGGAAACGTGTTGCACTAAACATGATGAAAGCTAAAATGTTCCGATCACAGTGCCCGTTCTACATTTGTAGTCGTGAGTCATGTGTTCGAGATCAACTTCCGTCTACGCCGATAGGGGGTCCCTTAAGGTGGCGCAGTCGAACGACCATTGCCATTTCCGGTAAAAATCTTCTATTTTGGGTAGAACGGTAGAGTGCCAGAAATTAGCGTCGTAATGTATAGTTTCGATATGTATCCCTTTGAATGTATATATGACAAAATTTGCTACATGAATTTCACTGCAAAACATTTGACATTGAATTTGAAAGAAATAGTCGTGGGTTCTTTTTAATTTACCCGTTTTATCGATGTATCTTAGTTTCTTCAAAGCTTCCTCTACGGTACAGTTCCTGGCCGAAAAGGGACACTTAATTTCCAGTATTCCTTCCGTCCGGGTTGTCGGATTAAAGAACAAACCGTCTGGGCTAGCAACTATGTAATCATGAGTTCGCGATTTAAAAAGCCCAACTTCTCTGACCATGTTTTTAGTTTTTTCACAATATAATTTTCTGGCAAAAGTTTCGAAAAAAATACCGTGTTTCACGGCGGGCAGTCTGCCAATATCAAATTTCGTATACATGTTGCTTACAAACCGCTTAGAAACTGGTTTACGCCGTTTTACAATTTTTCCAACCTGTGTACTAGAAATCCGGGTACTTTTAATTTCATGCCACAAAGGATTGCGATATTGTCCTAACGTGCTTCGTTCAATTTTTTTATACACCTCTGCCGGCGGAAGCATAGTATGTCTTCCAATTTTTTTACACGCGATTCGAAACGCGCTCTATCTACTATCCAGAAAGAACCACACCTTGACTCGTCGAAAAACGGTATGTCATATACAATAATTTCGTCTTTGAAAGAAACGTGTTTTTTTTCTTCTCCGCTACCGAACTGGACTACCGTTCCCGACATTATGCTCACAAATGACTAACAACGCTATATTTATATACATAATTTGATTTCAAACACACTCACACATATACATATACATAATAATAATAATAATACCTAAGAGTTCTCATATTCCAGTAAAGCCATGTAATCCTCCAGCTCGGCTGCTTGTTCTAATTCAAAATTCTTAGCTGCCTGTATAAGACAAGTATCAATGTCAGAAAAATGAGTTTTTATACTTTCTATTAATAAAGGTGTCATCAGAATAATAATGTATTCAAACAAATCTGAGTTACTCAAATAGTAATATTCATATAAATAGCACTTCCTTTCGTTCCAAGATTTTTTACGAACCCAATCCATACTAATTGTACCCAGGGCTGTTTTTATCTGTTCTCCTATGTTATCTGCCATTTCGTCCACTCGATCTAACACAAAGTTTGTAATCAGCTTCTTGAAATGCAATCCTGAATTGGTTAGGAAGAATAGCTTCATAGCCATAGTATCCCTAATTCGTAAATGTTTTTTCACAGTTGTCGCACCGCCATAGGGCATTTCCCGAATTTGCGAGAGTTCGTTCGACAAATTGTTCATCTCGTTGGCATTAAATACTATATGTACATATCCGTGCTTGTAAAAAGTAAACTGCCATAACGTTTTCCGGCAATAACTAATTTCGGCACTCAAGTGTACAAGTCTTGCACTTCCTCGATTCTTCAGTAGCTTGTATGCCATACTGTAAGTCAGAGTAACTAGTTTTCCGTTTTTTCCGAATGAATAATCCATAGATGAAAGTTTGAATTTTTCTTCAAAGATATTATAAGTAGCCATCGTTTCAGTCGGAATGATGATGCGTGTGTGTGTGTGTGCTCGGGGGTAGGGGACACGAGGTTTTATACACCACCAGAGATAAGGTAACCCCTCACTTAGAAACCTCTGCTAATCTGGACAGATGGTTAATTACCTTTGTCGGACACAATAGCGATTAATTCTATTTTACAAATACACATTTCAAAGTTTTCTTTGTTTAGGCATGATTTCAAATGGTGAAAGAACGATTTTCCAAATTCGCGCATACATAACACGCACACCTTGTCTCTTTTAGAAGTCGTGATAAAATAGGGACGTTTCCATCCGTTGCATTTTAAACAGATCATAATTCCGGAAAAAAATGTGCCCAAATACACTCTACGGCTTTGCCTTCAGAAAGCGTCTCGGCCTTTACCAAAATGACGCCACAGGCGGTTGCGTTCACTAATTTAAGATACGGTGTCAACGAGGATGCTTTAATAGCGGTTAACAATAAGTGGAATTCGGTAAAATTTCGACAGTTCTTTACATATTGGCGGTAATACCACCCTGATTTGAAAAGAACGATGCGGTAAATGTCTACCATGAAACGTGACGTCTCGATAGTTAAGACGAAACGCGATTCCGATAAAATGGATATCGCTCTTGCCACGTCATACGCGTCTGGCGCTGCTGGTGTCATACTTGAAAACGAGTCGCCCATTTCGACTTACCGCACTGCTGTCAGAATGTTTAGTATTAAAATCGTGCCAGGATTTGTTATTATAAATCAATACGAATATGTCGTTAAGTTGAGAAATCCCGATTTTGCCGCAATTATTAGAAGCAAAGAAAATCACGTCGAGTTGAACGAGGGATTAACATTTTTTCGGAGACAGAGTGGAAACGTTACGTTTGTGTTTTTCGAAACCGACGCGTCAGGCCAACGCACACCCACGCTAAGTCGAATCGACGTCGGTGCGGATATATGGCAGGGGATTATAAACAAAAGGACTTTTTTACAAGCACCTCTTTGCAGCGACGGTTTATGCACGGCGTGCGGAGCGTCTTGCAGGTTAACTGTCCATCATAACTGTTCGCAATACATTAAAATTTTAGACTTATTTTTGGAGACTGTCGATGGCCGGAAGTGCATGTTATTGATCACGAAAACGGTAAAGCACTTGTACGACATTTCTAAAAGAACTCATTTAACAAATAAATATGCAGATGTACTTATGTATCTGAATTATGACGTGACGCATGAAGCATTTTGTGAACTATACACTGAATTGATTGGGAGAAAGGATCACCCGTTTGTTTGTGAAACGAACTTTAGTTATTTCATAAAAACGTGTTCCGCTCAAATATGTGACCATGTACTGAGTTTATAATAAAACAAAGTCAGATTTTTTAGATATATATATATTTATTTATATTGTCATTACCTCATCGGTATCATAGAACGTGGAAAAATTGAAAGGTGTGTAGTTATCTTTTAGCATTTCTCTCTTTTTCTTGTACTCTTTAAAAATTGTTGCACTGTCACGCATTAATATTCCGTTGTGATAAAATGCTGGATCTAGGCTGTGTTTTTTCTTGCCTATTATACGGTCGTATAGGAAAAGGACAGCGTCTAGGGACATAGGTGTCGATGTTTGCCAGGTTTCAATTCGAAAGTCATTAAATGTCTCGTCACCTAAACGATGCATCGTAGAGGGCATGTCTTGATGTGTTACCTCCTCGTCCGAGAAAACGTAACGCTTAAAAACCAAAGAGAACCCGTCTATTTCGTCCAGTATAGGTTCGTGTATAATTTGTTCGATTTGAACTTCAACCCTAACTTGCTGAGAATTATAAAGTTGTTTAAGATAATCATAAATATCATTTATACAATTATACGGCCCACTCTTGTACACTACTCGACACACTTTTCCGTCGCTGGTAAAAGACACGAGTTTCAATTCCGTCAACTGATAGAACCTGCTCGGTACGCGATTCGGGTAAGCGAGCAGAAGTTTAAAATGATACATTGCAAGCAAGCCACAGCGCTGTTGTGACGTGATTTCAGTCTCCGCGTTTTATATCCGCTCGCTCGCAAGTATGAAGGTAAGCGCTATATTTCTCAATCCATGAACGTCGTAAACAACTTTTCGCTGTCTGGTAACAATTGACCGTTAAAAAAGAATTCGGGTAGAGCAACATCACCCCTGACGCTTATCAATTCTTTATACAAATGCATCATGTCAACTAAAGATTTCATTTCTTTACACTGGTAAATTTCTATTTCAAAATGTTTGTACCTTTCAATCCCAAGGAAAATAATATCGTCCGGAAATTGTACTTTTTCAACCGTTTCGTTTTCAAATATGTACACCCTATAGACAAAAGAATAAGACATGATCGGTCAAATGTTATTCTCGATATGAGTATTTTAACGTAGCGGGGACCCTTATATAAGATAGGAAGGGTGGGGATATAATAAGTAAAAATTAACGCTCCGGTTTCTTGTTTTCAGAAGTTCGTATGTGATTACACCAAAAACGGAGTAAAGTGCCCCAAAGTTTTCTACAGGAAAGCTCATCTCGATAGCCATAGCGAAAAACATAAGATCGGCTTCCATTGTAACTTATGCCCGTCCAGCTTTGCCCGACCTGAAGGTCTTAGGAAACATGCCGCCGACATGCACGACCCCCATCACTCAGAACCGGACGAGAAAAAAATTCACGACTGCCCCGTTTATACGCAAATATTTCAAACGCGAAGCAATCTGATGAGGCACCAGCGTATGAGACACGGCGGGAAAAAAAATACACCGGACCTCCCTAAGTCTAAAGAAAAACCAGCTAAAACATACACATGTCGGGTATGTGCGAAAACATTCAAAAACCGGAATAACTTGATAAAACATAAACGTTACTCTTGTCGACACACTGGTGAACCGAATGCTTATGATGATTTTGTCATGAAGTTTTATCACATGTATTCATGAATGAAAAATTATACCATAATTATGTTTGTAGCTGGTATTTTCGAACGAATGAATAACAAACAAAAACAGATTAAGTAAAATGATTCGTTTTATTACAAAAACATTATTTCTTAGCTTTTAACATAAATCAGTTAATCATCAATCACTTCTGAGCATTTTTCAATTAGTCTAAATAGATATGGTTCCAAGATATCTTGAACTTTTTTTAAAAGATTTGTATATGGAGTTCTATCACTCTCTTCTTCTTTTGTCTTAAAATCATTGTCTTCCAAGTTGAATAGATTTAAGTCATCATTTAATAAATTAAAACAGTCGACAATTTCCTTGGCTATGATAATCATTTTTCGAAATTGCTCGAAATAAAAATCCTTGTGTTTTTCAACAATGTTTTTTGTCACTAAACCACTTTTCAGATCGAAACATATTTTCTTCTCTATTTCTGTATCATTTAAGTATTGGAGAATATTTTGTAAATAGTTATCGAAATAAATGTTTGATTTGTGTTCTCCGTGGTTATGAGGTTTCTTTTTAGGTTTTCTCTTCACGACCGGTCGCTTGCGTACCTTTTTCTGTACCGATCTACTATTGCCAGTGTCAGTTTTTTCATACGACCACCTGACTAGTCCAGATTGCATTTTTCAAAGTGTAAAGTCAGTACAACTTCCCCGCCGATGAAATTAATTGGGTTATTGTCGATGTCTGTAATTTCAAACTGAATTTCGTGCACTTCTGTTCCTCGTACGTAACAAATGTCGGGTGAAGATACAATGTAATCGTTTAAAT
>Ga0265303_10002591_pt1 | contig 11214 bp, 11 predicted proteins | sample Helome_2_FD_192494 | JGI IMG/M metagenome (GOLD analysis project Ga0265303, IMG submission 192494) | Marine sediment microbial communities from subtidal zone of North Sea - Hel_20160317 (Illumina Assembly) | ecosystem: Environmental > Aquatic > Marine > Subtidal zone > Sediment ...
GTTGCTGCACAACCTGGTAGTGGAATTTCCGCGTGGTCATGTTTGGCCAGTCAATTTTGACGGATCAGCCTCTTTACCGGTGGAGCTATCCAGCAGCTTCATGTTCTTTTCTTTCAGGTAAGCAGGGCCGTCCTTCTTCAGTTTTGGCAGTATGTCGCGCTTGAGAATGCCGGGCGGCACGGTCCAGGTCGGGTTGAATTGCACGTACTTCATGTCGGACCGGAAAATGGGGCTTTTGCGATAGGTGCGCCCGACCTGTGCACGTGTTTCCCAGACCTCCTGTTTATCCCGGAACAAGCGGGCGTTAAAGTCGGCGATATTAACCAGCACGAAATCGTCGCTATCGCGGATATCCCGCAGAATCCAGCGTGCACGCTCCATGTTCACACGGATCTGGTCGATACGGCTCTCCAGTGAAACGTTCAGTGCAGCCAGGGTTCCGGCGCCAACCGCGCCATCAACATCGATCTCCGCCTCGCGCTGGAAGCGTGAAACTGCCTGTTCCAGCTTCGCATCGAATACTTCAGGATTGTCAACCGTGTCAGAGCTTAGCTCACCGGAAGCCTGCAATCTCTTTCTCAGAAGCGCAACCCGCGGGCTCTTCATGCCCTTGCGCAGGGTAGGTCCGGCAGGTACCGCCGGGTAGCCACCGCCCTCGCGGCCTGCCCGTTCGCAGTATTCTGCCAACAAGACATTTGCCCGTAGTAAGGGGCCCAATCCAGGGATTGTGTAATGTATTCGCGGATATCGTCAGACGCGATGGCTCCGCGAACGAGCGTGACTGGGTCACGGTCGAGCTTCCGGCCGAGGTTCCAGTCTGAATCCAGATCCCCGGAGTTAACCTTGCCGAAAAACAGGTGATACATGTAGCGCATCAGGCTGTCGGTGAGCAGGATGTCAAATTCAGCGGTGGCGGCCGCTGTCGGTGTGCCGGCATCTTCATACATTCGCCAAAGAACATCCCGCGCTGCGATATCCACGCCATCCACCACCAGTCGGCCGGACATACGGAAGCGCTCGATCCGTTCACGAATCTCGTCGTGGACAGCCATTCCCTGGGCCCATGCGGAACCAGCGAAAGTGAACATCAAAAAGACTGAAAGAGTGGTCAATAACAGGGTTTTGAACTTTCGCATTTTTGCCTCCAGGACACTGCTGTCAGCATAAGGTAATGGAGAATGGAAAATCATCGTAACGGGTAGCATTTGTCACATAATTGCTCAGGAATAAACGGCCTGAGAGGTTTTTGTAGACCGAAACCAGGAGGTATCAGACCACGATGCCGACCCACATGATGGTTGTCGGGTCGTCTACAATCCAGAACCAGCCCCAAAGGCGCGCTGCACGCTCACCCATAAGATGTAATATATGTACATTAACTGTACATAAAGGAGTTAAGATCAGCATAATAGCGTTTATATGTCTTGACATATCTGTGCAATAACTATACATTATTGATTGTTCGCCTCTGTATCACCTCGAAATACAGCCGCGAACCTGAAAATTTTGGATAACCCCTGTACAGACTTGGAGAATGTAATGAAAAAATTGATCACCGCACTAGTTCTCTCGTTTTTGGTCGCCACCCCGGCACTCGCACGGAAACCGTCCGGCGACAACATCGTTGAGCTCGCTGTTGGTAACGGCAATTTCACGATCCTGGTGGAGCTGGTAACCATCGCAGGCCTCGCCCCGGTGCTCGCTGAGGAAGGCCAGTTCACGGTCTTCGCGCCGACTGACGCGGCGTTCGAAGAAACCTTCTTTCCCGGCGTCACTGCTGGCGACATCGTCGGCGTCCTGTCCGGCGCGTGCACTGACGTGATCGCCGCGGCGCAGAACATCCTGCTGCACCACGTGACCGACGGACGTCGCTGGTCCAACAGCGTGGTCGGCAAGAACACCAAGCCGTTAGAAATGCTCAACGGAGAATTCCTGTGGGTGCGTTCGGACGGCAGCATCCGTGATGCGGCAGGTGGCGACGAGGCCGACATCGTCATACCCGACAATAACGCCAGCAACGGCATTGTCCATGCCATCGATTTTGTGCTCTTCCCCAGCAATCCACCTTGCGGCGGTTTCTGATCACGGCCTCGGCCGAACCTGAAAAAGGCCCGCTTAATGCGGGTCTTTTTTATGGTCAGTGCGGTAAGGTAGATCCCATGAATCGGGAGATCCCGGAGCCCCTGGACTTCATAAAGCAAGAGCAATGGTTAGAGCAGGTTAATGGCTTCATTGCCCTGAGGCCATCAGAGCTTCAGGTGGAACAGTTTTACAGCGACGGGAAACTCAATTCGCGCCTGGCTTGGTTGCGGGTTGCTCCGGGTGTTCGCAGTAAAAAGGTGGGCGCCCTTTGCCTGAGTGATACTGGTAAGCCTTGCCGTCCACCCGCAGCACGATCAGCGTCCCTTCAACCAGCGCCTGCGTATACATCATGCCTTCCCTGGGGCATCCCAGGCTGCCGTTGCGCCAGGTAACCATTTTTTCCGAGACTAAATTGATTTGATCGGGTTGAATGCCAAGGCGATTGGAAAGATCAGTCATTGACTCGGCAACTTGCTGACTGAACTGCTCCACTGGCGCCGCTTGCTCACTGCCCACCCTGTTTTCGCAAGCGGCTAAGGAGACTACCACTAACACTAAGAGAAACTTTGCATTCATCAAGCTCACCTCATACCCGTATCAAATCTTAGCGTGACCTCCACAAAGCCGTCTGCCGGCACGGTCACCGACTTTCTCTGGCTCTGGGGGCCTGGGATAGTCGTAGATTTATCGGGAACCTCGCGCGGAATTTTAGTCATGGTAGTTTTTTGTTTCTTGTTCGGCTTAGGAAGCTGTGCCTCAAAGATATGAATTGTTCGGTGGGCGAGATTGTGTTCGGGCAAATGGATTGGCCACAAAAACTGTATAAAGAGCAATGCATTTTGGGTCACGAGATCGTCCATGCTTTCGGCGTGATGCATCCGCGCGAGATATGACTTTTAACTTGCTCACTCCGTTCCCGATACCTGCTCAAAGCTGGCAACATGTGCTTTATTCTTACTATCCGCCGGATCAATCGTATTCCAGTTTACGCCTAACCGGCTTCGCTGCTACCTTTCCCTGTAGCGCCGCTGCCGTCTTTATCGTACATTGCCTGTATGACATTGCCCCCACGCGAAACGCTTCTGCAGACGGTAGAAAAACACGATTCCGAGTTCAACGGCGTCTTTTTCGCGACGCGCGGCAACACCGGCGAGTTCTGTAATCCCGGATGCAAGGCACGCAAGTCCGAGCCCAAACGTATGCAGTTTTTCGAGACCACGCGCGAAGCGCTCGCTGCCGGTTATCGTCCCTGCAAAAAGTGCAAGCCGCTCAAGACCGGGTTATCAGATCCGGAATGGATTGAAGCCTTGATGGCAAAAGTAGAATCCGACCCGGCCAAACGCTGGCACGATTACGAACTCGAAGCGATGGAACTGGATCCCGCCACGGTTCGTCGCTGGTTTATCGCCAATCACGGTTTTACTTTCCACGGTTACACCCGCTTAAGGCGGCTCGGCCAGGCTCTGCGTCAGATTCAACACGGTGAACCGGTCACCCAGGCCGTCATCGCCCAGGGTTACGATTCCGAATCAGGATTTCGGGAATCATTCACCTCGGTGTTCGGTGACCCTCCATCGGCCGTCGATCGGGAATCCTCGATCTGGATCAACCGGGTGGCCACACCGCTGGGCTCGATGATCATGGGCGTTTCAGACCAGGGCCTGTGCCTGCTGGAATTCGCCGAACGCCGGATGCTGGACACACAGCTAAAGCGGCTTCGCCAGCGCATGGGACGCGTATTTCTACCCGGTGATCACCCGCTGATGCAGCAAGTGAAAAACGAACTGGATGCTTACTTTGACGGCAATCTGAGACAGTTCACCGTACCTCTGCAGGCCCCGGGAACCGTATTCCAGGAATCCGTCTGGGACGCTTTGCAAAAAATTCCCTATGGCGAGGTATGCAGTTATGGGGACGTTGCCGCCGGAATCGGAAAAACCGCCGCAGTCCGAGCCGTGGGCCGTGCCAACGGCGACAACCGGATCGCGATTATCATCCCCTGTCACCGCGTGGTAGGCGCCGATGGCGAACTGACCGGCTACGGTGGCGGCTTGTGGCGCAAAGAGTATCTGCTGGCCATGGAACAGGCCCAGGCTTTCCACCTGACCTGACTTTTGCCACACGAAGCAGTCTCAGTTTTCCGGTACCTTCCATGAAATCTTTCCATAGGATCTGTTTGCCATGAATTCGACGCCAGCCCGCTTGTTTGTCGCTGTTTGCCTCCTTTTTGCATACATACCTGCCTTCGCCAGCGGCGATTGGGTCGAGGAAAGCAACCGCAACACCCTGCTCGTCATGGAAGCGCAAGCCCGGCTTTCCCCCGAGGCCTTTTCTTCGCTGGGAATAGAATCGGTAGACAGCGAAGTGATGGATCTGGGGCCGGACCTGTACGAGCGAACGCAGGCGGAAACCAGGCAACTGATCACGGCGCTGGAAGAACGTAAAAAAACAACCGAAAACCCGCGGGTTTTGCAGGATCTCGAAATCCTGGTCAAGTCGCTCCAGGACCAGCTTCATACCAGTGAACTCAATCACAAGTATCTCCTGCCTTACTACAATCTTTCCCAGGCCATGTTCTTCGGGTTCCGCTCGCTGCTGGACCCGCGTAACGACCCGGCCCGTTTTCCTGCCGCACTCGAGCGTCTGAAGAAATATACGGGCCAGGCCGGCGGATTCCGCCCGCTGACCGAGCTCGCACGGGAAAGGAGTTCCGAACGATTTGCAGTGCCAGGGATGCTGGGGCCTTATCAGGGCGAACTGGAAAAGGACCTTGGCAATATCGAGCGTTTCAAAATCGGCCTGGGTGAAATATTTTTGGAATCAGGCCTCGAAGGATGGGAACAGGACCTGGCCATGCTCACCGATCAACTCGACGCTTATGCTGGCTGGTTGACAGAGGAAATGGTGCCGCGCGGCCGTGCGGATTACCGCCTGCCCGAAGAGCTTTATGCCGATAATCTGAAAAATTTCGGCGTGGACATGGATCCGCGCCAGTTAATCCGTATAGCGCAGCTGGGCTTTGCCGATATCCAGATGCAAATGCGCGCTATTGCGGCCCAGGTGGCAAAACAACGCGGCTTTGCTTCGGACGATTATCGCGATGTGATGGCTGAATTAGGCAAAGAACAGATTCCGGAAGCGCAAGTGCTGGAATACTACCGGAATATCCTGGTGGAACTGGAGACCATCATCCGCGACAACGAACTGGTCAGCCTGCCCGACCGCAGCGCTGCCATAAGACTCGCCACCGAAGCGGAGTCCGGCGCGGCCCCGGCTCCATTTCTGAGCCCGCCTCAACTGATCGGCAATACCGGCCAGCAGGGTGAGTTCGTGCTGGTGACCCATTCACCCAGCGAGGAAGACGGCGGTGAGGTCAGTGACTTTGGCAGCCCGGCTTCCACCTGGTCTCTGACGGCGCACGAAGCACGACCGGGCCATGAGATGCAGTTCGCATCAATGGTTGAAAGCGGTGTTTCGCAGGCCCGTGCCATTTATGCTTTCAACAGCGCAAACGTGGAAGGCTGGGGGCTATACGCCGAAGCCATCATGCAACAATACCTGAGCCAGGAGGCGCAGCTGTTTGGCTTGAAAGCACGCCTGATGCGGGCGGCACGGGCTTTCCTCGACCCGATGCTGAACCTGGGCCTGATCGAGCCGGAGCAGGCCCTTGAGCTCATCACCAGGGACGTTGGAATCTCTCGTGCATTGGCACAGCAGGAAATCAACCGCTATACCTTCATGGCGCCGGGACAGGCCACCTCGTACTATTACGGGTACATGAACCTGATGTCGCTGCGGGCCGAAGTTGAACTGCGCATGCGTGACCGGTTCAATCAGCAAGCTTACCACGATTTCCTGTTGCAGCAGGGGCTGCTGCCGCCGGACATACTGAGGCAGGCAGTCCTCAACGATTTTGTTCCGCCATGAGCAACTACCAGCGGTAACCGAAACTCGCCATCAACGAACTGCGGCTTCCATTGGTTCCGCCAAATGCGTTGAGGGTCCAGTTTCGGCTGATGTCCTTGTTGATACCCTAACTGCACTGGCAAGCCAGTCCCCTGTCGCCCCCAAGCGCATGCAGTCGCTTGTCCCGGGTTCACAGTTTCACCGCGCCGCTCAACAGCACTGATGCAATCAAATGAGCATCGATAGTGATCTCCCTGCCTGGTTTCCTTACAATGAACGAATGGGAAATCGCTTATCAAAAATTTACACCCGCACGGGTGACAAGGGCACTACCGGTCTGGGTGACGGTTCACGCGTTGACAAGGATAGCCTGAGGGTCGAGGCCTTCGGAACAGTCGATGAACTAAACAGCGCGGTCGGGTTTGTGTTAACCACCGAATTGCCTGAGGCAGTGAGAACCTGCCTTACCCGGACTCAGCACGAATTGTTCGACCTGGGCGGCGAGCTGTGCATGCCCGGTTACACTCTGGTTCCGGACAGTTATATCGATGGCCTGGAAAAAGCCCTGGATGAATTCAACGAAGACCTGCCCCCGCTGAAAGACTTCATCCTCCCCGGCGGCTCCGAAGCAGCCGCCCGCTGCCACGTGGCCCGCACCACCGCACGCCGCGCGGAGCGCCGCGTCATCAGCCTGGCCCACAACGAAACCGTCAATGAAGCCAGCATCCGCTACTTGAATCGCCTCTCCGACCTGCTGTTTGTCATTGCCCGCGTGCTGGCCCGCCACGATGGCGGTTCGGAAGTTCTTTGGGTACACGGGGACAAGCGAACTTAGTGCCAGTTGCAGCGTAGGCAGCTTCGAGCCGCAGACTTGGGATGGGTCTCCTGATTTCAGGACACGCTCTAGACATCCATGTGCGCTCTTCGGCTGTTCCCGACAGCCGAAGGTCCTGAAATCAGGAGACCCACCTCCAGCCCGCTCGAACTTTCCCGGATCCGGCGGCAACTGGCGCTATTTTGGCTGCTGATAGGTATTTAGGCCACTTGCCGGGCTTTGAGGGCTTTGTCCAGATCGAACGTGGCCTGCAGGTTCATCCAGATTTTTGGTGGGGTTCCGAGTGCTTCGGCAAGGTCGAGCGCAGCGGCAGCGGTAATTCCCCTTTTGCCTTTGATAAGTTCATTCAGTCGAGCCTTCGTCCAGCCCAGCTTCTGTGCAAAGGCTGCCTGCGGTTCGAAGCTACCGGGCCCGCAACTGGCACCAAGTTCAGTTATTACTTGGGAAAGTGTATTGAGCCTTCTCGCGCACACCACCTCTTGGCCAGCGCTGAGTGATGGTCTTACGCCGGGTATAAAAGCGAATCGAATCCGGGCCGTAAGCGAACAGGTCGCCGAACAGTGAGCGCTTCCAGCCGCCGAAACTGTGGTAAGCCACCGGCACCGGCAGAGGCACGTTCACACCCACCATGCCGACCTTGATGTTATCGCTGAAATAGCGGGCCGCTTCACCGTCCCGCGTGAAGATACAGGTGCCGTTGCCGTATTCATGGTTGTCGATCAGATCCATGGCTTCCTGCATGTTGTGGGCGCGCACGATACACAGTACCGGGCCGAAAATTTCATCGTTGTAAATTTTCATCTCCGGCGTGACGTGGTCGAACAAGGTTCCACCCAGGAAAAAACCATCTTCATGGCCATCAACACGCAGGCCCCGGCCGTCCACTGCCAATTCCGCACCTTCTTCAACACCCAGGTCGATATAGCCGCTGACCTTGTCGCGATGGGGGCCGGTGATCAGCGGGCCCATGTCGTTGGAATTATCGCAACCGTTGCCGACTTTCAGATCAGCCAATTCGTTTTTGAGTTTGGCAACCAATTCATCCGCCGTGTCATCACCCACAGCCACCGCCACGGAAATGGCCATACAGCGCTCGCCGCATGAACCATAGGCAGCACCCATCAGGGCTGAAACCGTGTTATCCATGTCCGCATCCGGCATCACGATGGCGTGGTTCTTGGCGCCGCCCAGGGCCTGCACCCGCTTGCCGTTGGCGGTCCCGGTGCTGTAGATATACTCCGCAACGGGAGTCGAGCCGACGAAGGAGACAGCCTGTACTCGCGGGTCGTGCAGAAGGGTATCAACCGCTTCCTTGTCGCCATTGACTACATTGAACACGCCGTCTGGCAAACCGGCTTTCTGCAACAGCCCGGCAACGAAAAGCGGCGCCGAGGGGTCACGTTCTGATGGCTTCAATACGAACGTATTGCCACAGATCAATGCCATGGGGTACATCCACATGGGCACCATGGCCGGGAAATTGAACGGTGTGATGCCGGCGACGACACCCAGGGGCTGGAATTCACTCCAGCTGTCGATGGCCGGGCCCACATTCTTACTGTGCTCGCCCTTCAGAAGTTCAGGCGCGCCGCAAGCGTATTCCACGTTTTCTACTCCGCGCATGAATTCACCGTGCGCATCGTTCAGCACTTTACCGTGTTCCTCGGTAATCAGGGCCACCACCTTTTCGGCATTTAGTTCCAGCAATTCCTTGAAGCGGAACATGATGCGTGCACGCTTGATCGGCGGCGTGTCGCGCCATTCCGGAAACGCGGCCTCTGCGGCCGCGATGGCCTCTTCCACGGTGGTTTTGCTGGCCAGCGCTACTTCGCGTACGGCCTGCCCGGTAGCCGGGTTGTAAACGGCCTGGCTGCGGCCCTGGCCTGAAACCATCTGGCCGTTGATGAAATGGCCTACGTTTTTATCACTCATTAGTGTTTCCTTTTATTCAATTCGATCCAGGACCTTTCGAACCTTCTCAAAAGTCATGGTGATGTCTTCGGGACGGGAGTTCAGAAAGGGAGAAAATTGCAGGATGTCCCCGCCATTTCGAACCACGATGTCTTCTTCCCAGAAACAGGTCTTGTGAACCTCCAGCCCCCGCGCCCCGATGTCACTGGCACGGGCCACCAGGTCGATACCGCCCATCAGGCCGAAATTCCGGATATCAGAAACCAGCGGATGATCGGCCAGGGAATGTATTTCATTTTCGAAGTGTTTTTCCAGCGCCCGTGATTGTTCAAATGTGTCCTCTTCAACATAGGCGTCAAGCGCGGCGATACCCGCGGCTGCCGCTACCGGATGCCCCGAATAAGTATAGCCGTGGAATAATTCAATGGCCTGCTCCGGGCCATGCATAAAGGTCTCGTAGATCTCATCTCTGACCATCACGGCGCCCATCGGAATTACACCATTGGTGAGCCCCTTGGCCATATTGATGATGTCGGGCATCACCTCGAACCGTTGTGCAGCAAAACCCTCGCCTACCCGGCCGAATGCAGTGATGACTTCGTCGAAAATCAGCAGGATTCCGTACTTGTCGCAAATCTCGCGCAAGCGTTCGAGGTAGCCTACGGGCGGCGGCAGGATGCCTGCAGAGCCGGCAACCGGCTCCACGATGACGGCGGCAATATTGCCGCCGTCATGCAGCGCTGCAAGGCGTTCCAGGTCGTCGGCAAGATGCGCACCCCACTCCGGCTGTCCGCGGCTGAACGCATTCTGTTCGGGATTCCAGGTGTGCGGCAAGTGGTCAACACAAGGCAACAGGCTGGCGCCGAAGGCCTTGCGGTTGGGTGTCATTCCACCAACCGACATGCCGCCGAAATTGACGCCGTGATAGCCCTTTTCACGGCCAATCAGGCGCGTGCGGTGGCCTTCGCCCCTGGCACGGTGATAACCCAGCGCCATTTTCAGAGAGGTATCTGCTGACTCAGAGCCGGAGTTTGTGAAAAAGACTTTTGAATAGCCTTCAGGCGCCAGACTGGTTATTTTATCCGCCAGCTCAAAAACCTTGTCCGTGCCCGCCTGAAAGCCGAGCGAGTAGTCCAGCGTAGCCACTTGCTTTTGAACCGCCTCGACGATTTTGGGGTGGCAATGGCCCAGGCCACTGGTCCATAGCCCGGAAAAGGCGTCATAGAGCTTGCGGCCATCTTCGGTGTGGTAATAGTGACCCTCTGCCTCGACGATAATGCGTGGCTTCTGTTTGAAATCACGATTGGCTGTGAATGGCATCCAATAGGAATCGACTGCTGCAGGGCTTGTGCTCATGGGTGTCTACCTTCAAAAATCTGAAATTTGTAAGAGTGCGTTTATTATAATAAACATTACTTGGTCTTTCCAAGCCCTTTACATGCTTTTTTACAGAAAATGTTTATTATTTAGATAAGAAGGCTCGTTAGATAAGAAGGCTCGTTACCATGCCCAATAATGATGCATAGCTCCCAGATCCTGCGCACATCTGATGCGTAAAGGATCCGAATAGCGCTGCCTAAATCTGCCTAGCCAATTGTTTAGTATACATTTTATGCTTTTGGCACTGAATGTGCATTAAACATACCGAACCGGGCGATAATGACACGCTCATTCCAATAATCTGAACTGGCATGAAGGAAATCAGGCACATGAAACTTACTCTTACAGCAATCGCCCTGGCCGTATTACTCAGCGTGGTCGCAACGCCGGCTTTGGCCGTGGATTTGTCTGCCAACATCGGCTACAACTCGCAGTACATCTATCGAGGTATTCCTCAGAAAAACTCGTCCGCATTTGGCGGAGTCGACATCGGAGCCAACGGATTCTACGGTGGCATTTGGGCTGCTGATGTTGGTGACGGCATTGAAATTGACTATTACGGTGGCTATGGATTCGACGTTGGAGACTTCAGTTTTGGGGTGGGCGGCACCATTTATACCTACACCTCAGACTTCGATGACGGTTATCAGGAAGTTAACCTCAAAGCCGGCTGGAAGTGGTTCACTTTTGACGCTGCTATCGGCAACTATGACAACTTTGCCGGGCAAACACTGGACTACCAGTTTTACTCGTTCACCGCAGAGTACAACGGCTTTTATGGCAAATACGGCTGGTTCGCAGATGATTTTGACGGTTCCTACATCGAGGCTGGATACGGCAGCACGCTGACTGTCCAGGAAAAAGACCTGTTCGATTATGCCTTCGCGGTTATTTACAGCGACAGCACCCTGCTGGACGGCGACTCAGACACGAATCTTGTGCTGACCCTGACTAAAACATTCGACTTTTGATCAAATCGCGGGGGTGAAGTTTTGAATCCCTGATCAGATAGTGGGTGGGGTATTAGCGCTGACAATCCGCACCGGCACTTTCCCGGTGTTTCTGAAACGATGCGGCAGGCGGCTATCGAAATAATAGGC
>Ga0265303_10002592_pt1 | contig 11213 bp, 8 predicted proteins | sample Helome_2_FD_192494 | JGI IMG/M metagenome (GOLD analysis project Ga0265303, IMG submission 192494) | Marine sediment microbial communities from subtidal zone of North Sea - Hel_20160317 (Illumina Assembly) | ecosystem: Environmental > Aquatic > Marine > Subtidal zone > Sediment ...
AACGGAACGACCAGGCTCTATGGTCCCCTGGACGAGTTTCCGTTCGAAAATAATGATGAAGGCCGCTTGCTGATAGAGGCGTCCCTGCGAAATCTAACGTTCAAGTACCATCCCGACTGGCCTGCCAGCGAGTCTTCGGAAATGGCCGTCGTACTCGATAACACACGTTTGTATTCTGTCGACAATCAGTCGGTTAGTTTCGGCAATCGGACAGTTGACGCCGAGGTTGAAATCGCGAATTTGCGTGACCCCGTATTGACGATAAAGTCGTTTTCAACCGGAACGCTTGAAGCTATTCGGGCGTTCTCGTTGCGGAGTCCAATCAATGATGTCTTGGGAGGGCAACTTGAGGACGTATCTGTCTCGGGCGACGCCACTCTCAGGCTCGATCTCACGGTGCCCCTGAAAGACGCGAAGCGTTTCGAATTTGAGAGCCGCGTCAGAAGCAACAATGGCACGCTGGCAATCGCAGGGTTTCCAGCGCGGGTAACAGACCTGATCGGTGAAGTAACGATAACGCGAGACTCTATTTCATCCGAATCACTCGGTGCGCGCTTTCTGGGCCAGCCAGTAGTTGTCGATCTATCGAGGTCCGAAGATCCGCGTTTCAGCGTCGTTGCAAGCAGCAAAGGACGGGCAGGTGCTGATGGCATTATTGGGGAACTCGGCGTCCCGCTCGACGGCCTGATCAGTGGCGCCGCGGACTACGAAAGCCGCATATTATTTCCACGCGGTAAGCAGGAGACGCCGGCACCACTAACTATTCAGATCGACAGTTCGCTCGAAGGCATGGGTCTGGCACTGCCGGAACCTGTTGGCAAATCTGCGGATGCATCGTTGCAGCTAAGAGCGGACATTCGCTTCCTGCCTGGCGGCGAGGTTATCGAGAGCGCGGGGTTCGCGCAGAACGGCCTCGCCTGGAAAATCGCTTTTAATCGCGTGGAGGGCGCGTGGGACTTCGATCGTGGTGTCGTCTCAATGGGTGGCAACGTGACCGACGCTGCTGAAACGCGCGGGCTGCATATTCGCGGAGATACGAGCACCGTGCGCCTGGAAGACTGGCTGAATGTGTCGCGCAGTGGTGACAAACAGGTCGGTGCCGCCGAGCGAATACGTTCTATCGATCTTGTCGTCGACGATCTGTACGCGGTCGGCCAGCATTTTCAGGGACACCGTGTTCGTGTTGATCGTAGCGCGCGGGACTGGCTTGTGCAGATCGAGGGGGACGATGCGAATGGCTCGATTTTCGTGCCCTACAGTTTCGATTCCGACCGCGCAATGGTTCTGGAGATGGAGCGCTTGCGACTGCCCGGTGACGATGAAGCGACGGGCGATCCTGCAAACCTGGATCCCAGGGAATTGCCGCCGATTACAATTACAGCCAATGAGTTTGCGCTTGGCGATCGGTATTTTGGTGCCGTGGATATCCGCATTGAGCGGGTCGATGATGGCCTTGAGGCGACCACGATCATGTCGAAAGACGATACCTTCGAATTCGTCGGCAGCGGGCGATGGGTTGCCGACGCATCGGACCCGCTTGGAAGCCGCACGTCGGTAGCGGCAACGTTGACGAGTAGCGACGTCGTGCAGACCATGACCCGACTTAATTTCGCACCCGGGATCGATAGTCAGCAAATGAACGCGCTGCTCGATTTGACCTGGTCCGGGCCGCCGCGAGCCGAATTTCTTGATGTGCTCGATGGTGAGGTGCAGGTCAAGTTTGGCAGCGGTCAACTCGAAGAAGTAGAGCCAGGTGTGGGACGCGTATTCGGTCTCATGAGTATCGTAGCTCTGCCCAAACGACTGTCTCTCGATTTTCGCGATGTGTTTAGCAAAGGATTCGGATTCGATGAAATATCGGGGACGTTTCGTATTGCCAAAGGCGAGTCGTATACATGCGACCTGTCGCTGGAAGGCCCGGCCGCTGACATCGGTATCGTCGGCCGCGCGAGTCTCTCTAGGCGCGACTACGACCAGACGGCGATCGTCAGCGCGAATGTCGGAAACACGTTGCCGATCGTTGGCGCGGTTGTCGCGGGACCGCAGGTCGCGGCCGCGTTGTTGATTTTCTCGCAAATATTCAAGAAGCCACTGCAGGAAGTAGGGCAGGTCTACTACAGCATCAGCGGTTCGTGGGACGAACCGACGGCCGACAGCACCAATTCCGCCGATTTCGCAGCTCACAGCGAGTTGGCAGGTTGCCTCGAAAGTGCAGAGTAGAATGCAAATCGAGATATTGAGGCAATGACCACGGTGCGTGTCGCAGCGATACAAATGAACAGTGGCCCGGATGTCCCGGCGAACCTCGCGCTCGCCGACAGGCTAATGGCTGAGGCGGCCGCTGACGGTTGCGTGCTCGTGGTCTTGCCCGAAAATTTTGCCCTCATGCCCGAACACGGAACTGACAAAGCGCGACACGCGGAACAACCGGGCGCAGGTCCAATTCAGGATTTTCTGGGCGAGGCCGCCCGTCGCCATGGGCTCTGGATCGTCGCGGGAAGTATGCCGCTGGTTTCGCCTGAGAGCGCGGCATTGCGTGTCTACGGCGCGTGCCCGGTTTACGATTCAGCCGGCGCGGCGCAAGCCCTATATCGCAAGATCCACCTGTTCGACGTTGATCTTGTTGACGAACAGGAGTCCTACCGCGAGTCGCATTCGATGTACCCCGGCGACGAGGTAGTCGCTGTGGACACGCCTTCAGGACGCATGGGCCTCACTATTTGTTACGACCTGCGTTTTCCGGAGTTGTTTCGACGCCTTGTCGACGATGGCGCGACGATCTTTTCGGTACCCGCAGCCTTCACGGTAACAACCGGTGAAGCGCACTGGCACACGCTGCTGCGGGCCAGGGCGATAGAAAATCTGGCATATGTGATAGCGCCCGGGCAATATGGCCGACATCCCGACAATCGGTCGACGTTCGGACACTCACTAATCTGCGATCCCTGGGGACGCATTCTGGCCGAACAGGCCGAAGGAAATTGTGTTGTCGCTGCGGATATCGATCCAATGTTGCCCGCGAGATTGCGCAGCGAGTTTCCGGCGCTGTCCAATCGTCGACTTTAGTTGACCGTAATAGGCCGACCACTACAGTGAATCAAAACCAGACTAAGGAATTGCACTTTTGAGCGCAGCAACGCCGCCATCCATCGATGCCGTTATGGCACGCTTACTCGAGCCTGCTGGTCTCGGCGAGCAGCAATTGAGTACGACACTTGGCTCTGTGATGCGCGGTGGCGTGGATTATGCGGACTTGTATTTCCAGGTCAGCCGCCAGGAAGGTTGGACCTTAGAAGACGGCATCATTCGCGAAGGCAGTTTCAGCCTCGACCAGGGCGTTGGCGTGCGCGCAACCAGCGGCGAGAAAACGGGATTCGCCTATTCCGATGAGCTTGTGTTGCCGGCATTGCAGCAAGCAGCCGGGGCCGCACGCGCGATCGCACGTCAGGGGCAGGAAAAGAGCGTGCAGGCCTGGCAGCGCAGCACGGCCGCAGCGTTGTACCCGATGTCGGATCCGACGACCAGCATCGACGATGCCGAGAAAACCGCGCTGCTCCTGGAAATCGACGCAGCGACCCGTGCGCTTGATAAGCGTGTGGAACAAGTCATCGTCAGTTTGTCGAGCAGTCAGGACCTGATTCTCGTCGCAGCATCGGATGGCACGATGGCGGCTGATGTACGTCCTTTAATACGCTTGAACGTCAGCGTCATCCTGGAACAGGATGGTGCGCGCGAACAGGGTTACGCTGGCGGCGGCGCGCGTGCCGACCTGCACTATTTCATCGATAGCGAGTTACCGCTTGATTTCGCGCGTGAGGCGGTTCGTCAGGCGGCCGTGCAACTCGAAGCACAGCCGGCGCCCGCGGGCAGCATGCCCGTAGTACTGGGTTCCGGCTGGCCAGGCATCTTGTTGCACGAGGCAGTGGGGCACGGCCTCGAGGGAGATTTCAATCGAAAAGGTGTATCCGCATTCACGGGGAAAGTCGGTCAGAAAGTGGCGTCCGAGCTCTGCACTATTGTCGATGACGGCACGATCGCCAACCGGCGCGGTTCGCTCTCAGTGGATGACGAGGGCACGCCTGGACAACACACGGTGCTGGTGGAGAACGGTATTCTGCGTGGCTATATGCAGGATAAGCTCAATGCGCGTCTGATGGGTACCGATGCAACTGGTAACGGGCGCCGTGAATCTTTTGCGCACATTCCGATGCCACGCATGACCAATACCTACATGCTTGCAGGCCCGCATGAACGTGACGAGATCATCGCATCCGTCGATAAGGGGCTGTACGCGCCCAACTTCGGCGGCGGCCAGGTCGATATCACATCCGGCAAGTTCGTCTTTTCGGCGAGCGAGGCCTACCTGATCGAGAACGGCAAAATCACGACGCCGGTAAAAGGCGCCATGCTGATCGGTGACGGCCCAGAGGCTTTGCACCAAATCTCCATGGTGGGCAACGACCTTGAGCTCGACACAGGTGTCGGAACCTGTGGCAAGGAAGGCCAAAGCGTACCGGTTGGCGTCGGGCAGCCGACGTTGAAGATCGATGAGATTACGGTTGGCGGTACGGCCTGATCGCAATCGGACTTAGGCTTCGCGATCAGAATTTCACATAAGTCGAAAAAGCGGAAGGTCACAACTCACACTGTGAGTTACCTCACTGCAGTCACAGCCACCTTGCGGTAACGTCGCGTTATCGCTTTGGAGGGTACCGTCAATGGCATTCGAAAATACAATTACAGAACAAGATATGGACGCCAATGCCCAGCAGGTCGTGCAGTCATTCCGTAGCGATACAGGTGATATCGAGCCGGATCTGGCCGTCGATGGCCTGTCTGAGTCGATTCTCTCGCGATTGCTTGGACTATTCGTCCGAGGTTGATCCTGAGCCGAACTGAGGGCTATCAGGCCCCCAGCAACAACGCGAAACGCCATGGTGACCTGACTGAAAAGCCAGGTCTTTTTCGTTGCGGCACTGGACAATGTGCCACGGCTATGGAGAATGAAATGACCGGTGGGGAGAAGAAATCAGAACTATGTGGGTCTCGAAGCCAATTTACGAAAGCTTGCCGTACTTCTACTTGCTCGTCGGCGCCATCGCGCTTGCGGCGTCGATGTACGTCAATCACTGGCATTGGCCAACAATCTGCTTCGTCGTGGGACTTATCTGTCTGGTCGCGGGGCTGGTCGTGCTGTTGAAGCGCCGCGATTACCGCGTTAACGATCGGCGCGTAGGGCAACGACAGGACTGAGTCTCCCGGATAGATTATTTTTCGTTGACGGCCGAGTCCGGACCGTCAGAATCCGGTATCTGGTCTTCAACCGGTTCTTCTGCCTCGTCCAGGCGCAGATCGTGATAAGCCAGTTCGTGGACGCCCAGCGAGATGCGGTCGCCGTCGCGCAGGCGATACTTCTTCACCTGCTTTTCGCCAAGAAAAACACCGTTTGTACTGTTTAAGTCTTCGATCACGCAACCATCGTCGACCGTTACGAGCTGTGCATGATGCCGGCTGACAAATTTACTTTTCACGAAGATTTCGTTGTCGGGCGAACGTCCGATAATCGCGCGTCCTATCGGCAAAGCGTATTCGGCGACGACCTCTCCGTTTTCACGGACGACGACCTGGGTAACGGCTTTGCCGGCAGTGTCACGGTCGTTTACCTGGCGGAGCTTCTTCCTCACACCGGTTTCGCCCTTATGCTCTTCCCAATTGAGTTCTTCAAGCGCCGCAAGCACATCAGAATTGGCGACGCTGGTTCTCTCGTCGGCGAATGCGCACAACAATGCCGTGTCGCACAAAGTATTTATGAGGCGCGGTACCCCGCCTGTGAAGCGGTGGATCGTGGTGAAGCAATTCTCGTCGAACAGACCCTTTTCTTCGCGGCCCGCAATCGTAAGGCGATGTTCGATGTACTCACGCGTTTCATTCTGGTCAAGAGAACTGAGATGGAATCGCAAGCGCACACGCTGCACCAGCTGTTTCAAGCTTGGTGAGTCCAGTGTATCTCGGAGCTCAGGTTGCCCGGCCAAAATAATTCGCAGTACTTTTTCCTTGTGTGTCTCGATACCCGAGATCATGCGAATTTCCTCGAGTACCTTGCGGGCCAGGTTTTGGGCCTCGTCGACAACCAGCACGACTTTCTTGCCGTTTGAGTATTGCTCGATCAGGAACATATTGAGCATGTCGAGGAGCTCAACCTTGCGCATATTGAACGGCTTAAAACCGAACTCGGTCAGAACTGCCTGCAGGAATTGAGTTGCGGTCAGCTGTGTCTGGGATACGACCGCATAGACGACATCGTCATCCAGCTCGGACAGGAATGACTGCAGAAGCGTGGTCTTGCCTGACCCAATCTCGCCCGTAATAACGACAAACCCGTCCGCCAGCCAGATCGTGGACTCCATGTACGCTTTGGCGCGCGCATGCTGCTTGCTCCAGTAGATAAACTCCGGATCTGGCGTCAGCCTGAACGGCTGTTCTGCAAGTTGAAAATGGCCCAAATATGACATGCAGCGATAGTTTACCTTGTTTTTAGGCGACCAGCCTGTGTCGCGGTCTCGCAGCGACCAGACGATCAGGTCACAGTTTTATTGATGCTATCCATCAGCACATCGCGATGATCGGCGGTGTCACCGATAACCGTAATGTGGCCCAATTTGCGCCCCGCCCGGGGTTCTTTGCCATAGTCGTGCAGGAAACCGTTGTCGATTGCCCGAACCTTGTCGGGGATATCGCTGATCAGGTTGATCATCCCTGCATGACCACGCCCGGCCGTGGATCCGAGGCCAAGGTTCGATACCGCTCGCAAGTGGTTCTCGAACTGGCCGGTTGCGGCACCCTCAATGGTCCAGTGACCGGAATTGTGCACGCGCGGCGCAAATTCGTTGGCCAATAGTTGATCGCCACTGACGAACATCTCGAGGGCGAGTACACCAACGTAATCCAGGTGCTCCAATAGCAGGCGCATGTAATTCGCGGCTCGCGCCGCTAACTGCGGCGCGTCGACAGGTGATCGCGATGTACGCAGGATGCCGTTTTCGTGGACGTTCTGGCTCAATGCGTAGTAACAAATTTCGCCGTCGACACTGCGTACGCCAATGGCCGAAACTTCGTAGTCAAATGGCACCCACTGTTCCGCAATCAATGGTTGAGTGCCAAGCGCTTGCCAGGCGGGCTCAATATCGCTCGTCTTACGGACGACAAATTGTCCTTTGCCGTCATAACCGAGGCGACGCGTCTTGATCACCATCGGCAGGCCGAGGGCGCCGGCGGCGCTGACCATATCCTGCAATGAATCTATAGTCTGGTAAGCGGGCAGGGGAATGCCCAGTCGCTCGAACAGCCGCTTTTCAAGCAGCCGGTCTTGTGCCTGGCGCAGTGCCTCCAGCGGTGGATACACGGCAACATCGTCACTGATTCGCTGCAACGCAGCGACCGGCACATTCTCGAATTCATAAGTCACCACGTCACAAGTTGCGGCGAGGTCGGCGAGTGCCTCGGCGTCGTCAAAAGGGCGCTGAATAACCTCGCCACAGGTACGCGCCGGCGGCGAGGTTGATGGATCCAGAAACCGGCATTCGATGTCCAGATCGCGAGCGGCAAGGCCGAGCATCTGGCCGAGTTGCCCGGCTCCGATAATGCCAATACGCATCGTCGCTACTGTGAAACGTCGCCGTCAGTCAGAACCTTGTCGGTCTGCTTCTTGCGAAAAGAATCGAGCGCGGTAGCGATTGCCGCATCGTTGTTCGCCAGTATTGCCGCGGCCAATAGAGCAGCGTTGACTGCGCCTGCGCGGCCTATTGCCATGCTGCCGACCGGTATGCCCGCCGGCATCTGCGCGATCGACAGCAGCGAATCCATGCCGCTGAGTGCCTCGCTCCGTACGGGTACGCCGAGTACGGGCAGGCGCGTCTTGGCGGCTGTCATGCCCGGCAAATGTGCTGCACCTCCAGCACCTGCAATAATGACTTTGAGGCCGCGTTCTACTGCCGTCTCCGCGTACTCGAACAAGAGGTCAGGCGTACGATGTGCCGAGACCACGCGGACTTCACAGGATATACCCAAGCCTTCGAGCGTATCACTCGCATGGCGCATGGTTTCCCAGTCAGACCGGGAGCCCATAATAATGCCGACATCGATACTCATCGCGAAAGTCTATCACTCTGGTTGATTATTGGCAGAGACGTGTCAACGCCGCGCGAATCGGCTCGGGATCGATGCGGCGCATGAGCTTGCCAATGAACTGTTTTTGCCGGCGCAGTGCGCCGTGTGACTTCATCTGGCGCGCATCGAGGACGGCCGCGAGCAATTCCTCGTCCAGCCCAATCTGTCGCAACTCCGATTCTTTCAGGGCGATGAGCGTCTCGCCAAGTTTTTGCAAGGCAACGACCTCGCGTTTTCTCGCGCTTTTGCTGGGCTTTAAATCTGTCACCGGCTACAGTACTCCCGCGATCACTGCTCCAATCTGCGGCAGGAGTCTAACACGCTATACAAGCACTCACTGATACACACTGAAGGACGCGTTGCACCATGGCAAAACTCGCAAGACGAGAAATACTGGGTCCAAAGGAGCTCGAGGACATTGTAAGAATGGCACTCGATGAGGCTGAGGGTCTTGGCGCCGACCAGGCAGAAGTGGCCGCAAGCCAGGACACAGGGTTGGCCGCAACGGCGCGGCTTGGCGACGTTGAGAACCTGGAGTACACCAGCGATCGCGGCATTGGTATCACGGTTTACAAGAACGCCTGCAAGGGCAGCGCAAGCACGTCAGACATTTCGCCGCAGGCAATCCGGGAAGCTGTCGGCAAAGCCTGCACATTTGCGGACGTGACGGCCAGCGATCAATACGCAGGGCTCGCCGATGCCGACCTGATGTGCACCGACATTAAAGACCTTGATCTTGACCATGCCTGGGATATCGAAGCAAGCGATGCAATAGAGCTCGCCATTGAATCTGAAGCCGCCGCACTGAAGTTCGACGACCGTGTCAGCAATTCCGAGGGTGCGACCGTTACCACCAACCGTGGCGCGCGCGCGTATGGCAATTCGCACGGTTTCGTGGGCAGTATCTCGCGTACGAGTCATAGTATTACCTGCGTGATGCTGGCGGAGTCGGACGGTGTCATGCAGCGCGATTATTACTACACATCATCGCGCGATCCGGACGACCTCGAAGATGCTGCTTTCGTCGGTCAAACGGCCGCACAGCGCGTCGTCGATCGCCTGGGCGCGCGCAAGATAAAGACAACGCGGGCGCCGGTTCTCTACGTGCCCGAGCTTGCGCGGGGTTTTATCGGCCATGCGATTGCCGCGATTTCGGGCGGTGCCCAATATAGGCGATCTTCGTTCCTGCTCGACGCAGTGGGCGAGCAGATCTTTCCCGAGTTTGTCGCGATCGAGGAGCGTCCGCACCTGTCAAAAGCGATGGCCAGCCGGCCGTATGACGCCGAGGGCGTCGCGACTTACGATCGTGACATCGTCACCGCGGGTGTTTTGCAAAGCTATATTCTGAGCAGCTACTCGGCTCGACGTCTCGGTCTGGCGACGACCGCAAATGCCGGTGGAGCGCAAAACCTGATCGTGCAGGGCAATGGCAACGACAAGGCGTCCCTTATCAAGCAGATGGGCACTGGTTTGCTGGTGGAGGAGCTGATTGGCCAGGGCGTGAATGGTGTAACCGGCGATTACTCGCGTGGCGTCGTTGGCCAATGGATCGAGAACGGTGAGATTCAGTACCCCGTCCACGAGGTTACGATCGCCGGCAATCTGCGCGAGCTGTATCCCCGTATTGTGGCGATCGGCAATGACCAGGACGCGCGCGGCGGCATTCGTTGCGGATCACTGCTCGTCGAGGAGATGACAATCGCCGGCGCCTGACGGTTGTTGCGGTGGCTAATGTTCTTCGAGTTCGTCCAGCAGGTCCGATAACGTTCGTTCAGAGAGCGTCGTGTCGACAGCCTGGTCAACGCTTGCACCGAGATCGTCTATCACGGGGCTCCATTTCGGGTCCCGATACGAGCCCGTTTCACCATCGACGCGTACGACATGCAGAATGTCGACTAGTCGTATGCGAGACATCTCGCGACCGGGTTGCAGGACCTCTTTTTCATTGCTGGTGAGCAAACCTTTTTTCTCGAGCGCATGAATAATGGGCGCGACAGTGATAGTCGGAATGCGCAGCTGCTCGCTGAGTTCCGACAGATCGACGGTCGCGCCGGGGTTGCGAAATGCACTGCCGATAATCAGCATCACGTTCAGTGCCAGCCGTTCGCGCATCGCATTGGATAATCGGGGTTCGCGCCGCCCGATCTTCAGATACGCGGGATTCTGATAGTAAAACGCCAGTTGTGCGCCGATCAGCAGTATTAACCAGTTCAGGTACAGCCAGATCAGAGTGGTTATCGCAATCGCGAAACTGGCATAGATGGCCTGCGCCTGAGACGAGTTGGCGAGAAACGTAGCGAAAATTACGCCGACCGTCGCCCACATAAAACCGCCGGCAACGCCGCCGACCAGGGCCGAACGGAAACGCACCTGGGTATTTGGCATATACATATACAGAAACGTGAAGACGCCGGTCACAAGTACATAAGGGGTCAGTTTGCTGGTAGCAACAAAAACAGGACCCAGAATATCGTTGTCGACCAATGTTTTGACGATCGAGTCATTTTGCAACGACGTAATCATCCCCAGCGCGATAACGATGACCACAGGACCGATCAGTAAAACCAGCATGTACTCTGTAAAACGACGGGCGAAGCTGCGTGGTTTGGCGACATACCAGACGTAGTTAAAGCTCTCCTCGATTTTCTGCACCATGGAGATCGCGGTGTAGATAAAAAAAGCAAGACCAATACCGCCGAGGACACTGCCATTGACGTTGTTGACCAGCGTCATCAACTGATCAGTTATTTCCACACCTTTTGCACCGAGCGGCTCGAGAATCGTATAAAGACGCTTCTCAAGTTCTTTGTGGACGCCGAGACCCTTCAACACTGAAAAACTGAAAGCAATGAGGGGCACGATAGACAGCAATGTCGTGTAGACAAGGCTCATGGAGCGCAGCGTGAGCTGCCCCGAGACAATATCGCGAAGCACAGCGTACATATACCGCAGCACGGTGGTCAGGATTCGACCAGGCAGGCCGTAGTCGCGGAACATGTCGCCCCAGACGAGTTTCTCTATCCGATTACCTAGCTCGCGAATCATGC
>Ga0265303_10002595_pt1 | contig 11206 bp, 9 predicted proteins | sample Helome_2_FD_192494 | JGI IMG/M metagenome (GOLD analysis project Ga0265303, IMG submission 192494) | Marine sediment microbial communities from subtidal zone of North Sea - Hel_20160317 (Illumina Assembly) | ecosystem: Environmental > Aquatic > Marine > Subtidal zone > Sediment ...
GGTGGGTCGGCCGAGCAGGTCACATCCCAGCCGATAAACGTGCCATCGCCTTCCACTTCGATAGTTGTACTTGTGTGCAGTCGGGCACCGGCAAATAGAATATTTTCCTGCGGCAACCATTCGAGGCTGGCACCAGCCTTAACATACAACGCTTGTTCAAGCCTCGCGAAGTGACCGGCGCTCAGATAAAACTTACCGGAACCGGGAGTGGTCGCCAGCACCTGTGCACCTGATGAGACTTCGAGATCAATCTTCAGCTGATCACCACCGACCACACCACCGGGTGGATGCAGGATATAGATATGCGCGAGCGTATCTTCGGGATAAAAAGGCCGTTGCACACGTAACGGACCCCTGTGGTAACTGCGTTGCAGAATCGTTCGCGCGCTGTCCGGGTTACGCGTTCGGGCGAACCTCAAGTCAAGCTGCGCCTGCCATCCCTGCTCAGCCTCGATGCTCTGCAACATATTCATACAGTCAAGTATTCCTTCACCAGCTCATCGGATAATTCGGTCACTTCACCGGTGGCGACACGGCGACCGCGATCGAGTATGCAAAACTGATCCGCCACTTTTTTTACAAAGTGGAGTTTTTGCTCGACCAATAAAACCGTCATACCGATATCACGATTGAGCTTACGAATCACATCACCGATTTCGGCGACGATATTCGGTTGAATCCCTTCGGTGGGCTCATCCAGGATCAATAATTTGGGATCGATGACCAGGGCACGACCAATCGCCAGTTGTTGCTGTTGTCCACCGGACAGGTCACCGCCGTGTCGGTTCTGCATTTCTTTCAGCACCGGAAACAGTTCATAAATGAAATCCGGCACCCTGCGTGCCTTGTCGGGTCGGGCCGGCAAACCAATTTGCAGGTTTTCTTCCACCGTCAACATCGGAAAGATTTGTCGCCCCTGCGGCACATAACCTATTCCATTTCTCGCGCGCTGCTCCATTGACAGGGTGTGCAAGGCTTGACCCCGGTATTCAATGGTTCCCGAGGCCAATGGCAATGCACCCATGATACAGTTCAGCAATGTCGTTTTACCCACGCCATTGCGTCCCATCAGGCAGGTGCACTTTCCATCGGTCACTTCCAGATCGATATCCCACAAAGTATGGCTTTGTGCATAAAACTGGTTGAGATCATGAATGCTTAACATGTTATTCCCCCAGATAAACTTCGATTACCCGTGGGTCATCCTGCATCTGTGCCATGCTGCCTTCGGCCAGGACACTGCCTTGATGCAAAACAGTCACCGTGCGTGCAATGGAGCGCACAAAGTCCATATCGTGTTCGACAACAATCACCGAATGCTTACCCGCTAGCGTGGTTAACAATTCGGCAGTACGTTCCATTTCCTGGTGGGTCATACCCGCGACCGGTTCATCAACCAGTAACAACGCCGGTTTCTGCATTAACAGCATGCCTATTTCCAGCCATTGTTTCTGCCCGTGTGATAGTTTTGCTGCGGGTTCAGATGCCAGATCAGTCAGGCCGATAATTTCCAGCACTTCATCGATTAAATCCCGTTGTTCGCCGCTGAGGTGAGCCCGCAACAGTGGCCACAGGCGTTTATCCTGCGCCATTGCCAGTTCCAGGTTCTGCAGTACGCTCATCATTTCGAACACGGTGGGTTTCTGGAACTTGCGCCCGATACCCACTTCGGCAATTTCGGGTTCGTCCATTTCGAGCAGGTTAAGCCGTTGACCAAACCAGGCCTGACCCGAGTCCGGACGGGTTTTTCCGGTAATGATATCCATCATCGTGGATTTACCGGCACCGTTAGGGCCAATAATGCAACGCAGTTCACCCGCTTCGATATACAGGTTGAGCTCATTAATTGCCTTAAAGCCATCAAAGCTTTTATTCAATCCTTCCAGGTACAATATGATATTGTGTGTTAAATCGAGCTCGGGCGGTTCGGGCTTGATAAGAAATTCGAACACCCGATCACGTCGCGAAAATTCTTTTAAGACCCCTAGTGGCTTCATGCGCTTGCGCCCTCTTTAGCGGCTCGTAAATTCTTCAAGCCAACTATACCTTTCGGCAGATAAAGCGTGACCAGGACAAACATTGCGCCCAATGCGTACAACCACACGTCGGGCAAGGCCGCGGTAAAATAGGTTTTTGAGTAATTGACCAGTAACGCACCGATTACTGCGCCATAAAGGGTACCCCGTCCGCCAATGGCGACCCAGATGACCAGCTCGATAGAGTTCAATGGTGAGAACTCACCCGGATTAATAATCCCGACCTGGGGCACGTACAGCGCGCCGGCTATACCGGCCAGTGCCGCGGAAAAAACAAAGATACCCAGTTTAATATGCTCAACCCGGTAGCCAATAAAACGACTGCGACTCTCGGCATCACGAATGGCAACACAGGCAAGCCCGAGACGTGAGCTTACGATATAGCGACTCAAAACATAGCCAATGGCCAATGCCATCACCGAGGCGAGGAACAACACGATCCGGGTACTGTCTTCACGCAGGCTGAAACCAAGAATATCTTTAAAGTCGGTCAAACCATTGTTACCACCAAAACCCATTTCGTTACGGAAAAAAGCCAGCATCAATGCATAGGTCATTGCCTGGGTAATAATGGACAGGTAAACACCGGTGACCCGCGAGCGAAACGCCAGGTAACCAAACACAAAGGCCAGCACCCCGGGAACCAGAATGATCATCAACGCAGCGAACCAGAACTGGTCGAAGCCATACCAGAACCAGGGCAGCTCGCTCCAGTCAAGAAACACCATGAAGTCCGGTAATACTGGATCACCGTATACACCCCTATCACCGATCTGGCGCATCAGGTACATACCCATGACATAACCACCCAGGGCAAAAAAAGCACCGTGACCGAGACTGAGAATACCCAGATAACCCCAGACCAGATCGACCGACAAAGCCAATAAGGCATAGCTTAGATACTTACCGAGCAAGGTTACGGTATACGTTGAGAGATGAAAGACACTGCTTTGCGGCACGAGTAAATTGGCTACCGGTACGATCACGCTGACGACTAACAAGATGCCGAGAAACCAGCGGCCGGGTTTGTCATTTTTCAAGAAACTCATTCGTATCATCGCTTAATCCTCTGCCGCCCGGCCACGTTGCGGGAACAGGCCTTTGGGACGTTTCTGGATAAACAGAATGATAAAAACCAGCACCAGGATCTTCGCCAGCACGGCGCCAGCCCACGGTTCTAATACTTTATTAATGACGCCCAGGCTCATGCCGGCAATCAGGGTACCCCATAAATTTCCCACCCCGCCAAACACCACGACCATGAATGAATCAATAATGTAACTCTGTCCGAGATTGGGACCGACATTGGTTAACAGACTTAATGCAACCCCCGCCATGCCGGCAATCCCCGAGCCCAGACCAAAGGTCAGTGCGTCGACCCATTCCGAACGCACGCCCATGGCGCGTGCCATGGTGCGGTTCTGTGATACCGCACGAACCTGGAGTCCCAGCGTGGTTTTCTTCATCACCATAATTAAAGCCACAAACACGGCCAGGCTGAAAATAATGATATAGAAACGGTTCCATGTCAGCGCAAAAACTTCGTTGAACTGCCAGGCACCGGACATCCACTGGGGTGTTTCGACACTGCGATTCAACGGGGAAAAAATCGAGCGCACAACCTGTTGCAGGATCAGACTGATGCCGAACGTTGCCAGCAGGGTTTCCAGCGGGCGACCATAAAGATGTCGAATCACACCACGCTCGATAGCAATCCCCACCAAGCCGGAAACAATAAACGCTGCCGGGATGGCGACAATGATCGAAGCGCCGATATGACCTGGCATTAACAGCTGGATCACATAAGTGGTATAGGCACCGATCATCATCAGCTCACCGTGCGCCATATTAATGACGCCCATGACGCCAAAGGTGATCGCAAGCCCAATGGCTGACAGGGCCAGCACAGAGCCCAGGCTCAAACCAAAGAAGATGGTTTCCGCCTTCGCGTACAGGTCACGTTGCTGATTAATTTTTCTGATAGCCGCCCGGGCCTGCTTTTCCAGTGCTTGATTCGGCGCCTGATAACTTACCAGGGCATTCAGTGCTGAAGGGTTAAGACTCTCCGACAATGTTTCAATGGCTTTTCCCTGGGCATTCTCATCGCCGTTTTCGAGCTGGTTGATCGCCAACAGGGTTCGCATTGCGGCCAGGACCCGGACATCTTTTTCATCCTGGATCATGGTCTCGATAAGGCCCGCGGTATCCGGATCCGGTTGTTTTAGCAGTTCCTGCACTGCCGCCAACCTGATAGTGACATCGGCATGTTTAAGCTGCATCAAGGCCAGGGACTGTCGAATCAGGATTCTTAAACGGTTATTGATTTTTATTTTTTGAAAGCCGCGTTTCTTTGCCTGGGTGACTGCCTCACCCTCAAACAGGGGAGTGAATTCGTAGTTGTCATCGACTTCACGCATGATGAAGAGCTTATTATTTTTTCTGGCGATGAATAATTGCCCTTCTAACAGGGCCTTGAGTGCCACCAGGGCTTCGGGTGGATTATTATGCACGATGGACTCGATGGCCATGGCTTTCTGGTTATAGCTTTTTATATTCAGGGTTTGCCATGCTTCGTCCAGTGGCATTTCACTTGATAGCTCACTGGCCATGAGTCCGCGACTAAAAGCCATTGACAGAACCGTGCTCAGCAACACGACGAGCAACGTTTTCACCAGCGTTGGTGTTGAAAATAAAGACATGGAAGATCCCATTTCATTACAAAGGGGTCATAGGATAAAAGCGTCGTAATCACTCTGCTTTTATCCTATGTCCCCAAGCTCAATCAAGCCTGGTGTTCAAACCCAACACCCTGCCGTGCTCAATAGTTCTGACCACTGCACTTTTTGGTCTTGACGTTGTAGTTACCACAAGCCAGGGGGGTGCGCCAGTCAGCAATCAGATCTTTGGAACCGGGCAGGAAATCTGACCAGGCATCACCAGGAACCAGGCCGGTCGTTTCCCAGACGATGTCAAACTGACCGTCTTTCTGGATTTCGCCGATCAACACAGGCTTGGTGATGTGATGGTTAGGCATCATCGCTGAAAAACCACCGGACAGATTCGGTACCGCGACACCAATCAAAGCTTCCTGTACGGCTTCAGGATCGGTGGTACCCGCTTTCTCCACCGCTTTTACCCACATATTGAACCCAATGTAGTGCGCTTCCATCGGATCGTTGGTAACACGTTTTTTATCCTTGATGAACTCATGCCAGGCTTCGATAAATTCTTCGTTTTCATCGGATTCGACGCTCATGAAATAATTCCATGCCGCCAGATGACCAACTAGTGGCTTGGTATCAAGACCGGAAAGTTCTTCCTCACCGACAGAGAATGCGACGACCGGAATATCTTCGGCAGAAAGTCCCTGGTTACCCAGTTCCTTGTAGAACGGTACGTTGGCATCGCCGTTTATGGTGGAGACCACAGCTGTTTTCTTGCCAGTGCTACCAAATTTTTTGATATCCGAAACAATCGACTGCCAGTCGGAATGACCAAACGGCGTATAGTTGATCATGATGTCCTTTTTGTCCACACCTTTGGCGATCAGGTAAGCTTCAAGAATCTTGTTGGTGGTGCGCGGATACACATAGTCGGTACCGGCCAGCACCCAACGTTTCACACCGATATCATTCATCAAATAATCAACCGCAGGTATGGCTTGCTGGTTCGGCGCTGCACCGGTGTAGAACACGTTTTTAGATGATTCTTCACCTTCGTACTGCACCGGATAAAACAGTATGCTGTTGAGTTCTTCGAAAACCGGCAGGACCGATTTACGCGATACCGATGTCCAGCAACCGAAAATGACATCGGTTTTGTTTTTTGAAATCAACTCGCGCGCTTTTTCCGCAAACAGCGGCCAGTCTGAGGCCGGATCCACCACCACAGGTTCGAGTTTTTTACCGAGTACACCTCCATTCTTGTTCTGCTCTTCGATTAACATCAGCATGGTGTCTTTCAGCGTCGTTTCTGAAATCGCCATCGTGCCCGACAGGGAATGCAGTACACCGACCTTGATCGTATCTTCGGCCCAGCCGAGACTGGAAGCAGCCATCATCGATAGCGAGACCATCGAGGCGAGCGCCAGTTGTTTCAGGGATTTATTTTTCATCGTAAACGTTCCTCTGCTGTTAACTTGATTAAATTTGATATTGCATACCGAACAAAATGGTATCGATATCGGTACCTTTGGTACCGCTAGCGTTGGCATCGCCCGTGGTGTAGTTGAGGTTCAAGCGCAGGTTATGGCCGTCGATCACGTAGTTGACGCCGACTTCGGTCAGTGAGCTGCTTTCACCGACACTCGGGTCGTTACTGGTATAGCGCAAATACGGCTGGTACTTGCCCTTGCCCTTGGTACCACCAATCAGATAAGCACCTGTCGCGAAGTAGGCCTTGCCATCGAACATCGGGAAGTCGCGTGTTGCTGCCTGCGTATCGACTTCGAAGTCTTTATATTCACCTTCAATCGTAATCGCAGAACCTCCGGCGAGCGGTTTTTCAAAGAAACCATCGATAACCATTCCGGTAAAGGACCCGGTCTGGGTCACCGTGCCGTAACCGTCCCCCTGATACTGGGCGGCAAAACCGATAGTGAGGATATCGCCAGCTTTACCAAAGTAGGTACTGCTGGTGTAATACCCCGGGTTCTTTTCTTTGTCGAGGAAGTTATACGCCAGGCGGGTGGCGAATAAAGGATCATCCGTTTGGTTCGCATCACCCGTGTAACCTTCGAAGATACCAACGGCATACTGGAATTTGCCCAGGTTACCCCAGGCGGTAACACCCTCATCGCGGCCATAGGTTCCGGCGACACCGTTGGCCCCGTTGGTGGGGTCGTTGTCCGACGGAAACAACGGCACGGTGTACTGGTTCCAGCTCAGACCATAAAACGGTCCGTTCATTTCGATGCGGTCTGCCGGGACCAACATGCGACCGACCCAGACGTTGAATTTGTCATTCGGTTCATACTGCACAATGGCATCCAGCACGCCGTACTCGCCCCACATTTTGTCTGTGCCGAAATACAGTTTGAAGTCTTCGGCGACCTGGCCGGCGATGTACAGGCGCATATTATCCAGATCGAAATTGGAGCTGCGGCTGGTGCCATCGGGTGCTGAATCGCTCGCGCTTGAAATGGAGGTCCGAATACCGGCACCGACACTGACCCAGCGGGTATCATCGATCTTTATTTTTCCACCGGCGATCACCGCTGTCGTAGTTGCGGCGAGAATACTACCTGCGAGTAACAATTGCCCTGCAAAGTGTTTTTTTAGCATGTTCTGTTTCCTTAAAGCTGCGGCCAGGGGCCGGTAAAAGGTTGAAGAAAGTGCAGCGAGTCAGCCCAGGCTACTTTCTTGAGGGGTTAGTCTATTCAGGGCGGGATATGGATAAAATTCGGCAAGTCGCGCACAGGCATACGTCATTTAACGCATGGCACAGAACTTGCTTTTAGTGTTTGGAAAACCACTGGGTTTGGAACACTACTGGCGCGGGTCTCTGCCGCGCGAGCTGGCTAATCCGCTGATGCAGGCTTCCGATGAACAAGAACAAAGATGTCGTACTGATAAGACGCGAATACAATCAATGGGTCGAAAATGAGACCCTGGAAGATTATGCCCTGCGTTTCAGCGCCAGACAGTCACGCCGCTGGAGTCCAGCCTGGGTGGAGAACACGGCGCTGGGGATTGTTTCCTTTCTCGCGCTGGAGGCGATAGGTGGCGCGATTACCCTGGATTATGGCTTCAGCAATGCCATGTGGGCGATCCTGGTCGTCGTCGGGATCACGCGGATTTCACGTTTTCAGGCGTGGACGCAACCGATCTGGCTGGTAATACAGATTCTGCCTCTGGCGTATATCGCCGTGCATGAATCAAACACCTTTAGTGAGTGGCTGAAAACTGCCGGACAGGAAACGCCGAACAACCAGGGCTTTAATTTGCTCCTTTTTGGTGCAGCAGCCGCGATCATATTCCCCATAATAGTGCAAAATGGGGAACAAGCGGATTTTCTGCGCTTTTTACCACCCGTGAATCGAAAAAATAAAATCCAGTGGTGGCTGGCTGTGGTGGGTGCAGGACCAGGCTGGTTTATGTTCGGCATTATCACACTGCTTAGTGTCGTAGCAGATCGTGTCATCAATACACCGCGGGACTCAGCCCCCGGCGAATTGAATTCAGATGCGGCCATTAAGATATGAGTGATTGCCCAGGTTATGATGGCCCTGTCTGTCCATTATGTTGCGCACTGGAAGCTCGCTGTGGCGACCGTTGCCGCCCGCAAGCGCATCTCGCGGCCCAGGCCTCTGCCCTGGTCAGTCGCATATTAGCGTGGTTTACCTATCAACGACTGCATTCCGTGACCGGGCATTTTCTCGGTATCTTCACCATAACCGGCGGAATCATTGCTGCTTTGCTGATGGTGGTCTTTTATGCCCAGGAAGATAAATCACAACTTGAACTGGCATTGATCAGTGGGACCTTGTGGCAGATTTTTTTCCTGCTTCTGTTGATCACCGGTGTGTTGATCTGGTTCTATGTGCTTGCGCAGAAAAGCGCTCGCTTCGCCCTCCAGGAAACCCGGTTTCAGGTGGAGCTACTCAGCAAGGAGGTCAAAATGCATGAAGCGACCGCGATCGAACTGGCGCAGGCACGCGATGCGGCCAACACGGCCAACCAGGCCAAGTCACGTTATTTGTCCGGCGTCAGCCATGAACTGCGAACACCGTTGAATACGATCTTTGGTTATAGCCAGCTCATGGAGGTGGACGCACGACGGGATGATCATTGTCGCAAAATCGCCAGCGTAATAAGACGCAGCAGTGAGCACCTGTCTGACATAATTGAAGGTTTACTGGAAATTTCCAAGATCGAGGCACGCAAGCTTGATCTGCACCGTGATACGGTCGATATACGTTCGTTGATCCAGCAACTTGAAGATATGTTTCACCCGCTGGCCCAGGGCAAGGGCATTGATTTTATCGTTAATGTCCAATCAAATCTGGCCAGTTTTGTTTCTGCCGATGAAAAGCGGCTGCGCCAGGTGCTGCTCAATCTTGTTTCCAATGCCATCAAGTTCACGCCAACTGGCAAGGTTGAATTGCATATCAGTTATCGCAACCAGGTGGCGCGGCTGACCGTTCGAGACACAGGGATTGGAATCGCAGAAACCGATCAGGAAAAGATTTTCGAGCCCTTCGAGCGCTTGCACCACAGCCAGATGCAAATGATCAGCGGCACCGGTCTGGGGCTATCGATCAGCCGGCTGTTGGTGGAAATGATGGGCGGTGATCTTGACGTAAAAAGTAAACCCGGGGTAGGAAGTGAATTTTGCCTGAGCCTGTTTTTACCCAGCGTAAGCGTTGAGCATGCTATTCCCCGAAGTAAAAATACGATATCAGCTTACAGCGGACAAGCACAACACATTATGGTAGTCGATGATGAAACAAGACACCGCAAGCTGATTTATGATTTCCTGCATCCGCTGGGTTTTATCGTGCACAGGGCGGAGTCGGCCGAACAGGCATTGAACCTGTTGAAGCAGCACCCGGTCGATCTGTTTTTACTGGACATTACCATGCCTGGAGTCGATGGCTGGCAATTACTGGAAATACTTCGAAACCAGGGTATCAGCGCCCCGGTTATTATCCTGTCAGCGTATCCGTATAAAGATGCCAAACTGTATCAGAAAAAAGCGGACTTTCAGGCCTATATCAACAAACCATTACGACTGGATAAACTGCTGGAACAATTACAACGCTGTCTCGATTTACAGTGGTGCGACAGTACAACATCAATGCATAAACAAGCACAGCCTGGCGGAATGGATTTCATCCCGTATCAGGAATCATTAGCAACGCTGAGGGATTATGCAAAAGTCGGCTACCTCAAAGGCGTGTTTGAATGTGTTGAAACAATAGAAACTCAACACCCGCATATCCAACTGGTCAGTCAATTACGCGTCATGGCTGACTTATGTGATCTGGATGGGATTGTACGAGTGGTCGATCAATTACAGGCCCAAGCAGAACCATGCTGAAATTCAGAGACAAAACAACCGTACTGGTGGTTGACGATTCAGCCGATTCGTTAGGCATGATCAATATGGCCCTGGATAAAGCCGGCATAGCCGTACTGATTGCCTTAAATGGTCAGCAAGCCATGAACGTACTGGAACAAATCACCCCCGATGTCATTCTTCTCGATGCCATTATGCCTGTAATGGATGGTTTCGAATGTGCACGCGAGATTCGTATAAAACTGCCGCTGGTACCGATTATTTTCATGACCGGCCTCAGCGAGGTCGAACATATTGTCAAAGCGTTTGACATCGGTGGAAACGACTATATCGTCAAGCCGATCCACCCCGAAGAATTACTGGTACGAATACGCCAACATAGCAACAGTGCGCGAATGTTAATGGATGCGCAAAACGTGCTGGATACGATGCGTCAACATGTCTTTTGTATCGACGCGCGGGGCCGGGTTTTATGGGCAACCCCGGAAGCACAGGCGTTATTGAACCAATACCAACAACATAAAGACAGCGACTCGGTCGAGTTTTCTGTTCAGCTCAGTAGCTGGTTACCCAATGGCCAGCTTGGCCATGATCTTGCACTGCCCTTACCGCAACAAGACCTGGTTTTAACCGTGCATTATTTCAAGCAAAACGACGAAGATGAGTTTCTACTGAAAATTCAGTCACCCAATGTCGAAATCGATCCGGCAATTCTGGAAGATAGCCTGGCGATCACCTATCGAGAATCGGAAGTGTTGTTATGGATTGCGCACGGCAAAACCAACCGGGAGATCGCCGATATTCTGGAAATGAGTCCGCGAACGGTCAACAAGCACCTGGAACAGATGTATCCCAAAATCGGCGCGAACAATCGTACCTCGGCAGCGTCGGTTGCAATCCAGACCATCCTCGGCGGGCAGCTTGGTAGGCCGCCGCTCCAATTTACACAATAACAGCGAACCCGCATATTGCAAAAAGTTTGCACAATGAATATTCTGATACTCTAATATTCAGCGTATAACCTTATGTAATATATAGAAATTATTGGTCGGGACGACAGGATTTGAACCTGTGACCACCACACCCCCAGTGTGGTGCGCTACCAGACTGCGCTACGCCCCGTGAAGGTCGCATAGCATACCCGAAAACGG
>Ga0265303_10002596_pt1 | contig 11206 bp, 7 predicted proteins | sample Helome_2_FD_192494 | JGI IMG/M metagenome (GOLD analysis project Ga0265303, IMG submission 192494) | Marine sediment microbial communities from subtidal zone of North Sea - Hel_20160317 (Illumina Assembly) | ecosystem: Environmental > Aquatic > Marine > Subtidal zone > Sediment ...
CCTGGACAAACGGTCATGAAATGCCTGTCGTCTCCGCCCGCCACACCGTAGAGCTCGATGAGGCCCTCTCGGACGACGATCATGGAACTGCCTTCGTCTCCCACAGCATAGGCCTCGTCCCCTGCCTCCCAGATGACCTCCTCTGCCAGCTCGGCGATGAGAGCCAGTTCATCGGGCTCCAGAGCCGAAAAAATGCCTACCGTGGCTAGGAATTGCTGTCTGTCATCGGTCATTCGAACCTCCTTCGATGGTGCGAGAGCTTATTGTCCCATGACTGCGTACGGGATTCCCCGCTCCAGTACCCTGAGGCCGTCCATTCCATCTCCCTCAGTCAAAAAAGTACCTGGCACCTTGCAGTGCCGACTCCCGAGCGCTATGTTCGGAAAGTCATGAGCTCGACCAAGATCCGACCCGCGCTTGCCGTCATCACCGTTCTCGTCCTCGGCATCCTCCTCACCCTTCCTTCTTGCCTACCGGCTGGAAAGATGGAGGGTATCCACCTCGATCGAATCCAGCTACCCGACGGCTTCGAGATCAGCCTGCTAACCGATCAAGTACCTGGGGCTCGTGCTATGACACAGAGCCCAAAGGGCATCCTGTATGTGGGGAGTCGTCGCGGGGGCAATGTCTACGCCGTCGTCGACAAGGACGGTGACCATTCTGCGGGTCGGGTCGTCCAGATCGCTGCAGATCTGAACGCACCCAACGGTGTTGCCTGGAGGAATGGCTCCCTCTATGTGGCCGAGATTCATCGGGTGCTGCGCTTCGACGAGATCGACGAACGGCTGGAGAATCCACCGGAGCCCGTCGTCGTGAGCGCCGATTTTCCGGCTGACACGCATCACGGCTGGAAGTTCATTCGATTCGGCCCGGACGGCAAGCTCTACGTGCCGGTGGGTGCCCCCTGCAATGTCTGCGAGAAAGAGGAGCCGATCTACGCTTCCATCACTCGCCTGGATGCCGATGGCGAGAATCATGAGATCTACGCCCATGGTGTCCGCAATACCGTCGGTTTCGACTGGCATCCGGAGACCGGCGAGCTCTGGTTCACGGACAACGGCCGCGACATGCTGGGCGATGACCTGCCGCCCGACGAGCTGAATCGAGCACCCTCTCAGGGACTCCATTTCGGCTTCCCCTACTGCCATGGTGGAGACATCGCCGATCCACAGTTCGGCGAGCAACGTGCTTGTGGCGACACCGTTCCGCCCGCCGCCAAGCTCGGCCCCCACGTCGCTTCCCTCGGCATGCGCTTCTACACCGGCGAGAGCTTTCCGGATGAGTATCGACATCAGATCTTCATCGCGGAGCATGGCTCTTGGAACCGCAGCACTCCCATCGGATACCGCATAACCCTGGCTCGACTCGATGGCAACGACGTGACTTCCTACGAAGTCTTCGCGCAGGGCTGGTTGGAAGGCGACGACGCCTGGGGGAGACCCGTGGACCTGCATGTAACGCCCGAGGGCGCGCTTCTGGTGTCGGACGACAGGGCCGGAGCGATCTACAGGATCGAATACATGGGTGGCAGTCAGGACTGAGGCACTGTGAAAAGATCCCAGGTATGAAGCCGGAAGGCAGGGCTGAAGTCACGACGGAAGCGGGCAATGAAGCCTGGAGGGGCAGGATCCTAGCTGCGGTTCTGGTCTTCACCGCAATCGCGGCGGCCTTCAAGATTCGCGCCTACGACGTCTTCTGGCATCTGACAGCCGGGCATTGGATTCTCCAGAATCGCGCCCTTCCTGACCCTGATCCCTTTCGGTTCACTGCAGCAGGCTCGCCTTGGGTCGATCACGAATGGTTGTTTCAGGTCGCTTTGGCGACGATCGAGAACCTTGGCGGGCTTGCAGGACTGTGGATGTTTCGAATCTGCCTGGCGCTGGGGCTGGCTCTGATTCTGTGGTTCTCGGCGAGGCGGGCTGGTGCTCCTGTTGTCGGCACTGGGATGGCCCTCTTCATTGCCCTGCTCGGCGCACGCCCACGCTGGTTTCTGCGCCCCGAGTTCCCGACGCTCGTGGCCCTCGCTCTGCTGCTGGCGCTGCTTTCCGAGTTTCGGCGCGGCAGGCAGCGATGGCCGATCGTTGTGGTGCTGCTCCTGACCCTGTTCTGGGCCAACTCCCACCCGGGCTCCCTGATGGCTCCGATTCTGTGTGGGGCATTCTTGCTGGGGTCGCGTCTACCTGGCGGCTGGGGCGGGCCACACAGGGGGGCGAGTCCCATCCCCTGGAAGTGGGTGCTCGGTCTGCCCATCGCCATGGTGCTCGTGATGCTATTCAACCCCTCCGGGTGGAGGCTCTTCGCGGTACCCATGGAAATCTCCAGTGCCCTGGAAAGCGTACCGGGAGTCAATCCCGAGTGGCTGCCAGTGTGGAGGGCCCCTCAGCCGTTTCTCTTCTTCGGCCTGGCACTACTCGTGCTCCTGGTCGTGCAGACATTTCGCTGCACGCGGCGAGTCGATCCGGCTACAGGTCTGGTCACCCTGGCCCTCATGGCGCTGACCACAACCTCGATGCGGCATCAAGCGCCACTCTTCGTCGGGGCTTTCTTCCTGGCCTCTGAGTCCATGGCCGAGCTGGCCACCTGTAATTGGAGGTCACCCATACGCTCCTCGAGAGCCAGACTCCTGCCCGTGCTCGCCTGTCTCCTGGGAATTGCCTGGTGCTTGTGGCCACCGACCACCGGTCCTCTCGCACCCCGTCAGGGCCGGTACACCTTCGGTTCAGGCTTGGAGGCCGGGCGCTTTCCGGACAAGGCCGTCGATTTCATAGAGCAGGTTCCCGAGCTCGGGAACCTCTACAACAACGTGGCCTTTGGCGGCTATCTCCTGTGGCGTCTCTTCCCACCCCGCCAGATCTTCAACGACGGCCGTAACGAACTGAACCCCGACTTCCTGCGAGAGTTGGCAACGGCCCGCAAGGACAGTCAGGCCTGGAACTCCCTCTTGGATCGATACCAGATCGACGGCGCTCTGGTGCGCTATGACCGTCGACGAAGGCCCGTGCTCGAGCCACCGCTGGTCGCCGGAGGTGAGCCAAAGGTCGCTCATCTGACCTCGAACACGATCCTCTTCACACCGGACCGCTTCGCTCTCGTCTACTGGGACGACCTGGGGATGGTCTACCTCGCACGTCGACCTGCTCGCCGCCAGCTTCTCGAGGAGCTCGAATACCACTTCGTGAATCCCGAGGATCCTGATGCCACCCTGCAGGCGGCCAGCCACGATCCGGCGAGGCTGAAGAGCACCCTCCTCGAGGTGGAGAGACGACTCCACGACGATCCCGCTTGTCGCCTGGCGGCATCGCTACAGCTGGAACTGTCGGAACTGGCGGAGCGATAAAGCCACAACGCCCTGTGCTCGGTGAGGCTTCAGGGAAGCACCATCGTGACGCTGGTGTCGAGGACCCGGAACGAGGAGTCTTTCGGTGAGCCCTCTTCGAGAGCCAAGCCGACGACAATCTCGTTGAGAACGGCCGTCACCTCGAACGACAGGGTAATGTCCAGGGTCTCTCCCTCCTCCAGCGTCTCGACCGGGCTCTGGGCTAGAACCATCGGGGGGCCCTGGGAGCCCACCGCGCTGAAGAGTCGATTGGTCCCAGCAACACCTTCCAGGCGATGCACGACCTCGAGTTGCGTGCCCAGAGGGGCGTAGAAGCGCGGTCCAACGATCACCTGCCCGGCGGGACAGGCTTCTGCCACGACCCGATTCTTGTCATCCAAAGTAGCGCAAGGCGCAAGACCCAGACCGTTTGGCCCTGATCGAAGGTGAAGAGGCTGCGGCTCGACGTGCCGCTCCACCGACTCCTCGAGCACCTCGACTCCTACTCCGAGGGCTTCGCCCTCCTCCGGCAGGATTCGCAACTCGGCGACATCGAGGCGTAGGTCGAGTCGGTCGGTGTCGAGCAGATCCGCGGATCCCCGGCAGATCAGGCCGGAAAGAGGACCGCTGGGATGCAGACGGTACCGAAGGCGAAATCTGTCCCCGGGACCCAAGACCGGCAGCCGGGCCAGGAAGTGCTTGTCTTCGCGGCTCACCAGGTCATGGCGCAGGTGGAGCCAGCCCTGCTCACCAACTACTTCGCCTTCGATCTCCACCTCGACCACCATGGAGTCGGGTACATCGAGGTACTGCCCATCGAAAATCTTGCGATGCCGGGCCATCACCGGCACCTCGAGAGCATCGACCAGCTGATAGATCCGGATGCTGGACTCCGGAGCTTGTTCCTGTAGCGAGAGTCCCGTCGCGGCTTGCAGCATCTCCAACTCGCGTTGCTCCTCCCTAGCCAAACCCGCGCTGCCCGAGAACAGTCGGTCAGGGGATAGCTCGAAGGTCTCGCACTCGGCCGGACCTTCACGACAGGCCAGAAGCCGGTCGGGGGGAAAGAACCCATAGACCCGACCCTGGTGTGTGTTCGCGAAAAACAACGGACGATCGTCTTGATAGCTGCGAAACAGGCTGCGGCCGGTGAAGAGGCTGTTTTGGTCGGAAACTCCCAGATAGTCCAGGAGACTCCCGGCGAGATCGCTCTGGAGGAAAGGCTCCTCGAGAAGTCGTGGGCCTTCGCCAGGTGGCATCAGTATCGCCAGACTCCAGTTCTGGCTGAGAGTCCGAACGAAGTCGTCTGTGTTGTGAGGCAGGCCTGCCGACTCGTCACTGGTCAGCACGACCAGAGTGTTGTCGAGGACTCCCTCGTTCTCCAGCTGGTCGATGAACTCACCGACCGCCTCATCCAGGTAGGCCATGGCCCTTTGCAGTCCGTCTTCGCCAGGGTTCTCTGCCAGATCAGGCACGGTATAGGGGTGATGCGTGCCGACGGTCAGCAAGGTGAGAAACCACGGCTTGCCGTCCGCTTCGAGCTGTCGAATCTGATCGAGGCTCAATTCCAGGAAGGCCCGATCGTCGATGCCCCACTTGCTCCTGAGGTTCGCGGGCTCGTCTCCTCGTTCTCCGATCACGGTCTCGAACCCGAGTCGGGGCATGGCCTGCCCCTTCATCATGAAGGACAAGGGGCTCGCCTGCAGGAAGACCGTGTGATACCCCTCGCCAGCCAAGACCTCAGGCAGGCAAGGGTCCGAGGGACCGACTGCGTAGTCGTTGAGCCGCGGGGCGGCCGAGCCCAGCCTTGGCGACCGGCCGCAGAGCAGAGCATACAAACCCCGGTTCGTCTGGCGCTGCTGCCCGATAAAGCGTGCGGCTGTTGGGTGGCTCCGAGCCACCTGGTCGAGGCGCGGCATCTCGATCGAGGACTCGACACCGGACAACTCGGCGAGCAGCGGTAGATAAGCCCCTGAAACACCCTCCAGCACGACTACCAGGATGTTCTGGTCGATCTGGCCTAGTCCCATCCACGGATCGCCAGAAAGGTCACTGCTCCAGATCTTGGCTAACTCCTCTGTAACTGCCCGGCTCGATTCCGAGCTGTACGAGTGCGACTCTCCTCCCGATGCGTGCCGCTTGATCTCTTCGATCAGAAAGTGACTGCGCCTCCAGCTCAAGGCCTGAGGACTAGCAGGCCAGATAGACAGGGCCGCGCAGACCACGACGGCTACGAATAGCGAAGCAGCGATAGCTCGCCCACTGAAGGGAACCTTCAGAATCAGCCAGGTGGAAACTCCAACTGCGACGAACAAGAACAGCAGCAGCAGAGGGTGAGAAAGGGCCAATCCGGAACCCAAGAGGAACGTCGGATCCATCAGATAGCCTGCATAGGTGAAGCTCAGAGGCGCGTCGAGGGCTAGGACGTGCTCATAGTTTGCATACTGGAGCAGGACCCAGAACGCGGCGATGGCCACGGCCGCCCAGCGTCGCCACCGAGCTGCCACCAAGATTGCAACCAGGAAACAAAGGGCCACTGCCAGATCGGCCGCGAACCCCCGAAAAAGGGTGGCACCTTGGCTCAGGCCGAGCTCTCGCAAGGCCAGATACCGCAGGATCCAGGCGGGAATGACGAGAATCGCGGCAAGGGCCCCAAGTCGGAGACCGGCACCGTGGGGTCGGTCGTCGGGGGCCTCGGTGCTCACTCGCAGGATCGTAGCACTCGACTCATGGAACTGCCGACGACCACGCAGAGGTGCCACCCGTTTCGAAGCCATCGGCGAACACCCTGCCCAGCATCCATGGCCCGTTCTGCTGACCCATCCTGAGCGGGCCGCCTCGAGCCGTTTCCCAAAGGAGACAGTTCGTCGCTGATCCAGCGACCGTGAACTGATCCAGCCCGTGATCGAAGGTCTGGACGAAGACCTCCAACTGGCCATCTCCATCCAGGTCTCCGACGGCCGGGGCCGCCGGTGCGCCGTTGCCGTTGCCGTTGTGGCCCGGGTTCGGCAACGGAATGTCGTGTAACACGGAGCCGTCAGCGGCAAGAACCATGAGATTGCCCGAATCGTGGACATCCGGATCGCCATAGGTGGCAATGAGAATCTCAGGCGACCCGTCCTGATTCAGATCGGCCACGGTCGCTTCGGAGCTGAAGAGAATCGACTTGCCGTGGCGATAGTTGGTTCGCCACAGGCGTTGGCCCGAAGGGGAGAAGGCGTACAGGTAGCCGTCGTTCAGCGAGACGACGACCTCGGGCCGCGAGTCACCGCTGATACTGACAATCGTTGGAGCGGGAACGCCGTTGGGGGGGTACCAACCATCGACATCGATCGGGGAATCTCCGCGCGGTAGCTGCTCCCAGCCTGCCTTGCGCCGGGCTGAGCGACTGCCATCGCCATATGAGCCCTCCAGAACCATGACTCCATAGGCCTGGGTGACGTAGGGCACGTGCATCTCGATGTTGGGAACGCCGATGACCTCGTTCTTCCCATCACCATCGAGGTCGGCAACCGAGGGCGGCGAGGCTGTCCACTGCAACCACTCTGCCCAGTCAGGGTGGGGCCACTGGCCCGTGTGGAGATGATAGTGATCGTACTCCACCTGCGGATCGGCCCACCGGATGAACTGACCCCAGGTGAGTCGATTGCCCGAATAGTTAGGGTCGCGATTCGTGTAGTAGTCCGAGGCGTCGATGGCGACTCCATCCAGGTCGAAGGCCTGGATGTGGTGATTGTCGTAGGTGACCAGGATTTCCAGTTGTCTGTCGTCGTCGATGTCCCCGATGCCCGGGTTGAGACCGTAGCAGCCAAAGCCACTGTGGCCCTGGCCGTTGCGGTCGGCATCGTTGCCCGGCCCGGACAGGTCGTTGTAACGGGGCCAGGCAGGCTGGTGACCACCGGCTGGCTGGTACACCGTGCCATCCGGGCTGAACACAAACACCTGCGCGCCGCCTTGGGAAGTCGGAACTGTTTGGGTGGTTGTCGCCACGATCTCGACCATGCCGTCTCCATCCAGGTCTGCCGCTGCGAGGCCTCTGACCTCAGGTGAGTTGCCACCCGTTGTCGTATCGGCCGGCCATCCCTGTTTGAGTTGGAGTTGGGTGCCATCCCATTCCAAGGCGATCACTTCATGTCCTCGGCCAACAACGACTTCGATGATGCCGTCGAAATCCAGATCGATCACGACGTGGGGCGAATAGACCCTGCCACTGCCGACCTCGGCGCGGTCGAGCAAGTTCCCCGAGCTCGAGAAGACGTAGGTGTCGTAGTAGGCAGCGATGAGCTCATTGGATCCGTCCCCATCCAGATCGCGGACGACGGGTGATGCATACCAACTCGTCTGGCCTGTGAGGTTGCGGACAAAGACAGGTTCCTGCACCGGGCCGGCACTGCTGCCGAGCCCGCATGCCGGCGGCTCGCCTCGCCCGGGCACCGCCAAGAGCATCAGCGCCACCACGAAGCCCCCCCCCCGACCGAGGTGCCAGCCGCTTTTTCGACGATCGCTCAGTGGCCTATCCATAGTCGCTGCGCCTCACGGAGTCGAAGTCGACCAACTCGCTGTGCTGCCGCTTTCAAACCCGTCCGCAAACAGCAACCCAGGCCATGGGCGTGGACCGTAGTCCGGCAACGGCTGACCGAGTTCGAAGGCTCCCAGGTCAGGAAGGCCTTGGAGGGCGAAGGCGTCATTCAAGTTGTCGATTTCCTCACCGGCGTCCACTTCTGGTGTTCCTGGTGAGAGACGGAGATCGCGGCTGCCTGGGATCGCCGGAGTGTCCCAGGTGACCGGCAACGAAGCATCCATCAGATCACCGAAGGTTGCCACGACTCCGTGGAGCTCTACTCCAATCGCTTGAAGATCTGGAAGCCTGCTGTAGCGCACGTTGTTCCACTTGAAATGGGCGTCACTGGGTGAGCCTACGGCTCGCGTTGTGCCCCAACCGTTGTAATCGAAGTCCCTGAAACCTTCGTCGGCGACCGTCGTGAACTCGAACGCATAGCGGGTTCCGAGGAAGAGGTTGTTTCGAAAGACCACATTACGCCACATAGCGCCGTTGTCGCCATGGCCGTCGCCATGCTTGGCGCCGGAATTGTGGATGACGAAGAAGCCGGTGGTGTCGTTGTGCATCTTCACGGGAACGCTTTCGAGATTGAAGAGCTCGTTGCGAAAGATGTATGCCGGCCCGCCACGGATGGGTTGAACGCTGACTCCCATGCGCGCGTTCATCACCCGATTTCGCCAAACTCGGACATTGGCCTGGTTGTAGTCGATCTCGATGCCATCATCGACGCAGAATGCTGCATCGTTACCGAAGACATCGTTTCCGTAGGAAGGCCCCGTCGAAGGCTGCAAGGAGACACAGTCTCCGAAATAGCGCACCGTGTTGTGACAAACCACGTTTCCGTGACCTCGGAGATCGATCCCTCGTTCTGAGGGAATACCCACTCCAGGCCACGACACTCGCCCCTCGATCACGTTGTCGCAGATAGTCTGATTGCCCTCGAGGCCATCTCCCCGCCGATTGACCACGCCATGGTCGACGTCTCGAAGCCCGTTATGACGGATCACAATATCGTGGCTGTGCTGCGCATCGATCCCCCAGCGACCGTTCTCGAGAGACAGGCCCTCGATCACGACGTGACTAATCGTTTGGTTCCATTCCCCGAGCGTGATGATTCCCCGGTCGGTTGCCTTGCCGTCGACAATCGCAAGCTCGCTTCCCGGGCCCGAGAACACGATCGGTGCCAGGGGTTTGCCACTGCTCAGAAGCTGAAACGGCTCATAGGTGCCAGGGGAAATGTGAAAGACATCGCCTGCTACGGCAGTACTAGCAGCTGATTGGAGACCCTGAAACGGGTTCGTCGGACTCCCATCTCCACCACTTGATCCAGGGACGACATAGAGGTGGCGCCCGGAGAAAGCCCCGGGTGGCAGCTTCCGGGTGGCAGCGGACACGGTTCTAGTCTCTGTACCGCCATCTGGGTCACCTATGGTCAAGCGCACTTCGTAGGCCTTGCCAGGTTCGAGAAAAAGGGCGCTGGCGGCCCAGAAGTTGAGGCCCAAGGGTGAACCATCAACTTCCAGTGCGGGATGAGCCCGCATGGCTGGCGCAGCAGGGTTCCAGTGCGCTTCTCCCTCGGGTCGGAATTCCATCTGAAGCGAACTGTCGAGATCGTTGTCGCCCTCGATCGACCAAAGAGCTCCAATGTGTTGATAGGTAGAGTCGACTCTCAAAGCCCCAGGCACCACGTCGTTTCCCGCAAGCAGAGGAGTGCCACAAACACAGAGGAAAAACGGCGCCAACGACGCCCCAAGTTCGGGTCTCAGGTAGCCGGCTCGCATGAATCACACCTCGACACTCGAATATCACAGAAGCGACCGGAGGCACTATGGAATGCGACCCTTTGGTCGAAGTGCCACCCGTATTCCTGCTCGCCCAGAGATCGACCAGCGCTTTTCTTTGTGCAAACTCCCCTCCCTCAGCCAACCGTCTCGACTTGGGCTTTACGCTCATCGATCTTAAGCCCAGGATAGCGTTCACCCCTATCCAAGTGGCATGGACTCGGCGTTCTTCAGGCAGCTGAGCACAGCATTACCTGCCACCCCATTTGGGGGCTCAATTGGCCGACCGGAAAGTACGAAGCTGGCTATTCAAGAACCTGATGGAGGCGCTGGAAAGGAAAGGGTGGCGGGAAGGCTCCATCAGGGAAGCCTGGCCTGAAGCCGACTATTCGCCATCTCTCCGCCACACTCCGATACATATCGCAGAAGGTCACGTATCCCTCCCATAGCAGGTCGCGGGCCTCCTTTGAGGCACAGTGGAACATGGGAGCGGGAGACCACTTGGTATACGACGGTTTCCCGTGCGGATCCTGGAGGCTCACTTGTCGAGCCCCAACGGGCCTCGTGCTGTCTGCCCGATGACGAGACTCAGTCTCGCTCTCTATTTCGGCCACCAGTTGATGCACTCGCTCGCGGACTGCACCCGGTTCCTGCCCCTTCCAGCAGGGCAGGGGGGTCAAGTTCACCACCTCGTCTTCCTGAAACTGACCGCCAGCCCCAACATCCAATCCAACAGATGCCAGACGCTCTCGAGTTCGATCAATCCACACACCTCTAAGCATCTTGCCACCAAGAAGAGTGCGAACCGAGCTCACACCAGGCCATTGGATTGGGCTCGACACTAAACCTTCCTTGCATCCGTTCCCTAGGACGTACCGTAACCGGCTCAACTGGGCTGCTTCCTCGTCGCTCACCAGAACATGCTGATAGCGGCGATGCCAGAAAGGGCCTCGCCATTTATGCAGCCTCCCTGCCTCCTTGGCAACATTCCCCTGGAAGTAGGCCATGAATCGCGCCAACTGAATCGCGGACTGCACCGTAAGGAGCATGTGAAAGTGATTCGAGAGCACGATACAGGCGTGAATCTCCACACCGTAGATCCGCTGGGCTCTTCCCAGGACACCCACAACCAACTTATTGAGCTCGGTGCTTGGCCTCAGAAGAAAGCGGCCTTGAATCGTACGATTGGTGACCTCGACGAGGCAGCCACCTGGTGGTATGAAGCGAAGACGTCGTCCCATACCAACAAGAGACGCAATAGCAGGAGAGAACCTTTCAAGAAAGTGGCTGGCACCTAGGGTTGGACTTTTAGGACCATCAGGGTCATATCGTCCTGCAGAGGGGTGCCTTCGTTATATTCCGCCGCCAACTCCAACAGGCGCTCGATGGCCGACTCGGGTTCGAGATCCGCCGACTCGGCAAAAAAACGGGTGGCACTTTCATAGCCTAGGAGATCGCCTTCCCGGTTCGCCACCTCTGCCAGGCCGTCGGTCATCAACAGAACCGAATCGCCTTCTCGAAGGTTGATCTCCGTTTCCTGGAACCTTACGT
>Ga0265303_10002597_pt1 | contig 11200 bp, 8 predicted proteins | sample Helome_2_FD_192494 | JGI IMG/M metagenome (GOLD analysis project Ga0265303, IMG submission 192494) | Marine sediment microbial communities from subtidal zone of North Sea - Hel_20160317 (Illumina Assembly) | ecosystem: Environmental > Aquatic > Marine > Subtidal zone > Sediment ...
CCTGCGGTACCGGCGGCCGCACCGACGATTTCGATCGCGTTGCTGCCCGTGACGGGATTCGCGGGAATGTCGTTCTCGTCCACATACGGGCCGAAGGGGTAGGAACCACCGTCGGGCCGCGAGCAGGACTGGCCGTTCGCGTTCGTGTAGCGGGTCAGCTGATCTACCAGCGCCTGCCGATCTTCGACAACACCGGTGCCGGCCGTGCCGGTACAAGCACCGCCGGTGGCCGCGCTCAGTGCCGGATATTCGTTGTGCTGCTGGCGATACAGGGAGATTGCGCCGCGGATGGCGGACAGGTTGGCGCGCAGCGCCGCTTCCTGGGCATCCGTGGTCGTGGACGCAAACTGCGGCACCACGATGGCCGCCAGAATGGCCAGGATGATCGCCACGATCAGCAGTTCCACCAGCGTGAAGCCTGCCTGCCTGATACTCGTCTTAACCTGTCGCATCGGTGGGTCTCCGTTCCCTGTCGCACTGCCCCGTGTAAGAGGCTCTACCAGTTGTCGGCAACTGCGCGAAATTCTTAACCAAAAGCGGATCGCTCTACAGGAACTGGGTCACATTAAGTCAAGCCGCGCCGCCAGCCGCCTGCATGTGACTCAGGTCACAGCTTTGCTGAGCTTGAAGATCGGCAGGATCAGGGAACTGACAATGATGCCGACCACGACGCCCATCACCAGCAGCATCGCGGGCTCGGCCATCTTGCTCAAAGACACCAGGCGTCGGCTCAGCTCGCGCTCGTAGTGTTCTGCCACCCGGCCCATCACCGGCGCCAGGTTGCCCGAGGACTCGGCCGTGGCGATCATCTGCTTCACCAGGTCCGGCATGAGTTGGCTCTCGGTGAAACCGGCGGCGATAGTGCCGCCTTCCTGCACCGAGCGCTCCACTTTCACCAGTAAAGCTCGATACAGGCGATTGCTGACCACGTCTCGCGTCGCGTCCAGCGCGTCGACGATGGACACGCCGTGGGCCAGCGACAGGCTCACAACGCGGAACGACTGTGCAATGTAGAGCTGCACGAAGATCTTGCCGACACCCGGCATCGTGAGCTTCCACCGGTCGGTAACCGTGCGACCCGCTTCGGATTTGAGCCAGCGCGCAATCAGCAGCCCGGCGCCGCCCAGCACCAGCAAGAGCTGCCACCAGTAATCGCGCAGCACATCGCTCAAGGCCATCAATGCGACTGTCGTAGGCGGCAGCTGATCCTGGATCCGTGCAAACATGTCGCCAAACTTCGGGAACACCACTACGAGCACGAAGACCACTACGAGCAACGAGAAGCCCATCAAGAAGGCCGGGTAGGTCAGGGCCGACACGATGGTCTTGCGCAACTCGTCGCGCTTTTCTTCTTCGGCCAGCAGCTGCTCCAGCACCTTCGGCAGGAAGCCGCTACCTTCACTCGCCGACACCAGGTTCACGTAGGTAGAGGCGAACAGTTCGGGGTGCCTGGCCAGCGCGCTGGCGAAGCGCTGGCCGGATTCCACCTCGGCCACCAGATCGTTCACGATCTCGCGCATGGCCGGGTTGCCGGCCTGCCGGGCAAGATTCTGCAGCGCAGTGTGCAGTGGCATGCCGGTTTCCAGCAACAGCGCGAGCTGTTCGGTGAAGGCCATTCGGTCGCGCATACCCGGCGCCGCGGCGCCAAACGGGCGACTGCGCAGGGTGGAAGCCTTCGGCCCGGTTGTTACGGCAGGTGCCGTGGCGCCCGCGCTTTGCAGTTCAATCGGCATGGCTAACTCATCGTTACCCGCGAGATTTCCTCGAGGGTAGTGCGCCCGTCGCGGACTCTCCCGAGCCCGTCCATGAACAGGGTCTGGATCTCGGCCTCGACCAGGTACTCGTTCAACTCATCGCGGCTGGCGTTGATCATGATCAGCTTCTGCAACCGGCTGTCGGCGGCCAGCAGTTCGTGAATCGCCATGCGGCCCTTGTAACCCGAGTCATAGCATTCTGTGCAGCCGCGGCCCTTGCTCAGCATGATCGAGCCGTCACCCCAGCCGTAGCGCTCCACCACTTCCGGCGGCGCGCGGAAACTGGTTCGGCACTTCGGGCAAATGGTGCGAACCAGGCGCTGGGCCATCACGCCGATCAGTGCCGACGACAGCATGTACGGTTCCACGCCCATGTCGACCATGCGGTTGATAGCGCCGACGCTGTCGTTGGTATGCAGGGTCGACAGCACGAGGTGGCCGGTCAAGGCGGCCTGCACAGCGATGGTGGCCGTCTCCTTGTCGCGGATCTCGCCCACCATCACGATGTCCGGGTCCTGGCGCAGCACGTGCTTCAGCACTTTTGCAAAGCTCAGGCCGACCTTGTCACGCACCTCGTTCTGGTTGATCACGTCGATCTGGTATTCAACGGGATCTTCGATGGTGACGATACTCTTCTCCAGGCTGTTCAACTGGTTCAGCGCGGCGTACAGGCTCGTGGTCTTGCCGCTGCCCGTCGGTCCTGTGACCAGCAGCAGGCCGTGGGTGTGCTGCAACAGGTGCATGTAGGTGGCCAGGTTTGCCGCCGTCATGCCCAGGTTTTTTACGTCCAGGATCGCCTGATCTTTATCAAGTACCCGCAGCACCACTTTTTCGCCGTACAGGCCGGGCAGCGAACTGAAGCGCAGGTCGATGCATCGCTGCTTGGTGAACACCTGTATGCGTCCGTCCTGGGGCAGGCGCCGTTCGGCAATGTCGAGATTCGCCATGACCTTCAGGCGCGAGACGATAGCCGGATGCAGCTCGATGCGGGGCGTCATGACTTCGTACAGCACGCCGTCTACCCGGAAGCGCACCCGGGACGTCTTGCGGCTGGGTTCGATGTGGATATCGCTCGCGCCGTCGTGAATCGCGCGGTGTATCAGTGAGTTCACCAGGTTGACGATGGGGCTGCCGGCCGCCATCTCGTCGATGGTGGAATAGTCCTCCGGGATGACGCTTTCCACCACCTCGATGTCGTTGTCGATATCGGTAATGAAGTCTTCCGACATAAACAGGTCGTCGGTGGTTTCCTCCAGGCACTTCATGATGTCTTCGGCGCGGGCCATGATGGGCCGCACCGTCTTCTGCAGGCGGTCTTCGATCTCGCTCAGGCTTGGCATGTCCTGAGGGTTGGCGGTGGCCAGCGCCACCACGCCGCGCACGCAGAACAGCGGCAGCACCTTCAGTCGCGCCGCCGTGTCGTGATCAAGCATGGCCGCGGTTTCCGGGTCATACACACCGGCGCGCAGCCGTACCATGGGCACAGCCAGCTGTTCGGCCAGGGCCTGCAGCACCTGGCGCTCGTCCAGCCAGCCACGTGCGGTGACGATTTCGCCGAGGCGTTTGCCGGTGCTCTTCTGTGCCTTGAGTGCTTCGTCGACCTGCTGCTGGGTGATGAGACCCTTGCGCACCAGTAATTCGCCCAGCGGCAGCGGGTCGTAGGCCGGGGTCGCATCCCGCACCGGGTCCAGGGGCTCGCGGCCCTGTGTTGGCACGTAGTGCATAAAGCCGGTGATCTGCAGGGCCTCGACTACCACCGGCCCGGCACCGACCACCTTGAGCCGACCGCCATGCTGGAGCAACTGGTCCTGGGCGTCGAGCAGAATCTCGATGGCTCTGCTGTTCAGCTGAGATACGTCGGCGAGATCGACGATGACGCCGTACTCGCCCTTCGCAACGCGTTCATCCAGGACCGCTTTCAGCTCGTCGTTGATCTCGGCCGTGTTCAGCGCGCCAACGGGCGCCACGAAGGTCTCGATGCCGACCCGCGACGTGAAAACCTTGCGGTTAAGATCCTGGGCGCTCTCCATCACAGCGCACGCAGCGACGGCTGCTTATTCAGCGCAGCCAGCTGCTCATGGAGCGGGCTCGGCTTGCTGATCAGGTAGCCCTGGATGAAATCCACGCCCATCTTGGTCAACAACGCGCGAGCCTGATCCGTCTCCACGAATTCAGCAATAGTTTTCAGCCCCATCACGTGGCCGATCTGGGTCACGGACTCCACCATGGCCGCATTGACCTTGTCATCGACAATGTCCCGCACCAGCGCGCCGTCAATCTTCAGGTACTGCACGTCGAAAGACTTCAGATAACCGAAAGAACTCAGGCCGGCACCAAAATCATCGAGGGCAAACTGGCAACCCTGCTCGCGCAAGGCTGCAATGAATATCTTGGCCTGTGCCAGGTTGGCCACCGCGGCGGTTTCGGTAATCTCGAAGCAGAGCAGTTCTGGCGGCACCTGGGACTTGCGCAAGGCATCCAGGACAAAATCCAGAAAGTCGGGCGTGCAGAAAGATTGCCCGGACAGGTTGATGCCGCAGACCGGCCGCACCCGCGGCTGGCTATCCAGGTACAGCCCTATCTGGAGCAGTGAATTTTCGACGACCCAGCGATCGATGGCGCCCATCATCTGGTAGCGCTCGCTGGCAGGCAGAAAGGCGTCGGGCGAAACCACCTTGTCGCCGTCCTGCATCCGCAACAGGATCTCCAGGTGCGCTTGACCGCTGCTCTTCAGAGGCGTGATGGGCTGCGCGTAGAGCATGAAACGACCTTCACGCAGGGCCGAATGCACGGTGCCCACCATCCACATATTGGCTTCGCGTTCTTTCAGCCGGATATCGTCATGCTCGTAGACCTGCACCGCGTTGCCGCCTTTTTCCTTCGCGACATCGCAGGCCATGACGGCATACTTCATGACTTGCTCGCCGCTGCGGGCAGCTTCGCTCAGGGTCGCGACACCAATGCTCGCCGTCACGGCGAGCTGCTCGCCCTGCCATTCGAACTGCAGTGCGGCCAGGCGCCTTGTCAGTTTCTCAGCAATCGCAAGACCCTTTTCCGCACTGCAGCTGCTGATCATCACGCCAAAATCATCACCCCCGAGCCGCGCCAGCGCGTCCGTGTCGCGCAGCTCCTCCGCCACGGCGCTGGCAAAGGCGCGAATAATCATGTCGCCGGCCTCGTGACCAACGGTTTCATTGACGCGGTGCAACTTGTCGACGTTGATATGCAGCAGACAGTGATAACCACCGCGGCTGCGCAGGGTTGCCAGACTGCCCTGCACCAGGTTCTCGAAGCTCGCCCGATTCAACAGGCCTGTCAGGCCGTCGTAGCTGCCCTGGATGATCTTGGCAGCCTTCCGGGACATGACCGCCAGCAGGTTCTTGTCGCTGTTGGAAAAGGATCTGGCCGACAGCAAGTTCGCGATGAGCAGTACCCCGTCCGTCTGGTCACCAAAACTGACGACCGGGCCTGCCATCAAGCGGTAGGGCACCGAGGCAGACCCGTCATCGCTACCTTCATCGCCATTGTTCAGGAATTCAACGTCGCCGCTGCCGGCCACCTTGTCGTAAAGATAGTTGTCCAACACGGACTGGATCAGGCGTATATCCACCGCATCTAGGGCCGAATGGCTTTCGACGAACACGCCCTTGTCGCGCAGACAGATGACCGCCAGCCCCGCGTCCAGGTAGTCGGCACAGTTCTGCACCAGGGCCCGGAAGGCCTCGTAGCCCTCGCGGAAGTAGCTCACCTGGTCGTCGGTGTGGTAAACGAGATTGAGTTCCTCGTAACGCTCGGCCAGTTCCAGGGCCATGTTGTCCAGCTCGGTCTGCAACTCGAGTTCGTTCCGAACACAGACCCCCAGCGACAACAGGGTGTCATGGAGATCTGCAGACTGTTGGTCAATAACCGTGTCAGCGACCCACCACAGCAGAAATCCCGCTGCAGGATCGGCACCGCCCTGCAGGTTCATGATCAGGACCGCGCCATCCGACCCGAGCTCGACACACTCGAGATCCTGCACGCGGATCGCCCAGTGGGGCCTCTTTTGACCCAGCGTGCCAAGGCGCTCATCCAGGGAATCATCCGTCACCGTCAACGCCGCGCCACTGCCATCGCACAGCGCAAGACCGACGCTGGCAGGAAACATCCTTTTCGCCATGGCCGCGTAGTTCGCGAGATCCAGGGCCTGGATGGCGGCGTTCATGGTTCTACCTGGGCCGGCGCGGCGCTGGCTTCTGCCGCCCGGAAATATTCGGCCAGCGCCATGAGCAACTGTCGGGCGCTCAGCGGCTTCTCAAGGAAGTGCACATTGGTGATGGCCTGCGCCCATTCGCGGTGCCTGACATCGGTCAGGGAAGTCGCAACGAACACCGGGAACACCCGCTCCGGGTACTCCGACTGCAGAATCTGGCAGAGCTCCTCACCTGACAGCTTCGGCATCTCGATATCGGTGATCAGTGCATCGGGCGCTGCTTCACGGATGCGCTGCAACGCCTCCTCGCCGTTCTTCGCCGTTTCTACCGCGTAACCGGCCTTCTCCAGCTGGAGCCGGAGCACGCGCAGCACCATGGCTTCATCGTCTGCCAGCAGTATGCGTTTGGTGGTCATACGGCTTGCTTCAGCAACGCCCGGTCTTTCCAGAGCCGGATCAGGAATTCAGAGCCCGCTCCGGGCTCGCTGCTGACACTGAGCTGACCGCGGTGCAGCTCCACGATTTCTTTGGCCAGCGGCAGGCCGAGGCCGTGCCCACCGACCTCGCGAACCTGGTCGCTCTCTGACCGGTAGAACTTCTGGAAGATCTTGTCGCTGTCCTCCGCCGAGATACCGATGCCCGTATCTTTTACCCGTATCTCGATAGCCGTGTCGGTCTCCTCGGCGGTCAGCGTGATGCGCCCGCCGGCGGGCGTGTACTTGATCGCATTGCCCACAATGTTGTTGATAGCAATGCGCAGCAGGTCCTTGTCCACAGCCACGGTGCTCAATTCAGCCGGCACGTCGAGCTGGAATTTGAGGTTCTTGTCCTTGCCGCTGTGGGCTACATGCTTGAAGGCATCACGCAGCAGGTCATGCAGGCGGACACGCTGCTTGTCGATTTTCAGATTGCCCATCTCGATCTTGGTGATGCTCAGCAGGTTGTCCACCAGGGACCCCAGTCGTTCCACCTCATCGTTGATGACGTTGTAGGCCTCGATCCGGAAAGATTCGTCTTCACCCTGCCCGCCCTGCAATGCCTCGGCATACAGAGCCAGCGTGTTCAAAGGGGTCTTCAGTTCGTGGGACACGTGGGCGACGAAGTTGCCACGGCCCTCTTCGGCCAGCGCCTCTCGCGTGACATCGCGCAGCAACACCAGCCGGCCGAAGATGACCTCGGGATCCTGCGGTGAGAACAGGGGGTAAGCCTTGATGGAGAGCTTTCGCTGCGCATCCCCCGGACTGGTGAGGCGCAGGGTCTCGGAGTAGAAGTTCGCCGTGCTTGGCTTCTCGAAGCGGCTGAGGAAATTCAGCGCCTCTTCATGCAGGCACCACTGGCTGGGGAGCTTGTGCAGGATGTCGCCCGGCTCGACCCTGAGCATCGATTTGACCATGTCGTTCGCGTAAGACACGCTGCCGTCTTCACCGAGAATCAGGATTGCCTCGGGGATGGCTTTCAACACCGCCTCGATACGCAGCTTGCGGTAGCCAAGGAGCTTCTGGGACGCGACGAGTTCAGTGTTGTCACGCTCCAGACCTTCGATCTTGCCCCGCGCCAGTTCCATGAAGCCATTGAAGCGGTCGATGAACTCGCGCAGCTCGCCAGTGGCTTCGATGGTGCAGGAATTGAATTCGCCGCCGCTGATACGACTGGCGATTTCGTCGTTCACGGCATGAATCGGACGGATCTCGCGTCGGACCATGAAGTAGAACAGCGGCGTCAGCAGGAAAATCGTCAGCGCGATGCTGGCAATGAACGGCATCTGTCCCGGCGCCAGGCCAAGGGTCGGCAGGAAGTATCCGATGCGGATACTGCCCACGACTTTTTCCTGCTCGAGGGCCGGTGCAGAGAATTCCAGCACCTTCCGCCCATCGGAAAACGCCTTCAGCTCGCGTTCACCGAACCACGGATCTGCAGAGACGCCGGATACCACGGCATTCACGTCGACGGCCGGCGAGTTGACGGCGTTCAGGACCTCGCCGTCGCCATTCACCACCACCGCGTAGGCGAACTCGTCTGAATCCTGGCCCAGCTGCAGCATGCGCAGCGGCCCATGGTCCTGTTGACGGGCACGAAGCTCGCTAAATGGAACGTCCGCCAGGATACGGGAGATGCTGGCACCCTGGTTGCGCAGGTTCTCGACCTGCTCATTGTTCCGCAGGTTGAGTGACAGATAGACCGTAACCCCGATCACGGCAATCGAGGCCAGGATCATGGTCAATCCCATCCGTTCCCGGTTCCAGAGTTCCGCCAGCCTGCCGCCCAACACGTGCCCTCCCCGAAAGGCGCAATAAGACCCATGTTTTCATTTCAGGGCCTTTCGCCGGAGTGATTTATGTCACCTTTCAGGCAATGAAAGGCGATGGCCGGGGTCTAGGTGGTCGCAGACGGCACGGGACCCGGCGTTTTCAGGTGTTCCCGGATGCGTTCGCTGAGCTGGGCCCAGTTCACCGGCTTGGCGATGAAGTCGGTGACACCGGCGGCCACTGCTCGCTTGACGGAATCAGAGTCAGCCAGGGACGTGACCATCATAATGGGTATGTCGCGACCGTAGCTGATGCGGCGAATGGCCTTGCAAGCCTCGAATCCATTCATTTTCGGCATGTTGGCGTCGAGGATCACCAGGTCGGCCTGCGACTTTTTGAACGCGGCGAGTCCGGCTTCGCCGTTGGCGGCGTCCACAACAATCAGGCCCAGGCGCTCCAATGCTGATCGCATCAGCGTCCGGGTGGTGGCATCGTCATCGACTACCAGTACGGTCCAGGTGCTCGCCATGGTTCCTTCATATCGTTATCGGGCACGAAGGTCAGCAGCGCAAATCGCCGCTTCACATTCGTTCATCTTCGGCATTGCAGGGCCTGCACTGCAAATCAGGCGACCGCAATCGTGACCTGGGTCACACGCGGTCCGGGCCCAGGCGCCTGGGCCGTGATGCACCCCATCCGATCTGCCGGGAGCGTGTGGCCTAACGCTGCTGACTTGGCAGAATGAAGCCCCAGTTGGCCGGCGACGAGCGCAGCGAAGCCTCGCGCACGCCGCGCCTGATCACCAGCTCAAAGTCCTGGTCCAGAGGCAGCTCGGGCAGTCTGGTAACCACCAGATCGCCTGTGCCGTAGAGAACCTCGAGCTGCAGGTTGCCGAGCCGGACTTCGAGATCGTCGCCGGTGGGAAGATTCTGGCCGGCGACAAACAGCCGCTCATCGCGGGTAAAGACCGTCAGGATTCGCGGTTGCTTGGGTTTATCGGACGTCGGCAGACGGCTGGCCCACGGGCCGGCGGTCGCCGGCAAGGCGAGCAGCAGGCCGGCCAGCAAAATGACCCAGAAGTTTCGGATAACGGGCATTGTCACCCCCCGACACCCGCCCGGGATGGGGGTGTCTTGTTTCTTATTGTTGATATCAGTCTAGTCGCCGGTTTGCAGGCGCTCAAGCCAGGCATCGAGGCCCTCGGCCCGTGGCGTTCGACGGCTGTTTGCAGCGCATTATGGCAACCGGCTCAGGGCCTTGGGCGATGCGCCGGCGCCCTGGCGCAGCCCGCACCGCGCGCGGGTGCTTCGCTATACTGGCGGCCGGTTTCTACGGGTTAGCGATGTTTGTGACAGCGAGCCAAGGGAAGGAACGGCCAGCAAAGCAGCAGCAGCGAAGGCTTGGCAATCTGCGCTGGTTGCTGGCCGGCGCTTGTCTGCTGCTCGGACAGCCGGTCTACGCGCAGCCGGACATCGATGAACTGCTGGCCCTGCTGGAGGGCAGCTACAGCAGTGACGGCGTCGCGCAAGCGGGCGACACCGAAGATCCGCTGCTGACGGACCGGCACGCGCGCGTATCAGCGCCCGCCCTCGGTGAACACGTGATGTACTGGCAACTCAACAGCGGCCCGGAGCAAAAAGTCTATCGACAGCGTCTGCTGGTGTTCGAACCCGGCGATCAGCCTGGCACGGTCAGGCAGATCACGTGGTCGCTGCCCGAGCCAGAGAAATTCGTCGATGCCTGGGAGTCGCCGGCGCTGTTCGCCGCCCTCACGGCAGACGACCTGGAACAGGATTTGCCGCCGTCCTGCGAGCAGCTCTGGCAACGCCGCGACGACGGCTGGTACGGGCGGGTAGACCCTGCTGCGTGCCGCGTGTGGTCCGAGCGCCGCCAGGCCTGGCGGCGCATCGAGGGCGAGGCCTTCGTCACGCCCGACAACTACCTGACGGCGGAACGCGGCTTCGACGATTCGGGTGTGCAGGTTTTTGGTACCGCACCCGGCGAGCACTACCTTCTGCAACGACGCTGAATCGCTGACAACGCGAACCGCGTACCGCCTGGCCCGCCACGAGAAGCTCTGCATGCCATCACCCAACACCTTAGCTGCCTGGAAATCCCTCGAAGCGGCGCGCCGCAGGCTCGACGGTCTGCAGATGCGCCATTCCTTCGAGGCGGACGTCGATCGCTTTGATCGCTACTCGGTTCAATTTGGCGAGCTCCTGTTTGACTACTCCAAGAATCGTATCGATGACGAGGCGCTGGCAGCGCTCATTGGCCTGGCGGAACAGGCCGAACTGGCCGGCCGTATCGAGGCCATGTTCTCGGGCGAGCCGATTAACAACACCGAGCACCGCGCCGTGCTGCACGTGGCACTGCGCAATCGGTCCAACCGGCCGATCCTGGTAAACGGCGACGACGTGATGCCGGAGGTCAACGCGGTGCTCGCAAAGATGCGGGCATTCAGCGACCGGGTCCGTTCGGGTGCCTGGAAGGGCTACACCGGAGAGCGTATTACCGACGTCGTCAATATTGGTATCGGCGGCTCGGACCTTGGCCCGAAAATGGTCTGCCAGGCCCTTACGCCCTACGCACAGCCAAGGCTGTCCGTGCACTTCGTATCCAACGTCGACGGCACGGACATCAGCGAGACCCTGAAGCGGGTGCGGCCGGAGACCACGTTGTTCCTGGTGGCATCGAAGACTTTTACAACCATCGAGACCATGACCAACGCGCACACCGCACGGGCCTGGTTTCTCGAGAGTGCTGCTGACGAGAGGCATATCGCAAAGCACTTCGCCGCGCTGTCGACAAACGCTGCAGCTGTCACGGAATTCGGCATCGACGCCGAGAACATGTTCGAGTTCTGGGACTGGGTCGGGGGCCGCTATTCGCTATGGTCCGCCATTGGTCTGTCCATCGCGCTGTATATCGGCATGGACAACTTCGAGGCGCTGCTCGCCGGCGCGCACGATGCTGACGAACACTTCCGAACCACACCCTTTGGGCAG
>Ga0265303_10002598_pt1 | contig 11198 bp, 9 predicted proteins | sample Helome_2_FD_192494 | JGI IMG/M metagenome (GOLD analysis project Ga0265303, IMG submission 192494) | Marine sediment microbial communities from subtidal zone of North Sea - Hel_20160317 (Illumina Assembly) | ecosystem: Environmental > Aquatic > Marine > Subtidal zone > Sediment ...
CGGGGTGATGTCATTTTCTATATGTTTCCGGACAGCAAAGGCAATATATGGTTCTGTCAGGCACCTTTAAACAAACCCATTGTCGGTGTCGCCAAGATCAGCTCAACAGGAGAGATCAATTATTATGACGATACGAAGGGGTTTTCCAGCAGGGTGCTGGCGATAAAGGAAAGTTCGCGGGGTGAGATCTATGCTGTTGGCATAGGAGAAAAAAGCTATTTGTACCGTTATGACCCACAGCAAGATCATTTCGTAAACCTCAGCCCTGAACTTCCTTTTACTGCCATGTTGAATTTTGAGGCCCATGACCTGACCATAGACGATAGTGGTGTCGTATGGTTAGCAACTACGGACGGCTTGCTGCGCTACGATTCTGAACAGATCACCTTGATCAAAAATGACATACTGGGCCAGGAAGAAGTAAGAGGGGTAACACATTACGCCAATAATAATATATGGATCGCCACGGCGACCAAAGGACTCGTATTTCACCGGCAAAATACATCGACAGCTTTGGGGGAACAGGAAGGGTTACCCGCAGTTATTAGTGCATATAGATGTATAACTACCGATGCCCGTGGACATCTTTGGGCCGGTACAGCTGAGGGCCTGGTATACTCGCGCATGTCGGCCTCCGACCTCCCGGTTTCCAATGCGCCAAGACTCAGACAGATCACGATCAATGGTGTCGAACGCGATGTAGAATTCGATCAGGAAATAAAGCTTCGAAAAGATCAAGAACTCGAACTAGAGTTTACCAACATATCCTTTCCAGCCAAAAATGTTCACTATCAGTACAGACTGCTTCCCGAAGCCGACAGAGAGATCATGTTGGAAGAACAACTTTGGCAATCTAATGGAACCACCAATACACTAAAGCTCAATAGTCTTGAACCTGGGGACTACTATCTGGAATTAAGAGCCAGGCAACCGGGTGGATACCAATGGAGTGCTCCTTTAGCGATCCAATTCAACGTATTTCAACCCTGGTATCTGCAATCCTGGTTTCTATATGGTTCAATAGGATTGTTGATCTTATTAATAGCATATTACTTTAGGATTTATGTGATGCGGCGCTTAAAAAGGTTACAACAAGTGTTGAAATTCTCAAATGAGAAACTTGCCGATAAAGAAACACAACTGCATCAGAAGATCAGGGAATTTGAGGAACAGAAAGAGGAACTGGCTAATGCAAACTCAAATATTCAAACCCTGGAGCTCTTTATTAAGGAAATTCCGGAAAAGGCTTCCTGGCAGGACATCATCACAGCAATGGGAAAAGCAGTAAACCTGGCAGACGATATAGACGCTTTTGAGATCGCATTCAAGGAAAAAAATGAGATCGTGCACAGGGGCTTTTCCAACCAGGAACGCAGCGGTTTTACCTTTAGGAGCAAACCCTTCAATCCCAAAACTAGTTTAGCTTGTTGGGCTATGACAAATAACCAGGAAGTCTTGATCAACGACTTTGAAAAAGAGCACGGTATGTATGTACAGGAAAAGGCGGCCTATCGTTTTAATTCCTTATTGTTTATCCCTTTTACATTAAATAACGAGCAGGCAGTGGTATTATGTGCTTATAGCATCAAGAAAAATGATATTGATCCTAATGATCAGATCATGTTCAGAATATTAGCCCAATTCATCCACTTTTCCATTCATCAAAAACTAACGAAAAAGAAATGAGGAGGCTCTTATTTTACATATTGATTTTCTCATTTTCAGCAGTCAGTGGGCAGCAATCGCTTGCCCAGGGAGATACCCTTATTGTAGGCATCTACCACAATCCGCCCTTTGTCATACAAACAGAAGACAATTCCTTCGAGGGCTTGAGTATTGAGCTTTGGGAAAACATTGCCAAGTCTTCCGATCTGAATTTCCGCTACGAACAATACTCCGACTTTATCGGTATTTTAAAAAGACTGGAGTACCGGGAAATTGACCTTACGATCAACCCTATGGATGTAAATGAACTACGCGTTGAAAAATTTGACATGACGCAACCGTATTTCATTTCCAGTATTGGTGTAGCTATTCCGTACCTGAACCGCTCAGCATTGAGTGTTTTTGTCAGCAATATTTTCTCTTTGGCCTTTTTAAAAATTATTCTACTGCTCATCCTGGTCATATTTGTATTTGGTTTTTTTCTTTGGCTGGTAGAGCGCAGACATAATAAATTTCAATTCCGTCCAGGTCTTTTGGGTTTATTTGATGGCCTGTGGTGGTCTGCCGTAACGATGACTACAGTAGGATATGGGGACAAAGCCCCTAAGTCGAATTTAGGCAAGTCCATTGCCATTATCTGGATGTTCACTGCTGTGATTATTATTTCAAGTTTTACGGCCGGTATCGCTTCTACCCTAACCATCAGCGGATTGCAAACCGATATCAATACGGCCGAAGATATTCGCTTGGTCAAGAAAGTTTCTGCCGTAGGCGCCACCAGCGGAGAGCTGTATTTATTGCAGGAGGACATCCCGATCACACAATCCTATGCCTCCCCTATCCTGGCACTTCGGGCTCTCGCTAAAAAAGAAAATGATGTGTTACTATATGATCGGACCGTCTTGCAGTATTATATCAACAGGCTTTCATTGAGTGAAAAAGTAAAACTATTGCCTATTACTTTGAGGGAGCACTACCAAAGTTTTATGCTTCCCAAAGACCACCCGGCCTTTGATCGGATCAATGTGGGATTGATGAAGGAGATCCACACAAGCCGCTGGGAAGAATTACAAAGGAAATATGATGCTAAGGAGCGATAAAACTAAAGATCGAATATAAACCAAGTTACGCTTAGCAATAAAAGCAACAAGTTAGTTAAGTTATTGGTTTGGCTAAAAAGGATAGAGAGTTCAATTTTAATATTTAAGATATGAAACAGATTTTTACTCTAGTATTGCTTGTACTTTTACAATTGGTTGTTAGTTGTAAAGACAGCGATAAAAAAAGTAAGACAGCTCAAGGCATGGATGATCCCTGGGAGATAGATTTCTATGATGATTTTGAAACATTTAATCCGGGCAATTGGCAAGACCAACGAATTTGGGTGAATAATGAAAATCATTGCTACGTACCCAATGGCGAATTCGGTACCCGGGAAGTAAGTGACGGAACTTTAAAGATCAAAGTTGTCAATCTGGGTGAAAAGCGACCTTGCGATAATATTGACAAACATGGCAAACAACATCCTGATACTGAATATGTTGCTGGTCGAATCTGTTCTAAAAATCGCAAAGAATTTGTAAAAGGCAAGTGGACAGCCCGCCTCAAGTTATCGAGTAATGGCGAGGCCAGCATGTTCCCGGCCTGGTGGTTACTTGGTGCCCAAAATAATGAGCCCCCTGTACAGGAAGAGGATGAGAATATTTGCTGGCCTTTAACCGGGTCCGGTGAGATAGACATTTTTGAACATCACGGCGACCATATGAAAGATGAGTTTACTACAGGTGCCATTGTTAGTTTAGGTGAATGTGACAAAGGAGACTGGCAAAGTCGACGAAAAAATTTTCCGGCGACACTTAATGAATTTCACGAATACTCCGTCGAATGGGAAGAAAGTGACCTCGTTTACCGATTGGATGGAAAAGAAGTCTACCGCAACGAAGGTGAAGGAGATAAATATCCCGAACCCATGTTTGCTATACTTAACTACGCCAAAATTACCGACTCACCCATGACCGGGGAATGGGTTATGGAAGTAGATTGGGTGAAGCATGAATATAGAAAGTGATAGGATCGTCTGACTAGTGCAGAAATTGTACTTGAGAAAACCAACAATAAACCAAAATTTATTACTCACTTTATCCAGGGTCGCTAGCTGCAAGAAAGAAACGGAAATGGACTACCTGCAGAAAATACTCGATCGCTCAATACGAAATGACAATTTATTCGGAATTTCATTATGTGTTTTTGACAGCAAGACGCAATGGTCTGGTGTAAGTGGAAACCTTGGGTTAAACGATTCCTATTTTATTGCGAGTACAACCAAATTGTTTACTAGTGCCTTGGTTTTTAAATTGAGGGCAGCTGGCAAACTGGAATTCAGCGATCCGATCTCAACCTTTCTTCCCGAAAGCATTTTACATAAGCTGCACTCTTTTAAGGGGAAGGAGTATGCAAACCAAATATCGGTTTCCAACCTGTTGGCACACACTTCAGGGCTTCCTGATTATTTCAAGAACAAATCCTTCGATAATATAACCCTGGAAAGACATTTGACCCAAGGAAATGATCTGCAGTGGGATTTTGAGCAGGCCATTGAATGGAGTAAACAAATGAACCCTGTATTTGCAACGTCAAAGCCTCGTAGCGCCCATTATTCAGATACAAATTATCAGCTTTTGGGCAAGATCCTAGAGGACCAATTTGAAAAACCCCTGGTAACTATAATTCAAGAAGAGATATGCAATCCCTTAGAACTAAAGCAGACGTATTTATACACCGACCCGTTGGATACCATACCTCGTAAAATATACTTCAAATCCGATCCCTTAAATATTCCCAAAGCGATGACTTCATTCAGAGCTGATGGTGGCTTGGTTTCGACTAGTGAAGATCTAATGAAATTTATCAAGGGATTTATGACAGGTAATTTGTTCCCTCGAAACTATATTCAAGAAATTCAGAAATGGAATAAAATATTCTTCCCTTTGGAATCCGGTGTCGGAATTCATAGATTCAAAGCACCTTGGTATTTTTCGCCTATTAGAAAGATTCCAGAACTAATAGGACATTCGGGCTTGTCAGGGGCATTTGCTTTCTATGTTCCGAAGATGGACACCTATTTGACAGGAACTGTGAATCAAATATATAATCCCGGTATTGCATATAAGCTATTACTAAAAATATTGATCGAATTAAAAAAGGAAGCCAATCAGAAGCATAGGGAATAAAATAAGTCCATTCAAATGCCTTCTATCGGTATGATATTTAACGCTTTATATTAGACAAAGCCTTCGTATATTGTATACAAATATGAAACGAATCATAGCACTATTATTGCTGATATCGTGTATTGGGGTGTATGCACAACTAGACCAGATCCCTGGAACATATTTTTTTGAGCTAGGTGAAAGTCCCCATATTATTGAATACTCCCTTACTCTTCAGGAAAATGGCACCTTTTTATTTCATTCTTATAAAAAAATCGTACAAGGTCCCCCACAAGAAGAGCACTTATACGGCAAGGGAAAATGGACAATTGAGATGGTACAGAATTTTAGTACGACTGGATTTATCGTTTCCTTTTCTGCAGATCGTGTAAAAGACTTTGACAAGAAGCACACCCTGGATTTTAATGGCTCTAAAGCACGATTTATCAGCAAATCACAACGAGATATAACGGATAAGGTAGTGATACCCCGTCTCCAATTCTTTGAATCGGACATAGGTTGGATGGAACGGATGGCTATCAATAAACAACCCAATAAGACGAAGACAGCTGATCCAGAATAATGCCATATTGTTGGTAGCCTTATGACTCTGAAAACCCTTTATACCCATTTGGCTTCGGCATAAGCTATTGAAGAATAAATCAGAAAATTGAGAAAAGAAATAAAACCTAACAGCTAGGCTACTGCATCTACTACATCTTCCTTCTTGACCGGATTTGGCTTTCTTTCTTTTATTTCCACTGCGGCCGCTGCTTTTGCTTTTGCCTCTGCTTTTGCCTTTTTCATTTGCTGACGTTCCCATTTTGTAGGGCTACCAAAGAGTATGTTCCAGGTTTTTGCCGGACGTTTCCAAATATCCCTGAAAAGGTCGCCCCAGGCGTGAAAGACCAGGTATACAGGATTGAATGAGTCTACCGGCTTGGTGATACCATAAATGGCCTGTTCCCTTTCTGGCTGAAACGAGCCAAACATACGGTCCCAGATAATAAGGGTTGAACCAAAATTCTTATCGATATAATGTTCATTCACAGCATGGTGTACGCGGTGGTGAGAGGGTGTCACAAAAATATATTCAACAGGCCGCGGGAGCTTGCGGATAAATTCGGTATGGATCCAGAATTGGTATAATACTTCTATTTGATGAATGATAATAAAAACTACGGGGTCAAAACTCATCATGAATACTGGCAGAAAAAATATCAGTTTCATGTTCTGAACCCAAGATAGCCGGAAAGAAGTCGAGAAATTATAGTATGTGGAACTGTGGTGCACCACATGCGTAGACCACCAGAAACGTTGCTTATGTGAGATCCTGTGCGACCAGTAACGCACAAAATCCAAGCTGATAAAGCAAAGTAAATAGGACCACCAGGTATGCGGAATACTCCAGGGGGTGAGATTATAACAGATCACGACAATATAAAAAATACCTACTTTGGTAAAGGCATTGACAAATAGATTGCCAAACCCAATAACCGAAGAGGCTAAAAAGTCTTTCCCATGGTACAGTTTTCGTTTTTTTCTATAAGACCAGTAGTATTCCAGGGCTACTAATGCAAACATAATAGGCGCCGCAATCCAGATAATCGTATTGAAATCTAACTGCAAAAGGCCTTCTAAGGTGAGTTTCTTACTTTCGATAGGTATTAAGGGGATTTCTGCAAACCTATTACAAATAATTCTATTAATGCGAAGATTAGGGCAATTAAATGGCCATCCTCCATATGCACACGGGTATTAAATTTGTATTTTGGATCATCATCACCCTTAAAAAATTAAATTTTGAAAACTACTCTTCTCCTTGTACTTCTCGCTACGATACTCCTTCTTACCAATTGCCAGCAAAATGTCTCTCAAGATACATCGGATATCAAAAAAGGCATGACTAAAGTGACCATCCTTTATCCAAATGCAGAGGGAAATACTTTTGATATGGATTACTATGCCAATAATCACATGCCTATGGTCGCTGAACTTTTAGGTGACGCTTTAAAGGGTCTTGAAATAGATAAAGGAATGGCCGGTAGAACACCGGAAGACGCTGTGCCCTTTTTAGCTATGGGTTATTTGTACTTTGACTCCTTGGCCGAATATCAAAATGCTTTCGGGCCACATGCCGCACAGATCACCGGAGACATCCCAAACTACACCAATAGTCAGCCCGTGATTCAAATTAGTGAGGTATTGCAATAAATAGCCCACTGGCATGAAGATCGTGTTTGTCATCAACAACAAAAACAACCGCCTGCAAAAGGTGCTGCCCGGGTTAAAGAATTTCTTTGAGGAAAAGAGAATGGGCCAAGTGGAGTTCTTATCAACTGAAAGAAGGAAACACGCCATAGGACTGGCCCTGGAGGCTACGGAACGCGGATGTGATTATTTAATTGCCGTCGGAGGGGATGGCACTTTGCATGAAGTAGTTAATGGGGTAATGCAAAGTAACAAAACTGCCAGTGACTACCCGTTAATTGGACTACTCCCCCATGGTTCGGCTAATGATTTTGCCAGGACAGCACATATCTCCCAATCCTTTGAAGAACTGTATAGCCTCATTCAAACAAAGTCCGCCCAAAGAATAGACCTGGGAAAAATAAAACTTCCCAATACAGGGGAAGTTCGCTATTTCATCAATATAGCAGGAGTTGGACTCGGCGCAGAAGTGGCTAAAAATATAGCACAAACCTCCAGTGTGTTTGGCCCGGGCTTCAATTACTTTTCCCACATCATCAATGGGTTTCTCAAGTATCGTAAAAAAGAAGTGCACTGCACCAGCGGTAGTTGGTCATGGAAAGGGAAGTTGCTACAAATGGCTGTGGCCAATGGACGCTACTTTGGGAACGCCATTTGCGTTGCCCCCGATGCCAGGCTGGACGATGGACAGTTTCAACTGGCAATTTTCGGTAATGTTAGTATTTGGGAATACCTGAAAAACCTGGGGAATTTGAAAAAAGGGGTAAAGATCACCCATCCAGAAGTGAACTACCACAACACCCATGAAGTGCGGATCGATAGTGAGGACGCCTGCGGTATTGAGTCTGACGGGGAATATGTGGGCCTACTTCCTGCAACACTGAGTGTATTGCCCAACGCTATCCGTTTTTTAATGCCTGCTGAAATCCAATAGCTATCTTCGTGTTTGATCGGATCATCTTAGAAGTAGTCAATATCATTAAAAACACACATCCAATTTGAAAAAAAAAGTTCTATTCGTTGTAGCGGCAATACTACTCCTCTTGGTTTTATTGTATTTTACACAAGACACTATGGAGGCAGAAACGCAGCAAACCCACTTCTATTTGGGAACGTACACCAATACCGAAAGCGAGGGCATTTATATCTATAATTTGGCCGATGATGGTGCGATAAAACAGCTTGGCCTTGCCGCCAAATCTGAAAATCCATCCTTTTTAACCAAAAGCGCAGACCAAAAATATCTCTTAGCTGTTAATGAGAACACTGAAGGCAGTGTCAGCACCTTCGAGATCCAAAAAGACAGCCTGCACTTAATTGATAAAGGTCCTTCCGGGGGTGCGCATCCCTGCTTTGTTGCCACTAATGATCAAGGCCATGTTCTGACTGCCAATTATTCCAGCGGGACTATTGGTTTACTTCAGATAAACGATAGTGGTACGCTCTCTCCCTTATTAGACGTGCAGCAGCACAGTGGTAAAGGTTTACACCCTCGCCAGGATGCGCCGCATGCCCACTCCGTTTGGTTCGATGCCGGGACGAATGGCATCATTTCTGTAGACCTGGGTACAAACGAGCTGCTGTTTTCAACTATAGATCCCGATACAAACAAACTCCTTCCTGCTACACCACATGCCTTACAAATGGATCCTGGTGCAGGTCCCAGGCATTTATCTTTTCATCCAAAAAATCCCTGGATCTATGTGGTTAATGAGCTTACGTCATCGGTAAGTCTGGTTACAAAAGACACAAGTGGATACAAGCTTAAATCTTCATTTACCACATTACCCGAAGTGTTTACCGAAGAAAATACCTGCGCCGATATCCATATTTCCGATGATGGCAATTTCCTGTATGCCTCAAATCGGGGACACAATAGCATTGCCATATTTTCAATTGAACCTGAAGGCGATCTATACTTAGTAGGTCACGAATCTACCCGGGGCAATGGACCCAGGAATTTTGCCCTTTCGCCGGACAATGCTTTTTTGCTGGTGGCCAATCAACTCACTGATAATATCGTATCCTTTAAAAGGGATACTAAAACAGGAAAATTGGAATACATTACAGAAGTATCCGCACCTACTCCGGTGTGTATCTTGTTTTAAAAATGGACTATGAAAAGAACAATCATTCTATTAATATTACTTGCCTTGCCCCTATCCATATTTGCTCAGGTCTCGATTTACGAAAAACCCGATCCCATTGAACCCTTAATTGGTACATGGACGCTGGATTTAAGGCCTACACCTGATGCAGAAGGGTATTTTCAGCCTTTCGTAATTGAGAGCGTAGAGGGAAATACATTTAGTGGCACCTTCTATGGCAGCGAAATAAAAAATGTAATTCTAAATAAGAACTGGCCTAAGATCTACTTCGCCTTCTCGACTTCAGATGCGAATAGTGAATACTACCATTCAGGCTATTTGATGGAGGGCCAACTTTATGGAATGACCTATTGCCCGAATCGTGAGTTTGCTGCACCCTGGACCGGAAGTAAAGAATGATAGCGTAGATGGCAAAAGGGATGCTGGATCAGGAAAATTGGAAAATCTTTCAGAATTATCCGCAATTACTCAGGGGTATAACTTGTATTGAGACCTTCATCTGAATCCTCTTTTCAAGAGTATCAACAACCGCTAGCAAGTATATTCTCTAATCTTAGAAACCTTTTTTGAGCTTTTGCGTACCTTATAGGTTGCGAATGAAAAAATTAATCACTCCCTTAGTCCACCTAGCTTTTCTTATCCCCATATTGGCCATTGCCATGGGATCTATTGAATTAATGGCCCGAAGATTTGACTTCTTACCAGATTATATACGCGCATTTGAAGTTCCCTACGTTTTTCTAACCCTTGGCATTATTGTTATTTTCGGCTCCCTCCTTTTTTGGCTCGCGAATCGACTTATGCAGTTCCTTGATAAATTGGCCAATCCCGGAATATATGATCACTTCCGGCAATCCATCTTCTTTTATCTCATTACCGCCTGTATTTTAGCAAGCTGGATCTTCAATGGTTTCACAGGTGGTGAAGACGATGTTTATTTTGTTACAATGGTAACTATTTCCGTAGTTGCCATTACACTAAATTGCATCTTCTTAATACGAAAACGCAAGACAACCCTCACCTAACATAATAAATAGACCTGATCTAGTCGGTGAAGTCAATTTTCCATGGCTACATACTTTACCAAGGAATTGAGATCCATATGGCTGGAACAGGTATAAAATTTGTATTTTAAAACCTGCCACACTGCTCTGGCAAATGACCTGCGAAACGGTTAGTTGTCACATAGCATAAATATGAAAAATATGAACATATTCTCAAGACGAACACTGATCAAGAGCAGCATCTTTGGCGTGATTGGAGCTTCTATACCCAACGTATTATTTGCCAATTCATTTACCGAAATAGAAAATGGAATAGCAGATCCGTTGTTTCATCGCTACCCTTCTATAGATGATGCTATTGTTAATGAAGTGGTCAGTGTATCACATTTTAATTTTGACAGAGTAAAAGAGTTGGTAGCCAATCGTCCTGAATTGGCACGGGCAACCTGGGATTGGGCTTTTGGTGACTGGGAAACTGCGCTGGGAGCTGCATCTCATGTGGGAAGAAGAGACATCGCAAATTTTCTGATAGGACATGGTGCCAGGCCGGACATTTTTACTTTTGCTATGTTGGGTAACTATGAAATAGTCAAGGCTATGATCGAATCCATGCCAGGCATAGAATCTATTGCTGGACCTCATGGGATCAGCTTGTTACGGCATGCGAGGGCCGGACTTCGATCAAATTACGGCATCACCTTAAGCGAAAAACAAAAAGCAGATTCCAATGCCCTTATCGCCTACCTGGAACAACTGGGTACTGCAGATGGCAAAGAGAAAGACATAGCAATGACGGAAGACGACAAGCAAAAATATCTGGGTGACTATCACTATGGGGAAGGAGAAAATGAAGGTTTTACTGTCAAGATCAATATGAGAAAGAATCTCTCCCTTGGAAAACTCGGTAAATCTGGCGGTGCACTTTATCAAAAGTCGCCCAATGTGTTTTCCTACAATGGCACGCCATCAATAGAAGTACAGTTTACTCTGGAGGATGATCA
>Ga0265303_10002600_pt1 | contig 11197 bp, 7 predicted proteins | sample Helome_2_FD_192494 | JGI IMG/M metagenome (GOLD analysis project Ga0265303, IMG submission 192494) | Marine sediment microbial communities from subtidal zone of North Sea - Hel_20160317 (Illumina Assembly) | ecosystem: Environmental > Aquatic > Marine > Subtidal zone > Sediment ...
CTACCCGGGTGAGCGTCCAACCCGGCGCAACCGTCGCGCAGTCTGCATCTGCGTCGCCCCAACTCTGGTCGGTCCCGCAGTAAAGGTATTCAGAAGCGCCAAAGGCCGATGGAGTGCCGGCTCCGCCGCACTGGGCTCCCGCGACGGGTTGCCAAGCGAGGAGCGCTCCGATGGTCAGTATCGAGAATTCTAGCCTCATTGATTGAATGCAGTTTAATTGTAATAAGCGCACTGGTCGTTTCAATGCCTAATCGCATAAATTTGAGTCGATTTAGGCGTCTTTTCGACCGGTTGGGGTGCTTCAAACCCCATTTGCGGGTGCATTGTCGGTTTCGCCGCTGCTCACTGCTCGGCGTGGATGGAGAGATTGACGACGAGGCACACGGGCTGGTTTTCCGAGACTCCGCAAACCGTTCCGCTCCGCACGGGCGGTCTCAGGTGCTCGCGTACGAGGCGGTGCAGCGCCGCGAACAAGCCCAAGGCGTTGAGTGCGGCAAGCGGGGATTGGGGACATCGTCGATGTCAAACAATCCCCCACCTTGCCTCAACAAGTGCGGTCCAATTCTGACCAATACTGTCACTTTCCGTCACTCGCCGGCACCGAGAGTCACACACTGACCAATAGCCTTCGGGGAACCCGATTCGAAAAGAAATCTCGGTACCGGAACACTACGAATCAGGCAGCCGTGTCCTTCGCGTGACGGAGGAGATCGACAACAATGGGTACGGCCGGGACCTGCAGCTTGCGCCGCGGACGCGAAGGGCGGCGAACGTCTCGAGCTCGGCCGCAGCAGGCTCGTGAATCTTCCACCAGAGCTGACGGTGGCACTGAACGCCGGCGGTGAAACGAGACTTCGAGAGGCGAAGCAGTGGGGGCGCCATACGGGGCACGACTCTACTTCAAATCTCGACACTCTCGGCTTTCAGAATGCGCTCCAGCCGGATACTCTCGGGCAAACGTTGGAGGCGCGATGCACAAGAAGTTTCTCTCTCAACTCTTGAAAGCGGAGCTTTACGCGGTCCTTCTATCGAGCGCATGGCTGCCGGGCACGGCGGCGTTTGCACAGCCCTCAGCGACGATGGATTTCGTTCCGGGCTCAATCGGCCAACGGACGGTGAGCACGCTGACGATTGAACTCTCCAATCCGGACCCTGTGAACCCAGCATCCGGCCTCGCGGTCACCGACACCCTTCCCGCTGGCTTGCAGATCGCGACCCCGTCCAATGCGTCGACCGACTGCGTCGATGGCATTCTTTCGGCGCCCGAAGATGGCACGACGATCATGCTCAGTAACGGACGCATCGGGGCGAACAGTACGTGCGCGGTGGTCGTCGATGTGACGGGTGATTCGCCCGGCGATTTCATGAACGTATCCGGTGATGTGACTTCGAGCGCCGGAAACGGCGGCCCCGCGAGCGCTATGTTGTCCATCTCCGCCAACCTACCGATTTTCGAAATGTCGTTTGCCCCGAGCTCGGTTCCACTCGGAGGCACGAGCACGATGACTTATTTGATAGAAAACACGCTGCCCGCGACGCAACTGCAAAGCGTGTCGTTTCGAAACGTGCTGCCACCGGGAATGGTCGTCGCGAGCCCGGCAAACGTGACGACGAGCTGCACCAACATATCCGGGCCGCCAATGACAGCTCCATCGGGCTCGAGCGAAATCTTGTTCTTTCTGGACGCGTTGAATGGCGGCGTCAGCTGCATTGCAAGCGTCGACGTCACTGCGAGCAGCGCAGGCGCGCTCGGCAACACGACCGAGCCGCTGATGTTCTCCAACGCAACCGATCAAGCGACTGGAAAGGCGAGTGCCGTGCTCGACGTCACCGTCGAACAGCTCAACCTGAGCGGCTTCTTTTCCGGAGACCCGGTGCCCCCTGGAGCGTCCCTCTTCCTCGATTTCACCATCGTCAACTTCAATCGTGACTTCGCCGCCAGTGACATCGCCTTCGTCAACGATCTCGCTGCTACGCTCAGCGGTCTCGTTGCCCTCGGCCTTCCGATGAACGATGTGTGCGGTGCGGGGTCGACGATTACGGGCACGGGATCGATCAGCCTGACCGGGGGAACCCTGCCGGCCGGGGGGACGTGCAGCTTCACCGTGCAGGTGCAAGTGCCAGGTGGTGCTGAGCCCGGCGACTACCCCAATAGCTCGACCGAGGTCACCGCCCAGATCGATGGGCGCACGGTCACGGGAAGCGGCGCGATCGACTCCTTCGAGGTCAGCGAGGCCCCGAGACTCGAGAAGCTGTTCCTGACCGACCCCGCGCCCGCCGGGCAGCCGACGACCTTGAGGTTCACCATCACGAACGTCAGCGCCTCGAACGCCGCTACGGACATCGAGTTCGCCGACAACCTGGACCAATTCATTCCAGGTCTGCCGGTGCCGAGTCTGCCCCCGGATGGATTCTGCGGACCGGGGAGCACGCTCACGTTGGGTTCCCTCGGGCAAGATCGTGCGCTCATCCTGACTGGGGGGAGCTTGCCTCCGGGCGGAGCATGCAGTTTCGACACGACGCTCGACATTCCCCTTGGGACCCCGTCCAATCGATACCCGAACCGGACCGAGCCGATCACCGCGACCGTCGATGGGAGCGCGGTCACCGGCAAACCGGCCGAGGCGGAGCTCATGGTCGTGGCGGCGCCCGCCCTGCGAAAGTCGTTTTCGGCATTCAGGGTGGCGCCCGGCGACAGCGTCATGCTCGATTTCGAGCTCGCTTACGGAGAAAACGCCCCCGGCGAGGCAACCGAGATCTCCTTCGACGACGACCTCAACGCGATGCTGACCGGCTTGGTCGCCACCGGCTTGCCCCTGAGCGATGTGTGCGGAGCGGGCTCCCAGTTGGCCGGAAATTCGGTGCTGACATTGACCGGTGGAACGATTGCACCCAACGCCCAGTGCACGTTTAGCGTCGCCTTAGACGTACCCGATGATGCCGAAATTGGACAATACACCAACACGACGAGCGATGTGACCGCAATGGCGTCCGGGCTTTCGGTGCTCAGCGCTCCGGCCACGGCCGACCTCGAAGTGACGAGCGTCGTGCTCGAAAAAGAGTTTGTGGAAGATCCGGCCTTTGCCGGCGATACGGTCACACTTCGCTTCACGATCACGAACGGTGATGCAAGCGATGCGACCGACATGCTCTTCACGGACGATCTCGATGACACGCTGGCCGGCTTGGCAGCCGTCGGGCTTCCGGTCACGGGGGCCTGCGGCGCTGGATCTCAAATTCAAGGGACCACTCTCCTGACCTTCACGGGAGGCAACCTTCCGGCAGCGGGTTCCTGTAGTTTCGACGTCAGCGTTCAAATCCCCACGGACGCGGTTGCCGACTCGTACGGCAACACGACGAGCGACTTCCGCTTCACCCAGGGCGAATCACCACGTGTCATCGGCGGTGCGCAGGACACGTTGACCCTCAGCGAGCCGCTTTCTTTTTCAAAGGCCTTCGATGCAGATGTCGTGGCCCCCGGCGACACCGTCACGCTCAACTTCACCATCGAAAACGCTCATCCCGCACTCATCGCAGACCAGCTCGCGTTCACCGACGATCTGGGCGCAGCGCTCGAGGGGCTCATCGCCGTCGGCCTGCCCGCAGGCGACGTATGTGGCGCAGGCTCCATGCTCGCCGGCACCGACGTGCTCGTGCTGACGGGTGGCACGCTGGCCCCCGATTCGTCGTGCACTTTCAGCGCGGAGCTGCAACTTCCGAGCGACGTCGCGACCGGGACTACCGTGACCAACGTCACCAGCGAGCTCACCGGAATGGTCAACAGTGTCTTGAGGACGGCACCTCCGGCGCGGGACGAGATCGCGGTCAACCTCATGACGCTGACCAAGCGGTTCGAAAGCTCCGCCGAGCAAGGAGGCTCGACGACCCTCACTTTCGTGATCGAAAACCTCACCAGCGCATCGACCGGCACGGGCGTCAGCTTCACCGACGACCTCGATGCGGTGCTCTCCGGCCTGATCGCCACGGGGACGCCTCTCGATGACGTCTGCGGCACCGGGTCCGTCCTCGACGGCAGCTCCATGTTGGCGCTCCGAGATGGCAACATCGACCCGGATGCTTCGTGCACGTTCGGCGTGACTGTCGAGGTGCCCGCAGCAGCCGAGCCGGGCGACTACGAAAACGTCACTAGCGCGCTGTCGAGCGATCAGGGAATCGTGGGCGATCCGGCGACGGCCACCCTCACGGTCGACCCGCGCAAGATCGAAGACGGCGGCGTGGATGGCGGCGTCGACGATGGCGGTGGTGGTGGTTGCGGGTGCCGAACGACGACGGTCAACGACACGCCTATCTGGCTTCTCGTGGGCGTCCTATTCGTGTTGTGGCGCCGGCGGCTTCGTCGCGGCTGAGGGGCCATGCGAAAGGCGGCGCGGTACGGTTGGATGTGGCTCGTGGTCGCCTGCGCATCGGGCGCCTGGCGGGGAGTGGACGCGGTTTGGCTCGCCGACCGAGGTGGCGCTCGAAATGTTTGCCCGCTGGCTCGAACCCGACGCAACCGTCCTGGTCGCCCTCCCCCCAAAGCGAATCCGACGCGCTTCGACATCGGTGGGGCCTTCCGTGACGCGCGCGACGATCAATGCCTAGTTTGCTGCCTCTGGGCCAATCGAGGCGGCGAGATCAAGCATGCTTTGCTGACTGACTTCGATCAGTCCGCGCCGCGGCCGATCGAGGTCGATGATGATGAAGATCACCAGCACGATCAGCACCGACATCGCGACTGTGGCGAGCAGAGGCCTACCGCCTTCGAGGCCACCCGAGTAGCCCAAAGAGCGCCTTGCGCGCCCTGCTCATCTCGTTACATTTAACGTCGCGTCTGTTCTTGCGTCAGATCGACCTTATTGGCCTCGATGCGAAGCTGCACGTAGTCCGCGATCATGCGCTTCGCAGTTTCGCGCTGGGCCTCGGGCAGCAACTGGGTACGAAGATACGCCGTACCGATCGCGTTAGACTCGTTGAGCACGGCCTGACTGCGGTTGTCGAAACGCTGGAGCGCCATCGTGAATGTGAAGCCGAGCAGCAGCGCCAGAAGCCCGAGCATGGCTGCCTGAATGGCATTGGTCTGCGACTTCGCACCGGTATCCGCTTTGGCACGATTCCAGCGTCCGAGTCGGTAGCCGACCTCGTTTGCCACCAGAATCGCCGCCAGTAGCGCGATCGCGATGAGAACGCTGTTTTGGTCGTACAATAGTTCCTCCATGACGACCGGTTCGGGGGCGGGATTGGCACAAGATCGGGGCCCAAGCAACCCATTGAGACGGCGCTAGAGGCTCGACACGTCGGCCGGGTCGGGCCTCTTGCACTCACGCCCCACCCGACATTTCAATATTGGACAGCCGCCCGACCCTTGAATCTGGTTTTGACATGGGCTCTCCACATGAACCCAAGGGGCTAAGAGGCGCCAAACCATCCACGCACATTAGCTGCATGAATTGGCGGTGCCGTGCGTCCGGATCCTTGTAGAGTTCGTCCGCTCCGTCGTGAATCCTGTGCGCCACATGCAATTGCTACCCGGTCTGCGCGCTGGAACACCGTCGGATAACAGAATCGATGCGGCCGATTCAGTTGGATAACGGCTACCGGTGCAGAGCGATGGGCAAGTCGGCGGGCGTGCGGACGAAGACGCTCGACACGTGTCGAACCGGGCCCGCCACCTCGAACCGGGTCGTGCGTTTCAGCAGCTCTTCGATGGCTACTTTGGCTTCGAGGCGTGCAAGCTGTGCACCAATGCACAAATGAATGCCGTGACCGAAGCCAAGGTGGGCGCGCAAGTTGGGGCGGTCGAGGTCGATAGCGTCTGGGCTCTCGAATACACGCTCATCGCGATTGCCCGAGGCCCATAGGACCATCAGCCGTGCTCCCTCCGGAAGCGCAGCGCCCGCCAGTTCACAGGCCTCCGTCGCCTTTCGGAAGTGGCCCTGAAATGGCGACTCGAGGCGGACTGCTTCCTCGATGAAAAGGGGTATGCGCGACGGATCTCGCCGGAGGGCTTCCTGTAGATCCGGATTCTCAGCAAGCAGGCGTGTCGCGCTACCAATGAGGCTCGCCGTCGATTCGTTCCCCGCAATGATCAGCTGAAGAAGAATGCTCACGCTTTCCTCGACCGTGAGTGCATCGTCGCCGGTTCCTGTCGCCTCTGCCAAGAGCCCGAGCAAATCGTCCTCCGGGCCTCGTCGCGCGTCCTCGAACCGCCCTTGCAGGTATTGAAATAAGCTCAACGCTCCCGCTGCGTGCGTTGCCATTTGCTCAGCGGTGCTCGTGCCGCTCAAGAGCGCGATCGCAAGGTCTGACCAGGCCTTGAGCTGATCCCGGTCCCCTGGGGGAAGACCGATGATGTCGATGATGACCGCCATTGGCAGCAAGGAAGCGAACTTCTTCATCCAGTTCGTCTCCCGTTGATTGTCGAGGGCGGCGTCGAGCAGGTCGTTCGCCTGGTGCCTCACCGATTGTTCGCGACCACGAACCGTGCGCATCGCAAATCGCGGATGGGTGAGCGCTCGCTGCCTCGTGTGTGCAGGCGGATCTTGCACCGCGAGCACGTCGACCGGCCCGATGCCGAGCTGACCCACGTCGAGGCTGGCCACCGAGCCATCGGTTTGCGCCATAACGATCGAGGTGAGGTTCGACGAGTACGTCTCGCTATTCATGACGACCGATTTGATGTCTGCGTAACGACTCACAAGGTAGTAGTCGGCCTTGGGCACGCGATAGACCGGGGCGTGCGTCCGCAACGATCGGTAGAACGCATAGGGCGACTCGATTGTCGCTTGGGCGAAAGCGTCGAACTCGTCGGGAAGCTTGCCCGCCGAGGCCTCTTGTTCGATCACTCGGGGCATTGTGTCCGGTTCTTTCCTAGTACTGCAACGTGAAAGATGCCGAAGCCCAGTAGGAGAAGACTTGGTACTCACCTGGGCACCCCGTCCGGACCACCTGGTCGCGCGAGCACAGCGTGACAACGTCCGTCGGGCCTCCTCCGGGGACCTCCGCGTCGGTCCCGATGTACTCGTCACCGATGCGGCCGCCGCTGTAGGCGAACACCGTCCCGATATCGAGCATGTACTTGTCCTTTACGCTCGGGTCGTTTCGATCGTTCCAATAGAAGCCGAGGCCCGCGGTCAAGCTCGTGGCCAGCCCCGGTGAAGGCGTGAAATACTGGGCCCAGGGCGCGCTGGTCGCCGAGTTTCCAATGTTGAAGCCTCCGCGGAAGGCCAATAACTCCTTCTTGAAACGATATTCGACCCCGAATTTCGCACTATAGGCATTTACCCATCCGAAAGGCACGACCGTGGGGAAGGCGGGCAGCATTCCGTTGGGATCCGTGGCGATGACGGTCTGGTTCCTATTGCCGTGCTTCTCGGCAGCGTGGAACTGAATACGCAACTCCCATGCGAGCAACAAGCGCGTGTTCGCTCGGTAAGCAACGCCGAACTGAAGCGCATGCGGGACGTACCAATCGGCCGTCGAGTCGAGTGTCAAAGGACTGCCGTCGGGATTCGTAACGAGCGACGTCTCTGTCGTTCCCGTCAGTTTGATGGTCGACCACATGCGATACATCACCCCGATGCCCACCTTTCGGTGAGGCTTGTACATCAGGCCGATGCGTGGCGATGGAAATCCCACGCCACCGAGGTCGTTCTTGACGCGATCGTACTGGAAGAAGTCGAGGGCGGCGCCGACGTTCTGCCAGAGGTCCGCAACTTGTTTCGAGAAGGGCAAGCGCAGAGCGACCCCTAGCCAGAACTCGTCCGTGACTCGAATCGAAGTGCCCACGGAGAACTCGCCCACGAAGAACGTGACGTCGAGGTCTTGCGCTTCGCCGTTGGTGCAGGTGAATGGATCGGAATCCGGCACGCCGCCGACAACCTCGTCACCGTCGAGGCAGACCACTTTGTCGAAGGACGAGCCGTATCCCGTCTCGATATAGATACCGCCGGTGAACACCACCCGCGGCGCTATCCGGCCCCCAATGAAAACTGACGGTAACGGACCGAACCCGAGGCGGGACGATCCGCGTGTATTCGGCCCCTGCACCGGCGCGATCTGCCTCGTGAAGATTCCCGTGAAATTGAGCGTGAACCCGAGCTTCTCGATGCCCTCCATGTTGGCCGGGTTGAGGACGAGCGCCGACGGCCGTTCCACGAAAGAAGCGCCGGTGAGACCCATGGAGATGCTCCTCGTGTCGTACGCGGTGGGCTCGGGGTTGGCGTTCGCGACAGTGGGGATCAGTGCACCGGCCAGAATGCAGGCCACTGCGAGCCGCTGGCACATTCGGCTCCTCTCGCTGCCATACCGCATCGACGGATTGTAAACGCAGGGGTCGGACTGCCGGCCGAACAAGGTGAGATGTGAGCTACGCAGTGCGTCGAAGCCGCTCGTCAAAGAACCCCAGCACGCGGTCGAGTGCCTGCTTGGTCGGATGCCCGTCGTCGTCGACGAGATCCTCGTGAGGACGCTGTGCGCAACACGCTTGATTCCCCACGGATTGTCGGGGCCAGAGTTGATCTCGATTCCCTCGAACGCCTTGTGAACTCGTGAGAAGGGTGTAGACCGCGGCCCTATGGCTCTGGAACTTGCCCTTGCGACCATCTTGTCGCCGGTCGTGTTGTTCTTCGTGCTCGGTCTCGTCGCAGCGCTCGCGCGCTGCGATTCTTTTGGCTCACGGGGTAAGGCGCTCCTACACGTTCCCGTTCGGCCACTGCTCGCCTAGCCACCGTGCGATGTCGGGAGGAATCTCCCGAAGCTCGAGACCCCGGGTCAGGAACACCAGCGTCACGGCGGCCTTCACCAACCGGGTCTTCCCGAGCATGATGCTCTGATCGAGCACGAGTCGGTGCGCGGTGTGCTGGGCCACGGACGTGACGACTTCGCAGGTGTCCCCGAGGCGCGCAGGCGCCAGAAACGTCAGATCGGCGCGATAGACTGCGGCAATGATGCCGTCGTCGTTCAGGGCCCAAGGGGCAAACCCCGCGTCGGCGAAGAACTCGCTGCGACCGCGTTCGAGATACTTGAGGTAGTTGGCGTAGTAGACGACCGACAGACTGTCGGTGTCCTCGTAGTAAACCTTCACCGAAAGTCGCCCAGGTGTGCCTGTCATCGTGAACCTCGCGCGGGCGACTATAGCGTGAGTCGCGGGCATCCTCGCAACGATAGCGCTGCGCGGTCAGCCGACCATGATCCTCACCCTCCTATCCGCCCTGCTACTTGGTGCGATCGCGTGGAGAGCCAAGCAAAAACAAACGCCCTCTCCGCGCGACGCCCAACGCGACATGACAATTGGTGCCGCGCAATTGGGCTCTCAAAACAATCCCCATGGGCTTAATAGAGCGGTGTACGGCCTGTTGCTCGATCAGAGCATAGCATACGCGCTACTCGACCGGGACGGCGACCGTTACGTGCTGGGGGTCGCTGTCTAGAGCAACTGATCATTTGCACGGTTGATTGCCGCGTCTCCAACCGCTTTATTGCTACTGAGGACTGAGCAATCCGTTGCCGGTCACTGCAGGGGGAAGCAGCATGTCGAGCGAGATGGGGGAGCGGGGTGGCACAACCGGGAGCGGCTGCAATAACAGGAGGAACCTCCTGTGAACAAGAGCGTGAAGCGCTTCGCTATGGGGTTGTTGTCGTGGGCGCTCGTCTCAACAGCGAGTGCGCAAACGTTCGTCGATGTGACCGCGGCGTCGGGCGCGGGAGTGGGGGGCAACAAAGATGGAGGAGCTTCTTGGGGCGACCTTAACGACGACGGTTGTCTCGACATTCTTGCGAACAGCAGCAGCGCTAGCATCTACTCGCAACTGCTCTTTCAGAACACCAGCATGGGGGGATGCGCTGGCACCTTCGCCAACGTCACCACAACCCACGCGCAAGTGATCGACGATGAAACGCGCCAACGGCCCGCTGTCATCGGCGACTTCAATGGCGACGGATACAACGACTTCGCGATCGCGCATTGGCTGAAGCTTTCGATCTTCCTCAACCAGGGTCCGACTGCAACGCCCGCCTATAGCTTTGGCGTCGGCCTCGCGCAGACACCCCACCAGGAGTTTACCTCCTGGCAAGGTGGCGACCCCGCTGCAATCACCAACATCGAAGGCACGAGCACGGTCGATTTCGATGCGGATGGCGACCTCGACTTGGTAGTCGAAAGCGACCAAATGGGCATTCGTCTCCTTGAGAACGATGGAGCAGGCCTCTTCACGGAAGTGGCCATCTCGTTCAGCGGTCTTCCTGGTAACGACGGCACGGTAGCGAACAAGGGCGAATACATCAACGCGGGCGATCTCGACAACGACGGTAACCCCGATATCGTCGTTCGGCGCAACGGTCCCAGCGCGCTTTCGAAAGCCGATTTGTTCTGGAACAACGGCGCCTCCGATGATTGGTTTACGCCGTCTACCGAGATCGATGAGATCTCCACCGGCGCCAACAAAGGTTCGGTACCATTTTGTGACTTCAATGGCGATGGGCTGCTGGATGTCTTGTGGACGCCAGGCGAGGTGTACACCCAAGGTGCCAGTCGCACGTTCACCAAAGCCACACTTGCGGGCGTGAGCCCGAGCATTTCCGGCGCTACTTGCGCTGATTTTGACAACGACGGCGACGTCGATCTGTTCCTGTGCGGCGATTCCGACGCAGAGCACCTCTACCTGAACAACGGGACGGGGACGCTCACCGAGCTCGCAGGTGCGGGAGGGATTGATCTCACCGGAACGTCGAGGAGTTGTATCGCCGCCGACTATAATCGAGACGGCTCGCTCGACATCTTGGTGAATCGGAGCGGCGGCAACAAGCTCTTCAGCGGATCTGCACCGCCGGCAGCCGCGTCGGACTATCTCGTGGTGACGCCAACGCGCACGACCGGAAAGCTCGCGGAGGGCGCAACGATTCGGTTCGAGGGCTGTGACGGCACGGGTTTTGGACCGCGGCAGATCGTGGGCCACGGTTCGGCCACGGGTGCTATGGCGCACACGGGCGCGCTGTTTGGCCTAGGCGCGGGTAATGCGGGTGATGTGGTGGTGGTCGCGGTCACCTTCAACGGCGGCACTGTCGTCAAGAAGGCCGTCGTGCCCAATACGCTTGGCCCGTACCAGGAGGTGACGATCGGGCAGGGCGATGCTGATGACACATCCGCGTGTCCATCGGCTGCGGCCGCCGACCTCGACGTCACCATCGCTGATAGCCCGGA
>Ga0265303_10002601_pt1 | contig 11195 bp, 9 predicted proteins | sample Helome_2_FD_192494 | JGI IMG/M metagenome (GOLD analysis project Ga0265303, IMG submission 192494) | Marine sediment microbial communities from subtidal zone of North Sea - Hel_20160317 (Illumina Assembly) | ecosystem: Environmental > Aquatic > Marine > Subtidal zone > Sediment ...
ACAGTCATCGTCTGTATGGCCGTTACTGGGGCGCGTTACAGACGTTTTCCTGTTTGCATTTTGAGACCTGTTTTTACCAGGGTATCGAATTTTGTCTCGAACGGGGATTGCAGGAGTTTGACCCCGGAACTCAAGGTGAGCACAAGTTAATGCGGGGTTTTGAACCGGTCAAGAGCGCTTCCTATCACTGGATATCGGACAACCGGTTTCGGGAAGCTATCGCAGACTTTCTGATCCACGAAAAGCGCAGCACCGATCTATATAAAGAGCAGGCTGAGACGTATTTACCTTACAGGAAGACTGAAAATAATTCCGATCACTAGAAACAAGAAAGGAAGGATAAGAATCCAATTTTATCGAAAGACACTGTTGGTACATTTATTGATGCCATATATGCGATTGCCGTGACCATACTGGCCCTGTTGTTAGAGGGTCGATTGACTCCCATGATCTTTCGTAAAATTGAGTACAGGTGCTGGAATCAATTCATCTGGGGGCGGCCTGAAGACCCGAAAGTCATTGTAAAAAAGGACATCGCACTGTTCATCCTGTGGCCACCAGCCAGGAACACCCGCAAGAGGCAGGGGTGACAGGCAGGCGGGACTGCTTAAGAGTTCATTGTTCAGTATGCACCTGGCGATTTCCGTATCCAGGTGGTTGAGCATTTTTTGCCGGGACAATTTCATGAAATCGTTATTTACGTACACCAGTAATGCCTTGGCAGTCATGGCCTTATAGGGTGAAAGGTATTTTTCAAGCATCGCATGGCCACAAACCGACGGCGCGACAGACGTCCTGAAAGTATCGGCGAGAAATGCATCGGACCAGCGTCGTTCAGCCAGGGCTTCGAGTATTTCCAGCTGATTGGAAAATACAATAACACCACATTCATCAAATAAGGTCAGTGCATCCCGTTGCTGACCCCGTGTGCCATTTTTCAACGCCGCTCCAGCCTGGTAGTGCTGACTGTTTATCGCGGTCTTGATACGCGGGAAACGCATCCAAACCAGCGCGTTGAACAAATCGTGCCAGCTATCCGGGCGCGTACTTACCTGGCCGGTTTGATATATGCGGTTTTCATAGCTTTCGTTATCAAGCTGGTTGCTATCTACAAATTTGATGGCTTGTCCACCGTTGGATTCTAAACCGGCGGGTAGCTGTGCGTTGAGTTGAGAACAGGTGGGAAAACCGTGACCGGTCAGTTGTTCCAATAATGACAGGTAATCCCGCCAGTACGGCCGATCCGGCTCAAAGTGTGAGTTCAATAGACCCACTGACAATTTCCAGTGCTGTCTGCGTGCAGGGTGTTAACTCCGCGTCACTTTGCTTTAATGGGTGGGTGCGCTCACCCCAACGGAGCAAGCCTGCTGCGCGGGTCAGTCCGGCACCAAAGGCAGCCAGCAAAATACGATCCCGGGGTTTGATACGTCCGGCTTCCAGGGCCTCAACCAGGGCAACCGGAATGGTTGCAGCAGAGGTATTGCCATAATTCTGAATATTAACCTCGACTCTGGACATATCAACCGAAAGGTGTTTTGCCAGTGATTCAATGATACGTAAGTTGGCCTGGTGTGGGATGATTCGGTCAATGTCGTTCTGCGTCAATCCCAGCTTCTCCAACACGATTTCTGTTTCCTCAGTCATACCTTTGACAGCACGGCGGAATATTTCACGACCATCAAACTGGACTCCAAAGGCGGCATATTTTTCTACAAAACGGTTTCCGGCGGTCCCAAAGTTCGGTATCTGCAGGGCATCGGCAACCTCACCATCGCAACCGAGGTGTGAATATAGTAAACCAGTTTCCTCCTCGGAGGGCTCAACCAGCACGGCACCGGCACCATCTCCAAACAACACGGCCGTATCACGATTGGACCAATTCAAAAACCAGGTGATACGTTCCGAGCCGATCACCAATGCTTTCTGATAGGCACCGGATCGAATCATGGCGGTAGCAACCTCCAGGCTGTAGATGAACCCACTACAACCGGCGTTGAGGTCAAATACAGCGGCATTGTGTGCGCCCATCTTTCGTTGTACATGCGCCGCCGTGCTGGGGATTACGGTGTCCGGTGTACAGGTCGCAACTATCAGCAGATCTACATCCCCGGCAACCACATCTGCTGCGGCCAGGGCGCGCTGGCCAGCCACTGTCGCCAGGTCACTACCGGGAACATGTGAAACTCGTCGTTCACGGATACCACTGCGTGTCCTAATCCATTCATCGGAGGTGTCAATAACACTGGCAATTTGATCGTTGGTCAGTATCGCAGGTGGAATGCACTTACCCCAACCGGTAATAGCAGCATATGCAGCCATGGTTTTTATTATCCTGAACGGGTGTGGTGTTGAGGTTATCAGTGAAAATGCCAAAACTCAATCATATGCCATATTTTTCGCCAGGGAACTGAATATCATCATATATTCTCCAAGCAGTTCATTTTACGAAGAACGAATTTTGACATTCAAATTTGTACTTCTAATAATCATAACTTGCCCATTGAGCGCGCTTGTTGCACTCTGCATTTTTTGACAGTTTGACGGGCGATAAAAATGACAAATCCATTGCCGCTGGAAGTGCGTTTCCTGAAGCGCTATGCACGCAAATTGCATATGGCTGGTGTACCCGCTCACCAGTTTGAACGCATGTTGACCGCACTGGCTGACAAGTTGGGGTTTAACTGCCAGGCTTTGTCCAGTCCGACTTCAATATTTCTGTCCTTTCAGTATCAGGAAGATGAAGATGATAATCACCCGATTCCGATGCAATTGGACCGAATGAACCCGCCCGAAATCAACCTCGGCAATACGGCAGAGCTCTATGACATGGGTAACTGTCTGCTTGATGATATGGTGAGTGTCGATCAGGCTTATGCGAAACTTAAAAAATGGAGGTCGGCGCAACTCTATCCGGTCTGGTTACGGATTATTTGCTGGGGTCTGACCGGTGGTTCGGTTGCGGTCATGTTGAGCGCCAGTTGGGCGGGTATAGCAACGGCTTCGGTAACAGGTGCATTAACAGGTTTGCTGGTAACACAGGCTGGTACTGCCTTGCGGGGTGGTGGACTGGAAGCAATAGCAGCACTATTCAGCACTTTCCTGGTATTTGCTTTGAACACAATCGTGCCGGGTCTGGATGTTTTTGTCATCATCATGTCCAGTTTGATCGTGTTGATTCCCGGTCTGGCTCTGACCATTGCAGTCACCGAGCTGTCAACCGACCATTTAGCCTCAGGTTCCGCACGCCTGGCGGGCGCCCTTGTAACCCTGCTAAAACTATCACTCGGTGTGTTGATTGGTACCGTGATCGTGGGATGGTTTGGCTGGTCAGCCGGTTCAGGGATGACTGCTCAATTGTTAGCACCACCGGATTGGTTTCGCTGGCCGGCATTGCTGTTTTCGGCGTTCAGTTTTGCTGTATTGTTTTCCGTGCGCAAGAAAGAGTTTCATATCGCAATGCTCGCGGCCATTGTCAGCTATCTCATCAGTCGTATCGGTGTTGCCGCTGGTGGTCTGGAGTTCGGTGTACTTCTGGCCTCGATGTCAGTGGCTGTGCTGGCCAACCTGTATGGCCGGACTTACAAGCAGACAGGGACGTTGATAAGGGTTCCCGGTGTTATATTGCTGGTTCCCGGCACCATTGGTTATCATGGCGCAACTGCCCTGTTCCTTGACGGCGGTGTTAATCTGACAGATACAAGCCTGTTGGCCTTACGCCTGTTGATTGCCTTGGTGGGTGGTTTGTTATTTGGTAACACAATATTGCCACCACGACGGGGTCATTGAGGGAAAAAGCATGAATATATCCAAAAAAGTTGTGTGCCCAAATTGCGCTGCGGTCCCTGCAAGATGATGGTGCCTGCCTTTGAAAAAGCAGCGATTGCTCTGGAACCGGACGTCAGGCTTGCCAAGCTTGATACCGAGGAAGAACAAAAAATTGCTGCGCAGTTTGATATTCGCAGTATTCCGACCCTGGTCCTGTTTAAAGATGGAAGGGAAATCGCCCGGCAGTCAGGAGCGATGATGGGCGCACAACCTAACGGTAATTAAATGAACAATAAAAAAACTCCATATAACATTCTCATGTGTCTGGCTATGATGTCCTCATTGTTGCTAACAGCCGCGTGTACGAGCCGTATGGAGCGGCCGCAGCCCAGTCAGGATGCCTCTGCCTGTTATATCATTTACGACGCGGGTAGCAGTAAAACCCGCTTATTCATTTACGAGGAAACCGCGAAGGGCTGGTTGAAGCACAAGGGCCCTGAAACCGACGCACTATCAGATCCGATACGCCGAAATCGCGGGAAATCCATGTCAGGCACCAATACTGTGATAGCGGATGTACTCACCGCTTTGGACGATATACGTCGCGAAGGTCCCCCGGACAAAACCGGAAAGCCTCAGTGGCCTGCATTTGATTGGAAGTCCCAATGCAACATCCAGGCGGTAGCCGTCTATGCAACTGCCGGCATGCGCGTCGCGGAAATACAGGATGCACAGAATAGCGCATTGCTTTGGAAAAAACTTAATAAAAGGCTGAGCAATGAACTCGGTATGAATGTGACCACGCGCACCCTGACTGAATATGAGGAAGGCTTGTATGCCTGGCTGGCACTACGTGAATCGGAGACGAATGGAAATTTTGGTGTCGCTGAAATGGGTGGCGTTTCACTGCAGTTGACATTCCCCTGTCCGTCTTGCGAGACCGCACGTCTGGTCAGGGTGAAGGACCAGATATTGCCGGTCTTCAGTCACTCATTTTTGGGTTGGGGTCAGGATGCGGCCTGGCAAAAATTAAAAAATACCCGTGCCTGTGCCTGGGGTGTCGGCTTAACAAATAAGGACTGGCGCGTGGATGAATGTGAGGCGCAGATGTTGGAGTTTTCGAATACGGCTGCTGATGTCGGGAGAATGGTCAACAGTGCAAATGATTTTCGCTGGTACTTGACCAGCGCTTTCCGTTACATGCGGGACACCGACATTGATAATTTTTGCCGTAAGGGTATGAATAGCGGTTTTGAGTCGGTGTCGTCATGTTTTCGCGCGGTTTACCTGCAATATGTATTGAATACCTTTGCTTTGCCGCTTGATTCTGCACCAAGTGATGTGAATTGGACCCTGGGTGCCGTTGTTTGCACTTTCACCCGGTGTTTGGAAGTGGAATAGCCGCCTGATAGTGGATTAGTCTTTCACGGGTATATCAACTTCGCCTTTGACGTTTTTTGACCTGATATCACCACTGCCGTCCTTAAGCACGCGGAAGTCACCGTCGACATCATTGACACGGATATCACCGGAGGAGTCACGCTCGACCACGACGTTATCGCGTACACGGGAAACTTCGATATCACCTGAGCTATCCGACACAACAAGCACGCTGCCATTGATGTCCACCGCGTCAATATCACCGGAGCTGTCTGACTCAATGGTCACATCATCTTCCGCTCCATCGATTTCAATATCCCCGGAAGAATCACTGATGGAGAGGGTGCCACGAGCACTCTCAATTTCAATGTCTCCGGAACTATCCTTGATCTGCACTGCAGCAATGTTGGTTAAATGCATATCGCCGCTGCTGTCCTTCACATCCAGGGCCAGGTTTTGTGGTACTTCGATGCGCAGGTCTATCCAGGCATAGTTGTTGCCAAATGAGCTCCAACCGCCATCTGTATCGGGTAAATTTACGCTAACCTCCGCACGTTTACCGGTGCGGGTGATCACTTCTGATTGCTCTAACCAGGATTCTTTTGAAGCACATACTCTGCCGCGGATGACCGCCTGATCCGAGCCGGAAACCCCAATGATATCAAGGTCTCCTGCCGCTGCGGATATAAGCAAAATTTCGCTATTGCTGACGTCCAGTGTCTGATCAATTTTTTTCTCAAATTTGCACATGTCGGCGGAAGCCCCGGTGCTGAATTGGTAAATAAGCAGGGCGGCTAATGCAAGAGCCCAAAATCGGATTGAAAATGCCATGGCTGTTCTTTTGCTATTCATCGTGTTCGCTCCCTAATGTTCACTGGTCTCCGAATATCTAAATGCAAGAATAGAGCCAGCATTAAGACCGGCTCCAACGGTGCATCAAAATGTATGGTTCCAGTGCGTATGACGTAGTGCAGAGCCAAAAGGTTGCTGGGAGTTCAGGATTTCTCTAACGCCGATAGGTGAAATTGGCCATCAGGGTGTGATTTTCACCAACATAGCGGCACTGCTTTGACCCTGGCCGGTATTGTGGTCAGGCGAAAATTTTAAGATCCTGTGATAAACAGCTGATGTCGACGGGTGAATGACCGCAGAACTCACCATCCGGACCGAGTAGAAAACCCTTTGGTGAACGAATGCTGATATGAGTGCCCTTATAGGATGAGATTTCCGCGTACTCGACATGCCGGCCGCTATATATACTTGGGAAAAGTTTAAGCAATCGTAAGCGGGGCAGGTTTTCAAGAATGGTTACGTCGAGCTGCCCGTCATCAATTTTCGCATCCGGCGCTATTAAAAAGTGTGTTCCGGTATAACGACTGTTGGAGAGGGTAACAAAGACATTGTCACTCGATATTGACTTACCATCAATTTCCATCACCAGCGGGTAGCTTTTTAAGTTTAGAACCCGCCACAAAGTCGCCAGCGTATAAGCCGTTTTACCGAAGAACTTCATTTTTTGAGCCACCATGCCGGCATCAACCGCAAAACCCATCGAGACAATATTCACAAAATAGAAACTTTTATCCGCAGACTTTACAAAACCGACATCCACCTGCCGGGTACGACCCCGGTGTATCAGGTCAATGGCGTGTGTCAAAGTGTCCGGCTCCAAAACCAGTTCACGCGCAAAGGCGTTGCCGGTACCCAAGGGCAACAGACCCAGCGGTATATGCGTTGCTTTCGGGTGCAGGTAAAGACCATTGAGAACTTCAAACAGGGTTCCATCTCCACCTGCTGCGACCAGTCCGTCATATTCTGCAAGAACGGTGTTGGCTACCAACTCCCTGCCATGTCCCGCATACCTTGTTGATTGGTAGGTCACGTTGATACCCAGGCTTTCGAAGCGGGCCCTGATGGCCGCGAGCTTTTTAACCGAACGACCGTGAGCGGCATTGGGGTTAAAAATAATAAGCAGATTCAAACGGTTTAGTTCCCGGTTTAAAGTGGGTTTTGATGTAAACCATTGTATTGTACCTGTGGTTTGTTTGGTATCCTTAGACTTCCAGGCGGATGGAACCAGGGTCACGATACGGAAATGGCAGTGATGAAGACGGGCTTTAGTCGAAAATTACATGTGGCGTTTGGCGCGATGTTAATCATAACGCTGGCCCTGGCATTGTATTTTCATAACAGCGTTCAGTGGTTTGAATACGACGTAAAACGTATCACAACTGCTAATGCTGTACTGAATGCATATCGCATAATTTCCACCGAGACCGCGCAAAAACTGAACCTGGTAGAAGATAGTGTTAACAATGAATCGATTGGCGATTTAGCACGCTGGCACGACAATAGCCAAATTATACGAAATGCATTTATCGAAACTCGGCACGCCCTGGCCGAAGAAAATGAACTGCACAGTGCCAGTGATCAAACGGGCGAGATAGAAAGGCTAAACGAGATCGAGCGACATGTCGAAGTTATTATTGCTTCAGGTGAAACCATCCTTGCAGCCTTTGAAGAGCAACGGCCGGATGATGCAAAGGCCGAACTGGAGCAGTTTCGGAGTTCCGGAACGGCAGAGATTTTCGACGAATTGATGCTTGAAGCGCTGGCATTGAGCCGTACAAAACTCGCAGATGCAAATACCGAGACGATATCACTGGCAGATTATATTACCGGTGTGTTACCCCTGTTTATGTTGACCCTGGCTGGATTGACCGCGATGATCGCCTGGCTTTTTTCACGTAACCTGACTCGTTCTGTGAACCAATTACACCGTGGGGCACAGGCATTCACAAACGATGATCTGAATCACCGTATTCCCGAATTGAATGAGTGGGAGTTTGAACAGCTGGGTTCCGCGTTTAATACCATGGCACGTCAACTGGCAGATCACCGGACCGCTCTGCGTGACTCTAACATCCGCCTCGAGGCAATTATCGAGGAGCGAACGCGTGCCTTGAAAAGCAGCAATGAAACACTCGAGCGTGTTGATGAAAACAGGCGGAAACTATTGGCGGATATCTCCCATGAGTTCCGAACTCCGTTAACCGTCATCCGTGGAGAATCTGAAATCGCCCTGCGTGGCAAGATGAAGACCAAGGCAGAATACAAGGAGACACTTGCGCGGATCATGGATCAGGCCGACCAGACCACGCGCCTTGTTGATGATCTGTTGTTTATTGCACGTGCAGACGCCGGCGAGCCTCGCCTGAAGATAACACAGGTGTCACTTAACAGCCTGTTAAACGCCACATGTACGGACTTCGGTGCCAAGGCGGAGCAAAAAGGTATAAGTATTGATCAGAACCTGGGTGGGGCGGAAGTCATCGTTGCAGCTGATGCCGGTCGTTTACGTCAGGTTTTTTCCATATTAATTGACAATGCCTTGCGCTATTCTGTGAAAGAGACAACGGTGACGGTGAGTCTCTTCAGCGATGACAAAGGGATTGTCGTGAAAGTAAAGAACACCGGTATAGGCTTGACTCAGGATGAGGCGCGGCAGGCATTTCAGCGCTTCTTTCGTGGAGGTAAGGCACAGAGCCATGCCAGAGGTACGGGACTGGGATTACCTGTTGCCAAGGCGATAGTCGAAGCGCACAAAGGCAGGATTACCCTGGAGGGAAAACCGGATGAAGGTGCACTGGTAACCGTTGTTTTCCCAGCTGAAAAGGATTTAGAGGCTGAAGCATGAGAATATTGATTGTTGAGGATGAGGTACGTATCGCCGATTTTTTGCAGCGTGGTCTGCGAGCCGAGGGTCACTTTCCGGTTGTGGCCAACGATGGTGAAGCCGGTCTGGCATTGGCCCTTGAAGGTGATTTTGACCTGTTGTTACTGGATATGATGTTGCCGGGCCTGCACGGTCGCGATGTCTGTCAGCAATTGCGTATGAACAAAATTAATACACCTCTGATCATTCTTTCTGCCATGGACACGCTTGATGATGTCATCGCTGGCTTGCGCATGGGTGCTGATGATTACATGACCAAGCCTTTTTCATTTGAGGAACTACTGGCGCGTATAGAAACTGTCATGCGGCGCAGTTCAAGTGTTGGCAATGAAGCGCAGTTGCTGGAAGTGGGTTCATTGACTTTCGACCGCGAGTCACTTCGGTTTAGCGTTGCAGGTGAGGAAATCAAGATGACTGCCAAGGAACTGGCTATCATCGAACTGCTAATGAGTCACCCCGGTACGCTATTCAGTCGCGAGCGCATTCTCAGTAATGTCTGGGGTTTGAATATGGATCCATTGACCAATGTTGTGGATGTATACATCGGAAAATTGCGTAAAAAGATTGATGATGAAAATACTGACTCAATGATAGAAACAGTGCGCGGGCTGGGTTACCGGTTGAATATTTAACAGGTCATCTAAAACAAATTCATCAAATATTTAATCTGCGTTCATCTTTGTTTCAATATCTGTTCAGGTGTACGGGATACTATAACCTCACAGTTCTCGGACACTAAATCAGTTAACCCCTTACTGACTTCCCAAGTGCGACGAGAGCTTTAACAACCCAACCATCGCCTGACGGTTTAGATCGGTGGCGAAATAGACAATAAGGCGGATGGGGCGGTTGTCGGTTACCAGACAGGACTGTTGCACTGCTGGCGGGTAAGGAAACTAACCTGCGGTGTTTCAGGTCAAGGTAATTGGTCGGAGTGGTCAGAACATCACCGCTTCGCAGGGATGCTGGAGCGGTGGCTTTTATTTATTCTTGAATATCGTATTTCAGATGTCGTTCTGAAAGATTCGCGTCCGCACTATAAACCATGTTTCCAAATTCTATACTTGCCGGCGCCAGGTGGATTTTCGTTGGCAAAGCTTGCAATAAAAGATTAACCTCTCCCCGGAAAAACTCTGCGTCATCACCCGTAATGGCCTGTTCAACCTTGTTGACCGTCAATCCAATTTTACAATCAGCCAATAACTGCGGGTTTTCTACAAATACCGACTCTAAAGGCGAGGGTTGAGTCTCAACTGTAATTCCAAACCCGGACCAACGGGCGGTTAGTATGGCGGGACCCTGCTCAAAATCGCTCAACATGTCGTTGACTGCCGGCGTACCGGAGAACCCACTGCTAAATGGTGCATTCCAGGCTGCGATACACTTCGCCAGCGGCTGTGTGGTGCTGACAGGTCTGAAAGTAAGTTCACCACGCAGTTGCAAACCAGATTGCAGATTCATATCCAGTTTCAGTTGCTCCAGGTCACCTTCGATCAGGAAATTGGAGAAATTGACACTGAGTGTGCCTGTGCTATCGGCCTGGGCACTCACAAAAGCCAATGCCGAGCCCTGGCGGAGAGCTTGCAAGCTGGTTTTGCTCGACTCACAAACAGAATCTTCAAATCTTGATTCAATTTGGCAGCTTTTAAGTGCCTGTGCATTTAAGCGTTCACATTCACGTTTTGCGTCGTGTGCACGTTTAATACACAAGTTTTGCTGGATTTCATAGCGGACATTCTGGCGGTTACGCGCAGACTCGCACAAAGGGTCTATTGCTTCACTGACGCAACGATTATTCAATGGGTTGCGAAACTGGCAGGAAGAGCAATCACGCGTATCCCTGAGTCGTTTACACTGGGCCTGATTGATATTGCAAACAGGGGCAGGTGGGCAGTCGCGGTATTCGCAAATGATGTCCGCCGAATCAAACGGCTGAAGTTGAGCCGAAGATTGCAGTACTGACAAAGCTGATCCGCCAAATTCAGTATCCATACTTAAGTCCGCCAACGAATCTTGCAATACATTACGTAAAAAGGGACGTTTGACCTCAATCAGTGCAATGCCGGGCTTATCCTGGATAGTCGAAAATCCGGATATTCTGCTGTTGAATTGATCCTTTAACTCGGTGAATATTTGCCTGGCCTGTTGTTGGTCGACCATTGCACTGACTGGTTCTGACTCATTAATGTATATGGATTTAGATGCCAGTATGCAGCCTGAATCCTTCTCTACTACAAGCACTTCCCATTGAGAGGCATTGCTGCTTGCCGTACCTTTAGTTGACCAGGTCCTCCAACGTTCACTCGGTCCGACA
>Ga0265303_10002602_pt1 | contig 11194 bp, 14 predicted proteins | sample Helome_2_FD_192494 | JGI IMG/M metagenome (GOLD analysis project Ga0265303, IMG submission 192494) | Marine sediment microbial communities from subtidal zone of North Sea - Hel_20160317 (Illumina Assembly) | ecosystem: Environmental > Aquatic > Marine > Subtidal zone > Sediment ...
AATCTGTCCCCTTTGGTTTAATCTGTCCCCTTTGGTTTCCTTTGGTTTTATCCCTTCGTGATGATCGTCTCGCGGTACGCGTGCCAGGTGGCATAACCAAGCACAGGAGTTATGAAGGCAAGACCGATCAGTGCGGTCGCGAATCCTGCAGCTGTAAGCACGAAGATCACAAATGCCCAGAGTGCAAAAACCCGTGTATTTCGCAACACTGCATTGATGCTGGTTAGTATCGCTGTTGCCCCATCAGCATCCCGGTGCAGGATCATCGGTAGTGTGAACACACTGGCACAAAAGGCCAGACTTGCAAAAAACATAGCGATCAACAAGGACGCTACCGCATAAGAGCCTGTTTTCTGACCATACACTGGCTCAATCGCTGCCATTATCGATAGAATGATGATCAGGAACACGAACAACATGCTCATCATTATCGCAAACAAACGTTCATGCCTCATTTCATGAAAAACCCTCTTGCGCTCGTGACCGAAGCTTGGCTTGTGGTTCTTTTCGAGTTGATGGCTGACGTCGTAAAGACCGAAGCACAGTACGGGCCCCATGATCAGGAAGCCGAAAAGGAGGCTGACGATCAAGGCATTATTTTCATGGGCCCATGCAAAATAAAGAAGCAGCCAACCGAAAAAGACGAATATCAAACCGTATGCCAAGCTGTGCCAGGGTGCGCGCTTGAAATCCTGCCACCCCATCTTCAACCATCTGAAAGGGTCGCCGATTGATAGCTTGCGGCAAGGTGCGTAGAGAGGAATATTATCCCCTGTGGAGCCTCCTGTTTGTGTTTGCACTCCGCACCTCCTCTCAGATAATTATTCCGAACATCCTTTGCAGTAAATATAGTGAATAATCAGGGTCAGATCCCGGTTTTTACTAATATTAGAAGAAACCGGGATCTGACCCACTGCTGTCCCATAACTGCATATTGAATCACCCATAACGTCATGAAAGAAAATATCTATTCAGACTGCTATTACACACTGGACATGAATGCCAGGCACCACTAAACAAACAGAACATCCCCTCTCCCACAGGGAGAGGGCCAGGGAGAGGGGGTATCAAAACAGGTAGTTAGGCCTTATTTATCCCCTCCCCCCAACCCTCTCCCGGAGGGAGAGGGAGTATATGGGACAGCAGTGGATCTGACCCCTGTTTTTCCTGTTTTTCCTGATTTAACTAGAGGAATAATATATGAATATAACCTTCAGTCTCGCCCCTATCGTATCACTGGTCGCCGGCATACTGATTCTGGTTGTGCCGCGTTTGCTGAACTACATCGTCGCAATCTATCTGATCACCATCGGCGTATTCGGCCTGCTCGGTGTGAATAACCTTAGACTGATATAGATTCAAAAGCGTCAGACTTCACTGAGTGAGAGAGACATAGCCATGCAAAAAATAATTCTTGTCACAGGGTCGACCGACGGTATCGGCCTGGAAACAGCCAGGATCCTGGTCCCGCAGGGCCACCGTGTTCTGCTACATGGGCGCAATTCATCAAAGCTCAAGGAAGTTGTAAGAACACTCTCCGGGCCAGCGGGTGATGGGAACATTGAAAGCTACGTGGCTGATCTATCACGCATGGACGATGTAGAGGCACTCGCGAAAGCTGTGACTGAGAGGCACACCCGACTCGATGTGCTGATCAACAATGCCGGTATCTTCCGCACGCCCGAGCCAATCACGCAGGACGGACTGGACGTCCGGTTTGCGGTTAATACGATTGCACCCTATCTCCTGACGCAACGGCTTTTGCCATTGCTTGAAGCATCCGGGCGGATAATTAACCTTTCCTCCGCTGCTCAGTCACCGGTTGATCTGGAGGCGCTGGCCGGACGTGTCAGATTGTCCGACGACCTCGAAACGTATGCGCAAAGTAAACTGGCGATCACTATGTGGTCTCGCAGTATGGCACTTTCGCTCAAGGATAATGGTCCGGTCATTGTCGCGGTTAACCCCGGGTCGCTGCTCGGCACCAAGATGGTAAAAAATGGCTTTGGTGTGGCCGGCAAAGATATCCGCATAGGTGCTGAAATACTTACCCGCGCGGCACTGTCAGATGAATTCGCAACAGCTTCCGGCCAGTATTTCGACAACGATTCAGGTCAGTTTGCCGAGCCACATCGCGACGCACTTGATCCACAAAAATCTGCAGGGGTTGTGCATGCTATCGAGGCAATTTTAGCTGAAATAACACAAGCGGACGAAGATCAATAATAAAATAACCAGGGTCAGATCCTGGTTTTTACTAATATTAGGAGAAACCGGGATCTGACCCCTGTTTTTGCTCGACCCGGAGGTGCGCCTCTACCAGCGCTTCTGCAAACAACTTGAACGTTTGGGTATCCATCGCCTGGCCAGCGAGGGGCCGGCAGATTTCGCCCGCCGTGCCGGGACAATCCGCCCGCAGGCCGCCGGGGCAATCAGCGAGATAACCGAGCTGTTTATCGCGATCCGCTATGGCAACAAGCATGGCAAAGAGCAGCTTGCCCGCTTTAGTCAGGCAGTGAAGGTGTTCTACTCGGGATAACCGCATTAATTTTTGTCATCCCCGCCCCCGCCTCCGCGGGGACAGGCTAAATTCCGTCATCCCCGCGCAGGCGGGGATCCAGCCCGAAAAAATGAGCCCCCCAGAAAAGGCCAGATACATTCAGAGAGAATTGGTGTCAGGGCACATTTATTCCTAAATATAAGCAGAAAGTGTGCCCTGACACCTTTTTATTTGCTTATGTGACTCTTTTTATTTGCATCAGTGGGTTGTGTCCAATAAAGTGGCACATCCCTGCTGTGTATGCAGTTTGCACCACACGAATGGTAGGAGGAGGCGAGCCTTCTTCGCGATACGATTAGAATATAAGGACTGACTCAGTTGGTCGAAATGCAATGCATTTGGCCGGCCAATTTAATCAGTGCATAGCGAACTAAACCTACAAATTGCTAACAGGAGATCATCATGTGTGTAAGAAAAATAGTTCATGGTTTGGCTTTCATCTTGGGTTCGGCACTCGCAACATCAGTCGCTGCAGTAGAGCCACACTGGTTTGTCGGCTTTGGCGCTGGCAAGACCAGTACGGACATCAGCGAAAGCGATATCAACCGTGAGTTTGCAGCCGGCGGCATAACGGCATCCGCGGACGTGGATGACGAGGATACTGCATGGCGGGTATTCGGCGGTTACCGGATTAGTGACTACTTTGCGGTAGAAGCCGGGTACTTGGATTTCGGCACGGTCGAGGCTGACGTTAATATTTCAGCACCTGTTGTCGGTAGTGCCAACGTTGATGCCGATGTCACGGCATTTACCTTGGACCTTTTGATTCCGATACCGCTTTCCGAACGCTTTGAGCTGATACCGAGGATCGGTGTTGCGTTCTGGGATATTGACTCGGATGTAAGTCTGGCCGCCGGTGGCCTGGCATCATCTGCGAGCGTGGATGATGATGGCACCGATTTTCACTACGGGATTGGCTTAAGCGCCAAGATCAATGAGCTGATCAAGGTCCGCACCAATGTGGAACGCATCGATTCAGACTCGGAGATTACCGCCTTTACCATCGGCCTCCAGTTCGCCCTCTGATCGTTTAAACTGAATCCGGAGGGACCGCACAGGTCCCGCAGGAAGCATGCGGTTCCTCCGGTATTGATACTGACGAATAAAATGCTTCCGAGCGAAAATAATCGTGTGAGTAGATCGACAAGCCATTACAAACGCCACTGAACTAGTACTCTTCTTCCAGACGCTCAATTCTAACCACCGAACTTCCGGAAAGGGAACGTCCGAAGTTGCTGCATTTACGCCATTCGCTGGCTGCCCGGGAATGACCGGAACTGGCCGATCTAGGAAGTACGGGAATCCCGCAGAAGCGGGGTTATCTATTTTCGGCAATGACCGGTTCTGGCCGAACTCAAAGAGAAATGGTGTCAGAGCACATTTATTCCTAATATAAGCAGAAAATGTGCTCTGACACCTTTTACTCTCTGACACCTTTTACTTATTTTAGCGATGATCTCCAATCGCTCGATGCTGGCCTATTGGTTTGTCGGATAGATTCCACATGTTTTTTGTGGTATATTACGCGGGAAGAAGCTGCGACGAGAATGGCATGAACAATAATCGATTCCAGCCTAACCATTCTGAAATCCTCGTGGTTTTACCCGGGTTGCTGGGGGCCATTTCTCTTGTGTGTCTGTACGTATTAGCGACATCGTCGCCCGGGTGGCAACCACATGGAGCTGGCGAGGCTTCCATTCAACCTGCCGTTCAGGAAACACCGCTGAGCATATCCTCTGTCGATTTCACAACAGCGCAACCGTTTGGCAACCCGGCAAGCGGTCCGATCACCAGGCACGTTATTGAACAGGCCAATGATGCCACTCAGCAGCGGGATATAGCCTCCATTAACGACCCGGGGGAAGCAAGCCTGGCGCGTGGTCCCTGGGTAATTTATTTGACCTCGTTGCGGCGCGAGGAAGATGCCGTGAAGTTTATTGCCAAGGTCCATTCACGGGGTGTTTCTGCAAAGACAGATGCAGCGACTGTAAAAGGAGATAAATACTGGCGTGTCTATGTGCCCGGCTTTGCAACCGTCAATCAAGCCAGAACCAATGCCACCATAATCAAGGAGAAGCTTGGCCTTGATGATTATTGGGTTGCAAAACGCTAATTACAGGCCTTACTACTGCGGTCTATCTTTTGTAATAATTGGGGTCAGAGCACAATTGTTTCCAATATTAGAGGAAATTGTGCTCTGATCCCTGTTTTACTCTGACCCCTGTTTTACCGGTCGGACCGCCTCGACCACGTCCGTGGTGATCTGGAGCACCCGCTGGCCGTCCCGCTCCTGCAGCAGCCCCGATGCGGCGGGATCGAATTCGAGCCGCTTGATGATGGTGCCGAAAACCTCGCGCAGGGCGCGGGCACCGAGCCGGTTCTTGCCCGCCGCGATGTCGGCGATGCGCAAGGCGGCCTCGTCCGTGATACTCAGGGTGACACCCATATTCCGGAAATAAGCAACCGCCTGAGGCCATATGGCATCCGCCGTATCCCGGAAGATCACCACCAGTTCCTCGGCCCCCAGGTCATCCAGCATCATCACGCTGTCGAAGCGCGACAGGAATTGCGGTGTCATGCCGTAGCTGAAGATGTCTTCCTGCGTCAGGTGCTCGCCCAGATTGAATACGAACCGGCGCTTGTAACTGCCATCGGAGCCAGGCACCAGCTTGTAGAATTTATCGATCCCGGATTCCTTGGTGACGCGCTGGAGCACCTGGTCATACAACTCCTCGAAAGCCCCGCCTGCGACAAACAGGACATGTTCTGTATTGACCGGCTCCACCTGGGTATGCCAGCGGCCGGATTCGAAATAGCGCAGCTCAACCTGGACATGCTCGTTCTCCATCAGGGTGAGCAGGCTGTCCTGCGCGGTGATCCCCTTGACGCTCGGCTCGCCGCCCACCACGGCCCGGATCTTGTCGACCTCATCGACACAGACAATGCCGTGGGACACATACTCCCGCAGGGTCTCAAGGTCGGCCTTCTCACCCAGCAGGTCGGCAGCTTCGCGGGCCAGCCGGTCCATCACCATATTGCTTTGCTGACCTCGGGTCGCCAGATCGGCCACGAGGTTGGCGTTGATCCGGATGATGGTGGAAAACTTCTCATAACCCTCGGCCTCCACGAAGAACCGTTCAACGGCCCGCATGATGGTGGTCTTGCCTGTGCCCGAGTTGCCGATCATCAGCACATTGCCGGCCGAGTGCTCGATCAGGTGTTTGTAAATGGCAACGGCCATCTCGCGCAGTGCCTTGTCCTGCCCGATCACGTCACGGCGCAAGGATTCATATATCCGGGTTGGTGTCATGGAGGACACTTTAGAAGTGTTGGGCCCGCCAAACAAGCGGAGCCAGTACCTGATCCTTGATCATATTAGCGGAAATTGCTCTCTGACCCTATTGTTTCGCTCCACTGCAGGCAAATGCATCCCCTCTCCTTTATGCCCGCTTTTTGTATGGTAGAAATGGTGTCAGAGCACATTTTCTATTTATATTAGAGTTAAATGTGCTCTGACACTCTTTTTTTCAAGTAAAATAATGTGCTCAGATACCAATATGTTTATTGACTAATAATGCATCCGGCCCCTTCATTACCGGTGCAGTAACGCTGCACCAGTTCGGCTTTCATCCTGGCACCGAATTCATCGCTCCAGAGCCATTCATAATAATCCCTGCCCACCGCACTGGGTGGCCGGGGTTCTTTCAGCCAGTTCACTCGCATGCGATGATCCCGCAGATAAATATCCATCGCCTGCTGCACCGGTCTCAGCTGCCAACCGTTTTTTTCAAATTCAATTTTATCCATGCAGATTTCATCTGCCTGTGTGGCTGAAACCATTATCAGCAGTATGCCTGCCGCGAATACGCGCAACCGCAAAAATTGCTTTGTCATGGCGAAATCCTCCCGGTTGCAACCAGCGCGGTTTCCCATCTTGCCAGTCTATTTTGGCATCTTCGGGAATCAATAGGGTCAGACTCCATTGATTCTCAGTACCCTGTACCCTTTTAATATTGGATTTAATTGAGCTCTGACCCCATTTTTTTGTTTTACTCGCAATTCGCAAGGCGAGCGCATTATAAAATTCAAACAAGTCTGTATCCGGAGTCAAGCAACTACGGATAAAGGCATGGTCTGCTTTATCATCTACCAGCTGCTTTATCGCGTAGTCGACAAGGTCCATGTTGCCTCAATGAAAGCTGGGGGCAGAGCACAATTATTCCTAATATTCAGAGAAATTGTGCTCTGACCCCATTTATATCTCAATTATTCCCAATTTTAGGTGAAATTGTGCTCTGACCCCAGTTTTCCCGAACAACCACCCGAACTGCCTGTCTGAATTACACCCCACAAACAACAGACAGAGCCCGCCATCATGGAATTTCACAAGAACAGTCTCACATTGCTGACCCTGCTGACCATCTTCCCCCTGCAGGTACAGGCTGCTGCAACCATCGTCAACGATATCGGTATGGCATTTCGGGAAATACCCGCCGGTGAATTCACCATGGGCAGCACCGACCTCGACGAAATCATCATCGAGCAACCCGATGGCAAGGCGGCCATGGTCAGGGACGAAACCCCGGCACACCGGGTGGTGTTCAAACAGCCCTTTTACCTCGGCATCACCGAGGTCACCCAGGGGCAATGGCAGGCCGTCATGGGCAAGGACAAGCAGCGCGGACCGGATTCGCACTGGTCACGCAAGGACTGGCAACAGCTGCCGGTGGTTGGCGTTACCTGGCACGACACACAGGATTTCATAGAGAGACTCAACGGCAGCGATGCCAAATACCGCTACCGCCTGCCGACAGAGGCCGAATGGGAATACGCGGCAAGGGCCGGCCACAGCGGTATGCGACCCTGGCCGGTTGAAGAAATGCCTGAATTCGCCTGGTATATCGAAAACTCCGGAGACATCATCCAGCCGGTCGCCAAGCGCAAGGCCAATGCCTGGGGCCTTCACGACCTGTACGGCAACGTGTGGGAATGGACCGGTGACTGGTATGCGCCGGACTACTATGCAAACACGCCGACTGTCTCGCCACGCGGGCCCGGGGAAGGCACGAAGAAAGTCCGTCGCGGCGGATCATTCCACTGCCAGGTTCACCTGGTCCGACCCGGGTACCGGGCCGCTGATACACCAGATACACGCTATTCAGTCATCGGGTTCCGGGTAGTTGCGGAACCTCGACAGAAATAGTTAACCATTGGTCACTGCTGTCCCACATACTCCCTCTCCCACCGGGAGAGGGTTGGGGAGAGCGAAGCGAGGGGCCGGGGATCAAATCAAGCCAACTGCCTGATTTTCTATTCCCTCATCCTGTCCTTCTCCCGGAGGGAGAAGGAACGCACTGTTCGTACAGTGATATATAATTTTCATATACAGTCGCTATCAACTGCTCCGTGCAATGTGTTCATTCATGGGCTTACTGTATTTTCTGTAATTCTATGTGGGACAGCAGTGACCATTGGTAGAAAAATTGTATCCGGCCCCTTTTTACTCCGCCCCCTTTTAGTTTCGCGCAGGCGGGGATCCAGCCCCGAGAAATGAACCGCACTAAAAGGAACGTCGGTGTTATTCAGAAATCAGGAAAAATATCTTCAGCGAAAATGCAACGATCAACAACACCAGGCCCAGTAACAGGAATGAATAGTCCTTCGCATCCCAGCTCTTCATCTCGTCATCAACGAATTCAAGCCAGCCCCTAGCCAGTTTATCCAGCGATGAAGCAGTCTCTTGCTGCCCCTTGACCTTGAGAACAAGCTTGCTGAAGTGGCTCCTTCTCAACGCAGGGAAAAGCAGCACCAGCGACGCAACCAACCCGCACACCTCCGCGGCGATCTCACTCATGAACACACCTCATGCAGCCTGATGCCGGCATAATCGAGGTCAGCCCTCGACACTGATTTCCAGCAACTCGTCTTCATCATCACGGGGCGTGGCAGACAGCACGAAGTGGTAATTGCAGGCACGCGCGATGTGGGCCAGCATCTCGACAGTCGGACCACGCTTGCCCTTACCCTGCTCCAGGCGGCCAATGACAGTTTGCGAAACATTCATGCGTTTCGCCAGCGCCGTCTGGGTCAGATGCGCATGCGTACGCATCGCCTTGATAAAGCGCGCCGCCTCCACTGCCATGGAGTATTCTTCAAACGACGCCTTGACCCGCTTGTTTGCGAGCATATCCTCGGCAAACTTCTCCAGCGGTATGCCCTTGCGATCTGTCTTTTTACCTTCCATATTGCAACCTCTGCAGCAGCGCCCTACCAATAATCCAGTCTTGCTATCGCCTCTTTGACAACCAGGTCCCACTGATGGGGATTGCACTCCGGTCCAAAATGCAGAACCGCGAAATGATTGTCTTTCAGCTGGGCATAGATCATTAAATAGCCCCGACTCCTGAACACCCGCAAGACAATGTTGTTGTGAACCCTGAAGCCCTTACGCTCCAGGGGAGGACGCTTGCTGACGCCATTGTCCCGCAGGTCATAACAGACGACGAGCATGCGCCCGATCGCATCCATCGCGGTGCCATTGCTGCGCTGCAGCGCCCCAGCCTCCTTGTCTGCGGCTGGATGGATATCTACAAGATTCCCGGTGCTTCCCGTCATTTATCGACCCTAGAAATTATAACATAAATGTTATATTTTATGTTATTGTTTTATATCGTATTCCAGCGAAAGTGCTCCTTGTAACCCGTCCCAAGATAGAGAACTGAAGGTACATATTCGTCTATATGCGCAAGCCAAAATAGCAGCAGTTGATGTAATCGTGACTACAGGTTTCTTGTAGGCGTTTGTAAGAATTACATGTAGCCAAGTCGATGTATTTTTTGTTCTGACAGTAAAAGAGATTCGGAAACCAAATATCAGCTTGGAAAAAAAGGGACGGAGGGAATAATATTTAATCCCTCCGTCTCCTTTTAATTCGTCCCCTTTGGTTCGGCCGCCATCTGCTGGCGATGAAACTCCTCCAGCCACCGGTCCGCCCACCAGTTGGCGTTCGCCTCGGTGTTCTTGTGATCGACCTGTTTCGAATGACTGAGGAAATGAAAACACTCGTGCGCCAGCGTGTGCACCGCGCACTCCTCCAGGTCCTGAAACACGAAGTCCTTCTCACCCGAGTACCAGCCTTGCCGGCTTTCTGCGGATGGTATGCGCGCCCAGTGCGGGTAGACGAAGGGCGGCGCCATCTCCACGTTTACGCTGGCACGGATGCGGTAGCCGCTCATCAGGCTATCCGATCCGGCAGCCGCCGGCACCGGAAAATCGCAACAGCCGTGCAGGAGGTGGTTCTGATTCAGCGGCAGGAGCTTGATCCATTCGAGGTGCGAGGTATCGAACACCGCCAGCTGCCCGCAAATGAAACGGATCACGTGCGGCATGCTGATTTTGTCGATGACCCTGTAGGGTTGCGCGTTCAACCGGACTCCCGAACATCCCGAGGGGCCCTGCCCCTTTCAATCCGGAGAAAAGGTGTCAGAGCACATTTATTCCTGTTATAAGCAGTAAATGTGCTCTGACACCTTTTACTCACGACCGCAGTTTTTCTCAATAAACAAAGACGGATACAATAGCATCATGCATGGTGTGCTACCTATCTGATTAAATGAGTGTCATCTGGCAGAAAACTTCCGGTCAGGACCATTTCGAAGTGCGGCGTGCCGGGAACAGCATACGACTCTACAGGAACGGCGTTCTCCACACACAATACAACCCACTCCATCCGATTGGCGGAAACCTATGGGACCTTTTCCTGATACCCGCCTTTTTCTTCAACCCTCCGGCAATTCGCAGGGTACTGGTACTTGGCGTTGGCGGCGGCGCCGTGATTCGCCTGTTAAACCGGTTTGTCGGACCGGAAGAGATCATCGGCGTGGAACTCAACCCGGTACACATCCAGGTTGCCCGACGCTTCTTCGGCATCGGGCGAAACCAGGCCACGCTGGTATGTGCAGATGCAGCCGAATGGATTCGGGAGTATCGAGGACCGCCTTTTGACCTGATTGTGGATGATATTTTTGGCGAGGAATCCGGCGAACCTGAACGCGCCGTCGTTGCGGATTCCAGCTGGTTCAGTCAATTGACAAGCCGACTGTCACGCAAGGGTATCCTGGTTTTGAATTTTGCAAGCCTGACCGAATTGAAAAGCTGTGCCTGGTTCCACGATCCCGATGTCCAGGCACGCTTCAAGGCTGCCTTTCAGCTGACCAAGCCACAATATGAAAACACCGTTGCGGCCTTTCTAACCGAACACGCCACGAGCCGGCAATTGCGACAAAATCTTGCCCGGGTGCCCGGACTCGATCCCGATATAAAGAGCACGCGAATCTCTTACCGGATTCGCAGTATTTAGCGCGTGTGGCTGCCTTATTAAGGAACTACAGAGGAAATACAGGGGACAGATTTATTTCAGACAATGCCTGATCGCAGGTAACCGGTCGCCGGCCCTGGCGAACATTCTGCGGATCCGTTATAGCTAATGAAGCGAGTGTCGGGGAGGTAAATAATGGGAAATAAATCTGTCCCCTTTATTTCGGGACTGCTTTTTTCTGATCCACTTCAGTTTGGAGGTGACCGCCAGACGCACATCGTCATCGGTGACATGCAGTGGCGCAGAAACCTGTACCC
>Ga0265303_10002604_pt1 | contig 11192 bp, 9 predicted proteins | sample Helome_2_FD_192494 | JGI IMG/M metagenome (GOLD analysis project Ga0265303, IMG submission 192494) | Marine sediment microbial communities from subtidal zone of North Sea - Hel_20160317 (Illumina Assembly) | ecosystem: Environmental > Aquatic > Marine > Subtidal zone > Sediment ...
ACAAATTTAACTGCCGAAATTAAATAGTGTTGTCTTGAAATTCAGGGGCTTCACCCCAGCTAAAAAAGTGGAACAATGGATGCTTCGGTTATGAAACAAAACAATCAGATCAACGACCTGGAACCCAATGCCAGGCAAAGGCTTTTGGAAATGGCCACAAAACTTTTTGCGGAGAAGGGCTATGCCGGCACTTCGGTAAGGGAAATTGTGGATCGGGCCGGGGTTAGCAAACCGGTTCTGTACTATTATTTCAAGAGCAAAGAGGGGCTTTTTTATGCCATCCTGGAATGGGCCGCAGATGTCCAGCAAGAAATAATAACCGAAGTTATCACAACCTCGGGGACGGTACTGGATCGGTTCATTTATTTCTACCGCCGGGTCTCAGAGGGCGTTGAAGAATACCAGGACCTGTATAAAATGATCCACGGCCTTATTTACGGCCCGCCCCAGGGCGCCCCAGCATATGATTTTCCAAGATACCAGCGCCACATGTTCGACGCCGTTAAACGAATATATACCAACGGGTTAACACCAGGAGAAGCCAAACCGGCAGATGAGGATGAGGTGGCCTTTCTGGTGCTCAGCCTGATTGATTTCAGTTTAAACATGAATCAGGTTTTGCCTGAATTGGCCGACCCGCAGCGCCCCGAACGGTTGTTGCGACTCGCCTTTAAAGGATTAAGCCAGGGAGAGAAGCTTTAAATGAAAGCCAAAACCACTCTTTTAACACCTGTTTTGACGGCCCTGACCGCAGCTTTTCTACTCGCAGGCTGCCAGGATCAGGAATCGATGGCCATTGCCGAAAGTACATCGCCGGAGGCGCCGGCGATCCCGGTCTCGTTGATGATCGTGAAACCGGTTTCCATGCGGGATGTTATATTTCTGCCAGGTGAAACCGAAGCTTCCGAAGATGTCAAAGTGGCGGCCAACACCGCCGGCCGTGTCGATTGGATCGGTCCCCGTGAGGGTCAAAAAGTCAACAAGGGGGACCTGCTGGTAAAAATAGACGTTTCGGCGCTCAAGGCGTCCCTCGATCGGGCGGAAGCAGCCTACAAGCTGACCGACGACTTATATCAGCGCCGGCTGCGGCTTTATGACAACAAAATCATCGCCCGGGAAGAACTCGATCAAAGCGAAACCCAGCGCACGCTGGCCTTAACCGATCTTGCGCAAATCAAGGTCCGGTACAATCACGGGTTTCCGAAATCCCCCATAACGGGGATTGTCAACTATTTGTACTTAGACGAGGGCGAATATGCGGATATGGGCAAGCCCATTGTTGATATCGTCAATATTGACAAAATCAAAATTAACGTCCGGGTGCCGGAGCTCGATGTTCGATTTGTAAAAAAAGGTCAGCAAACACCGGTTAAAATAGATGCCTTTCCGGAGCACACCCTAATTGGAACTGTTGATTTTGTGTCGTTTAAAGCCGATCCCGCCACCAAGACCTTTCTGGTAAGATCGATCATCGACAATCCTGACCATGATATCCGTCCGGGCATGATCGGTCGGGTGGCATTTGTCCGCCGGGTTATTGCGGATGCCATCGCTGCCCCTCTATTTGCCCTGGTGGACAAGGGCGGGGAGCGAATTGTATTTGTTGAAAAAAATGGCGTCGCCGAATCCCGCTCCATTTCCATCGGGGTGATTGAAGCCGACCGGGTGCAGATTACCAGCGGACTGACAGTCGGCGATCATCTAATCGTAAAAGGGCATACCGAAGTCGAAGACGGAATGAAAGTGATTGTTAGATGATTCTGAATCAGGCTGCTCTTAAACGACAGGTAACGGTTCTGGCGCTTCTGGTAATTATTGTTATTGCCGGCCTCTACTGCTATGCTACTTTGCCGCGTGAATCTTTTCCGGATATTACGATTCCCTATGTATTTGTTACTACGACCTATGAAGGCGTTGCGCCCCAGGACATGGAGCAGCTGATTACCATTCCCATCGAGCGTAAACTCAAGGGGATCGATAATGTCGAAGAAATCCGTTCCACATCAGCCGAAGGCCTTTCTACGGTGGCAATAAAATTCTTGCCCAAAGTTGACCTGGATGATGCGGTGCAGAAGGTCAGGGACAAAGTGGATCAGGCCAAAAACGATCTGCCTGCCGACCTGGCCGATGACCCGGCCATTCAAGAGGTCAACTTTTCGGATATGCCCGTCATCCGGGTGGTCCTTTCAGGGCCCTTCAGCCTTCGTCGACTGCAGAATCTGGCGGAAGATTTGCAGGACCAGATCGAGTCCATTACCGGGGTCCTGGAAGCGCACATCAGCGGCGGGCTGGAGCGGGAAATCCACGTTGAGTTCGACCTGGACCGGGTGGGGGCCTACAATGTGCCGTTTTCCAGTATCATCAATTCCGTAACCCGGGGCAACGTGAACATGCCTGGCGGCAGTATGGATATCGGCGAAGGCAAATATCTGGTGAGGGTTCCGGAGGACTTCAAGCACCCGTCGGAAATCTTTTCGATTGTCGCTTTTGTGCGCGACGGTAAACCGGTCTATCTGCGCGACGTTGCCACCATAAATGATTCCCATAAGGATGCCTTGACCCGTAGCCGGATCAACGGGGATAAGAGTGTCACCATTGCGGTGTCCAAACGCAGCGGTGAAAATATCGTGCGGGTGACCGACGAAGTCAAACGGATCGTCGAGGAAATGCGGCCCCAGTTGCCCCGGACCCTGCAAATCGACCTGACGGCCGATATGTCCAACGATGTGCGACTGATGGTGGCCGATCTGGAAAACAATATCATTTCGGGACTGCTGCTGGTGCTGGCCGTCATTCTTATCTTCATCGGCGGCCAATCGGCCGTTTTCGTTGCCATGGCCATTCCATATTCCATGTTCATCACCTTTGCCCTGCTGACCGGTTTTAATGTGACCTTGAATATGGTGGTGCTCTTTTCATTGATCCTGGCACTGGGCATGCTGGTAGACAACGGCATCGTGATCGTGGAAAATATTTACCGGCACATGCAGCAGGGCAAATCCCGCCAGGAAGCGGCCCGCATCGGCACCGACCAGGTGGCCTGGCCGGTGATCACCTCCACCCTGACCACCCTCGGTGCCTTTTCGCCGATGATGTTCTGGCCGGGTATCATGGGTGAATTTATGGGTTATCTGCCCATGACCCTGATCATGGCCTTGAGCGCCTCGCTGTTTGTGGCTCTGGTCATCAATCCGGTTCTCTCGGCCCGCTACCAGAGAGTCAAAATTGTCAATCCGAAGAAAAAAAGTCCCCGTGTCAAAGAGCCTTTTTTAAAAAGGATCTACCTGTTTTTGTTGCAATGGTGTCTGCGCCATCGCTGGGTGGTTGTCCTGACCAGTACCCTGTTGCTCGTTGCAGCCACGGCGAGCTTTATTCTGTTCGGCAAAGGGACCGAATTTTTTCCGGAAACTGAACCCAAGCGTGCCTATGTCAACATCAAAGCACCCGTAGGCACCAATTTGAACACTTCCGACAAGCTGGTGGCCGAAGCCGAAAAGATAGTATCCGAATATGAAGACATCCGTTATGTGATTTCCGATATTGGTGCCATGGGCGGCGATCCCTTTTCCCAGGGCGGAACCGGGACTCACATCAGCCGGGTGGTGCTGGATTTCAATGATTTTCACGATCGCTCCCGCCCCTCTTCTGAAATCGTCAATGAAGTGCGGCAGCGAATTCTGGCGACCATGAAAGGTGCCGAAGTCCAGGTAGAGAAAGAAGAAGAAGGACCGCCCACCGGCGCGCCCATCAACATCGAAATTTCCGGCGAAAATATTATAATCCTGGGGGAACTGGCCGCCCGGGTGCGCAAAGAAATTAGAAATATTCCCGGATTGGTGGATTTGAAGGATAATTTTGTCAAAGGCAAACCGGAAATCCGGGTAAGGGTGGACAAGGAAAAGGCAGCGCTGCTGGGGCTGGACACTTACACAATTGCTTACACGGTCAAAGCTGCTATCAACGGGGTCAAGGCCGGGGTCTATCGCGAAGGCAAAGATGAATATGACATTATTGCCAGGCTGCCGGAACGCGATCGGCAATCCATCGAAAACCTTAAACGAATCACGGTATCGGGACCCCTGGGAGAGCCCATTCCTTTGACAAGCCTTGCGCAAATTTCTTTAGGCAGCGGCATCGGCGCCATCATGCGGCTGGATCAGAAGCGGGTGGTGACCATTTCCGGGGACGTGTCCGGACGCCTGGCCAACGACGTTATCAAGGAAATCGACCAACGTCTTAAAACCAACCTGACCTGGCCCCGGGGCTATAACTATCGTTTCAGCGGCGAGCAGGAAGAGCAGGCCAAAGCCCAGGCTTTTCTCAGCAAGGCATTTTTTGCCTGTATTGCCATTATTATGCTGATTTTGTTGACCCAGTTTAATTCATTTATTACCCCGCTGATTATTTTGTCATCGGTGATTCTGTCGCTGATCGGTGTTTTTATCGGCCTGCTGGTTACCGGCACCGCCTTCGGAATTATTATGACCGGTATCGGAGTTATCAGCTTGGCAGGTGTGGTGGTCAACAATGCCATTGTCCTCATTGACTACTACAACCAGCTTCTGGCCAAAGGGATGTCTTCGGTGGATGCCCTCATACGTGCCGGTGCGGTGCGCTTTCGGCCGGTGATGCTGACAGCGATCACCACCATATTGGGGCTTTTTCCCATGGCTACCGGCATCAGTTTTGATTTTCGCAAACTGGCCTGGGATATCGGCGGCGAGTCTTCCCAGTGGTGGGGCCCTATGGCGGTGGCCGTGATCTTCGGGCTGGGATTTGCCACTTTGCTTACCCTGATCGTTGTACCGGTTCTTTGCTCGGTGGCCCACGGCCTGAAAAACCGCAATGCTGGAATAAAAGGTCAAACGAAGACTTGATCCCCTTGGTTTAGTGGTGTGGAGCTGTGAAGAAGGAAAACAGCATAAAAATCTTATCGGTCTCGGATGTGGTTGATCCGACATTGAAGCTGCCGTCTGACACCAGGCAGATTACCGGCATTGATTTAATTATATCATGCGGGGATCTACCGCCGGAATACCTGTCCTTCCTGGTCGATTCGATCAAAGCGCCCCTTTACTATGTAGGCGGCAATCACGATATTCGATATAAGGCCAAACCGCCGGGGGGCGGTTTGAATCTTCACGGCAGGCTGTTAAAGTTTGAGGGGATTAATATTCTTGGGCTGGAGGGCTCGCATTGGTATAATGGGGGACCGTATCAGTACACCGAGGATCAGATGCGATCCATCATTCGTCGGCTGCGGCCCAAACTCTGGTGGCGGGGCGGAGTTGATGTGGTCGTCGCCCATGCCCCACCCCGGCATATTCATGATGCACAAGACCCCTGTCACAGGGGGTTTGAGTGTTTTCACCGGCTGATTAATAAATACCAACCGAAATATTTTATCCATGGACACATTCACAGAGTATTTGACGACCCTTGCGACCGGGTAACGGTGGTCGGTGCCACCAAAGTGGTGAACACATATGGGTATAACATCCTGGAAATCGAAAATTCGTAAAGTGCTGAAGCGGTTCGGAAACTTTCCACCACCGGCAGACGAAGCTTTGGAAGTTAAGAGTTTCAAGGAGCAGCAGAAAGCTGATGCGGCCTATGATTCCCGTGACAGGGGAATCAGATCTGTGGCGCTGGATCGAATCGTAGGAAGTGTCGGCCGCTATAAGGATTTTGACAGCCAGTTCAGGTTAAAACAGCGTGCATCCTCGGAGCGGTTTCAATGGATCATTGATGCCATGCGACAGGGCCGCAATCTCGGACCGGTCAAACTGTACCAGATTAAAAACGAGTTTTATGTCCTGGACGGCAACCATCGAATTTCGGCCGCCAAGGCACTCGGCCAGGACGAAATTCTGGCCCATATTGTCGAATTGGTTCCCACCGATGACTCCCTGCAAAACATCCTTTTTCGTGAACGCGCCGAATTTGCCGACCGCACCCGTCTGCCGGTTGAAATTAATGTGACCGAGGTCAGCCAGTATGCCCATCTGCTGGATCAAATTTCAGAGCACCAGGAATTTCTGGAGCAGGAAAGGAAGAAAGCCGTTTCCATTGAAGATGCGGCCCTGGACTGGCATAAAACCATCTATCGTCCCCTGTGCAGCATCATCAAAAAAGGACGGTTGGGGGAATCTTTTCCCGAGCGAACCATCGCTGATTTATATGCTTATATTACTCTTCACCAGTGGAAAGAGGTCCGTATACGACGCTACGGTATTGGGATCGAAAAACTTATTCAAAAGGATATGGAGGCGTTTCGAAAAAAAATGGGCGAGCTAAAAGACTGCGAATATCCGGAAATGAAACACGGCATCACCGTTTTTATTTTAATGAACGTGCAGGCCAGAAAAGAAATAAAGCTGATGGAGAAAATCTACGAACTGGAGTCGGTCCGGGAAATCCACTCGGTCCACGGAGACGTGGATATTCTGGTTAAAGTTGTGCTGACCCGGGATCTGCTCAGTTCGGATGCCGAGATCATCTCCCAGTTCGTGCACGAAAAAATCCGTCAGCTGCCCGGGGTCAACAGCACCACAACCCTGATCCCCGGGATTTCCAAAATTAAGGAACCGGACGTATCTTTCAAAAATGAAACATCTTGACGTCATTAAGCAGGCTGAAGGAACCCGCTTTGAGGACCAAGACGGTCACATCGAAGAATTCATGCTGCGGCCGCCTAATAGTATTCTTTGGGAAATAGTTTAAAGAAGACATCCTGGATCCGTTGCCAGGAACTCTGGGCCGGTTGCCTTTTCAGAACTTTATCACCGGATACCCATATTATTTTGCCGTCTTTATCCAACTGTACCCGCCAGCTGTTTTCCGGCTGCATTAAATATTCTATTTTTTGGGCCAGTTCCTCCGCCAGTTCGGGGCTGTCGATCAATATGCCCATTTCGGTGTTAATGTTCCGGGAGCGCGGATCGAGATTGAATGAACCGATATAGGCGCGGGTGCGATCCACTGTCGAGGCTTTCGAATGCATACCCACAAACCCGGATACCACTGGCGGTGTATCGGTTTCTGATTTGATGGCGGCGTCGTGGCGCAGTTCGTAGAGATCAATTCCCGCTTCCAATAACCGTTTGCGGTAAGGGCCGTAGTGACTGTTGACCGCCGGAACATCCTGGGAAGAAAGGGAATTGGTGATAATCCGCAAATTGACACCCCGTTGCACCATTTTACTTGCTTCTTCCAGCATCTGGTCATCCGGAATCAGGTAAGCATTGACGATCAGGAGTTCTTTTTGGGCAGTTTTACTGAATTCCGGAAGTTCGGTGGCCATTCGCTGGGAAATGACCTCATCTTCCAGGATATCGTAAACTTTTCTGCTGGTACCGATCTTAAGTTGGGCCGGCAGGGATATCAGCTGGTCCGTCCAGTTCTGTCTAGCAAGCGGAAAGTTTTGCAGCACTTTTGATTGTTCGAGGGACTGGATCAGGGCCTGCTCCTGTTTCTGTAAATAGCCCTCCGGCACTTCTGTGGCATAGGCATAGCCGGGAACCACCCAGGTGCTGTTCCAGAAATTATCAAATATATTGGACATCTGACGTGCCGCTGGACCGAGGCCGAGCACGTCCAAATCATGGAAATTGTATTTCTGATTTAATCCGAAATATTCGTTGCCGAGATTGCGCCCGCCCAGGATGGTGATGTGGTTGTCGGCCACGATGAGCTTGTTGTGCATACGATAATTAAACCGCTCCAGGGTCTGGTACGATTTCAAACTGCGGTTGGCTCGCTGCTGCTCAAAAGGATTGAATATGCGGACTTCAATGTTGGGATGGGTTTCGATGGCAGCAATGGTTTTACCCTCGCCGACCAAGATCAGACCGTCAGCAATCAAGCGGACCCGGACCCCGCGTTTGGCAGCATCCAGGCAGCGTTTTAAAACGATATCGCCGCTGTCATCGCCATACCAAAGATAATATTGGACATCCAGGGAGTGCCGTGCTTCATCGATGAGGGCCAGGCGCCATTTGAGAGACTCCGCGTTGTTTTCAAGCAAGAGAAAACCTGATTTTTTGGTTCCGTGCTGTCTGGCGAAGGCTGATTCAAGGTCGGCCAAGGGGCCAGATACACCTGGCTCCGACGCGAAATTCGGCTCGGGGTCCGGATAATCCTCCCGTATGGTGGCGCAGGACATCGGGATCATCAAAAGGATCAAAAACAGGAAAAATTTTATACTTTTCATTTTGAATGACCTGTATTGGCGGTTATCATATGCAAATTTTTATTCAAAATCGAAAACCTGGTCCTCCCACCGGGCTGTAAGCCCTATGGGCCGGAAGCTGGGCCAAGCCTGTCCCGTCGTCGGGGGTCAGAGGTGATCGGCTCTGTCATAGATCAAATCTGTTCGTGGTTTCAGGTGTCAGGTTTCAGGTGTCAGTAAGAACCGAATCCTGAAACCTGAACACTGATTTGGTTGCAATTGAAGACCAACACCGGTGAAACAAAGTCCATGTCATGTGCGATTGCGACACGGCGGGTCGAATTCGGTTGCTGACACCTGACACCTGACACCTGAACCCTGAACACTGCCGGCAAAGGTAATCACCCCTGCGGGGTGGACCAAATCCGGGCCCTCTGGACCCGGATCTTTACTTAATAATGGCTTGCGAATTAGCGGTCAAGGCCTTGACTCTGTGGGTGACTGCGAAAAGCGCCCTTTTTTAAGGAATTGGATCGTTTCGAGGGCCACTGTTTTGTTATAGCGCATCATTGAATGACTGGTGTCCACCAGGAGAAAGTCCGTCATTCCATCTATTTTTGTACTTCGCACCGAAACCAATCCATCGTCGGGTCCCGGAAGATGGTCGTCCGTTATGGTAAAACTGGATGTGCCGGCGATAATTCCCAAAGGATAATAGGGTGGTCCGATGCGGTTTGGGAAACTGTTTTCATTGGTTCCGAGCACCCGTGCCGTGGGCCCCAGGATTTTAACTAACCAGCTGTCACCATAAATGTCAACCAGTTCACTGCCCCGGCTTGGTGTTCCCAACAATACGACCCGACCAAGATTTTTCAGAGGCCTTTGATCCAGATAGGCGCGCACGATTAGACCTCCCAGGGAATGCCCCACAAAGTGGATCGGACGGCTGTCATCCTTGCAGCAACGCTCTATTTGGTCACCAACCTTTTTAAGGATAACGTCAGGCGGTTCCTGCATCGAGGGATATTCAATGCTGCAGGCCTCATATCCGGCTTCACGAATTCGCTTTTGCAACAGAAACATGGCGTTGCCCTTGCGCCCTAAACCGTGCAACAGGACAACCTGCTCGGCCGAATCATGTTTGTTATAGGGCGAACAGCCCGCGATCATGATTACCAGGAAGCCGATGAGCCCTGTAACCGTAGCCAGACAGCCAATTTTTGTTCTCTTTTTCATATGATTAAATTACTCATAGTAATAAATTCAACGGATTATTCATTGGCTTCGTCCAAAGAAGCCTTTTATGCGCATTTTCGGTTCCGGCAGACCGAGGTGTCGACAGATGACCTTTTCAAGGTCGATTTTTGAAACATCGGTGCCTTCCACGACGATTTCAGCACCCACCATTACGGCCGGTGCCACCGGCAGATCCAGTTCAAAGTACTCGTCGGTCATATACGCTTCTTTTGCTTTGGCGATGGTTTCAATTTCGACTGCATATTTTTTTCCCAGCCCGGGGATCATTTTTTTAAAATGCTTTCAGGGCTTGCCGTTGGGCAGGTTCATGAAGAATTTGATATGTAGCATGTCAATCTCCCTTTCTAATTTCTGCCATGCGGACTAAAAATTGATCGGGCGGCAGATAATCCACCAGGCGCAAATCTCGCCGCTCATTTCCCTCCCGATCTAACAACACAACGGTTGGCACGCCTTTGACCTCGAATTTTTGTAAGAGCCTATTGCTTGCGATATTGCCTCTGCGGGTGAGGTCGACTTTAATCATAACAAAGTCCTGCGCTGCCTGTTTGACCACTTCGCGGTCACGGAAGGTAACTTCGTCAAGTTCCCGGCAGGGGGCGCACCAGGCAGCTGAAAAATCAATGATGACCGGTTTGCGGCTTTTGACGGCCTCAGACAATAGCTGATCAGAATAGGCATCCCATTTCACGCCGGGCCCCTGGATGATTAATGAGCTGACCAGGTAAGTTGCCATCACTACCCCGGCCAATCCGGCGCCGGTCTTCAACCAGCCAAAGGCACGGAAACCGGCTGGTGTGCGGTCGATCCATCCCAGGTGCAGTCCGGCGGCCAGGGCGACTGTTGCCATCAGAAAAATTCCAATGGTTGAGGGCAGAAGCGGCCGAATGAAATAGGCCGCCATGCCCACCAGCACCCAGCCCATGAGTTTGCGGATCCAGATCATCCATTCGCCGGATCGCGGAAGTTTATCCAGTTTGCCTGAAAACATGGCCAGGATGAAAAGGGGTAGACCCAGGCCGAGGCTCAGGGTAAAAAAGATAAAAAATCCGAGCCACGGATTACCCATGCTGGCCACCCACGTGAGCAATCCCAGCACGAACGGTCCAATGCAGGGGGCGGCCACTACGCCCAGGGTAATTCCCATAAAAAGGCTGCCGAAATAGCCGCTGTGTGATCTGGAAGCAGCCCGGGTCAGCCAATAGGGCAGTCGTAATTCCCAGAACCCGAAAAGGCTGGTGGCAAAAAATGTCAGAATAGCAGCAATAATGAACAATACAACGGGACTCTGGAGCATGGCCCCCATAAGACCGCCGGTTACGGCAGCGCTTACGCCCAGAATTGAATTGGTGACGGCAAGACCGCCGATATAGCTGGCACCGTGAAGGTACAATCGGCCCTGACCCGGCCCGGTTTTGCCACCAAAATATGAGACGGTGATCGGAATCAAGGGGTAAACACAGGGGGTGAGGTTGAGAGCGATGCCGCCCGCGAATATGCCCAGAAGCGTCCAGATCATGGCCCAGCCCTGGAGGGGCCTGACCGTTTGTTCGTCCGGGGCAATTTCAGCCAGCCCTGCGGGGGAGCTGTCAACCGGCAACCCTCTGGAATGCCATTGCGGATATCCCAGGGGATCCCGATACACATTGGTGTAACCAAGTTTTACGGCCACCCGGGCCGCCGAGTCCCTGCGGACTCATGCCAGCCCGGCTCAGTAAAAAACAATCAGACGATTCCTGTCGGGCCCCAGAACTGTCGCAAGATC
>Ga0265303_10002605_pt1 | contig 11192 bp, 10 predicted proteins | sample Helome_2_FD_192494 | JGI IMG/M metagenome (GOLD analysis project Ga0265303, IMG submission 192494) | Marine sediment microbial communities from subtidal zone of North Sea - Hel_20160317 (Illumina Assembly) | ecosystem: Environmental > Aquatic > Marine > Subtidal zone > Sediment ...
CTGACCCGCGAAGTACAGGCCCTGCAGATGTCGCGTCTCGAGCGTCGGCCGGAGATCTCGCGGATCGAAGTAGTCGTATTCGATGGCGTAACCGGGCTGCGTGATTTCCGCGCTCTCGAACCCGACCATCGACCGCACGAAGCGCTCCTGGGTCTCGCGCGGCAGGCTGGTTGAAATGCCGTTCGGGTAAACGGTGTCCGTGGTCAGCCCTTCGGGCTCGACGAAGACCTGGTGTGATGCCTTGTCGGCAAAGCGCACGATCTTGTCTTCGATCGAAGGACAGTACCGCGGACCCACACCATCGATGAGGCCCGTGTACATCGGCGACTGGTCAAGCGAGCCGCGGATGATGTCGTGCGTCTCTTCGGTGGTCTTGGTGATGTAGCACGACACCTGCTGTGGATGCTGGCCACGCTCACCGAGGAAAGAGAAGACCGGCAGAGGATCGTCGCCCGGCTGCTCCTGCATTCGTTGATAGTCCAGGGTCCTACCATCGAGGCGCGGTGGCGTCCCCGTCTTAAGCCGTGCGACATTGAACGGCATTTCGCGAAGCCGTGCTGCCAATCGGTTCGACGGCTTGTCGCCGACGCGGCCGCCCGCTTCTTCGGTGCTGCCAATCAGGATGCGTCCGCCGAGAAAAGTGCCAACTGTCAGCACAACCGCCCGGGAAAGCAGAATGTCCCCGTTTTCGGTGACGATGCCGGTCGCGCGGCCGTCCTGCACCACGAGGTCGTCTACGGCCGCCTCGAGCACCTCGAGGTTCGGCTGAGCCAGGATCATGCCGCGGATGGCATTTCGGTAGAGCTCCCGATCTGCCTGCGCGCGTGTTGCGCGCACGGCCGGGCCTTTAGAGGCGTTCAGCGTCCGAAACTGGATGCCCGCCAGGTCGATCGCCTGGGCCATAGCGCCGCCCAGCGCATCGATTTCCTTGGTCAGATGACCCTTGCCGATGCCGCCTATCGCCGGGTTGCAGCTCATCTGCCCGAGCGTTGCGATGCTGTGCGTCACGAGAAGCGTTCGGGCACCCGCGCGCGCGGCAGCCAGGGAGGCTTCCGTACCGGCGTGACCGCCGCCAATCACTATGACGTCATACGCTTCAGACATTGATCAATATTTAACCACTTGTTGGGCGTGGGGGCGGGATTCTAGTCGCTGCGCCCCCCCATTGCCACAGACCCGGCGCCTTCAGGGCGAACTTTACTATCTTCCGGCCTTTGTCCAAGATAGCCCGTTCGATCGCTCCGCGGATCATTGATGATCAGGAACACCCTTCGACAGCTGGCAGGCGGCCTCGTTCTGCTGGCCTTTTGCTCCGGTGCCGGGGCACAAACGCTGGAACTTGAGGACTGTCGTATCAGCGCCGGCCCGGGCTCTCCCAGCATGAAGGCGCGGTGTGGCACGCTCATGCGGCCCGAAAACCCCGCAGACCCCGATTCGCCGGAAATCGAATTGAGTGTTGCGGTCGTTCCTGCGCTTAACCTGAGCCCCGAGACCGACCCGATCGTGCCAATTGCCGGCGGGCCCGGGCAGGGCACCATCGAGTCCTATGCCGCCTTAGCGGGCGCGTTTGAACCATTGCGCCGTGACCGCGACATTCTGCTCGTCGATCAACGCGGTACTGGTGGCTCATCGCGAATGGATTGCCCGATCGACGACGACACCCTCATGTTCGAAACGGCGTTTTCGCTCGACGACACGCTGGAGTTCGTCAAGGACTGCCTGGAAGAGCTGCCCCACGACCCCCGTTACTTTACAACCAGCGTTGCCGTCACCGATCTCGAGGCCGTGCGCCAGGCGCTCGGTTATTCTGCGCTGAACCTCTACGGTGTGTCGTACGGAACGCGTGTCGCGCAACACTTCGCGCGGCGTTATCCCGATGCCACGCGCACAGTTGTTTTAGACGGTGTCGTCCCTCCGCAAATCGCACTGGGACCCGAGATTGCGACTGAAAGCCAGAAGGCCGTGGACAAGATCCTGGCTCGTTGTGCAGAAGACCCTGATTGCAGTGAGCGCTTCCCCGATATCGAGGCAACCTTCGCGCGCGTTGTCGCAGAGCTTCGCGAGGGCCCGGTCGAAATCGTCGTACCCCACCCGAATACGGGCCGCGCCGAAAACCTCTCGTTTGGCGAGGGTCAGTTCGCGGGGGCCGTGCGACTGCTGGCCTACAACCCCGCGACAATTGCGCTGTTGCCGCTCTTCATTCACGAGGCAGGAGAGGACAACTGGGTACCGCTCGGATCACAATTCATGATGACGGCCATCGCCATGTCGGATGTCATTGCGCTCGGCATGCATAACGCCGTGATGTGCACTGAGGACATGCCGTTTCTCGACAAGACCACCATTGACTATGACGGCATCGAAGCCAGCTACATGGGCTCGTTCCAGCTCGAAATGCTCGAAGCCATGTGCGCCATCTGGCCTGCCGGTCCGATCGATGCCGAATTCAAGGTGCCTCTAGAAACGGACCTGCCGTTCCTGTTGCTATCAGGGGACGCCGACCCGATTACGCCGCCGCGCTACGCCGAAATGGCCGCGGTGGATATGGGCAATTTCGTGCCCCTGGTCGGCGAGCACCAGGGGCACGGCCAGATCTCGGTCGGCTGTACCAGCCGTCTCATGGCCGATTTCGTGGACGCAGCAGATCCCTCAGTGATCGACGATGAGTGCCTGGAACGCAGCTTCGTCATGCCCTTTTTTCTCGATTTCTCGGGGCCGGCGCCATGATTACCGTCAAAGACATTCACAAGTCGTTTGGCAAGGTACATGCCGTACGCGGCGTCAGTTTCGACGCGCCTGACGGCAAAATCACCGGCCTGCTCGGGCCTAACGGTGCCGGCAAGTCGACCACATTGCGCGTGTTGTACACGGTACTGAAACCCGACGAGGGCAACGCGACTATTGATGGCATCGACGTGGTTACCGACAGCCTCGCCGCGCGCAAGCGTATCGGGGCGTTGCCACATGGCGCCGGGCTGTATCCACACCTGACGGCTCGGGAGAACATCGCTTACTTTGCCAGGCTCTGCGGGCTCGACAAGGCTGAAATCGATGATCGGGTCGACCAGATTGTCAGGCTTCTCGAGATCGGCGACTTCGCCGAACGCCGCACCAAGGGCTTCTCACAGGGGCAGCGAACCAAGGTGTCTCTTGCGCGAGCGCTTGTGCACGACCCGCAGAACGTCATTCTTGACGAGCCGTCGAACGGGCTCGACGTCATGGCGACGCGATCATTACGCGAGTTGATTCTCAAACTAAAAGACGACGGCCGTTGTGTCCTGTTCTCGAGCCACGTCATGCAGGAGGTCGCAGCCCTTTGCGACGATATCTGCATCATCGCCAACGGCATGGTCGCGATCGACGACTCGATTGACGGCATTCGCGAACGGACCGGCTGCGACGACATCGAAGATGCTTTCGTCAGCGCCATTCACCGCGTGGAGCCGGACTGATGCGCACCCTGTTCGCGGTTTTCGTCAAAGAGGTTCTGGACAATTTTCGGGATCGCCGCACGCTCGCATCGGCGCTGCTCATGGGCCCGATCTTCGGCCCTATCCTGTTCGCGTTTGTTATCAACCTGTCGATTGAGCGCTCGCTCGACGGTGCAGAGAAAACGCTTTCGCTCCCCGTCATTGGACAGGAGCATGCGCCGAACCTCATGACCTTTCTCGGCAGCCGTAACATCGATGTTGTAGAGGGCCCCGCCGATATGGCGGAAGCCATGGACGCCGTCAAGACCGGCAAACACGATATCGTGCTCGTCATCCCCGAGGCGTTCGGTGAGCAGCTGGCCGACATGATCCCGGCCAAGGTGGAGCTCGTCTCGGACCAGGCAAACTCCGATGCAGATCGCGATGCCCGCCGGGCACGCAACGCTTTGCGCGCCTATAACCAGATGCTGTCGGGGACACGGGTCATCGCCCGCGGCATTAACCCGCGCTCGCTGCGGCCACTGAACATCGACGAAGTGGACGTGTCGACCCCGAGCGGGCGCTCCGCCATGTTGCTTGGCATGATGAGTTACTTCTTCGTGTTCGCAGCTTTGATGGGAGGGATGTATCTCGCCATCGACACGACTGCCGGCGAGCGCGAGCGTGGCTCGCTGGAGCCGCTGTTGTCACTGCCTGTTACTCGCGACCAGCTGATATACGGCAAGATAGCGGCGACCTGCCTTTTTATGACGCTATCGTTGATGCTGAGTCTCACCGCCTTCTATTTCGCGTTGAACTTCATGCCGCTCGAGCAGCTGGGCATGACGCCTAATTTCGGACCTGGCGTGGTGCTCGCTGCGCTGGCCATCTTCCTGCCGTTTATTCTTGTCGGTGCGGCACTAATGACTCTTGTTGCCTCGTTTACAAAGAGCTACCGGGAGGCGCAGACATGGCTGAGCGTCGTCCTGATCGCGCCGACGATGCCGATTCTGATCGTCAGCATCCTCACACTGCGGCCGCGCACCGAGTTCATGTTCATACCCTCGCTGAGCCAGCACCTGTTGCTAGTAGACATGGTAAAGAACGAGCCAATTAACGGTTTGCATGTGCTAATTTCGGTCGTCAGCACGTTTGTTATCGGCATTGTTCTGACTTGGGCGTGCGCGCGCCTGTATCGTAGAGAGGGCCTGCTCGGCTAAAATATCCACCATGTCTCTGTTCACCGAACTGCGTCGCCGCAACGTGATTAAAGTTGCTCTGCTGTATGCGGTCACCAGCTGGTTGCTCCTGTGGATCATTAACCGCATGGTCGACGGCCTTGGGCTCTCGCCCTGGGTCAGCGAGTACGTGCTGCTCCTGTTGGCAATCGGCTTCCCGGTTGCGCTGATCTTTGCGTGGGTCTACGAGATAACCCCGCAGGGTCTCAAGAAAGGCATCGATGTCGACCAGACCCAGTCGATCGTCTACAAAACCGGACAGAAGCTCAACGCGGCCGTCGCTGTGCTCGCCGTGCTTGGCATCGCGGCCGTTATTGGCGAACAGCTGTTGCCGGAGTTCGAGCCGCCGCCGCCGCTGGTGCTCGAAGAGATTCCACTCAAGCCCATGTTCGATTTCTCGGCGAGAGCCGTGGTCCCCCGCGAAATAACGTCTTTCAACCTGCCCAATGGTCTCAAGATCATTGTCTGGCCGGACCACGATATACCGAACGTTGTCCTATACAACTTTGTTCGTGCCGGCTCGCGTAATGAGTGCCCGGGTATTACCGGCATTGCCCATTTCTTCGAACACATGATGTTCAACGGGACCGAGTCCCGTGCGCAGGGCGCGTTCGACGAAGAGCTGGAGGCTGTTGGAGGCGCAAACAACGCCTATACGAGCAGAGACCTGACCGTTTACATGGACTGGTTCCCGCGCTCTGCCCTGGAGACGGTCTTCGAGCTCGAGAGCGACCGCCTGCTGAACCTGGCGATCGACCCCGATGTTGTTGAGACAGAGCGCACGACGGTTTACTCAGAACGACGGCTTCGCGTCGATAACGACAGCTTCAGCCAGCTGCGCGAGCAGGTGTATGCCACAGCCTACGTCGCACATCCGTACCAGACGCCCATTATCGGCTGGCCCTCGGACATCGAAAACTGGACCCAGCAGGACCTCGAAGACTTTTTCAAGACGTACTACGCGCCGAATAATCTAACGATGATTTTCACCGGGGACGTTACGCCCGAGGAAATCTACCTGCTGGCTGACCAATACCTGTCAGCAATACCACGGCAACACCCACCGCCCGAAATAACGACCGTGGAGCCCGAACAACGGGGCGAACGGCGGGTGCTGATTGAGTCCGACGTACAAACGCCCCTGCTGCAGGTTGCGTTTCATGCCGGCGCTGAAGGCGACCCGGAAATGCTGCACCTGGACCTGTTGCTCGCCATTCTCGCCGAGGGTGATTCATCGCGGCTGCACCAGGCGCTGGTCGAGGAAGATCGCATTGCGCTGGAGGTGGGCGCGTGGCGTTCGGGCGGCTTTGATCCGGGGCTTGCCAGCTTTGCACTGACGTTGGCGCCACGCGGCGACCCCGTGGCCGCGGAGGCACGTTTGTTCGAACTGCTTGAAGCCGTCGTCGCAGATGGCGTGAGCAGCGAGGAGCTCGACAAGGCGCGCAACCTGCGTGTTGCCGCGTACTGGCGCCAACTACAGACGATTAACGGTAAGGCTTCAGCCCTCGGCGGCTACGAGGTGTTTACCGGGGATCACGAAAACCTGTTCGCCGTCCCTGAGCAGCTCGCAGCCGTAACGCCTTCTGATTTGCAGGCCGTTGCTGCCAAGACCCTGCAGCGTCGCAACGCAACCATCGGCACCCTGCGCGCACCGTTGGCCGGGGGTGAAGAATGAGATTTGCTGTTTTTGTCCCACTGGTGCTGTTAACCGGCCTTGCGTGGGCAGCCGATGTCACCCTGCCAGACTACGAGCGCGTTGAACTCGATAACGGGACGGTCTTGCTCCTTAGCGAGAAACACGAGGTACCGCTGATCGGGATGCGGGCCATGATTCGTGGTGGCAGCGTCGCCGACCCGGAGGGCAAAGAAGGCCTGGCCGAGCTGCTCGCAACAGTCATGCAAAAGGGGGCCGGCGGCCGCGACGCTGTGGAGTTTGCCACCGCCACCGCAAGTGTCGGCGGACGTCTTTCGGTCAGTGCGAACGTCGAGTCGATCGCGGTATCGGCAGAGTTCCTGTCGCGCGACGCCGAGCTCATGATCGAGCTCGTAGCGGATCTGCTGCAACGTCCGACGCTTTCCGAGGACGAATTTGCCAAGGAGCGTGACCGCGCGATCGGCCTGATCAGGGCAGCAAGAGACGCTGATCCCAGTGCGTTAATGCGGCATTACACCAACGCGTTCCTGTTCGGCGATCACCCCTACGGCAACCCTACGATTGGCAGCGAGTCTTCCCTGGAGACCCTCGAGCAGGACGACCTGCAGCAGTATTACGAAGACCGCTTCGGTGGCGACCGGCTCATCATTTCAGTCGTTGGAGACTTCGACCTCGCCGCGATGAAGGCCCGGCTGACACAGGTATTCGGTGAGTGGGGTGCTGCGCCAGCACCGTTGCCGGACATCGCTGTGCCGGCGGCTGAGCCAGGGCCGAGGGTTCTGCTGGTTGATAAGCCCGGGGCGACCCAGACCTATTTCTGGTTTGGCGATGTCGGTGTCAGCATTGGCTACCCGCGGCGCGCCGAGCTCGACATCGCAAACCGCGTGTTTGGCGGCACGTTTACGTCGATGCTGATGACCGAGCTGCGTGTAAATACCGGGCTCACGTACTCGGCTCGATCTGTCCTGGAGCAGCGCACCCAGCCCGGGGCGGCAACGATTCGTTCGTTCACGGAAACAGACAAGACCGCTGAGGCGATCGACCTTGCGATCAGCGTTCTCCGACAGCTGCGCGACGACGGCCTGGAAGATGACAGAATCGCATCGGCTCGGGCGCTGATTCTCGGGCAATTTCCGACGCGGCTGGAGACGGCCTCTTCGCTGGCAAACATGTTCGCCTTTCTTGAGCAATACGGGCTGACCCGTTCCTACATAGACGGTTACGGCTCTACGCTCGAGGCGGCAGCGGCCGAGTCCATTGCCCTGACGATTGGTGAGGTCTATCCGGACCCGGAGAGCCTCGTGTTTGTGCTGATCGGCGACGCCGACGCTATTCGTGATGACGTGGCGAAGTATGGCCCCGTTACCGAGATATCGATCACCGAGCCCGGCTTTACAGCGCCGCAGCCAGACTAGCGTGCAGTGAAGCGCTGCAATTCATGCGGTAAGTGTTGCGAAACAGCGGGCGACGGCGGCCTGTCCGCGTCACCGCAGGAGATTGATTTCTGGGAAGCCCATCGACCCGACATCTATCGTTACGTTCAGAACCAGAAGATCTGGGTGGACCCGGCAACCGGTGAGTACTTTTCTCGATGTCCATGGCTGCGAAAGTCACCCGACGACAAGCGCTTTACCTGCGACATATACGATGACCGACCTGAAGACTGTCGCCACTATCCTGTTGATATCGCCCAGATGGTCAGGCACGACTGCGAGATGCTGGAGCGAGGCGATCTTATAGACCGGCGGCGCGCGCAAAAGGTGCTGGATGCGATGATGATCGACAGCCGGCCCCCGGCCGGCGGCTAGCCCACCCCCGGCGCAGGCCCCCTCAGGAAAACAACAGGCCACCATCAGCTCGTCCTCATTGCGTCCTGGCTGGGCCGGCGTAATATTCAATTAGCACCAACAACCCAGCCCAGAGGATGAATCTGATGAATAACTTGCATCACACCCTGGTCGCCCTGCTGGTCGTGCTCGTCACGGCCGGTTGCAGTGCATCACACCATGCCGCCGACGTTCGCGCGGCCGACGATGTCGATCGAATTACGGTAGGTACAGTCCAGAAAGAGATTCGCATCGGCATGTCCGCGGCGGACGTCGCTAGCGTGCTCGGGTCACCGAACATCGTTACTACGGAAGAGCAGCGTCAGGAAACCTGGATTTACGACAAGATCTCCAGCGATGTCACCTATTCACGCAGTAGTGGCACGATCGTTGGCCTGATCTTCGGCGGCTCGGGCGGCGGCGCCGGCGCTGCTTCGACCGACACCGGTTCGACCTCCAGTTCGCAGCGGACATTAACCGTGATTATCAAGTTCGATTCGAACAACCTTGTGCGTGACTTTTCCTATCACACATCGAGGTTCTGATGAGCGGCGCCTCTTGGGGGCGGCACGGCCTGAAAGAATGCTTGTCCCTGTTAATCGTCGTGATGCTTGGCGGCTGTGCAGCAAAAATCCCTGAGTCCGCCCTGCGGCTTCCTGAGAGCACGCTCGATGTGCGTTCAATCCAGACCCGCATGCTCGAGGCGCCGTCTGAGACGGACATCCTTGCGGCAACCATCGCGGTGCTGCAGGACATGGAGTTCAACATCGAACGAATCGAAAAGCCGCTCGGTGTTATTACGGCCTCGAAGGTCACCGATGCCGACTCGGCCAGCGAGAAGTTCGGGTTAATTCTCCTGGATCTCTTTTTTGGTGGCAATAACTACTCGACGGCGCAGGACGACCAGCACATTACGCTAACGATGGTTGTGTTGCCGAGCCTCTCGCGCAGCGGTGAGTACCGCGTGCGCATCACGATCCAGCGCGTCATCTACGACAAGATGGATCGAATCAAGGTCCTCGAGCGCATTGACGATGCCGAAACCTATCAGCGGGTTTTCGACAACCTGCGCCGATCCCTATTCATACAGGTGGGTGAGAAATGAGCCGTTTAATACAATTACTGGCCTTGCTTGCTGCGCTGGTTCTCGCGGGCTGTGCGACATCGCCGGCCAACGTTGCGGGCTCTGGAACGCAGCTGGAAATGCGCCAGATCCAAACCCGTCAATACGACACGCTCGATAAGTCCATGACCCTGCGTTCAGTGATCGCCACGCTGCAGGATCTGGGGTTCACTATCGACCAGGCTGACGCCGACCTGGGTACTGTGACCGCAACGCGCCTGCATGAGTACACGATGCGAATGACGGTGACGGTCGTCGAGCGGGATGGCCAGCGCATCTCGGTGCGTGCCAATGCCCGCATCGACGAAGACCCCGTCACCGACGCTGCGACCTACCAGGACTTTTTCGTTGTGCTCGACAAGGCGATGTTCCTTACCCTGCACAAGGTGGATTGAACCCGCCGCTTTACTTACTTGCCGATACAAAACTCGGAGAATATCCGTCCGAGCAGATCATCCGCCGTGAACTGGCCAACGATCTGGCCAAGCTCCTGCTGTGCGAGGCGCAGCTCTTCAGCGAGTATTTCTCCCGCCGCGTCGTTTTCCAGCGCCTTGCGCCCGGCGACGAAGTGGTCCGCGGCGCGTTGCAGCGCCTTGATGTGCCGCCGACGCGCGGTAAAGGCGCCCTCCCCCTGGTTCTCGTAACCGGCAAGCTGCCGGATGCGGGTGCGCAGTGCGCCGACGCCCTCTCCGGTTTGGGCTGAAAGGTACACCTCGCCGTCGACAAGCCCAGGCCGTTCGCCGCTAAGGTCGATCTTGTTATGCACGACGGTCACCGGAACGCCGTCCGGCAGATTTTCTTTTGGCTCTTCCTGGTCTTTGTCGGTCGCGTCCTGAATCCATAAGACCGCATCAGCTCCTGACAGCGCCTCGCGCGCCCTGCGAATGCCCTCTGCTTCAATGCGGTCCGGGTCGCTGCGAAGGCCTGCAGTATCGACGAGCTCGACCGCGAGCCCATCCACATCTATTTGCTCTCTGAGTACGTCCCGCGTCGTTCCCGCAACCTCGGTAACGATTGCGGCCTCTTGTCCGCTGAGCAGGTTCAGCAGACTGGATTTACCGGCGTTGGGTTTGCCGACGATCACCACCTGGAAACCGTCGCGAAGTACCCGCCCCTGTTTTGCATCGGCCTGCAGCTTGGTGAATGCCGATGCGCAACCATCGATACGCCTTAGTAATGCGTCATCGGCCAGAAAGTCGATTTCCTCTTCGGGAAAATCGATGGCCGATTCGACATGCATACGCAGCAGCACAAGCTGTTCCGCCAGAGAGTTGACGGCGCTTGAAAACGTGCCGGACAAAGACCGAAGCGCCGCCCGCGCCGCCTGCGCCGTGCCGCTATCGATAAGGTCGGCGATCGATTCGGCCTGGACGAGGTCGAGCTTGTCATTGAGAAACGCCCGCTTTGAAAACTCGCCGGGCTCGGCATGACGGGCTCCCATCTCGACGATGGCATCCACGAGCAGGGAGATAACAACGGGCCCGCCGTGGCCATGGAGCTCGAGGACGGATTCGCCGGTAAACGATGCTGGTGCCGGAAAGTAGAGCGCAAGTCCGGTATCGATCCGGTTTCCGGCTTTATCCCGAAATGAGCGGTGGGTCGCTACGCGAGGCTCGGGCAGGCTGCCAAGTACCTTGCGGGCGATGGCTTCGGTGCCCTCGCCCGAGGTCCGTACGATGCCGACGCCACCCGTGCCCGGCGGCGTCGCCGGCGCAACAATTGTGTCGGCAACCATGACGTGACTATCCGTCCTTTGCGCCGCCCTTCTGCGCTTTAGACTCTGCTTCGACGACCCTGTTGACCTTCCACTGCTGTGCGATCGACAACAGGGTGTTGGTTACCCAGTAAAGCATGAGGCCCGACGGGAAGAACGCGAAGAACACGGTGAACATGATCGGCATGATCTGCATAACCTTCGCCTGCACCGGGTCCGCCGGTGCC
>Ga0265303_10002607_pt1 | contig 11187 bp, 4 predicted proteins | sample Helome_2_FD_192494 | JGI IMG/M metagenome (GOLD analysis project Ga0265303, IMG submission 192494) | Marine sediment microbial communities from subtidal zone of North Sea - Hel_20160317 (Illumina Assembly) | ecosystem: Environmental > Aquatic > Marine > Subtidal zone > Sediment ...
GACGCGCACGGGCTCACCCGGTTGAATATGCTGGCGGATGATCTCGATGGCGTCCGGCTTGTTGGCCTCGACACCGATGATGGTCTCGTCGGCGCCGAGCTTCTGGCGCACGATCTCGGCACCCTCGAGGAGCGCCTCCGGTCGCTCAACCATCAGCCTGTGATCGTTGGTCAGGTAGGGTTCGCATTCGGCGCCGTTGACCAGCAGATGTCTGATCCTGACGCCATCGGGCACCGACAACTTCACGTGAGACGGAAATGCGGCGCCACCCATTCCGACGATTCCGGCCATCTGCACGGCCTCGATAAAGCGCTCCAGCGACAGTGATTTCCAGTCCACGGCGGCTGAGGCATCAACCTGCTGTGTGGCGAATGCGTCCGCTTCGATCCTGATCGCCGCTGCGAAGCGGCCATCGACGCCGCGAAAATCGCCAATCTCCTGAATTGTGCCGGTCACCGGGCTGTGCAGGGCGGTGGAAACGAATCCGCCGGGCTCCGCGATCAGTTGCCCGCGAAGGACTCGTTCCCCGACAGCAACAACGGGCTTACACGGTACGCCGATATGCTGCCCCAGCGGCATGACGTAGTCCTTCACAAAGGGGACGCGCTGGATCGGCAGGTCTTCCGTCTGTTCCTTGTGATGGGCCGGATGGACTCCGTGTTCGAAATTGCGGCGCAGTTGACGAAACGGTCTCATCTTGGTCAGCCTCGCTTCCGCGATGCCAGTTCGAGCAAGCGACTGCGAATTTTGCTCGCGATCTCGGCCTCGGTCTTCTCCTGTATGGCACGGAGTTGCTCATCGGAGGCCCGTTTTTGCGCATCGAGTTCCGCCTGGTGTTCGGCAGCAAGCTCGGCGCGAATGTCCTGCTCTACCTGCTCGGTGAATGGCGTAACGATGCCCGCGAGTTCCTGCAGGGTTTGCCAGTCCGCGAGACGCTGCTCGGCCATCTCGATCATCGCGGTCGACATCGAGTAACGACGTTCGTGCTCGCCGTCACCGATTGCAAGGTAGGGCGTCTTTCTCTCGCGGCCCCTGGCGTCCAGTTGCAGCCACTCGGGTAACGGGACTGGTGTCGCGGCGTCTTTCCCGAGCGCCTGGAAATGTGATTTGAAACGTTGCTGCCCGATCGCCCAGTCTGCCGCCGTCAGGAGTCGGTCGCCGCCGTCGTCTGCGATCAACGACTCGTTCAATTGCGGATTACTGTCCAGGTTAATGCGCGTCCCGAATACGCCCGCAACCGTGGGATCGTATCGAAACAGCGGCATGACGCGGCTGGCGATTGCGAGCTCGGCTTGCTCAATCGAAGCATCGCTTGCGAATCCATGGCGCGTCGGGCTGGGGGCATAAACCTGGATCAATGCCGGGCCATCGCAGCGCAGCGCCTGCAACATCGTCTCGCCGAGGTGTACGGGGTCGGCGACGGATGTCTGTGCGACAAATGCATCGCGTTGAGCCAATGCCAGCAAACTCAGACTGCTTCTTGGATTGTTGGTCGCCACCTGGCTCGTTTCACTCGTCGGATCGGTAGCGATGCCGAAATCCAGCGAATTCAGTACCAGCACCTTGACCGGAAGACCGGAATTCAAGAGCCAGATCAGCTGGCCCAATCCACGGCCGGCCAGCATCTCGTCGCTACCCGTCAACACCAGCGGCGGACAAAGTTCGTATTCCTCTTTGCTGAGATCCTTCCAGCTGAGACTCGCCAGCGCCTCGCGTTTCCACTCCAGGCCGTCAGGCTGGTCGACTTCGAGGCGAGCAAGCCGGAGCATTCGAACCAGCTCCGTCGTTTCGTCGAGATGTCCCTCGATCAATCCCGCAGAGAGTTGTGCGGCATCACCGCTCATGTCGATCAAGACCGGTGCCTGAAACGGGTTGTGCGGAAACGCACCGGCCCAGGTCGCCATGCTGCCACCGGCCACGGCCAGTCCGTAGCGGGCGCGGCCGAGACCATGCTCGCCCTGCACCAGCCGATGGTGTGCCGACGTTATCCGGTTCGCAAGATCGATCAGCCGCAGAAGATAACGGGTATCGATGGAATGATCTTCGGACGCATTGCCGCTGCCCTCGGCCAGTGTTTTCAGGTCGACACGCGGGCTCGTGGTGTTTTTCAACTGCTCGGTTACCGCGTCCAGGTCCTCGACGGCCAGCGTCCCTGAGAGGGTCTCCTTGAGCAGCGAGGAAACCGCTTCACCCGCTTCGAGAAGCGTCTTCGCGAAGCGTTGCACCAGGGGCTGCTGGTGAAACTCGGTGGCCGAGAGTGCCAGTCTGACCGCTATCTTCTCGCCCGAACCTGGCTCCGCCGGATCCCCGCCGGCCAGTGCGAACTGGCAGTAACGCGACAGCAGGATCGCCGCCATGGTACCGATCTCGGGATCGTCGGCGATACGTTCGAGCGTCTGCGAAGAAGTATCCGGCGTCGCAGACCATGTTGACCAGGATGCACGTGCCTCGCTGAGCGAGGCCGCATTTTGTTCCTGGGCTCGAAGCGCGCCGGGCTCACAGTGTTTGATACAGAGTCCGCAGGCTTTGCAGGCCTCCGGGTTGATGACCAGCGAGAGCAATTCGGCCGTGTCTTTTTTTTGTGCCTCCGGCTGCTTAAAAAAAGGCTCTGTTACTGCAACAGGCAACGCACCCATCGTGTCGCCAATGCTGGCGAGGCCGTCCCTGATGGCCTGCTTGCGTTCATCCGGTAGCGGCATTTTTTCGTCGAGCCATGCAAACGCGTCGTCGAGCATCTGGCCGAACGTCGTTGGAACGTCTTCAGCCGCCTTGTTCGCGGCGATGATCCGTGACGCGAGCTTGTTCGCAACCTGGCGTACCGCTTCGGCGCCTGTTTGCTGGATGCCCGCATCGATCAGCGCGGCCGGCGCCAATGCCACGACACCAATGGCGCTGTCGGGGCACTGTGTCCAGCATTGGCCACATCCCGTGCACAGCGTCGGGTCGAACGCCGGCAGCATCGCGTGGGTGCTGCTCATGTCGCTGAACGTCGAACTCAGCGGCGGCATGGTGCCCGTGGCGAGGTAAGGTCCGGCGGTCAGGCGATCCGACAGGCCATCACGATGCAGCACACCGAGCTGGTCCCAGAAGCGCGGCAGACTCGCATAATGATTGTCGTCGCGGGCGAGGTGACGGACCGCGGCCGGCACATCGCCCTGCCATTGATTTCGCGCATCGCTTGAATCGAGTTCCGCGTCGGCGTTACCCACCTCCGCAAGCTGCTCGAGGCCCGACTGAAAGGCGGCAATGAGTGTCTCGCGACGGTCGTCGTCCGTACCCCCGAGCAGGCTGCGACGAGCGGCGATGATACGGCGCGCGTTGGCATCGATCAAACCGGCGCCAACCAATGCGCCGAACAGGCCGCCCAGCAGTTGTTCCTGGCGCGACGCATCATCCGTGTCGGCGTCCACCGGGACGCGGAAGACCTTCTCTTTGTCGCCGACAAGCAGTATGCCGCTCGGTGCGATCAACGTGACGTCCGCAACAAGCCCATCGCCGGGATCCTGTAGTGAGTCGTCGCCGTGCGTCAGCCAGTCAACGCGAGCACCGGTGCTGTGTTCCCACGCGACGGCCGGCCGACTGCGAATTCGGCCGCCCGCGACTTGGTGGAGCAGGGCGCCCGCGGTGCCGAGCAGGCGATCGCCGCTGCGGCTGTCCCGATGTATCGCAACGGACACGACGTTTTCTTGTTTCAGGGACTCGGCATCCGTGTCCGCACGAACGCCCATGTTTGCCGCATCCGGGTAGGCGCGTCGTAACGCGTCGAGCAGCACCTCGCGTTTCGGCTGCTCACCCGAGAGGTCGTCGAACGCGAGGCCGAGGTAAAGCGGCGACACTGAAGCACTGTCGGTGCGGCGACACAATGCGGTTAGATCGTGGGTCCGCAAGGGCAGGCCGCCGACGCCATAGACGACCGGAAGACAGGCGGGCGTTCTTTCGCCGTCGAGACGATTGAGGCTGGCACGGACTTCGCGGGTCAGCGGCGGTTCACCGGTCAGCGGTGCATCGACACGTTCGAGAATGAAAACCCGATCGCACTGTTTGAGGGCGTCGACGATCTCGGCACCCGGAAACGGCCGAAGCGTGTGGACGCCGAGCACACCTGCGCGGACTTTGTGTTGTTTGCGAAGACAATCGGCGGCGAGCCGCACGGTCTCGACGGCGGCGCCTTGCGCCACCAGCACGGTCTGTGCATCGTCCAGCCGATAGCGGGAGACGGATGCGTGGCGCCGGCCGGTCCTGTCGGCGAAGTGCGCGAAAGCGTCCGCCAGGGACTCGTCGACGAACGCATCGAAATAGGGACGACGGGCGAAGGCCCCCAGCGCGAAATTTTCTGCCTGGAACAGCGCCCCGCTCAATACTGGCTCATCCAGATCGTGCCAGGCCGGCAACTGGCGGCGGGTTTCGCCGAACAGGAATTGCTGCGCGGCCGTCGGCGATTCGATCTGCTGCCGGGCCGAGCCGAGGAAGCCATCGACCTGGGCCGGCGACAGCAGCCGCACGTCCTGCGGCGCGAGCGCCGTCTGCTCACCGTCCATGATCACCATGCCGGGCACCAGCGCTGCTTCGGTGACGCGTCGAGCAATATAAGTAAAATCAACAGCTTCTTGCACATTAGTGGCAAATAACATGAAGAAGCCGGCGTCGGCGCTGAGGTGCACCGTGTCGTGGCCACTGCCCAGCGTGCCGCCGTGTGCTGCAGCTGCGCGTGTACCGAGATGCAGTACCAGCGGTGCGTGCTTGCCGGCCGCCGAGATCAGTAGATCCTGTGCGGCGGCGATATCCTGTCCGGACAGAAAGGCGGTCGCGCGTCGACCAGCCAGCGCCAGTCCCGTGGCCGCCGCAACGATGCCGCGGGGTCCGTCTGCGGTCTCGGCCGAGAGCGCCTCGCCGAAGAGGTTGGTATGGCCGTGGCCGAGCTCGCCCAGCCATACCGGATCTGATTCGGCGGATGGAAAGGAGCCGCCCAGCACCGCGTGACCCGCGATGCCGGCTTCGGAGAGTGCAACCGCGCTATTGCCATCGAGGACGGTATCGAGTCCTTCGTCGCGGATGTCCGACCCCGCCGGCGCACCGAATGCTTTGCGGTACCAGCGAATCGCAATATCGCGCAGGCCGGCCATCAACCCGCCCCCACTCGTCTGGATTCCTGATCCTGAAACTGTTCTTTTTCGAGCCAGACGATCGATCGCGTGGCGCAACGAAAAACGGCTTCAGGTTTTGCCGGGCCGCCCGCCGAATAGTCGATCACTGGCAAGTTGTTTTCCATGTGAATCAGGCCCGGCGCTGCATCCGCAACACATTTTCCACAGGCATCGCAGGCTACCGAACACAGCTGCGTCGCCGCTTCGCCTGCGAGTGGAATATTGCACTGCACGAACAGGTTTTGCTTGAGCGGCACCAGTTCGAACAGGTCCCGTGGACAGGCCTCGACACAATCGGGGCAGGCGCGGCATTTCTCGGTGTCCACCTGCGGCAGCCCGTTGGCATTCATGTGAATCGCGTCGAAGGTGCAGGCGGCTTCACAATCCGCCAGGCCAAGGCAACCCCAGGCGCATCCCTTGCCACCGCCCGATACGACGGCCGCGGCGCGGCAACCTTCGAAGCCCTGGTACTCCGCGATCTGGTGCGCCTGCAATCCGCCACCGGCGCAGCGCAGGCGCGACACCAGTTTTTCCTGGCGGCCGGCATCGACCTGCAGGAACTCGGCGATTTGTTCGATAGTGTCGTCCGTGCTGACCGTGCACTGGCCGGGATCGACCTCACCACTTACCAGTTTCTCGGCGAAGGGCAGGCAGCCCGGTTGCCCGCACGCACCGCAATTGGTACCGGGCAACATTTCATTGGTGGCCTCGATTCGGGGGTCTTCGTCGACTTTGAGAAAACGCTGCGCGATCGCGAGAATGGCACCGAAGATCAATCCGATCCCGGTCATGATCAACGGCGCTAGCAGCAGCTTATTCATCAGTTAAACGGCGCGGCACGGGCGATCAAGTCCTCCAGACCCGGTTCATTTGGGTCCATCGGCTTGCCCGGATGGATGCATTTGGCGGGACAGATCTCGGCCGCTGCCACCATGTCGGCGTAGGGTCCGGCAGTGGCATCACGGATGATCGCCTGCTTGTTGTCGTTGTAGACGAACATCATCTTGTTGATGCCCATGCAGTCATCGCAGGTCGTGCACATCGCGGTGTCCAGCCAGGGCTCATCAAAACTCAGCTCTTCCTCGACTTCGACCTCGGGTTCCGCTTCCACGGCTTCCTCCGTCGCTTCGGCAGTCGCCTCGGTGTCAGCCGTTGCCGGCGCCGGCATACTCGCGAGCGGGCTGCCGCCGCCGATCATGTCAGAGAGGTCGGCACCCATCAGCACATCGACGAGCTGTCCCATGACCTGGTCGGCTGCCTCGGAGCGAACACTTTCGAGCTGCTCCTCGTGCGCTTTCAAGAGCTGTTCACGTTCCGCCTCATCGGCGGCCCGCTGTTCTTCGATGACTCTTTCGATCGCCTCTTCGACATAGAAATTGTGGATCCCGGCCAGCTCCTGCAGCGTTCGCCAGTAGTTCAGGCGGTCTCGGCAGGCGAATACCAGGGCGCGGGAGACGACCAGCCTGACGAGCACACCTTGTTCGTCGATACCCCAGACAGTGGGCACGACGCGGTCGATCTGTTGTTCCTCGAGGCCCAGGTACTGATCGAGCGGCACAAGCTCGGGCGACTCGAAACCGGCGGGTACCGCGCGAAAATGGTCGTGCAGGGCTGGCATCAGCAACGCGTAGTCCGCGAAAGTAAAAGCGAGGTCCATTTCGGTGACGTTGCCGTCGGTACTACGGTACTCGAGCTTCTCCACCGGCCAGTCGTTTTCGGCCTGCGGATTGCCGCCGAAGCTGACGCGTTCAGCGGCGTGATCTCCGGCGTCCGGATTGACCAGGATGAACGGGTGGGCGCGGCTCTCCAGCGCGGCGCTCGCGACGAACCAGGCATCGAGCAGGGGCTTCTTCGTCCTGCTCTGGGTTCCGCGATTAACCAGGTGCAGGCTCGCGCGATTACTGTCGAGCGCGCACAGGAAACCGCGCAACAAATCGTCGTGGCGCGCCGCCGAGGTCTGCGCGACCACGACCTGGCGATGGCCAATGCCGAAATAAGCGAGTTCGAATCGATAGGCACTGAACGGATCCTCGCCGGTTTTTGCGCCGGGATTGTCGTAGGCACGAACCCAGCTCAGCACGTGCACGGGAAGGCGGGATCCGAGCAGGCGTGAGAAGGATGGCAGGCCGTCGCCGGCGAGATAGTCGGCCGACACACACGCAACGACCTTGGTCACCAGCTGCAGCTCTTCGCTCGAAAAAGCCTGCCAATCGAAACTGGCGAACCACGAATCGTGTACCGCCGGATTGTAGCTGTCATCGATTTCGAGTTCGGCGATCCTGACAGCGGCAAACACGCGTGCGAAAACCTCGGCGTCGCGTTCAAAGACCTCGGTCGCCGTCGTGCAGGGATCGTCGCTGTCCACAACTTCCACCTCTGACATCTCGGCGAAGGCCGGGTCTTCGAGTTGACCGACGAACCTGAGCAACACGGGGTCATCCTGCCAGCGCTGCAATTCGGCAAGTGCACGCTCGATTCTCGCGCGCCGCTCAGGCGGCATCTCCACCGTGCCTTTGGCACGCTGGTCGAGCATTCCGGAAAATGCGCCCGTGTCGAAGTAACGGGAACCGGGGCCGACACTGCTTTGGACATTGCCGGGCTCGAGGGCATCCGTCGACTTCGACTTTTCGACGGCCAGCAAGGTTTGCAGGCCCTGGATCAGTCTCGCGACCTGTTGGTGAAATTGCTCGCGGCCGTGAACACGTCGGTGGCGAACCGCGTGCACCATCAGGTGTAGCGATACTCGCGGCCCGTAGCCGAGAAACTGTCCGCCCGTCGCAATCGCGCTTTTTAGTCTGTCGAGGTCGGCGTCCAGCTTGTCGCGGCTGTCCGGTTCCAGGTCGAGATGGTCCTGGATGGCCGCCGCGGCTTCCGCAAACAAGGACGGCGCGTCAACGGGATCGGAACCGTTGAGCTTCTGCCGCAAGTAGCGCTCGAACCACGCGAGATTGTCCTTCAGGATCCTGGCGTCTGCGGCGTCGGGCGCAAGCGACTCCAGCGACGCGAGCAGATGCTCGCTCACCGGTACTGCAAGCGAGGAACCGGCCGTGTCGTCCGGCGGAACCAGGTAAAGCGGGTACTGATACCGAATGGCCGACGCATCCCGGTAGGGATTGAGCAGGGCCGGCAAAATGGCGCCGTCGGGTTTGTGCGTGCGCGCTGCCGCCGCGGGTTCGCCATAGTGGAAACGTCGCAACACGTCGACGACGTCTTGCTGGTTGTCCGTTGCGGAGTTCATCGTGTCGGTCTGCCTGCTGAGTGATCCTGTCTAAATGGCGAAATGGTCCAGTGCCTGGTTCATGCCGGCGAGTTTTTCGTCGATGCTCATATCGAGGCCCGTGGCGGAAATCTCGTCGTAGCGCGGCGCATCCGGATTGTGATAGAGGATGCCCAGGGGCAGCACGCGCTCTTCCTCTGCGAGCGCACGGGCCGCGGCGAGATCGGACGGATCGTGCTCGGCATGATTGGGAAACATTCGTTTGACCGAATCGTCGAGTTGCACCCCGTTTTCATGGGTGAGCAGCTGCATCCTCGCTGGCTCGTCCTGCAGCGCCTTGCCAATTGACTCCACGTACACCGGGCAGCGCTGGATGATTCGCACGAAACTCGTTCCTTTGTGCTCATGCGCCTTCGTGATCACTTCGTGCCGCAGTGGCGCGTTCCAGTCGACGATCTGGGCGACGAAAGAGATATTGGTGATGCCCAGGGTCACGGTCAGCGGATTCAACGGAGGCAGTAACGCACCTGACGGATGCGTATTGGTCGGCACGTCCAGAGGAGTGGTGGGCGATGTCTGTTTCTTGGTCAGGCCATAGATGCCGTTGTCGAAGACCAGCAGGGTCAGATCCATGTTGTAACGCATCGCATGAATCCAGTGGGCGGCCCCGATAGAGAAACAGTCGCCGTCTCCGGTTGCGACCCAGACATCGAGGTCCGGTCGTCTCGACTTCACGCCGCAGGCGACCGGCAATGCGCGCCCGTGAAGGCCGTGGAAGCCGTAAGTGTTCATGTAATGCGGCAGGCGGCTGGAGCAGCCTATGCCGGATACGGCCACGGTTTTCTCCGGTTTCAATTGGGCATCCCGACACACCCGATGAACGGCCGCAAGGATCCCATGGTCGCCGCAGCCAGTGCACCAGCGCGGCTCGGCGCCGCAATAATCTTGTAACGTAAAGTAGCGATCCTTTACCTCGAGGGACCAGTCACCTTTCAAGCCGAACATGCTTTTGCTCCTTGTATCTCGTTGAGGCGTGCATCAATGACCTCGCCGATGGCGCCGGGTTGCAGCGGGTGACCCGGAACCACGGACCAGCAACCGATGTCCGTCAGCGTGTGTGCGCGAAGTACGAACGCCAGCTGCGAAATACGGCGATTATCTTCGCTGATCAGTGGCGCATCCGGCTCGTCGCTGTAATTGATCTCGACCGTCATTACTTGCTTGAACCCTGCAAAAATCTCTTTCAAGCCTGGCTCCATCGGTGACAAAAATCGCAAGTGCACCGAGGACACTTTCTTACCCTGCGCCCTCGCGAGATCAACTGCTTCCTCGATGGCCCCCAGGGTCGAACCCCAACCGACGATCAGCAGGTCCCCGGTAGCATCACCGTAGATCTCGGGGGGCTTCATCGTGGCAGCCAGTGCCGTCAGCTTGCGGCTGCGCATATTCATGCCTTCCTGATTCGACGCCGAGTCGTAGGCGATCTTGCTATCGCGATTGTGTGCGAGCCCGGTGAGTATGTACTCGCCGCCGCGCATGCCGGGGATGGGCCTGTCCGACAGCCCCGTCGTTTCGTCCCAATCGTAAGGCGACACGTTTTCATCCCAGTCTGACTGGTCCACCGGTGGCGCAAACCATTCGTCGGTGACCTCGGGCCTTTCTATTGGTTGGACCCCGGTCGCAAGATTCGCGTCGGTGAGCATGATCACCGGCGTGCGGAATGATTCGGCGAGTTTGCGTGCCATGACCACGAAGTGGAAACACTCGGAAATTGTGGCCGCGGCGATGACAATCTTGGGTGAGTCGCCTGGTGCCCCGTAGAGACTGGACAGCAAGTCTCCCTGTTCGACCTTGGTCGGAAGACCGGTGGACGGGCTGCCGCGCTGCACGTCAATGATCACCAGCGGGACCTCGGCCATTACCGCGAGGCCAATCATCTCGGTCTTCAACGCCATGCCGGGACCGGAGGTGATCGTACAAGCCGTCTTTCCCGCATACGACGCGCCGACAGCAAATCCGATCGCGGCGATCTCGTCCTCGGCCTGGTGGACGAAGCCGCCGGTTAGTTGAAAGTCTTCAGCCAGGTAGTGAGACGCCGACGTCGCAGGCGTAATGGGATACATCGAGACGAGTTCAATACCGGCAGCCATGATCCCGAGGCCCGCCGCCGTATTTCCATTGACGACGACCGCCGAGTCCAGACGTTCATCGTCGGACACAGGAATTTCGAAACCGTAGTCCAGATTGTCGCGTGCGAACGCGTAGCCAGCATCCAACAGGTCATGGTTGATCTTGATGACCTTGTCGCTTTTCTTTTTGAAGATCTTCGCGATCTCGTTTTTCGCCGTGTCGATATCACGACGGTAAATCCGGCAGAGCATCCCGAGCACAAACATGTTCTTGCCCTTGCGGGGGTCGGGTACCAGCTTCAGGCATTCTTTCTGGATCGGCAGTTCATGCACGATCAGCCCCTGCTCGTGAAAGTCAGCGAGTGCTTCCCGATACTCATCGCGGATTCTTTCCTCGGGATCATCGGCCCACATGCTTTCCAGCAGAACGACCGTGCCTTTTCGGTAGGCGCCGTTCTGGATACGGGAATAGAGTACCTGTTCGTTGAACGCGACGACCATATCGGCTTCATTGCCCATGTTGGTCACGTATTTCGAGCCCATGCGAACACGAATACCACTCGCGCCCTGACGTTCTCGTGCGGGCGGCTGGATTTCGGCCGGGATGATTTCCACCGTCCAGACGCCATTGCCCATTTTGCCGCTCACCAGGCCCAGGATCTGGCCACACTTTTGTGCGCCTTCCCCTGAATCGCTG
>Ga0265303_10002608_pt1 | contig 11187 bp, 8 predicted proteins | sample Helome_2_FD_192494 | JGI IMG/M metagenome (GOLD analysis project Ga0265303, IMG submission 192494) | Marine sediment microbial communities from subtidal zone of North Sea - Hel_20160317 (Illumina Assembly) | ecosystem: Environmental > Aquatic > Marine > Subtidal zone > Sediment ...
CCGTTGCGAACAGTCGGAATATGAAACGCGTTCAGCACTGCCATGGACTCGGGCTCGGTGAGCGTGTGCCGCTGTTCATTCAGCACCGACTCAATAATGAGGCGTGCGCCGTCCACGTCGGGGGCTTTCTTACCTGTGCTCAGGCGCCCGGGCGTCTGCAGCAACATGCGCTGATTGCGGTTGTGGCGTGCGAGGTAGGAGAAGGCATCGATCGCATTCTCCAGTGCGCTGTAGTTCGGCAAGTGCGCCGTATTGAACAGCTTCCGCGCTTCTTCGACCTGGGCGCCCCCCATCCAGCTCGTCATCACGGGCTTTTTGTTCTTTGCAGCCGCGTCAATAACAGCCTGGGCAACTTCAGTCGGTCGCGTCATTGCCTGCGGCGTTAGAATCACTACAGCCCCATCAATGCCAGGGTCCGCAAGGCAAATATCAATCGTTTGCTGATAGCGCTCGGGCGGTGCATCGCCGATGAGGTCGACGGGGTTTGCGTGAGACCAGACGGCAGGTAGTACTTCATTGAGGCGTTCCATCGACTCTTTTGACAGGCTGGCTAGTTCGATGCCCTGGTCTACTGCGCGGTCCGCCGCCATGACGCCGGGACCGCCGCCGTTGGTGATAATGACCAGTCGCTCCGATGGCCCACTTGTGTGATTTGAGGACAGCGCTCTCGCTGCCGCGAATAGCTGGCCAATCGTCTCTACGCGCAGGACACCCGAACGGGAAAGTGCGGCGGAGAATGTGTCGTCGCTGCCGACGAGTGCGCCGGTATGTGAGGCGGACGCTTCGGCGCCAGCCGCATGGCGTCCAACCTTGAGTGCGATGACGGGCTTGATTCGAGCGGCCGCACGCAGGCTGCTCATGAAGCGCCGCGAGTCGTAAACGCCCTCTATGTATAGCAGGATTGCCTTCGTTTTCGGATCTGCGACGAGGTAGTCGAGGTAGTCCCCGAAATCGAGATCGGCGGCTATGCCTGTTGAGACCACGGTGGAGAAGCCGATCTCGTTCACGGCCGCCCAGTCCAGAATGGCGGTGCAAATAGCGCCGGACTGCGATACGAGAGCGAGATTGCCGGCTCGAGCGTTATTGTTGCCGAATGTGGCGTTGAGACCGATGTCCGGTCGAATGATGCCCAGGCAGTTCGGCCCCATGATGCGGATGCCGTACCGTCCTGCCATCTGGGTGACTTTGTCTTCCAGCTGTCGGCCTGCAGCACCGGTTTCCCTGAATCCAGCGGACAAGATGAGCATCATTCCGATGCCTCGTTCGCCGCAGGCCTGAACGATCGTCGGAATGCTCGGCGCCGGGGTGGCGACGACGGCGAGGTCGATCGATCCATCGATATCATCAAGCGATTTGAAGGCCGCCTCGCCCTGTATGACATCGCGCTTAGGGTTGATCGCGTAGATCGGACCCTCAAAGTCCGAGTCCAGCAGGTTCTTGAATACGATGCCACCGACCGAGTCTTCTCGATCACTGGCGCCAAAAAGGGCGATGCTGCCCGGGGTAAACAGGGGGGCTAGATAATGGGTGTTCACGGCGATTCCTGCGTAGATTCCTTTAGCGGCGCTTACCTTTTACACTACAAGCAGTTACCAGATACATTAGGGAGAACCACGTGCGCACCGCGTATATCACGCATTCCGACTGCCGCCTCCACGATACAGGTCCGGGGCATCCCGAGAACGCCAGCAGGCTGTTTGCGATTGAGGACCAGTTTGTGGTCAGTGGCCTGGACAATGTCCTGCGCTATGTCGACGCTCCGAAGGCAACAGACGAACAGCTGCTGCGAGCCCATCCGCAGGCCTACCTGACAGCGATAACCGAGGCTATACCCAGGTCAGGCCATGCCCGTCTCGATCCCGATACTGTGGTCAGCCCGAAATCTCTGGATGCGGCTTACCGGGCAGCCGGTGCGGTTGTTGAGGCGGTCGACCTGGTAATGAGTGGTGACATGGACTCCGCGTTCTGTGGAGTTCGGCCGCCCGGGCACCACGCCGAGAGCAACCAGTCGATGGGATTCTGCATATTCGACAACATCGCTGTTGGTGCCGCGCATGCGCTGGAAGCATACGGACTCAAGAAGGTCGCGATCGTGGATTTCGATGTACACCATGGCAACGGCACAGAGGATATTTTCAGGAACGAAAACAGGGTCCTGTTCTGTTCGACGTTCCAGCATCCGTTCTATCCATTTACCCCGCTCCTCGAAAATGCGCCGAATAGAATCAGTGTCCCGCTTGAGGCCACGGCGAAGAGTGATGAATTCCGGGCAGCGGTCACAGAACACTGGCTACCGGCGCTCGAGGCATTCGAGCCCGAGATGGTTTTCGTTTCCGCAGGCTTCGATGCACACTGCGATGACGACATGTCTCACGTGTCCCTGACGGATGCGGATTTTCGCTGGGTGTCGGAGCGCATTGTAGAAGTCGCCGACAAGTCTGCATCCGGGCGCATAGTCTCGGTGCTCGAAGGCGGATACGAACTCAAGAGTCTGGCGCGTTGTGTCGAGGCGCATGTGCGCGTAATTATGGGACTACACTAGAAGAATGAGTGAACAATGGCTCGGTCGATGGGAAGAAGGCAGAACCGGCTGGCATGAGCCAGCGGGCAATCGCAATTTGCAGGCACACTGGCAATGGTCGGGCAGGCGCGTTCTCGTGCCGATGTGTGGCAAGACCCCTGATTTGTTATGGCTGGAGTCACAAGGAAATGAGGTCGTCGGGGTCGAGCTCTCAGAAATTGCAGTACTCGCTTTCTTTGAGGAGCACGATCTCCCGTTTGAGGAATTGGACGGGGACCTTCCAGGCTATCGTGCTGTGGGTCGACGCATCAGTCTTTACTGTGGTGATTTCTTCGAGTTTCGTGACGAGGCCTTCGACGCGCACTATGATCGGGGGGCACTCATAGCTCTGACTTCGGAATTGCGAAGCCGCTATGCCAGACACACATCGTCGTTGCTGACCCCTGCTGCGGGGCAACTCGTTATTACGGTCGAGTACGACCAGAACGTTTGTGACGGACCTCCGTATTCATTGGGTTCTGAAGAGGTGCAAGGTCATTGGCCCCGCCTGCGCCGTCACGTTGTCGTCGACGATACGGCCAACGCACCACCGAAGTTCCTTGAAGCGGGCCTGAAGGAAATGCACGAAGTCGTATGGGTGACATCATGACAAAACTGCACAGCAAGCTGATTCTATTGATCGGCGTTCTTCTCTTTGCGGTTACCGCTGCGGCGCAGTCGGTGAAGACGGAACATACATTCAAGCTGGATGATGCCGATACCAGGGTCCCGGCAACACTGGAGGATGTGGCCTGGATGGTCGGGTCCTGGACCGGTGACGCGTTCGGCGGCACATTTGAGGAAGTGTGGAACCCGCCATCATTCGGCACCATGGTCGGGATGTTCAAGGTTCTGGGGGACGAGGGCGTCAGTTTCTACGAACTGATGCTTCTCGCTGAAGAGCAAGGGTCTCTGGTCATCAAGGTCAAGCATTTCCACGCCGATTTCACGGCCTGGGAGGAGAAGGAAGACTACGTGACTTTTCGCCTCGTGAGTGTAGCTCCGGATGCTGTGCACTTTTCGGGACTGAGCTTCTACCAGATCAGCGAAGACGAGATTCACACGTATATCGCGTTGCATAACGACGGAAAAGTGTGGGAAGAAAAGCTGATCTACAGACGTTCCGAGCTCTGAATCCCAGGGCGCACGTGGCCCCGCACAACTTCATTGCCCTCTCGCGGATCCGTAGGAATATTCTGGGAGAGCAGTAGCGAACAGATCGCGAAGCCAGTGCCGACCAGGAATACAGCCGAGTGAGACACAACCCAGACGAGGCCTAGTGCCGCTGGGACAACAACCGCTGCGATGTGATTGATCGTAAACGACACGCCCGCTGTGCTCGCTATATCTTCAGGGCTCGCGATCTTCTGGAAGTAGGTTTTGATAGCGATCGCCAGGGCAAAAAACATGTGGTCGATAACGTACAGGGCCGCGGCCGCGTAGGCGTTCTCGACAAAAGCGTAGGCCGTAAATACGATGACAAGGCCGACATATTCGATGGTAAGCGCCCTGCGTTCCCCGATCCTCCCGATCAGCCTGCCAATGCGTTCAGCGAACAACCAGTTAAAGGCGTAGTTGATCAGAAAGAGCGTCGCTACCTGTGACGCGGAGTAACCAAACTTCTCTACCATCAGGAAGGCGGCGAACACCATAAAGATCTGCCGCCTTGCACCCGAGAAGAACTGCAGCGCGTAGAACAACCAGTAGCGTTTTTTCAAAACCAGCTTGCTGGTCTGCTCGTGTTCCGTACTAAACGTCGGGAATCCGACGCGCATGAAGATCGCCAGACCGACACACACGCCACCCGCGATGAGGAAGAGCCAGACGTAGTCGACTTTAAGAGGTGCGAGCAGTACCCAGAGCACAGCGTAGACGACCAGCGATGTAATTGAGCCAATAGAAATTAACTTGCCGAAAGCCTGGGGAGCCTCGGCTTTCGAGTACCACTGCAGTGCCAGGGATTGTTTCAGCACCTCGAAGTAGTGGAAGCCGATCGACATCAGTACCGTAGTCAGGTAGAGGCCGATGGTGTGCGGGAAAAAGCCGGTCATCGCGACGCCAACCCCGAGCAGAGCCAGGGCAATGACAGCAAGTGTCTGTTCTTTGAGGATGAGCAGTACGAACACGGTCGTGAACGCGAGAAACCCCGGTACCTCACGCAGGCTTTGCAGAATGCCGATCTCGACGCCGGTGAACGCAGCTCGTTCGACGACGAAGTTGTTAAGCAACACCGTCCAGGTACTGAACGCGATCGGCATTGCAATCGACATCAGGATCAACAGCGTGTTCGGGTTCTGCCAGGAGCGTCGCATCTAGAGAACAGGGTCCAGCGGCAGAATCCCGTTCAACCAGACTCGCATTCGCTTCAATCTGCCGACCTCCGAGTCCGGGTTGAATTCAGACGTCGTCTGCCAGCTGTTCGCGGGCTCGATGTCCAGTTCAATGCTGTCGGTTAGCTGGCTCGCGAGCTGCTGACTATCCGTCAGCATGCCGACTTCGGTGTTCAAATTGGCAGAGCGTGGATCCAGGTTGAACGTCCCTATGAATACGATTTTGCCATCGATGACCATGCTCTTGGCATGTATCGCGAAGATCGGGTTGTACTCTGCCAGTCGGGGGTAACGTTCAATCAACGTGTCCCGGATGGCCGGGTAAGGCTTGAATTCATAAAGTTCGACGCCGGCCTTGAGGAGTGCCTTACGTTGACCGTGATAACCACTGAATGCCTGGATGTTGTCTGTCGAAGCGAGTGAGTTCGTTGAGATGCGGATGCGAACCCCGCGATCGACGAGCCCTGCAAACAGCTCAATGCCACCTTCCGGCATGATGAGATATGGCGACTGGATCAGGATAGAGGACTTCGCATTCTTGACGGCGCTGATGAGCTGGGCTGTGGATTCGCCACCGCCACCCAGCCCGGACTCGCCCGAGTTCTTGCCTGGGATATCACTGATAAACGAAACAACTTCCCACGACATCGCATCGACTATTCGAGGAAACTTCCGAGGCGCCGCTGCGATGGCCCGCCGAATATGTGGATTGAAGTTCTTGGAATCCGCCGCGTAAGCATGCAGCTCGCGAGATTTTTTAGCGATCTCTTCAGCCGTAACGTTGCGGCCGAGATCCTCAAGCAGGTTCTCGACAGGGTGTGCAAACTCACTATTCCAGAATTCCTCAAAGTTCTCGCTCATGTCGCTGACTGCGGGGCCAAGCAGAAGCACATCGCGATCTCTAAAATTGTATCCGTGATCGAAATCGAAATATTCGTCGGCCATATTTCGACCGCCGGTGATACCCGCAGCACCATCAAATATCGCTGTCTTGTCATGCATGCGCTGATTAACAGAGCGGAACCTGGTAAACGCGTTGCCCATTCGTTCCCAGAAATTCACGCCGACTCTGAGGTTTGGATTATAAATTCGAATATGGGCGTTCGGGTGTGCGGACAAGAGGAGTAAAGTTTTATCGTCTGCCTCGATGAGCGTGTCGTCCACAAGCACCCGAACACGTACGCCGCGCTCCGCAGCGCGCAGAAGCCGCTCCGCAGCGAGCGTACCAATGTTATCGCTGCTCCAGATGAAGTACTGGACATCGATCGTGCGTTTCGCATTTTGTGTAAGCCACGCCCGGCCTAGTAGCGACTCTTCGCCTTTCTCAAGAATATAGACGCCGGTCTTCTCGTCATCACGATTCGCACACACTGCACAGTGTTCGCCAAGCCAACCGGGCAAAGCCTGTGTGTCCGCGTATCCGTACAACGGCAGCATCAGCAGAGAGAGAAGAGCCAGCCTGATTTGGAATCTGCGCATAGCGCTATCCTATAATGTTATGGTGGCAACGTTCGAGTTTTCGACAGAGGTTTGCCAATGAAGATCTGGTCCATAGCGAGCGAAATGGCGTCAAAGACGCCGCCGGAAAGAAATCGCTATGTAGATTTCCTGCGGGCGATTTCAATTCTCTTTGTGGTTGTCGGGCATTGGTTAATCGCGACCGCCTGGTATGTCGACGGCCAGCTCACGCCCGGGCATCTTCTTAAATCACATCCGCAAACTCAGTGGCTCACCTGGTTTTTCCAGGTCATGCCGATATTTTTTATCGTCGGCGGTTATTCCAACGGTGTCTCGCTCGAAAGTGCGAAGCGAAAAGGACAGGGCTATGCGGATTGGCTTGCCGCTCGCCTGCACCGGCTTGTAACCCCGCTTCTGGCACTGATCGTGACATGGGCTGTCGTCGCCGGTGTCATGAAACTGATGGATGTACGCTCAGAAGTGATCGTGTTCACGTCGCAGGCTGCGTTGATACCGACATGGTTTCTCTCTATCTATATAACGCTGGCGCTGCTCGCGCCAATCGCTTACAAATTCTGGCGACAATACGGATTTCTTTCATTCTGGGCCCTGGTAGCTGTCGCGGTAATCATTGACGTTCTCTTCTTTGCCGCCGATATTCGTTGGCCTGGCTGGACCAACTACGTTTGGGTTTGGCTCGCAGTCCATCAACTGGGCTTCGCCTGGCGCGACGGTCGTATGGGCAATGTCGTCAAGCTACTCATATACTCAGCGCTGGGTTTCGCTGCGCTTTACTCATTGGTGCGATGGGGGCCGTATCCATTGGCGATGGTCGGGTCTCCCGATGATGGCCTTAGCAATACGTTGCCACCGAAGATCACATTACTCGCGCTCGGTATGTTCCAGTTCGGATTGTTGCTGGCGTTGGAGGGGCCGATGAGAAGGGCTCTATCGAGTTTGCGGCTGTGGACGGCGACAGTTCTGATCAACAGCATGATCATGACCGTTTACTTGTGGCACATAACGATAATGGTAATTTTCGGTTCTGTGCTTTACCTGTCTGGCGGCTTCGGATTTCATATTGAACCGGGGACAACCGACTGGTGGCTGACACGACCGATCTGGATCGGTGTTCTCATCGTATTGTTGATACCCGCCGCATTGATACTCTCGCCGCTGGAGCGGCGGTCGCGAAATCCCGATTCCGCAGTACCGTCGGCAGCAAGGTTGGTGTCAGGCGCCATCATGACGTGCCTTGGTATTGCGTTGCTTGCGATGTGGGGTTTTGGTGGCGCGCCCATTGCAGGGTTCGGCGTCGGGGCCTTCGCACTCGTTATCGTTGGTGCCGGTACCAGCGGTCTCCTGTCCCGGTAAAACCCGACAAACGGTCGCATTGTTCCGACGAACGGGGGAACCCTGACGAACGGTCAATCTGGTCCGATGGGTGACATTCACATCAGTCCGTCCGTTCCCTAGCATGGAGACGTGGGGAATATTTGACGGACGAGATTATGTCTAAGCAGAAAATTACAATCAGTGATACATCGCAGATGTTGGTGCCGCCGGCGGTACGTGCCAGCGCTAATGTTGCAGGCGCCAGGGCACTGGAGCCCGAGGTTGTTGCCCTGGAGATCGACGACGACGACTTTGGCGGCGACCCATACAACCATACCGGTTCGTTCTGCGCCCCGAAGTTCGATACGGACGACTAGTTTCCTAGTCGAACCAACGGCTCCAAAAGTGCAGGCGACTATGGCTCACGCGCAGTGCCTTGCGCACCGTCGCAATATCCAATACGTCCCGATGGGGCACTCGAAATTCAGTCTGCATATCGCCCAGATGCCGGGCGTGTCGGCGTATTGCAAGATCAGCCATAAAGTAGCCATGGTTCTCGAGGATCTTCGACTCCGCTTTTGTAAATGAGTCCATGTCCGTGCGAATTTCGCCGATGCGCGACTGCTGTAGCTCTTCGGGGTACCCATACCAGTCCTGCTCGAGGACTTTGACCTCATGCGCGAACTCGTCGCTGCAATTCTCACAAAATCCTTGCTTGCTGCTGGCGAGTCGCCAGAACGCTCCGGTCGGTTTGTCCGTTACGCGCCGCTCGTGCATGTAGCAGTCATTCTCTCCGGATAGTGAACAAGGTGACGGACCCTGGTCGTCCCTTACTGTCTGGTAGTGCCGGTGGAGGCGGCGGATGATGGCGCGCCGCCGCAGGGCGCCAACCTGGTTCCTGCCAATATCAACATAGCGCATGATGCGTGAACCAAACCACTTGGGGACCTTAAAGTCGAAAGGCGTACCTGCATCGGAAACCAGGACGACTTTGTTACTGTTCCAGATCGGTTCCATGCCGGTGTTGTCGTAGACGCCGCCATCAGTGAGGTGACCGATTGTCCGGCCATCTTTCTTTACCTTGATCGGTCCGAATATCGGCGGGAAGCAGGCCGAGGCAGCCACCGCTTCTGCGATGGTCATGTCCGCCGGCGTCGTGTAGGTGCCGATCTTCCCGGACGTAAAGCGCCACGGGGTTCCTTTTTCAATATTCGTTGCGAGGAAGATGAACTCGATGCCCTCGTCAGAGCGTTTTGGCAGCTCAACGAGCGTTCGTGCACCAATCCGTTTTCGGAATGCCTTTTCAAGTCCGCGAGCGCGCGGTGCGGGCCAGAACCAGTTCCACGCGATGTGGCGCATGAACAGGCCGGTTCGGATGTCCTTGCGGACCATCTGGCGAAAAGGCGCCGAGACCTCAGCCTCCCAATCATCGAATGCAAGCTGCGTCGCACCACGCTCCAACATGCGATGGGCCAGGTAACCGGCAAGAATGCTGCCGCCCGACACACTGGAGAGCCTCGAGACCTGTTGCAGAACGCCGAGTTCATGCAGTCGCCTGGCGACGCCGAGGTGAAACAGGCTCGCACGGTATCCACCGCCCGACAACGCCAGGCCTTGTCCCTTCAGCTCCTTCATTGGCCGCAGGTGCTCATTTGAATGTGTCCTCGAAAGATCTCAAAATATGCGACGCACATTCTGTAAATATCTCATATTTTTAGGGGTTTGCCGCTATGGTCTTAAGCCCTCTCTTAGCGGACCATGCACCATCTCTATACTACAACAGGGTTCGTGAGCAAGATTATGAGCAAGCATGTGTACTCGTTCGCCGACGGCGACGGCCAAAACAAGAAACTACTGGGTGGCAAAGGCGCCAACCTTTGTGAAATGACGCAGATCGGCATCAATGTGCCGCCGGGTTTTGTTATTACAACTGAAGCCTGCCTCGATTATCTTGAGAATGACGGCCTGCCAGACGGTCTGATGGCCGAAGTGCAGGAGCAGATCAAGCAGCTCGAAAAGTCCACTGGCAAGACATTTGGCAAGGGTCCGGATCCGCTACTCGTTTCGGTCCGTTCGGGATCAGCGCTGTCGATGCCGGGCATGATGGATACCGTACTGAACCTTGGCCTGAACGAGGAAACCCTCAAGGGACTGGTCGAGCAGACGGGTGACGAGCGTTTCGCTTACGACGCATATCGTCGATTCATTCAGCTGTTCGGCAAGGTCGCGCTCGGCATCGAAGACGAGCACTTTGATAAACATTTCGACGCGATCAAGAGACGTGTCGGTGTCAAAGCTGACGTCGGGCTTGAAGCGGCGCACCTGAAAGAGATTAGCGAGAAGTTCCTCGATGTCGTGCGCCGCGAGTCCGGCAGTGATTTTCCACACGACGTCACTCAGCAGCTGCAGCTTGCAGTGGAATCCGTATTCCGTTCGTGGATGGGGAAACGTGCTGTCGACTATCGTCGCGAATTCCACATCACGCCCGACATGGCCAACGGTACGGCTGTGAATATCTGCACGATGGTGTTCGGTAACATGGGTGACGACTGTGCGACAGGTGTTGGCTTCACGCGCAATCCGGGCACAGGCGAAAACGAGATGTTCGGCGAATACCTGACAAATGCACAGGGCGAAGATGTTGTGGCTGGAATCCGTACGCCAAAACCGCTGCTTGAAATGGATTCTGAAATGCCCAAGCAGTTCAAACAGCTCGTCGAACTTCGCAATACACTCGAGACACACTATAAGGAAGTTCAGGACTACGAGTTCACGATCGAAAAAGGCACACTCTATTGTCTGCAAACGCGTAACGGCAAGATGAATGCAGCCGCGACAGTGAAGACCTCGGTTGACATGTATGGCGAAAAACTTATTACGCGTGACCAGGCATTGCTCCGGGTTGCGCCCGATCTTCTTGAACAACTACTGCATCCGCGGCTCGATCCGGCAAGTGTGGTCGAAGCGGTTGCATTTGGTTTGCCTGCGTCGCCAGGCGCGGCATCCGGCAAGTGCGTGTTCGATGCCGACCTCGCCGAGAAGCTCGGCAATGCCGGTGAAGCGATCATTCTCGTTCGTGAAGAAACACGTCCTGAAGACATACACGGGTTCTTTGCTGCGCAGGGCATCCTGACCAGCCGTGGCGGCAAGACTTCGCATGCGGCCGTGGTTGCACGCGGTATGGGCAAGCCCTGTGTTGCCGGCGCGGAAGGAATCGTCGTCGATGTTTCGCTTCGGCAGGCACACGTTGGCGATTCCATAATCAGGGAGGGCGATGTCATAACGCTGGACGGCGCAACCGGTGAGGTATTCCTCGGTGCGATACCGACGATCCCCGCTGAATTCTCAGACGACCTGGTCGAAATGCTGGGTTGGGCGGACGAAACGGCGGACCTGCGTGTAATGGCCAACGCTGACACCCCGGATGCTGCGAAAGCGGCGCGAGAATTCGGCGCAATGGGTATTGGACTCTGCCGGACCGAACGCATGTTCAATGCAATTGAT
>Ga0265303_10002609_pt1 | contig 11184 bp, 8 predicted proteins | sample Helome_2_FD_192494 | JGI IMG/M metagenome (GOLD analysis project Ga0265303, IMG submission 192494) | Marine sediment microbial communities from subtidal zone of North Sea - Hel_20160317 (Illumina Assembly) | ecosystem: Environmental > Aquatic > Marine > Subtidal zone > Sediment ...
AACGAGGAGTCTGCTTGCTGGGTATCGCCTGAGCGCAAACAATAAAATTTTAAACCTTTAAGGAACCAGTAAATGAAAACTCTAACCGTTTATGACCCCGCCATGTGCTGCTCCACCGGAATTTGCGGTGCTGACATCGATCAAAAGCTGGTGGATTTTGCCGCTGACCTCGATTGGTTGAAGAGCGAGGGAATTGAAGTCAGGCGAATTAACCTGTCGCAGGAACCCGCCTTATTCGCCGAAAATGAACAGGTAAAAACTATTCTGCAAGATTCCGGTGTAGAGGGTTTGCCCGTTATTCTGGCGGATGACGAGATGAAATCTTCCGGGCAATATCCCGACCGGATGAAACTAGCGCAAATGGCCGGTGTGACGGCTGCCGATGCTGTTGCCCGGGCATCGGCTCCTGCCACGTCGTGCTGTGGACCAGATAACGACGCTGAAAAATCATCATCAAGCTGCTGCTGATCCGACATCACCTTTAATTTACAAGCGGTATAAATCATGTTCACGAACCTGCCCAAGTTTGTTTTCTTCACCGGTAAAGGAGGTGTTGGAAAAACCTCATTGGCCTGCGCCACCTCGATCAGTCTTGTCGATGCAGGGCACAGGGTTTTGCTGGTCAGTACAGATCCTGCCTCTAACGTGGGCCAGGTTTTTGAAACCGACATCGGCAACAAGATTACCCCCATCAGCAATCTGTCGGGGCTTGACGCGATCGAGATCAACCCTGAAGAAGCTGCAGCGGGTTATCGCGAACGCATTGTCGGGCCGATGCGCGGTATTCTTCCAGCGGATGCGCTGCGCAGCATCGAAGAGCAGCTATCGGGCGCCTGCACCATTGAAATTGCCGCCTTTGACGAGTTTACCGCCCTGCTAACCGATAACGATTTGCTGGCGCGTTACGATCACGTGGTGTTCGACACCGCTCCCACGGGGCACACCATCCGCATGCTGAAACTGCCCGGCGCATGGACCGGTTTTTTACAAGACGGCAAGGGAGACGCGTCCTGCCTTGGCCCGCTGGCAGGACTGGAGAAACAACGCTCACGCTATGCCGCGGCGGTTGATCGGTTATCCGATTCCGCATCGACACGTCTTATCCTGGTGGCGCGCCCGCGTCAGTCTGCCCTCAATGAAGTGGCACGCACGTCAAAAGAGCTGGCCGAGATCGGGATTGAAAACCAGCAGCTGGCAATCAATGGAATGATGCCACAGGAAACGGGTGGCGATCCCCTGGCAGAGGCATTGTTGCAGCGTGACAAAGATGCGCTGGCCGCGACCACCCCGGAGGTGGCCGCGCTACCGTGCACGATGTTTCCGTTGCGCTCGGAAAACCTTGTCGGTCTCGATGCGTTGAAACGTTTTGCCGCCGGCGCACCCGATGAAGTTACGGGCGGACAAGAGACTGCCATGACGGATACAGGTCTGCCCACGCTCGGGGCTTTGGTCGATGATATTGAAAAACCCGGTAAAGGTTTGATCATGTTCATGGGCAAAGGTGGGGTTGGCAAAACCACGATGGCCGCCGCCGTTGCCGCCGAACTGGCTGCGCGTGGTCACGAAGTTTTGTTGAGCACGACCGACCCGGCGGCGCATATTACGGAGACCCTGGCCGGCGGGCTAAACGGCCTGACCGTCAGCCGCATTGATCCCGCGCGGGAAACCGCCAGGTACCGCGACCACGTCATGGCGACCAAAGGCAAGGGCCTGGACGATCAGGCCCGCGCGATGCTGGAAGAAGACCTGCGTTCGCCCTGCACCGAAGAGATAGCCGTGTTTCAGGCGTTTTCACGCGTCATCCGCGAAAGTTCGAAACACTTCGTGGTGATGGATACCGCCCCCACGGGCCACACCTTGTTGTTGCTCGACGCAACCGGATCATACCACCGCGATATCATGCGTCACACGGGCGATATGCCGGGCAAAATGGTAACGCCCATGATGCGCCTGCAAGACCCCGCGCAGACGAAAATCATGCTTGTCACCCTGCCCGAAACCACACCCGTTCTGGAAGCCGCACATCTGCAGAACGATCTGCAACGTGCCGGCATTGATCCTTACGGCTGGATCATCAATTCCAGTCTTGCAGCGGCGCAGACGCATCATCCGTTATTGCAAAAACGTGCCCGCTCCGAACGGGAACAGATCGCCAGGGTGCGCGACGAACTGTCCAGTCGATGCGCGGTTGTACCGATGCAGGCGGCAGAGCCTGTTGGCGTTGAAAAGCTGAAAAGTCTTTGTGCAACAGCCGACAGTTCCGCCGCTGCCTGAAGTCAGGGGTTTCAGCCATGGGCAATGATGCTGCAGAACAACAAATCTGTCCCCCGACCCTGGCGGACGTGAAAGAAGCTGCTGCCCTTTGCGATCAGGTCATAAAAACACCTCTGCTGGAAAGTCCGGAAGTAAACAATCTTTTGTCGGGCCGCTTACTGATCAAGGCTGAAACCACGCAGAGAACCGGGGCGTTCAAATTCCGCGGTGCCTATAACCGCATCCGTCAAATGGACGAGGCACAGAAAAAACGCGGCGTGATTGCCTATTCTTCCGGCAATCATGCGCAGGCGGTCGCATTGGCCGCGCAAATCTGCGGCACGTCCGCATTGATCGTGATGCCCGATGATGCCCCGCTTAGCAAAATGGCACGCACGCGTGAACTGGGAGGCGAGATAATTACTTACAATCGCGCCACGGAAGTGCGTGAAGAAGTCGCCGAGCGCATACAGGCTGAAGGCAATTACGTCATGGTGCCACCCAATGAAGACCGACGGGTGATGGCGGGCGCGGGAACCGTGGCACTGGAAATATTTGACCAGGTCGATGCGCTCGATGCGGTGCTGGTGCCCTGTGGCGGCGGTGGACTGACAGCCGCCACGGCCATCGTCATGCAGGCCCTTGCGCCAAAGACGAAAGTTTATGCGGTAGAACCGGAACTTTTTGACGATACCCGCCGCTCACTGGAAGCCGGCAAACGCCTGTCAAATCCAAAAGGACAGCAAACCATTTGTGATTCGATCATGACGGATACGCCGGGGGCATTGACCTTCCCGATCAACCAAAAGCTGTTGGCGGGGGTTTTAACCGTCAGTGATGATGATGTGCGCTGCGCCATGGCCTTTGCTTTCGAGCATTACAAGATGGTGGTGGAACCGGGGGGTGCCGTCGGCCTGGCTGCCGTGTTAAGCCAGAAAATAGACATCAGTAACAAGACAATTGCCGTCATAACAACCGGTGGCAACGTGGATGCCGCAGATTATTGTGCGAACCTTAATGCGAAGGCGGAATAAGGTAAAAAAATGAGTACAACCCTGTCACGTAAACTGATCGCCGAATGGATCGGTACATTTTCACTGCTGGCGACCGTTGTCGGATCCGGCATCATGGCCGAAAGGCTTGCGGGTGGAAATTTCGCCATCGCACTGTTGGGAAATACCATTCCGACGGGGGCAATCCTGGTGGTGTTGATCATGGTCTTTGGCCCTATTTCCGGTGCGCATCTGAACCCTGCCGTGACTCTCTCATTTGCGATCCGTCGGGAAATTTCTATAGGGGATTCTGCGCTTTATGTTGTTACCCAGATTGTGGGCGGAATATCAGGCGTCCTGGTCGCCCATATCATGTTTGACAATCCGCTGTTCGATCCCTCCACCACCGTGCGCACGGGGTTTGGTCAGTGGGTCGGGGAATTCGTCGCCACGTTCGGACTGGTCGGCACCATCCTGGGCTGCCTGAAATTCCGCGCGGAAGCCATCCCCTTTGCGGTCGGCCTTTATATCACCGCGGCCTACTGGTTTACCTCTTCAACGTCATTCGCCAACCCTGCCGTGACCATAGCGCGCGGGTTTTCGAATACCTTTGCCGGCATTCAACCCGTCGACGTCGCCGCTTTTGTGGGGGTACAATTACTCGCGGCCTGTCTGGCGACGTTCTTTTTCAAATGGTTACTGGATGAATAGGTTTTTCTGATGGTTCAAGATGATCTCCTTTCCTCGTTCGACGAGGAGATAAACCGGCACGAAGTCCCCACCCTGAAGACCCACCCGATGGTGGTCGGACAGGATGGTGAAAACCTGTTTGCCGCCGGCGTGGCAGACATGGATTTCAAGGCCGCGCCGCCCGTAATCGAAGCCATGCAAAAGCGGCTGGATCACGGGGTGTTCGGATATGAAACAGTACCGGCGGGTCTGCAACCCGCACTGATGCAATGGCTGCGAAACCGCCATGACTGGCCAGTGCAGGCAGACCATATTCTCACCTCGCCGAATATCCTGACTGCGCTGGCGATGGCGGCCTCCCTGTTTACCGACGAAGGCGACGCGGTCATCGTTCAGCCCCCCGTTTTCTTCGATTTTTTCGATGTATTAAACGAGAACCACCGCGAGATTGTGCAGAACCCGTTGATCTTTGACCAGGGGCGTTATCGGATTGACTTCGATGACCTGGAAAACAGGGCCGCCAGCCCGAAGACAAAAATGATTTACCTGTGCAACCCGCACAACCCGGTCGGACGGGTGTGGAACGAACTGGAGTTGCGAACTCTGGGTGACATCTGTAATCGACATGGTGTGCTGGTGGTTAGCGACGAAATGCACGCTGACCTTGCGTTTAGCGGTCATAAATACACGCCATTTGCATCGCTTGGAGCGGAGTATGCAGAAAATTGCATTACCTGTATTTCACCGGCAAAGACCTTCAACATCGCGTCTTGCTGCGCTGCATTTACCTTGATAGCCAATGATGACATGAGAAAGGCATTTCAAATCGAAAACAGCCGCCTGTCGGTCAACAAAAACAACCCGTTCGCCAATGTCGCCATGGAAGCCGCCTATTCCAGCGGCGCCCCCTGGCTCGAGGCGGTTATCTCCTACCTGGAGAGCAACGTTGCAATGGTACGAAATTCATTACGCAATATCCCTGGAATCGAACTGGTCGAACCCGAGGGCACCTTTTTACTATGGATAAACTTCAACGGGCTCGAAATGGCGCCGGATGAACTCTACGCTTTCCTCAGAAACGAGGCGAAATGGTCAATTACCCGCGGGCATTCTTTTGGTAAAGAGGGGAATGGTTTTGCCAGGGTCAATATTGCCTGCACCCGGGCGAAACTCGAGACTGCACTTGGCAATCTTGAACGCGCAGTCGGCAGCTTGCATTCTTGATGCACAAGATCCAGCGCAAGGCTACCCGGGCCCGGGATGCGGCAGCAGGTATCAAATAGTCGAGCGGATCTCTGCTCAAGTCTGCTACGCGGAATTAGTAGAGGCCGACCTTGAGCAAAACCTGCGCAGTAGTCGCTCCACCGATCTTATAAAATAATCATTTTAATCAATGGGTTACGCCAGTAACTCATCATTTCCTTCCAACTCCACAACAAAAAATCATCATTTTGGACGATATCATCATGCGCCGGCAGTGGTTAGGCTGATTCGAACCTGGGGATCCACAGGCGGGTACCGGGCTTCGAAAACACACTTAAGGAGTAATCCGATGTATGCCGATAGCACCAGAAATCTCGATGAGATCCTGTCAGCCGAACAACTCGAGGCGTTTCAATCCCGGGTAGCGAAATACGATCAGAATAACGAATTTTTCCAGGAAGATTTTGATGTCATGAAGGCGTCGGGCTACCTGATCCAGGCAGTACCGGAGGAACTCGGTGGCCTGGGCCTTTCCTTTGCCGAGGTTTGCCAGCAACAACGCCGGCTCGCTTACCATGCGCCGGCTGATGCGCTGGCGATCAACATGCATATCTACTGGACCGGTGTGGCCGCCGATTTATGGCGTGGCGGCGATAAGTCGCTCGAATGGCTGTTGCGCGAAGCCTGTGCCGGAGAAGTTTTCGCTGCCGGTCACGCTGAAAAAGGTAACGACGTACCCATGCTGCATTCGACCTGCAAGGCCGAGCGTGTGGATGGCGGCTATTGTTTCACCGGCCGCAAAAACTTCGGTTCCCTGTCCCCGGTCTGGACAAGGCTGGGCTTACATGGCATCGATGATTCCGACCCCGACAACCCGAAGATTATTCATGCGTTTCTTCCGCGCGATGCGGGAGGATTCGAGGTAAAGGAGAACTGGGATGTGATGGGCATGCGCGCGACGCAAAGTCACGATACGCTGCTCGATGCGGCCTTCGTCCCCGACAAGTACATCGCCAGGGTGCTCGACGAGGGCATGAAAGGCGCGGATATGTTCATCGTCGCCGTTTTTGTCTGGGCACTGCTCGGATTTGGTAATGTTTATTGTGGCCTCGCGCAGCACGCTTTTGACAAGGCGCTGGCGTCGATTCCAAACAAAACATCGGTCGCGATGAGCCGCTCCATGGCCTGGCATCCGGAAGTACACAAGGGCGTCATGGAGATGGCCGTCGAGCTCGATGCGATCAAGGCGCACCTCGACCGCACCGCCGATGACTGGACTAACGGGGTCGACCATGGCGCCATGTGGGGTGCGAAGGCGTTGATGACCAAGTATCATACAGTTGAATCCGCCTGGCGGGTCATCGATCGTGCTTTTGAGCTTGCCGGTGGATTCGGTATATTCCATGCCTCGGGTTGGGAAAGGATTTTACGCGATGGTCGCATTGGCAGAATTCATCCGGGCAACGTTGCCATCACCACTGAATTCGTCGCGAAAATGTATCTGAACCTGGACATTGATGCACAACCCCGCTGGGGTTAATTCGGCAGAATTCGCAATTGCGTCTTTTAAACCCGTTTGCGAATCGCCGATACCAATAAAAGTACAACATTAAGGAGTCCTGTCATGCCGATGTTTATTATTGAACGTAATTTTGCAGAAAAGATTTCGCTCGACCCGAACGACGAAGTAATTTTGAAAATCAACGAAGATGTCGGGGTGAAATGGCTGTATTCATTTTTGTCACTGGACAAGAAAAAAACCTATTGCCTGTACGAGGCACCCAATGCCGAGGCGGTGTACGAGGCCGCTCGCCGCGCGAATGTGCCGGCGGACACTGTCATCGAGGTCGATTCGCCGGTCGGCCCAGCGCTGGTTCCCGCTTGAATCCAGCCATTCACCCAGAAGAGATCGCCAGCTTGTGACACCAACCGGAGCGCATCAATGGAACGCCGGCTAGCCGCGATACTGGCGGCCGATGTCGCAGGCTATTCGTTGTTAATGAATAACGACGAGGATGCCACCTACATGGCGTGGCGCTCGGCACGCGCCGAGGTCATCGACCCGGGCATCGAAACCTGCCAGGGCCGCATCGTCAAGCATACCGGTGACGGGTTTCTGGCCGAATTTCCAACCGTGCTCGCCGCGGTCGAATGTGCGGTCGATATTCAGCAGCAAATGGGACGGCGCAATGAAAGCCTGGAAAATGGCCGCCGCTTTGAATTCCGCATCGGTATCAATCTCGGCGATATTATTGTCGACAGCGAGGACATCCATGGTGACGGGGTCAATATTGCGGCACGGCTGGAAAGTATCGCCGAGGCTGGCGGCGTCTGTGTTTCTGCCGATGTTTATCGCCAGGTCAGAAACAAGCCAGGGTTTGAATTTCAGGATCTGGGGGAACATAGCGTAAAAAATATTGAGACGCCGATCCAGGTCTATAGCGTCAGTCGGGACCCGTTAGAACAAGATGTAACTGCGGTATCACGCCTTGATCCTGTGTCTCCCGATCTGGCTTCCGCAGCAGCCAGCAATGCCTTCGAAGACATGCTCGAAAACATTACCGGGACCGGGCAACGACCCGCAGCGCTGGTGGTCGGGCGCGAAGCAGAAAAGAAAATTCTGACCGAGGCCTACCAGGAAGCGCAGCAAAATAGCGGCAACATCGCCTTGATACGGGGTGAACCGGGAATTGGAAAATCCTGTCTGGCGAGTACCTTCGCCGAAGAAATCAAGGATGAAGGCACTTTGGTCGTTTACGGGCAATGTCATGAAACGCTGGGCTCGCCACCATTCTGGCCATGGCTGCAAATCCTCAAGACCTTGCAGTTAACTGACGATAGCCAGGACCTCTCTCCCGCGGCTATTTTTGAGAGCCTGGTGGCTTCGGAATCACGGCAACAAGGCAGGTCGTCTTCGTTGTTTACCGGTGACGGCGGCGCCGAGCAGTTTCTGCTGTTCAGTAAAATTGCGAACATACTTTCTCAGTATGCAGCGCAGAGAACACTGATTCTGGTGATCGACGATCTGCATTGGGCCGACCGATCATCGCTGCTGTTGCTGAGCCATCTCTGCAGAAAACTGTCACAGCAGGCTATGCTGGTGATCGGCACCTACCGTGATATCGAGATCACCCGCAAGCATCCCTTGTTCGAGTCATTGGGAGAAATCAATCGGCTGACGACATTGCGACGCATTCAGCTGAAGGGGCTCTCCGAGCAGGATGTAACGGGATTTATCGAAAATACAGTGAGTGAAACGCTACCCCCCGAGGTACTCAAATCACTGTATGAAAAGACCGAGGGTAACCCATTGTTTGTTTCCGAAGTGGCCAGAATGCTGCAACAGGAAAAAAGTAACCTCACCAGTAATCAATGGGTCGTGGAGATTCCTGAAGGTATTCAGGAAGCCATCGGTCGACGCCTCAACCAGCTCTCCGAGCTGTGCAACGAACTGCTGCCGCTGGCGGCAGTCATCGGACGCAAATTTACTCTACAGGTGCTCAATAAATTATTGCCTGCTTCGGAACAGCCCGGGTTGCTCGAGGTACTGGAAGAAGCGGTTAGCCGGGGCATCATCGAAGAGAAGCACGGCGCGATAGCGGAATTTCAATTTTGCCACGTTCTGATCAGGGACATTCTCTACGATGAGCTAAGCCTCGCGAAAAAAATCCTGCTGCACAAAAGAGTCGCCGATGCACTGGTAGAGCTTCGTGGCGAGGGCACCGAATATTCGGCAGGAGAGATTGCGCGACACTATTACCAGGCACTGCAGGGCGGTCAGGGTGGCAATGCCGTCGATTATGCCTTGCAGGCAGCCGGGCATGCCGAGAAAATGGCGGCATTTGATGAAGCAATCGGTTACTACGAACTGGCACTTGATGTGATAAGTGTCGATGAAGAGCGCTACCTCGAGCGAAAGCCGGAAATCTATTTCAACATTGCGATGTGCAAACATGGCACAGGCTTGACGACCAAAGATAGTTTATTTGCATATTATCGATGTATTGAGTTAGCCCGCGAGCATAAACAATATAAAATATTCGCCGATGCAGCCTGTCGCATTGTTTATATCGGACGTGCCTACAGTCATATGCGAGAATCCTTGATGATCATCGAGGAGGCGCTGTCGTACCTTGCCGAGGATGACCTGGTCACGCGCGCCAACGTATTAGCCCATCACTCTATGGCGCTGAGTCTTAGCAACCGCAGACGTGAGGCAGAGCAAGTCGCCGGGCAGGCGGTTGAGCTTGCGATAGAAAGTGGTGACGCGCAGGCTCATAGCAACGCGTTATGCATGGGACTTTTTGGGTTACGTGGCCGGCCCGAGAAGCTGTCCGAACGAATCCGTCTCGGCGAACACGCGCTCGCCTTAACCGGAGACGGTGAGACTACGCGTCAGGATTCGCTGGAATGGTTGATCCTCTCATACCAGGAACTGGGCGATATGGCTCGGGTCAGGGAGCTGATTGCTCTGCTCGAGATTGCCTTATCCCGTTCACACCGATTCAAGTCCCGTTATTTCATGATCGGCGCCGAAGCTTGCCTCGCGTTGTTTGAAGGCCGCTGGGCGCATGCAGAACCACTGATAGAGGAGGCAGGCGAACTGGGCCTTGGCAAGCTCGACGGTGGCGCCGAAGGCGTATTCGGAGCGCAGATGTTTCTGTTGAATCGGGAACTGGGACGCTTGCCGATGATCAGGCCTGCGCTAAAACAGATGCTGGAAAGTGGTAGCCCGATCTGGAAACCGGGTTTGCTGGCGACCTATGTGGATCTCGGTCTGGTCGACGAGGCGGGCGAAATATTTAGCGAAATGGTTGCAGATGATTTACGGTTCGTGGCCGAAGATGAACTGTACCTGACCTGTCTGGTTTATCTCACCGAGGCTTGTATAGAACTGAATTACGCTGACAAGGCAAGCGCGCTGTACCAGCGGCTGGTGCCCTACTCCGGACAAATGGTGTTGCATCCGACCGCAGTGTGCCACGGGCCGGCTGATCTCTACCTGGGAATGCTGGCGAGTCAAATGAACCATCTCAGCGAGGCCGAACAGTTGTTTGCCAAGGCGACCGAATTATGCGAGCAGTCCGCGCCGAATATGTGGCAGGCCCATATCAAGTTTCGTCATGCGCAAGTCCTGAAACGGCATAATTTCGCCGGTGGCAAATCAAAATTCGACGAACTAGTCGATCAGGCCCGAACAATGGCTAAATCGATGGGCATGATCAACCTGCTGGCAAAACTGGAAAAGCTCGAAACCGATAACGGGCTGGAAAACTCAGATGCGGAAGGCGGTCTTACGCCCCGGGAACTGGAAGTATTGCAATTGATCGCACAGGGTAAAAGCAACAAGCTGATTGCGTCGGAGTTGAACCGGAGCCTGGCCACGGTAGCCACCCACGTGCGTGCCATCCTCAACAAGACCCATACCGCAAACCGGACCGAAGCGGCTGCATTCGCCGCTGAGCACAAGCTTTTCCAGGCTGATTAATCCGCTATTTGCGCAGTTAAAGAACCAACACTGAGTCCACGCTCGCGCTCCCATTGACAAACGTCGGCCGCGAACAAGCTCTGGATCGCTCGTAAAGAAAAATCAAGCAGCGCAGAGGCCTGTGGATAACTTGTTATTTTATCTGTAAATCAGTTAGTTACCGATTTTTCAGCCCCTGCCCGAGCTGAACCCCGGGTGTGGAAATGCGTATTATGCAATCGAGCCCGGCAGGGTGGATTAGCTGGTTTTCGCATGCCGGCGTTGCTGGTACCTTTTCGAAGTCGTTTTCGTCGGCTGAATACTACCGTTCATCCGCGCAGAAAAGCGTTTCTTGACCCAGTTCTCCGTTATTTTTGCATTATCCACCTATATTTCTGATTCGCCTGAGGATTCTCCTGTTATGGGTCTTCAATCACGATAAACAAAACCCGTTTATTCCGGGTTTAATCGGACACCATGGATGAATCGACTTTTTCACCTGATAACCACACTTTTGCTCTGCGGCTACCTGGCGGCTTGCGGCACCGACACCGGTTCGAGTGGTAGCGGCATCGGGAG
>Ga0265303_10002610_pt1 | contig 11184 bp, 8 predicted proteins | sample Helome_2_FD_192494 | JGI IMG/M metagenome (GOLD analysis project Ga0265303, IMG submission 192494) | Marine sediment microbial communities from subtidal zone of North Sea - Hel_20160317 (Illumina Assembly) | ecosystem: Environmental > Aquatic > Marine > Subtidal zone > Sediment ...
GCCCTTCGCGATGTTGAGCATCTCAGGGTTGATGTCCGCCGCGATCACCTTGCCTTTAGAGCCCACCCGGTCGGCGAGCAAGCGTGCCACCACTCCCGTGCCCGTCGCCAGGTCCAAGACGGTTCGCCCGTCCCACGGCCCATGCTCATCCAACAGCCGCTCCCCCCACGGCCGAAAGATCAACGGAACCAGCACGTCGTCATAGCTGCGTGCCACGTTTCCCTTCCCGAAATCGAGCTCCGGCGCTGTGGTCATGGCGGCGATTGTACTACGTCCGCCCCCCGAGCGGAGCCTGGCAAAAACAAACGCCCTCTCCGCGCGACGCCCAACGCGACATAACAATCTAGTTCTGCGCAATTGGGCTCTCAAAGTGGTCCCCAAGAGCTAAGAGACCGGTTTGGCTTCTAGCACTGCTGTTCGTGTTCCGGCCGCGCCGCCGGACTAGGGCAGTGTGGTGATGAAGTCGCCGTCGTTGCCCAATGGTGGGCCGGTGAGGACTGCGTCCCATTCGGTTTCGCCGAGGACGTGGCGGCGGCCGAAGGCGAGGACGTAGGCCGAGAGCACCGGGACGGCCTCTTCGGCGTTGATGAACTGGGGACCGCAGCCGTCTTCTCCGGCGTCCGGTTGAAACAACGCGAGGAGAGCCGGATCGAGGTCGTAGCAGATCGTGATGAACGAGAAGTGGGCGCCTAGGGGCATCTCGACCCAGAGGTCGTCGGGGTCGTCGACGCCGGCCCAGGACGGCTCAGCGGAAGTCTCTTGGGGGGTGGTCTGGTCGAGACGGCCGGTCATCAGCATCGTGGGGATGCCCAGATCGGCGAGTTCACCCTCTGCGATCGAGACGAGCGCGGGCGCTTGGGGGGCGAGCGCTACTATGCGGGGATCGCCGAAGCCTGCGCGGTAGGCCGCTTCGACGTCGGGGTCGTCGAGCACCTCGCAGCTCGCGCTCATCGAGCCCTCGCATCCAGCGTTGGCGGAGTCGAAATCGACGTCGGCGCCGCCCGAGGTGAACGTCGTGTAACCACCGAAGCTGTGGCCGAAAACAAAGACGCCCGAGGTGTCGGCCTTGCCGGAGAGGTCGTCATCGCTAAGGCCGGCCTCGAATTCGTCGATGACTGCCGTGATGTCGTTCGGACGGTCGAGCGCGGAGCGCGTTCCGGGGTCGGGCGTGTCGAGGAAATCGAAAGCGGTATTGCCGGTGTGGTTCGGGCCGACGACGATCCATCCGTGCGACGCCATCAGCTCGCCGTAAGGGTACGCGAGCAAGCCTTCTCCGCCGTTGCCGTGCGAGTAGACCGCGAAAGGAAAATCACCAGCTTCGTTAACGGGAGGCGCGTCGAGCGCGATGCCTGCCGCCAAGGCGATGTTGATCGTGCCGTTGCTCAGCGCGTAGCGCGCGGGGTCCGCGCCCGAATCGGGGGCGGCCGGATACCAAACGCGCAAGAGGAGCTCGCGGTCGTCGCCGGAGGCCGCTGCACTGTAGGTGATCGGGAACTCGCGGTAGCCAACTTCGTAGGGGCCGGACTCGAAGAGCTCGTCCGGATTGGCCTCGGCGCCGCCCGAGCCGCCGGAGCCGCCGGAGCCCGCGGTGCCGCCCGCGCCTGTCGTCCCGGAGTCGCTGCCGCACCCGAGGATCGAAGAAAAGAGGATTGCAGCCGCGCCGACGGCCAGGTGAAAAGAAGTAAGGGAACGCATTGGGCGCGATGCTAGCCCAATCGAGAAGCGTCGACTAGCGGTCGCGCTGGGGCCGTGCCTTGACCCACCTGCGGGCGGCACGTTCACGCACGCCGCACGCGCCAACTCTCTGAAATCACGTCAGTGCGAGGAACAGGACTCGAACCTGCACGCCCGATCCTAGCAAAAAACAAACGCCCTCTCCGCGCGACGCCCCACGCGACATAATATCTAGTACCGCGCAATTCGGCGTTTACGATGAGCCTGATGGGCTAACAGAGAAATCAAGGGCACTTGCCGTCGGCCCCTCGGGCGCCGCAGCTTGATAGGCACTTTGTCGAGGACGCCGGATCGTCTGCTTGTGGCCGGTCTACGGTGTTGGCGTACAGACCACTTCGGCGTACGTCACTGTTTTGGCGATTACGGGATACGGCACGTCGTGGAGGAGCGCGCAGTCGCTGACGCCGCCGCCTGCAGGCGTGATCTCAAGCGAGTCGGTCGTCGGGACGTTGACGAAGATCAGATTTCTGTCGAAGTCGTCATCGCAGTCGCTACCCGGTAACACAGAAGTCTCCACTGGCGTTTCTGAGCAATCCTGGCCTTCCATCGTTTGCTCGAACCCAAAGGTGAAGCCTGCTGTCTCGCTCAACGTTGCTGTTTCGCCACCCTGAGCGCTCGCGCCAACGAACTCCAGCCCAACTATACCTCGGGTGAAGTCTGCGGTTTGCTCGAAGAAGTCGGTGATCATGTTGATCTCCGTGATTGGGACGACGTCGAACTCCTCGACGACAAGCCCTGCGGTTGGCACAATGAGACGATCAACACTTCCGTAGTACGTGTCGGAAGCATCAGCCGCCAAGAAGATGGGACCCGCTGGCACCATCAATTCAAATGCGCCTGACGCGCCGGTGGTCGTCGAGGCGGACGTGCCTAGAACACGAACCGTCGCACCGGCAACCGGGGTGCCGCCGCCCGAACCGCCCCCGCCGTCGTCCACTCCTAATGTGAGAACGCCCGACACCGTGGCCAACCCGCCAGCGCCCCCGGCACCGCCCGTGCCAGCTGTACCACCAGTACCACCCGTGCCACCTGTGCCGGCCATCAACGTCAGCGTGATGGCGATCGTGTCACCCTCTTCCACGGTCGTGTACGTAAGCGTGCTGCCGTTGAGGGTGTAGGTCCCGGAGATCGTTTCTTCGATGGTACCGTCGGGAGCAAGGATGTTGAGGTCCATCTCATTGCCATCCACTTAGACAAAGCCGTTCTCGAAATGTGTTTGCTGGCCCTGTGCGTCGACCTCGGAAATCGAATAGCCGCCGTTGCTTTGTATGATCATGCTGGCCGCGACGGTCCCCGCTTGCCAGTCCAACACCTCTCCGAGAGCCTGCGGCGCACCGTTGACGGTCACGGACTGGAACACCCACGTTCCGACCAAGGCGGCGGGCGGGTTTCCACTCCCCGGTTCATCGTCTTCACCGCCGCTACAACCGACGAGCAGCAGCCCGCACAGCAAGACACAGCCCACGAGAGTCTCAGCCCGATTCATGTTTCACCCTCCAACATCAAAGTCGAGCGAAGGTGCATGACCGAGAGCCGTAGTGTCAACCCGGGTGTTTATCCGCCGAGCATAGCCAATTCAGATGCCCTCTCCGCGCGACGCACGGCGCTGGCGGCGTGGACCGCTGGCGACCGAAGCGGGTGCTTCCCCCAGGGCACCTGGTGGATGCGGGTGTGCCATGGGGCGCGCTGCGGACCCGGGCCGTAGCACCGTCGACGAGCTTGACCGCACGGCGCATGGTTGCCCCGAGGGCTACGGTGGTGCGGTGCGCGCGCAGAGGCCGATTTGGTGCCTCGGGGTCGGGGCAAGTCCGGCTTGGGTGGTGGAATAGAGAGTGTCGCGCGCCGTCATCGGTGGGGTTGCGTAGGTCGTCGGCTCGCCAGGTGCGTGCGATGGCCTGCGGGTGGACAACCTTCAGCGCCAACGTCGGTCGGATCTTTCGTCAAAGCTCACGGAGATACGCTACCAGCAGTTGCGCGTGGTTGAGTTGCACGCGACAACTCGGGTACTCTATCCGCGAGGAGACGCAATGCAGATAGGAATCCACCTCGCCAACCTCACCTGGCCGGGCGGCCGGACCGAGATGGCTCCGACCATCGCAAACATTGCTCGTACGGCCGAGGGCGTTGGGTGCGAGCACGTGTCGGTCATGGACCACTGGTTTCAGATGGACCAGGTGGCTCCCGTCGATAACGACATGTTGGAGGCGTACACCACGCTGGGCTTCCTCGCGGCCCAAACCGAAAAGGTGAAACTGCACGTTCTCGTGACGGGCGTCACCTACCGACATCCGGGTTTGCTCGCGAAGACCGTGACGACCGTCGACCTGCTTTCGGGTGGCCGAGCCGCGCTGGGCATCGGCGCCGCGTGGTACGAGCGCGAGCACCTTGGCCTCGGAGTACCTTATCCACCCGTTGGGGAACGACTCGAACGACTCGAGGAAACCCTACAGATCTGCCTGCAGATGTGGAGTCACAACAATGGTCCTTACACCGGCCGTTGCTATCAACTCGCTGAAACGATTTGCGTTCCAGAGCCGCTCAGCCAACCGCACCCACCGATCATGATCGGTGGCGGTGGCGAAAGGAAGCTGCTCAAGCTGGTCGCTCGCTACGCCGATGCGTCCAACCTCATCGCGACCGATTTCGAACAAGTCGCACACAAGCTCGATGTCCTGCGCCGGCACTGCGACGAGGTTGGACGCAATGCAGATGACATCAAGAAGACGATCCTCTACGTAGGCGATGCCCTTTCGAATCGTGACCCGGATCGATTCCTCGCCGAGATGGCGGACTATGCCAAGCTCGGCATCACGACGGTGGTCGTCATGCCACTCGACGCCGACCCCGTCGCATTCGTCGAGTGGCTCGGCGTCGACGTGATCCCGCGCCTCTCGGAGCTTTGACCGACAGTCGGTAGCCGGGGCCATCGCTGGAGCCCGGTCAAGCCGTCGGGTGTGGACATCCAATGGTCCGTTTCGCGGTCTCGCAAGACGTCAACAAAAACAATACTTCCCTAAGGACCATGCACGAGTACACGCATCGCCATGTTCACGTCACGTCACTCGATCTCACATGACCAAAGATCGCCATGGCACCCTCGCGGCACCGAGCCGAAGTCGACGTTGCCTCTTCAGCGTCACTCAGTAGGCAGTTCCACGTTGGAACCCGGCGCCCAGAGAAGATAGAAATCCCGACTGGTGTCGTTCTCCGCCCGGGCTTCGGATGCGTGCGGCGTGCTCCTGAGATCCTGTTTGTGAGACGGTTCACAACTGCCGGCGCGCCACGCTTGGGCAGGCGGGATGTCCAAACCAACATCGATGCGAAAGTCCTGCGCTCTGAACTCTATCGGCGCAGAACTTTCGTCGTGGGGCTCCGCAAGCGCCCAGAAACGAAGCGAAACCGTCTGGCACGTGACGTGCAGAGACATCGCGCGATTCGCGGTGCCCTGTGCGGCAGCCATCGGCGCTGCGGTTGAAGCCGACATAGCTGGGGCAGCTGGTCGACAGAGAACCGCAGTCATGCTCGCGAAGAAGAACGGCCGCACCGAAGTAGTGCAGCTTCTCAAGAAAGCGAAGTGACTTCCCGACATTTCAATTCTGGTGAGCTCGCTGGTTGCTCCGGGCAACCCAGGTGCGGTTCCCGGCTCCGTTGCCCGTCCCCGACGCGAGCGTATATTCCGAGGGTGCGATTCGTGCTTCGACGCGGCGCGTTGGGTGCCTTGTTGATCGCTGCCCAACTGGGGTCCGCAGGGCGGGCCCTCGCCGACGCCACGTATGACGACGACTTTCGACGCGCGCTCGTGCTCGAGGCGGAGGGCGATCCCGCAGCGGCGGTCGCCGTCCTGGAGTCGCTCGTGGACTCCCATCCGGACGACTACGCCCTCTTCCTCCAGCTGGGTTGGCTCTATTTCCTGCTCGAAGACTTCGAGAACGCCGAAGCCTACTACCGGCGAGCGAGCACCCTCTCGGCGGGAGGTGCAGAGCCGGAGCTCGGGCTCGCCTGGGTCTATCTACGGACGAAACGGCCCGACGAAGCCCTCGACGCCTTCGACCGGGTCCTCGCGATGCGGCCGGAGGATGCCTCGGCCCTGCAGGGGCGCGCCCTTGCTGCCGAGGCCACCCGCCCGCTGCGGTTCTACGTCGACGGGAACGTCACCCTACACCTCTACCCCGGGAATCCCTTCAAGGTATGGGCGCTCGGACTCGCCCCTTCGCTCGACGCACGGATCGCGCGCCGCATGCTGGTGGGCGCGACGTATCGGTACGCGGCATACGCGATAAGGGACACGGCGGACACGCGTCCCGGGGCGGGTCGCGGTCGAGGATCCCAGCAGCAGTGGAGCAATCAGCATCAGGTCCACGCGCGCCTGGGCGCCACCTGGCCCTTCGTCGGCTTCATGGCTCACTTCGCGTGGGCCCAGGACGACATCGCCCTTTCCGGCGTGACCTGGGTGACGGGGCTCTCCCTCCGTCTCAGCCCGTTCGGGGATATCGTCGCCGAAGGCAGCGTGAGCATCGTCGATGATGCGACCGTGGTGCGCGGCGCATTGATCTGGGCGCTGCCGGCGAGCGACCGGCTCGAGGTGCAGCCGGGCTTCTCGATCCTCCGGAGCACCGAGGGTGAAGTTCTCCCCGCCGCGAGCCTCGTGATTCGCGCTCGTTTCGAGGCCTCCTCGCTCTGGGTCGGAGGTCGCTATGGACGGGTGGAGCGCCCGGCCTACCTCGGCCTCGCGCTGGTCTACAATACGATAGACCGACAGCTGGGCGGGGTCTTCGGCGGAGTCCGATTCGAGACCAAGTCTCCTCTCTACGTGTACCTGCTCTACGAATGGCAGGCGATCGAGACCCCGGTAGAGATGGGTCTCGTCCGATCAAACGCTCACTTCCTCACCTTGGGCCTCGGAGGCGCGCCATGACCGATTCCATCAACCAGAGACTCAAGGACCTCGCCGTGAGCGAGACGGGCTTCGTCTTCGACCCCTACAGTGGCGCCACGTTCAGCCTCAACGCCTCGGCCCTCTCTCTCCTCCGCGGCCTGAAGGAAGGCCTCGACCAGGATGAGCTCATCGCCCGCCTCGAGGAGTCGTTCGACGTCACGGACGCGGATCTGTCCCGAGACATCGACGAGTTTCTCGAGTTGCTGCGCTACAACGGCGTGCTCCCCCACGAAGGCTCCGAGTGAGGTCAACCATGAAGCCTAGAGCCATCGCAGTCACCGGCCTCAACGCCACCGACAACCCAGGCCCGGGAGTCTCGGTCATTCGAGCGCTCCGCGCTGCGCCGGAGCTGGCCGTTCGCACGATCGGACTAGCCTACGACGCACTCGAGCCGGGCGTCTACGCCAGGGACCTCGTGGACGACGTGTTCATGATCCCTTATCCGAAGGAGGGCGTCGAAGCGCTCTCGGAACGCATCCGCTACATCCACGACCGGGCCGGAGGCCTCGCGGCTATCATCCCGACGCTCGACGCCGAGCTGCCTTCCTTCATCACCCTCGAGCCGATGTTGGCCGAGCTTGGGATTGGCACCCTTCTGCCAAGTCGAGCGCAGTTCGAGCTTCGCTCGAAGGCGCATCTGATGGAGCTCGGTCGGCAGGCGGGCATCGCCGTGCCCGGGGCCCGGGTGCTCGGCGACGTCGGTCCGCTCTACGACATCCACCACGAGATGCCCTTCCCCCTCGTGATCAAGGGACCCTACTACGGCGCGACCATCGCGAGGGCGGTCGACGATGCGGTCGAGGCCTTCCAGCAGAGCGTGGCGGCCTGGGGATTGCCGGTCATCGCCCAGGAATTCGTGGAGGGCGATGAGTACAACGTCGTGGCGGTGGGCGACGGAGAGGGCGGGCTCGTCGGCGCGGTCTCCATGCGCAAGACCTATCTAACGGACAAGGGCAAGGGCTGGGCGGGCATCGCCGTGAAGGATCCCAACCTCCTGGAGATGACCGAGCGATTCATGAGCGCGTCGAAGTGGCGAGGGCCCTGCGAGGTCGAGGTGATGAAGGCCCGCAACGGTCGCTACTATCTGATGGAGATCAACCCGCGCTTTCCCGCCTGGACCTTCCTGAGTGCCGGCGCGGGGATGAACCTCCCGGAGGCGGTGGCCCGCTTGGCGATGGGAGAGAGCGTCGCCCCGATGCGTGACTTCCAGGCGGGCACGATGTTCGTGCGCATCGCGATCGACCAGATCGCGACACTCGAAGATCTGCAGACCATGACCACCGCGGGCGAACGAATCCGCGGAGAGGAGAGCGAGCGATGACCTCTTCCACGAAGAAGCCGCGCTACGAACGTCCGGTCCTCGTCCGCCACCAGAGCGGACTAATGAACAAGTTCGGGCGCGTCCGAACGATGCACCCCCAGACGCATATCGACGGTGTGGCCGTGAAGGAGTTGGTGGCCACCTATGGTTCTCCGCTCTTCGTCTTCTCCGAGAAGACCCTCGTCTCCCGATATCGAGAGCTTCGCGACGCCTTCTCCCTCCGTAGCCCCCGTGTACGGATCGCCTGGTCCTACAAGACGAACTACCTCGACGCGATCTGCCGCGTCTTCCACCGCGAGGGTGCATGGGCGGAGGTCGTGAGCGAATTCGAGTACGACAAGGCCGTGCACTTGGGCGTCTCTCCCGACCAGATTCATTTCAACGGCCCGTACAAGCCCGAGCCCATCCTGGAGCGCGCCCTCCGGGACGGCGCCATCGTCCACCTCGATCACTTCGACGAGCTCGCAGCTGCGGAGCGCATCGCCGAGCGCCACGGGATCAAGCCGAGGGTCGCCCTCCGACTGAACCTGGCCGTGGAGGGCATCCCCGCCTGGACGCGCTTCGGCTTCAACCTCGAGAGCGGGCAAGCAAAGACAGCCGTGGAGCGGCTCATCGGGGGTGGACGACTCGAGCTCGTGGGCCTCCACTCTCACCTGGGGACCTTCATCCTCGAGCCCGAGGCTTACGGGCAGGCCTCCGCGAAGCTCGCCGGCTTTGCCAACGACCTCCGCCGCGAACACGGGATCACCCTGGAGTTCCTCGACCTCGGCGGCGGATTCGCCTCGCACAACAAGCTCAAGGCGCAGTACCTCCCGGCCGAACAGGCTACCCCCTCGTTCGCTCGCTACGCGGAGGCGGTGGCCGACGGGCTGCAGGCGCTGAGTTATCCACCAGAGGTCCAGCCAGCCCTCGTCCTCGAGACGGGTCGAGCGCTGGTTGACGACGCGGGCTACCTCGTGACCACCGTCCACGCCAACAAACGTCTCCCCGACGGGCGACGCGGCCTCGTCGTCGACGCCGGCGTGAACACGCTCTTCACCTCGTTCTGGTACGACCACGATATGGTCCCGGCGCAGGATTTCGGCAGCACCGCCGAGCCGACGGTGGTCTACGGTCCGCTCTGCATGAACATCGACGTCGTGAGAGACACGCTCCTCTTCCCGCCCATGGACGTCGGCGATCACCTCGTCCTTCACAATGTCGGCGCCTACAACGTCACGCAGTGGATGCAGTTCATCACCTACCGTCCGGCGGTCGTGCTCATCGGACGCGACGGTCGGCACGCGCCGATCCGCCGCCGCGAAGATCTGAACGACGTTCTCGGCCCGGAGGAGGTGCCCGAGTGGCTCTGACCGCGGCGTCGCCCTCCCCGCCCGGGCTCCGGGAGCGCGCCCTCTTCGCCGGCAACGCAATCCTCGGGAGCTACTCGCAGATCCTCTTCGGGCGCTCACGCCCGGTGGGCTTTCTCTTACTCCTCGCCACGGCCGTCGATCTCCGCATGCTCTTCGCCGGATTCGCCGCCGTGCTCCTCGCCCTGGGGACGGCCCGGGTGCTCGACCTCCCGTCTGAGCTCATAGCGAGCGGCCTCTACGGCTACAACGCCCTTCTGATCGGTCTCGGCGGCGCGGCCTTCGTCGAGTTCACGTCGCTTGCCATCGGGCTCTTCGCGGTCGCGGTCATGGCGAGCGTGCTCATCACCGCTGCCCTGCACTCCGCGCTCGGAGTTCAGTTCAACCTCCCGACGCTCACCCTCCCCTTCCTCGCAGTCTTCCTCGTGGTGACGGGGACGATCCCCCTCGCCGACCTCCCGATGCGAACCTTCGACGCCGACGCCGTCGCCACCCTCGAGGGGCTGTCGGACGCGGGGAAGCTCTACTTGCAGAGCCTCGGCGCGATCTTCTTTCTCCCGCGCATCGCCGCCGGGGCCCTGGTGCTCGCAGCGCTGCTGACATACAGCCGCATCGCGACGCTGCTCTCGGCCGTGGCCTTCGCGCTCGTTGCCTTCTTCGGCTCGGAGCTCTTCGTGCTCGGAGACCCGATGCTCCGAATCGTCCTCGGCTACAACTGCATCCTCATCGCCGTCGCCCTCGGTGGCGTGTGGTTCGTGCCCAGCCCGTCGTCCTTCGTGTTGGCCGCGGCAGGCGCGCTCGCAGGCGGGATCTTCACGCTTGGCACGGTCGGCCGCCTCGCCTACGTGGGCGTACCCTTGCTCATCCTGCCCTTCAACCTCACCGTGCTCCTGGTGCTGTACGCCATGCGGCAGCGGATGAGTGACGGCCGTCCGAAGGCGGTCGACTTCCTCCCGGGCAGCCCGGAGCAGAACCTCAACTACTTCCGGACGCGCCTCGCTCGCTTCGGCTCCCGTTACTTCGTGCGCATCTCCGCGCCCTTCCTCGGTCGATGGGTCTGCACCCAGAGCGTCGAAGGAACGATCACCCACCGCGACGCATGGCGGCACGCGCTGGACTTTCAGGTCGCCGACGACGACGGGGAGCTCTTCACGGGAGACGGCGCGCGCCTCGAGGACTATCGATGCTACCACCTACCCGTCGTCGCGCCGGCCAAAGGGATCGTGGCGGTCATCGTCGACCAGATCCCCGACAACCCGGTGGGGGAGATCAATGTCGAGGAGAACTGGGGCAATCTCGTCATCGTCTACCACGCGCCGGGGCTCTACTCGCTCGTCTGCCACCTCTCTCCGGGGACGATCACGGTGGAAGAGGGGCAGCACGTCCGCCTCGGACAGACCCTCGGTCTCTGCGGGAATTCAGGACGCTCGCCGACTCCCCATTTGCACTTTCAGCTGCAGGCGACAGCGCGAGTGGGTGCGCCGACCCTGGCGCTGGAGCTGCAAGATCTGATCGTCGAGGACGAGACGGGCGAGACCATGGTTTCGGTGATGGTCCCGGACGAGGGGACGATCGTGCGCAACGTCCAGCCCGAGCCCACGCTCGCGGGGCGACTTCGCTTCGAGTACGGCGAGGCGCTCAGGCTCGAGACTGATGGCCGGATCGAGGAACTGGTTGCAGACATCGATCTGAACGGGACCTTCCGGCTCACCTCTCGAGACCTCCGCGCGACGGTCTACTACGACCACGCTCCGAGCGGCTTCATCGTATGGGACGCCATCGGCGACCCGCGCTCTTCCCTGCGCCTGATGCACACGGCGCTGTCCAGAGTGCCCTTCGACCAA
>Ga0265303_10002613_pt1 | contig 11180 bp, 2 predicted proteins | sample Helome_2_FD_192494 | JGI IMG/M metagenome (GOLD analysis project Ga0265303, IMG submission 192494) | Marine sediment microbial communities from subtidal zone of North Sea - Hel_20160317 (Illumina Assembly) | ecosystem: Environmental > Aquatic > Marine > Subtidal zone > Sediment ...
ACCTCAACCAGCGAGATACCTTCGACCTCGTTGGTGGAGAAGTTGTCGAGCACCACGCTGAAGGTGCCCGCACTGTAGTCACCCGGTGTGTCCGGCCTGAACAGGAGCAGGTCTTTCTTGTTGGTGGTAATCTCCACCAGGTCGGAGCCGGTGAGCTGTACGCTGTTGGAATTGACGCCGAACAGGACGTCGCCGACAAACAGGTCCATGCTTGGACCGCCGTTGCCGCCGATGGTGACATTCTTGCTGACCTGGTGGATGGCGTCGATCGCGGGTTCTTGTACACCTGTCTGGAAGTCACGCAGGTCCAGGAATTTATAGAGCGTGCCGTCGGTCGTGCCTGCTCCCAGGCTGATATTTGGGTCGCCCAGGGCGACCACCTCACCGGCATCCCAGTTGTCCAGTCCCGGCGCACCACTCGCACTGACATCGCCACTGGTGGACATGAACAGGATTATCTGCAACGGCTGAATACTGATGCTGGCCGACTCGGTCGCGGTACTGTAGGCAGTGTTGCCACCGTTGGTCGAGACATCCACACTCGCCGTGGCATTGGTATTGCCGTCGGTCTGATCCCAGGCGCGGTAGCTGAACTGGGCGCTGCCGTTGTAGTTCTCCGCCGGTACGAAGCGTATGCGGTTACCGGCATCATCGGTCAACAGCAGAGCGGCGCTGTCGCTCACCGTGCCGACGGCGATCCAGTTGCTACCGCCGTCGGTGGAATACTCCCAGCTACCGTTGCTGTTGTCGGCCCAGGTGATGGCGATACCTTCGACCGCCGAGGCATCCGCGTCGGTAATCGGGTCGCCGCCGGCACTAGCGATGATGCTGGCCACGTTGTCGCCAGCGTTATTTGTATCGCCCTCGTCGATCTGGGTCAGCGTGGGTGTACCGATCGTATCCAGTAACGGCGCATCGTTAATGTTGACCACCGCTCCGGTCTGTGCCGAGACCAGCGGGCCTTCGCTGCTTCCGCGCACATCGGTATAGCTGACCTGCACACTAATCTGCGTACCCACATCGGCATCACCCAGCGTATAGGTCGAGGCAGTCGCGCCGGCAATGGCGACACCATCGCGCAACCACTGGTAACTGAAGGCCCCCAGCCCATCGGGATCGCTGATGCCACTGGTATCCGCCGTCAGCACCTCGTCTTCCTGCACTGTGCCGGTAATGGTCGGCAGGCCGGTCGGTGCCTGGTTGGGCAGCTCGGTATTGAGAACGGTCAGGTCCGCGAGGTCGAGTCCATTGAAGTTGGGATCGGCACTGGTCGCCGCACCGAGGATGACCTGGAACACCTGGTCACCGTCGATGGTGAAGTCCTGCACCCCGTTGATGGTCACGGTCTGGGGCGTGCTCCAGTCACCGGTCGTAAATGTCACCGAACCGACCGACACCATACCCTCGGTGGGATCGCTTACGCTGATCGGGATGGTGACATCCGCCGTGGGGGCAGACTCGAGAACGATCTGGAAGGTGGCACTGCCTCCCTCTTCCGAGACCGCCAGTCCGTAGCACTGCATGAAGACGCCGTCGGCATCGCCCGCACCGTTGCCGCTCCAGGCAACGATGAAACGCCCGCCCTCTTGTGCAATGACTTCAGGGTATAGCTGATTACCCGTGGTGGTCGTGTTGACTACAAACTCGCCGCCCAGATTGTTGCCGGCCCAGTCGAAGCGCTGACCGACCACGGCCGTACCGTCCCCATCGGCGTCGCTGTTCCATACCACGGTGATGTTGCCGCTCTCGTCTGCCGTGATGGAACCGATGGGCTGCTGTGCAGACGAAACCGTGTTCGTGTTGACACGCGTTTCGCCGCCCACCGTCGAGCCGTCGGCGGCATAACGCTGCATGAAGACCTCGAAGGAACCATCACCGTTGCGACTCTGGTATTCCACCACAAAGCGCCCGTCGTCGAGCATAACGACGTCGTGATAGAGCTGGCTGTTGGCCGTGGTGGTATTGACCTGGAACTCACCACCCTGTGGATTGCCGCTGGCGTCAAAGCGCTGGCCGAAGATACCGTAGTTGGAGCCGTCCTGATTCTCGCTGGCCCAGATGACGACGAAGTTGCCCACCGCATCCATACCCATCGAGGTAACCTGCTGTGTGCCCGTCGTATAAGTGTTGACACGAAATTCACCGCCCTGTGCTACACCACTGGCGTCGAAGCGCTGGGCATAGATGCCCAGGCTGGCATCCGGATCCTGGCCGCTGGCGACCCAAGCAATGACGAAGTCTCCGTCCGCGTCCATGGCGATGGTGGGGCCGCCCTGGTAGCTAGACGTGGTGGTGTTGACCAGGAACTCGCCCCCCTGTGCCACACCTGCGGCATTGAACCGCTGCGCATACACGCCGTAGCTGTCACCGTCCTGCAGGTTGCTCTGCCAGGTGACGACGAAGTTGCCGGCATCATCCATGGCCACCGACGGACTGAGCTGGTTGTCCGCAGTGGTAGTCGAGATCAGGAACTCGGATCCCTGCGCCGTACCATCGGCGCTAAAGCGCTGGGCATAGACACCATAGCCCGAACCGTCCTGCAGGTTGCTGCCCCACACCACGATGTAATTGCCATTCGCATCGGTTGCCATGCCTTGGTGAACACCGGCCCCGATCTGCTGATTGTCGGTGGTAGTCGTATTGACCAGGGTCTCGCCACCGATCGGCACGACGTCGATCGGCGTGACCCGGATACCATCGGCCATATCGATAACATTCACCGTAATGGTCTGCGTATCGAACCCGCCCTGGCCGTCACTGACCTGTACCGTGACGGTATAGACATTGTCTGCGCCGACATCGGCCGGGTTCTCGAAGTCTGGCGCCGAGATGAAGCTGAGGGCACCGGTAGAGGAATTGATGGTGAACTGCGCCGCGTCCGCACCGCCACTGATCGAGTAGCTTGGCGTATCGAGATCGACATCAGAGCTGGTGACCGTAGTCACTGCGAGCGTGTTTTCGGCTACGTTAATGTTTGCCGCGGCACCTCCGCCGTCGGAGGTAATGACAGGATCATCATTAACAGGGATAACGTTGAGCGTGGCGTCAAAGGTCTCGGCACTGAAGGCGGAACTGCCACCATTGACCGAGACATCGATGCTAATAGCGCCACTAGCCCCGCTGGTCTGGTCCCAGGCACGGAAGGTCAGATCCCCGGCGCTGCCATTGTAATCGGCATTGGGCACAAAGCGCACCAGTGCACCGGTATCGAGCAGGACCGCGTTGGTATCGGAGACGGCACCAAAGGCCGCCCAGCTCCCATCGGCATTCGCATCGTACTGCCATTGTCCGTTGGTGTCGTCCACCGCGGTGACGGCAATACCCTCCACTGCACCGGTGTCGTCATCCGTGATGCGGTCGGCACCCGAGCTGTTGATTATCGACAGCACACTGTCGCCTGCCGCGTTGAAATTATCCTCGTTGATATCGGTCAGGCTGTCACGCTTGGCCTCGGTTGCACCGACACTGAAGAAGGCACCTGGCGCCGACTGGTTGTTGAACTCGGTCTGGATCCATTCCTGCGAGCGGGCGACGTCGGCGATGCGGATTTCATCCATCATGCCATTAAAGAATCGAGTTGCGCGGTCGGGATTGCCACCAAACAGAAGATCATTGGTATCGCTCAGGCTGGTCCAGTTGCCGGTGACACCGTCGTAGGTAAACGTAACCGGCGAACCATCGACATAAACCTCGACTTCCTTGGTGGCAAAGTCCATGGTCGCGGCGAGGTGGTGCCAGGTGCCGTCAGTAAAGGGATCAGGCCCCTGCTTATAGTTGACATCGGGAAGCCCCGCGTCGGGGTAAAAGAAATGTTCGCCCGTGCCCTGTTGTGCCCATTCGTAACCATCGATATCGCTATAGCGATTGCTGCTCGACATAATCAGCTGGGTATCGCCGTCGGCCGTATTGACAAAATTTATCCACAGCGAGAAGGTGGCCTCGTCGTTGATGCTGTCGAGGGTGGCGCTGTCCGTGATCCGGATCATGTCGTCGGTGCCATCGAACGCCAGGCCTTGTCCTATTGTCGTGGCCACCGAATCCGCCCCGTCCATCGACCCCTGAGTCGTAGCATGATTGCCGCTGCCACTGCTGTCGACGAGTTCACCTGGCGCACCCGTGGGTGATTCACCCAGGTGGTAGACGCCGACATAGTTGTCCCAAACCCCCGCGATGTTTTCCTGGTTGCCGGATGCGTCATTCCCGAAGTACATGAAGACATTGGTGTCGACCGAGGCCGACAGATCGGTCTTGACCCACACGCGCAGCTCGCCGGTGGTCTCATCGAAATACTCGATCTCGTGCGCCAGCTGGGTGACACCATCGGCCGCGGTAAACAGGATGTCGTCGCCGTTGGCCAGCGCCTGGGCCGCGAGCTCGGCATCCGTATTCAGCGTGATCAGTACCGGGAAGTTGGTCAGATCGCCTGCAACGCTGGCCGCATTGATGGTCAGTGCCTTGCGCGACTCCCAGGCATCGTTGAACCAGGCCGTCATGGTGGGTGCGTCGTTCACATCGTACAAGCTGATGGTCACGGCCGTGGTATCAGAGAGACTTGGGCTACCGTTGTCAGTCGCTTCGATGGTCAGGTTAAAAACAGGATTGGTTTCAAAGTCTAGCGCCACGCTATTGGCGACCTTGATCTGGCCGTTGGCGTCTATCGAGAATGCGCCACCCGTGTTGCCGGCGATAATGGCATACGAGAGTGTATCGCCGATATCCTGGTCGTTTGCAACAACGGTGCCGACCACGGTATTGTTCGCGGAGTTTTCGTCGATGCTGAAAGATGATGCCGTTACAACCGGCGGCGCACTGGTGCGAATCGCCTCTACCTCGGCGTTGGTGAGGGCACGGTCGAACAGCGCCAGTTCGTCGATCGCGCCGCTGAACGGGGCGGAAAAGTTACCCGGTGTAACAATGCCCCCGCCATCGCGGCCTGCACCGATCCAGAGCGGCTCATCGTTGGCCACAAGGTCCTTGTCCATGCTGGTGCCGCCGGTCCCGACACTGCTTGTGTACTCGGTGCCGTTGATGAAAATCGAGACAGTGGGCCGATCGAAAACCACGGCGACATGGTTCCATTGGTCGACCGTGGGCAGCGTGACATCCATGTCGATATATTCAAAACCACCGTCGCTCTTGAAGGCCCAGGTCATCTTGCCCGTGTCTTTCCAGGACAGATAGTAGTTGACGTTGCCGATACCTTGTCGGTCGCCCTTCATGAAGAACATGTCTTCAGTACCTGGACCCCGGTCCGGCTTTACCCACAGCGAGGCAGAAAATTCCGGCCCGCTGATGTCGATCCCTGGTGCATCGGCGATCTCGACGTAGTCATTCACACCGTCAAAGTGCAGCGCCTGGCCGAATATACCGCTGGTCCAGGTCGGATCATTGGCATCGGCGCCGGTCGTGCTGCCCAGTGTGCCTGCGTTGATGCCGATGGCTGATTCAGCAGTGCTGTCACCGCTACCCTCATCAAAATTCCAGTTGCCAATTGATCCTTCGATGAAAGTGGGCGCATTGTTAGTGGCGACAGTATCCGCCTGGATCGACACAGCAGCGGCCGACCATTCCTTGAGATCAGTGGTCCATGATGTCGTGACAGAGGCAGCGCCCACCTCGGTGGTACCGGCCCCGTTGATGCTGTTTTCATCGATATCCCAATACTCAATCTGGCCCGCGCCCGGTGTGACAGCCGTGCCCTTTTCTACCGCAACCACGCCAAAGACGAGATCATCGGTTGCCGAAGCCACCGTCGTCGAGGCATTTGATGAAATACCTGAGTTACTGGAAAACGCCAGTGTGGGTGTAGTCTGATCAACACCGGTAAAGGTCATCACGCCGACTGACGCACCCTTGTGACCGGAATTGGTGAAGTTGACGACTACTTCATGGGTGCCCTCAACGGGTGTGACCAGTGACCAGATCTCGACGCGGGCCTTGTCACCGCCGCTTTGCTCAGTCCCGACATGAGTCAGGTTGTTGCTGTTGTAGGTGACGGAACTCACACTCTCGCCGCTGGGCGCCATCGAGATACCAACCAGCATCAACCGGTTAGTGCCGGAGGTTGTATGGAAGACGGAGACACTGGCCTGATCCGCGGTCGATCCGCTCGAGCTGGCATCGACGTTAACGGCCATGACGTTCGCCCAACTCTCTTGGGTTGCCGTGCTGATAGCGACGTTTGTCTCGATTGCTCCGGTGCGGTATTCCAGCTCCCAGTCAGCACCGAACAGGGCGCTGCCAGTCATATCATCCGACGCCGCCACGTCAGTGCCGGTCAGCCAGGAGAGTGTGTTGACCAGTGAGGTGCCTTCCTCACTCGCTGCCAGGTCACAGCCGTAGATCAGCAAGTCACCGGTTTCGGAAAAGGCATTGCTCCAGGTGCGCACCAGCTCCGCACTCTCGGCCAGTGCCTCGGCGTCGAGCTGGCTGCTGCCCAGGTCGATGCTGCCGTCGCTGCCATGAGAGAGGATATGCACGGCACTGAGGTTGGTGTAATGGCCCAGTGTCTCGGTGATCTGGCTGATGCCGTCGACGCTGTTGTCCAGCATGACGACCTCATAACGGGTGTTGCTGTCCTGTACACGCTGCAGGTCCTCGACCAGTGCCTGGTATTCGGGGGTGTCGCTGTCGACGAAGATGAGCTCGGTAGTGAGCTCGGAATTCAGCTCGGTTGCGGCTGGTGAATCACCGACAGGTGTCTGCCCATCCACGCGCTGCTCGATGGGGGCCGTGTGGTGTTCCTGCTGTTGCTCATGATCCTGTGCAGCGAGCACCCCTTCCAGCCCGGCCGAGAACAGCAGGCGTGGTTCGGCGGCTTCGATCTCGTGTTTGGGCCCGAATGGTTTTTTCTTCATAAAAACAGCCATTTAATTAAATAGTATGAAACCTGTCTGGCTGCTTTGGACGAACGGAAGGCCTTCGCACGCAGCGCCGCACTAATGCAGTCGGCCTGATGGTGCAAAGCTTGAGCGATATGTGACGGAGTTCACGAATTGGACCTGGTCCGACTGCCCGGACAGCAGATGCCGGATCGAGGTTGAGGAGATCGTCCGGGATGCGAATCTGCGCTTGAGGAATTGCAGGGTGCATTGCATGCACCGATCACGGTACTGCGTGCTTCCAAATACATGTCATTCCCGCGCAGGCGGGAATCCAGTCCGTGACAGTGTGCCTTGGTTCATGACTGGATCCCCGCATTCGCGGGAATGACAGTGGTGCGTGCCCTACATTCCATCGCGCCTACAAACGTGTCCCAGCGAAGGCGGGTGCGTAAATGACAGTGGCGTGCAGAGAGCACCCTGCGTTCTTACTTGGCCGCGCGGAAGCTGCGCTTCTCGGTCCCGTTTTTCCTTGCACCGGCGTGCGTATCGTCGGGAATGGCGGAGAAACTTACCGTGCAGCGCAGACCGCCCGGGAGCTTGTTGTCCGGGTTGGGCAACTCGAGCCGCACACCGAACATGCCGCTGGAGGCGTCGATGACGCGATCGACGATCTTCACCTCGGCGGTATAAGCGCCCTTAAGCGGCGCCTCGGGTATCACCTTCGCCTTCATGCCCTGCTTGATCAGGCCAAAGCGTGAGGCCGGCAGCAGCACCTCGACATTCAGGGGATCCAGCTGGACCAGCTGCAGGATCGGGCCGTCTCCGGCAAACTCGCCGGGTGAACTGAAACGCTCGACCACGACACCGTCCAGCGGGCTCTTCACCGTGTGCTGGTCGAGCAGCGCCTGGGCTCGCTGCAGTTCGATTTCTGCCAGGTGCTTGTTTTCCCTGGCCTGCTTGATTTGAAACCAGGCCAGTGCGGCTTCGGTCTCCACCTCGTCCTTGGTCTGCTCGGCGACCACACCCTCCTCGGACAGGCCATCGAAGCGGCCCAGCTTGCGCCGTGCGAACTTGTGGCTGACATTGCTGCTCTTCAGCTCGGCCTCCATCTCGACGCGTGCGCGCGCCAGATCAACAGAGGCCTTTTCAACCGCGGACTCGAACACGACCAGGGGCTGGCCCTGCTTGACGAAATCGCTGCGCTCCACGTTGATCGCCTCGATCCGGCCGTTGATGGTACTCCTGACGTCAACGACGCGGTGCGGCTCCATCATGCAGTCGTAGTCCATGGCCGCAGCCGGTACGGCGACGGCCAGAATGAGGCAACCGGCGACCCGCCTTGCCCAACGGGTCAAGGTGGTGTGCCTCACCATGCTGTTCAAAACGAGTTCCATTCGTTATTCCTGTTCCCCGGAGAATGCGAGCATTCTGCCCAGATATTCATCCATTTTTTCCAGCGCCCGGCGTTGCTCCCGCTGCTGCTTTTCTGACTTTTTCTGGCAAACATTGCACACGAATTTACCCAGCCATCCGGGCAGGGGGCCCGGTTTCCTTGCATAACTAGCGGCAATTACCCCTAGAAATTTAGGCAGATAGTCCCGGACGATGCGGTCTTCCAGCGACAGCATCGACTCGTAACTGCCGGGTGCGCCCTGGCGGGCCGTGCGGCCGAACAGCTGCCGGTCGATGCGGCGTGCCGTGTTGCGCTCGGCGGCGATGACGTGCAGGCCGCCGGTCTCGGCCATGCCCGCCGCCAGCGGGATATCGGTGCCACGCCCGGCCATGTTGGTCGCGATGGTGATGGCGCCGGCCTCGCCGGCGCGCGCCACCAGGCCGGCCTCGTCTGCATCCTGGCGTGCATTAAGGATCTGGTGGGGCAAGCCGGCCTGCTCCAGCAGGCTGCCCAGGTATTCGCTGTCGCCCACACTGCGGGTACCCACCAGCACCGGCCGCTGCTGGCTGTGGAGTTCCTGCAGACGTTTGACCAGGGTGTCCCAGCGGGCATTGGCCGTGGCGTGGACACTGTCACCGAGGTGGCCCAGGCTGGATGGCCGGTGGGTGGGGATCTTGCGCACCCGCAGCCCGTAGACGGAATCCAGCTCACCGGCGGTCTCGCGCGCCGTCCCCGTCATGCCGGCGAGGTGCAGGTAACGCCGGAAAAAACGCTGGTAGCTGATGCGCGCCAGCACCTCGTTGGGCGGTGACGGTTCACAGCCCTCGCGGATCTCGATCATCTGGTGCAGGCCGCGCTCCCACTTGCGGTCGCCCATCACCCGGCCGGTCAGGTCGTCGATGATCATGACCTGCTCGTCGCGCACCAGGTACTCGCGATCGCGCAGGAACAGGTGCTGCGCGGTCAGCGCCTGGAGTACCAGTTCCTCGCGGCGCGCACGCAACTTCCACTGGCCGCCCAGCACCTTCGCGATGGTGGCCACTTTTTCCTTGCCTGCCTCGGTCAGTGTGACCATGCGCCGGCTTTCGTCGATGTGGTAATGGGTCTCCTGTTGCAGGATTTTGGCCGCAGCACAGGCGTCCCGATAGAGTTTGTTCTCGGCCTCGCAGGTCAGGCCGCTTTGTGTGAGGATCAGCGGTGTCGCCGCCTCGTCGATCAGGACGCTGTCGGCCTCGTCGACAATGGCAAAGCAGAGACCGCGCATGACCACGCTGTCGAGCCGCGAGCCCTTGCCTGTCAATTGTTCCGCCTGCAGCGATACCCGGCCGCCGGCGTTGCGCAGCTGCACCCGGTCGCGCAGGTAATCGAAGGCCACCTGCTTGTTGGTACAGTAGGTGATATCCGCCGCGTAGGCCTGGCGCCTGCCATCGTCATCCATGTCTTCCTGGACCGTCGCGACTGACAGGCCGAGGAAGTTATACAGCGGTGACATTTTTTCCGCATCACGCACGGCCAGGTAATCGTTGACCGTGATGACATGCACCGGGATGCCGGCCAGCGCCGCCGTGGCGGCCGGCAGTGACGCCATCAGTGTCTTGCCCTCGCCGGTCTCCATCTCGGCCAGCATGCCGTTCATCAGCACGCGACCGGCCATCATCTGCACATCGTGATGGCGCATTCCCAGCGTACGCCCGCTGGCCTCGCGCACGATGGCAAACGCCATGGCCACGTGCTGGTCAGTCAGTCCCTCGCTCTGCAACAGCTGGCTGTTGGCGCGTGCCTGGTATTGGAGCTCGACATCGCTCATGTTTGCCAGGCGTTCGCCGGCCCGGTCAACCTGCTGGACAAACCGGGCCAATGGACGCTGCATGCCCTGTAGTCGCGATGTCACCTTCTCGAGCACGCGACCCGCCGCCGTCTCGAGCCAGTGCGGGGGCTCGAACGTCTTTTCCGGGTACAGCCCCAGGCGCATGCCCGGGCGCAATGCCATGTGGCGTGCGGTTCTCATCTCTGTTGTGTCTGCCTGATATACATTGCTTAGTCTGACTCAGTTGTATGCCAAGTGGCTCCCTCTCCCTCCGGGAGAGGGTTGGGGAGAGGGGATAAAATTATCATCGCCTGTTTTATATCCCCTCATCCTGGCCTTCTCCCGAAGGGAGAAGGGAATCTCTTTTTGGTTCGACGAGTGATTCTTCATGCCCAGAGATCCATTAACAAGGTAGCCAAATTTGTATACGCGACTTGCCGGATTCGTCATACACCGAAATCACGCATGAACAACTGCTTGAGCGAGCGCGTCCACTGTATGGCCAGTGGCTCGGTACCGTGCTCGAAACGCACGTACACGCGCTGGCCGTAGTAATCCGCCGGGAAATCATCCGCCAGTTCCAGTTCGACCTGGAACACCGTGTCGAGCGTACGCACACCCGACTCGTCTGCCGGGTCGACCGGGAAGTTGCCGCCACCGGCGGTGCCCAGCGCCTTGCTTGGCAGGCTGTCCGAGGCCGCCGGCACTTCGCGACTGATCAGGGCCGGGTACACCTCGCCAAGCGTACTGGCCGGGCGCAGATAGACCCGTTCCGTATTGCGCCGCACCAGCCCGAAATCGGACTGCGGCACCACCACGCGGGCACGCACGGCGGCGTCCGCGGTCACGTAGGCCACCGTTTCGCCGCGCCGGACGAAACGCCCGGGCAGATCGCTGGCATAGGGAATGATCGTGGTGCCATTCACCGGACTGCGCATGATGAGTTCCTGCGTCTGTTGTCGTGCGACCGCGAGCTCCTGTTCGACGGCCGCCAGCTCCTGCCGGATGCTTTCCGCCTCGACCCGGTCGCGGGTGCGTTCGAGCTGGTAGCGTGCGCGCAGTTCAGCCAGGCGCGCCTCCTGCACCCCAACTTCCGCGGTCAGTAACGGCGCCTCGCAGGCAAGTACCGCCTCCCCCTCCGTGACTGCGCTGTCAT